>Ga0179593_1440117_pt1 | contig 12627 bp, 14 predicted proteins | sample CZODoug2_1_08_16_FD_185931 | JGI IMG/M metagenome (GOLD analysis project Ga0179593, IMG submission 185931) | Vadose zone soil fungal communities from Angelo Coast Range Reserve, California, USA - CZODoug2_1_08_16fungal (PacBio error correction) | ecosystem: Environmental > Terrestrial > Soil >... | reverse complement strand
CTATCGAACTCTCCCCTTCGGCTTCTTTTTGGAATGCAGGTAATCGTTTTAGCATTAGTCGTTTGAAGGAATTTTAGGGTTCACCGACTTTCCCCGTCCCTTTCCACAGTCGAAAGGTTTGTTTTGTCTTCATTCTTCTCGCTTTCTTTTCTCTTTGACGGTCGCCATAAAGGTAGTGAAATCTTTGGCTCGTCCGCGGCATTAATTTCTCTCTTATGTTGAGCGACGAGCTTTTTTACGTCGTTTTCTAGAGTTCCTGCATGTTGTCTTGTTTTGACGAAATGAGTTCGGATTTTCTTTTTTTCCCTCTCCCTTCTTCTGCCCTTGCCAAATCCCCCGTCATGCTTTCCCTTCTTATTAACCTGCTCGACAGAGTTTTCCCTTTGTGGATCCCCACCCTGTCTTCTTTTTTCTTTTGCTTCACTTATCCGCAAATTGCGGCGCTGCCAAGCGCGAATCCCCCAAAATCTTTTTAAACATGAGTGAAAGAGGCCATTTTCACCCCGGGCCCACTCCCCTCCTCTTTTTTCTATTCCGGAACTGGGAATTTTTTGTGGAGTACCGATCTAGACCTATTAGACGCTGCGTTCCCTCTTCCTAGATATGCGGACGAGGCAGACTTGTCGGACCTATCCTGTAGTTTTTTCCTTCCCTTGGTGGTCTACCTATTATTCGTCTGTGCCCCTCTTTTTTCTGCTATACCTTGGTTATTTGAAACTTGTGTCGATGAGAGCCCCGTTCGCTGTGTTGTCTTTTTTTACTAGCCACCCCACATCCCTAACTTTGAGAGGCGTCAGAGAACTGAATGAATGTACTTGTAGCACTCTTTGCCTCCCTCTAGGTTTCCTTCTCCCTTGTGACGAGCCAAGCCTTACATCCCCCTCCCCCCCGAATAAGATCCCCTCCTCCGTGTGTTCCTCTAAGTGGCAGCTGTTTTCTTGCCAAGACGTTTTCCGACTCTCTCCTTTTTGATCAACTCCCCAAAGAAAAGGAATTCACCCCCTTCCCCTCCTTTCTCTTTTCCCCCGTTTGAAAACGTCATTACAGGGAACAGGACTTCGACCTTTGGCCAGCGTCTTTTCTATTCGCCTTTCTGATCTCTTCGTTACTGGGACGCGTCACAGGGTTTCCTAAGTTCTTTTTATCCTTTCATCCCCTACCGAGATGCCCATTTCTCCCTTTTTCCGTCTCCTTCTAGCTTCCAGAACCCTTCCCTCAAGAGAAGAATTCCCCCCATGTTTTTTTTTTTCCCTTTGATTTTCCTCGTCTCCTATAGTGAGGGGATTCAGCGGTCCTTTTGCTGGGCCTTTTTCTTCCTTCTCGCTTTTTCTCCGTGAACATTTCCCTCCACCCTCTTTCCTCGCTCGTGCGATCTATCATAGACCTCGTCATTCGCTCCCTTACACTTTCCCTTTGTGTCAAAATAGGCATGTACTTCATCAGTGTCCGGTCCACCTTGGTATTCCCTCTTTCAAATATTCAAAGGTAATTCTGTGCTATTCCTACTCTCCAAGGAAGTGCGTCGTACTGGATTCCCCCGCAAGAATCGTTCTTTTTCCCCCTGCCCTCAGACGTCTCTCCTCTGTTTCTTTCCTGCGAGATGTTCTTCCCTCCGTGCACTTCTTCACTTTTCCTTTCTCAGACTATTTGCGACAGAGTTACTGGTTTAAATTGACTTGCTTCTTCTGTTCCGCCTTTTTCCTATTGTGCGAATAGCCCCGTTTCTTCTGTCATTGTGTCGAATAAAAAGTCTGTTTGTGTAATCCATGCGAGTTCGATGCCCATTCGTCCCCTTTCCCTCCTGACTTTGCCAGAGTGATCGATTTCCTTCCTCTTTGCTGGACGATAGTCTTGCCCCTTCCCGTCGTTTAGTGGCACAACCCAAGTAGACGCTTTCTCCCGGTCGCCTTTTAGGAAGATTTTCGTCTCGGATCTTATGATTTTGCGTTCTTCATCCCCAAGTCACCGTCCTCCGTTGAGCCTGTCTCCTAGGCTGAGGAAGTGTTGTTTTTTTTTTTTTTTTTTTTTTTTATGCAGTTTTGCCCTTTTTCCACTTTCCAACGATGTCCTGCACGCCTCCTCTGATGATTTTGTCCCTGGTTTTCCTTCTCGCGACCATCCCGAACTCCCTTGCTTGCCATGCGCCGTTTTTCCGTACTAGTATTTTTAGCAGTCCGCGTAGCGATCCCCGTCGTCCGCCTTTTGCTTTGCGGAGACAATTTCCTCCTACTTTGCTTTTTGTCCGAACGAAGTCCGATCGCACCCATTTTTCTCTTCCTCCTGACGGCGGCGGTGGCCTTCTCTTCCCCCCTTTTTTTCGCCCCTTTCTTTTCTCTCCTGTTTTTGTTATTCGCCCTTCATTCCTTTAAGTGTATCCACCCCCCCCTTCCGGATTGCCTTGTCTTTTGGCTTGTGCCTCGGTTCTGTCCTGCACCTGTCCCAAGAACAGCTCAAATGTTGACCTAGTCTATGTTTTAGGCTTTTTTTTTTTTTGGGGAATTAAGTAATGGTACCCTCCGTTGCCACTCCTTCCCTTTTCACTCTTCGTATTATTCTACTTCCAATAAATTTCGTGATGAGGAACTGAGTGAAGCTTTTCATTCCTCCCCCGTCATTTCCCCCGTGAGTTTGGGATAGAGCTCTTTTCCCTCCTCCGTTTTTTTTTTTATCGACGATCCTGATGACTTACTGTTCTGATCATTCCTGTCTTCTTGGCCTCACGAGTCCTTAATGACTTGAACCTTTCTGGGTAGATTCTGTATACTCCTCCAGTAATAGTGAACCTTTCCATTTCCCCCGTATTTTACTGCACCCCACCCTCCCCCCCTCCAGCCAACCCGAATCCAAAGTAGAGAAGTCCTTTCTTTTCGGATTTTCTCCCCCCTTGCAGGTGAAGAAAGCTCTGCCGTCCTCCCCCAATGTCCCATGTATTCAATTTGCAGTTTTTTTTTTATCACTTCACTCTTAATGAACGGAGTTTATTCAATACCCCTCTCGTCTCCCCCTAACGTTCAAAGCAACGCAGACTGTGGACCCCTTCCTTTCTCACCTTTTCGACCCTCCCCCTGTGACGTCCTCCACATCCCTCCAGTCGTCTTTCCATTTTTATAACTACAACGTTTTCCCCCGTGATAGAACCCCCGTGTCTTGAGCACCCCCACCCAGAAACAAACAAGCTTCCCGTCTCCGTAGCCCGAGTGGCACCACGTATTTTATTGCTTCTCCGCTTTTGCACCTCAAATTTACAATTTGCGACCCCCCCCCAACGTAGAAGGCGGTAGGCACATCCTCTTTTTAAGTTACGATTGTGACAAACGTGCCTCCCCTACACCGGAAGTCAAGTGTTACTCCCCTTTGAACGTCTCACACCTCCCCGTCGTCGGTTTTCTCTAAGCATCCTTCCCTACAAGGCTACGCGTACCCCGTCAGCCCAACCTTCCAGCTACGGCTACCCCTTCGTATTTTTCGCGCTCCCAACTTCTCTTTGCAACTCGGACGCCGACCTTTTCCGGCCGCCGCCGCTTTCCGCCGGCGGTTGTTCTGCCGTTCCCATCCTACGTCGTTCACATTCTTTCAAGTAATGATGCCCCGCACTGTTTTACCCCCCCCCCCATTTCTTGAACGCGTTTTTAGGCCTTTTTCTCTCTCACGACAGTCTGCATTTTTTTCTTAGGCACCTTTCTGTCCCGTCCATGGTGAAGGTCCGGCGCCTTCCAGTCCCTCCAACTCTTGCCATGAATCAACGTCCCTTGTATTAGAGAGGAGACCTCTCTTATTAAATAACTAAACCTTTCCCTTCTGCGCCCCCCTCGGTTGCGAACGTCCCCACCTCTTGCCGGTGGGAGATTGATTCCACACCTCCTTTTTTCCTTTGTGGCCTGAGTCTCGTTACTACGATCCCCCCCACTGCCGGCGCCCCAGGTACCTATAAACTAGTCCAACCCCCCTTTTTTGGGAAGAGTTGGCTAGTTCTGTTCCTTTCCCCTCGTGTAACGTCCTCTGAAGTCATTTTCCCAAGATTTCCCTCTCCTTTGGATTGCCTTCCGACGCTGTTTCTTCGATCATTTTTTTAGGCACGGCTCTCCCCCTCAGCTTGGCCCCTTTGGCCAATAAAGGACTTCTCTCTTCCCCCACGAGAGCTTTTACCCGAGGGTCCCTTGTTTCCATTTCCCCTCCCTCCCTCTTCTCAGATTTTTTCGCTAGAGCCCCCCCCTCCCCCCTGCATGGGTGCCTTACTTCTGTTTCTGTCTCCCTTGGAACCAGCCTTGCGTCACCTTTTTCTTTTGGTCCTTGGATTATCGTTTCCGCTTTCCAGCACATTTTTAAACTCTAGTTCCCCCTTCCATTTGGACTCAGTTACGAATCGTTTAACAGCAATTAGCTCGTTCTCAAGTTTCTTACCCTCAGGTGCCCCTTCCTTTAAGGGAGTTTTCCCTGGTCTCTTCTTCCTTTTACTTTTTCTTGTTTTTTTCTGAATGGGAGTCGTGTCGTCAGTCCTTTTTCGATCATATGTAACGCTCAGACCTCGCTAAATTCTCCTCTTTCCCCCACCTGCGCTTGGGTCCTTGACTTTTTCGTGTGCGTATTTGTTGCTTTTTCTGACCTCGTTCTATCTCAAGGTAGACCCAAGGATTCTTAGTATCACCATTACCCTTTTTCTGCGCTACTGGCGCAAAGGCAAATTGACTTCTTTTTTCTTCGCCCTCGCCTGCGTGAGGTTATTGAGTACCCACAAGGACACCCTCTCGGCCCCTCCTTTTTTCCTTCACTCAAGCACAGCTCAACATCTTTTTCAACCCCCCCTGTTATCGAGACGAGGGCTACCCTACGAGTTCGCCACTCCTGTTAGGCCGCGCCTACAGACCTTTACCCCCGACGCGCCCCTCTCATTCCGCAACGAGGGCGCAGTCGCCTCTTCCAGGAGCTCCTGATTCCCCCCCCCCCTTTCATTCCCCTTCTTTAACCAGCGTCGCGGTGACTTTTTTTGCGCTCCTTTTCCCCCTTCTGTTTTTTATGGTGATTGTTACTGCATTCGGCCAGTTGCGGAGCCCCCTCTGGAGCTCTCCACGACGGACGCTGATTGTTTCCCAAGGTCCCCCCGGATCCTGTCGATCATGTTCGCGTCTCCGTTCAAGCCTGTTCTGCTCCTTCTTCCTTTCCACGCCCACTACCTACCAGCTCGGCTTCCTCTCTTCCCCGCCATCTTGAACTGCTTGCGTCATTGGAGCGTCCAACAACAACAGTCCCTCTTCCCTACTTCCCCCTTCCTTGGCTTCCACTACGAGTGTTCTAGGGTTTACATTTCTGCGACCGTCTTCTTGAGCTCCCTCTCCTCACTCTTCCTTCTGTCGAGTACTTTCCAACAACCCAGTTTTTGTTTTCTTGTGGGACTTCTCCTTTTCCCCTAACTTCGCTTAAGACTCTAGTCCATTTTGAAAGATACCACGCCGCCTCCCAGCCTACTTGCTCTCTCTTTCATCCCCTTTCTAGTGTTTTTTTTTTAGATCCACCCTCCCCCTTTTCTGCTCTAGTGTAGGATGGTGGATAGTGTTTTAATAGCCTCCTTTGTTTGATTGTAGTGTTAACCCTTACTCCTTCGTTTACACGTAGAAGGGTGGTGGTTGTGTAGCTTTTCCCAGTACACTTCTTTTTCTGCTACCTTGTCGCTCCCCGACTCGAATAGTAAGAGGATAGAGAGGAAAGTGGCAGGCGCTCTTCCTTCTTTCATCGCATGACTTCTTTGTGCTTCAGGTAGAGAGTTTTTTTAGCCCTTACGCAATGACTATCAGGTCGGCTTTCGTGCCCGGAATCATTACCTTCCTCGGAGGTCGTTTCCCCCTTCTTCCCCCGCTCTAACGGTTGAAAGGCCAGTCACGACATCCATGTTCGTCCGTTCTCCTTTCCCTGGAACCCCATTTTGCTTGTTGTCCAGCTTTTCTTGCGGCTCCTCTTTCCTTCAGAGCGATCAAACATTTTCATGATCTTCCCGCTGTCACGGTATAGAACGAAGACTTTTCTCTGGTGGACTTTCCCTTTTTTTGCTCAGCCTTTCTAGCAGCATGCCAGTTTGGTCAGGCGGCCCCCTATTTTCTTGCTCGCCGAGTCGGAGGGGAACAAGGTTTCTGCTCTTTTTTAGTCCTTTTTACGGGGAGGGTGGTGAAGTCCCTCTCTTCTTTTCTCTTTCCCTGTTCCTCCCCAATTGGGACTGATGGCGATGAAGTCCTACCCGATCTTTCCAGGTTTGGTTGGCTCATCACAGTAGATTTTTCTATTTGCGCAGCAAAAGAACAGCCATTTCCCCCTTTACGATCGCTTTTCTGTTCGTTCCATCGTTTGGAGCCTTTGCTATGCCTCTCCTCCCGCCCCGAACCATCCCCCCAGATCATCCCACTTCTATGGTTTTTCCCGGGAGCCTTGAGTCCTCGTTGGGGGGGATACGACTTGGTGGGACTTGTTACCCTTTGCAATGGCGGGATTTCCCCCTTTTCCTGTCCGTTGCTATTAGACCGATCAAATCCCGACTACCAGGCCAACCTTCAGGTTCCGCCTTCCTCCTTTGTCCCCCCAGGTGAACGTTCCCAATCGGTCCTTTTTTTCACTGTCTTTTCTACTTTATCCCTCTCTTATTAGGATTGAGAGACCTCCTTCTTATCCTTCTCCCTCCTGTCCTGGCTAAGTTCTTTTCTGTTACCCCGTCACTATTATTTGCCACTGAACCTATTTTCGCATTGTTTTCCCGAATCTCCTTTTTCCCCTTTCAGGAGAGGCCCATTTTTTTCCTTTTCTTTTTTTCTTTCTTCTCTGGCACTTAGGTATTTCCGCTTCCCCCTCCCCTTTTCCCCCTCCGGCCAGAGCTCCTTACCTTTCCCACCTGTCGAAGAGAATTGAAGTTCCCGCTCTCTCTCCTCCATAGTGGCAGATCTCCCCAAGTGCCATCTTTCTCCTTACCCATTCTCCAGCGTGATGACAAGCTAGGCCCCCCTTCTCAAGGTATCTTGAAGACCGCATTAGGCCTTGTTCTTCTTCCTCTAAGGCAAGTTCCACCACCTTCCGTGGTGGTCTCATCGCCCTGTCCCCGTCTAGCACGCTGTAGCAAGCGCTCTTTGATTAAGGTGCCTTCGACTGTCCGGTCCTCCTCCGACTCTTTCTCCCCCGCTTTCTCTTGCGGCTAGTTTCTCGGTACCCGGCGGTTTCTCCCTCACCCCACCTTCGACGATAGGGCCGTCCCCTTATGATTCCTTGTCGTCTCCTCTAAAGTTTGAGTGTAAGAAATGGGTCCTCGTTCGTATCCCTTCCACATTGGCATTCTTACTTCCTCCGGAAGTTTCCTGCCTCTTTCTCGATGGCCTCATCCTTCCTGCGACTTACCCCGGAGCGTGGCCGTAGCCCGGGCTGTGTATAGTTGCCAATATAATGGACCTGAGAATCCCCGCTGTACATGCGCGTTGGTTTTCTTGAAGTTTCGTTTTTTCCCTCCCGACGGTTGGATGATTGTATATTCGCATTCAGAAATCGCCCCTCCCCCCAGACCGGTTTAGGTGCCGCCCTTTTGTCCCCCTCGGCTGACGCTGTGTTGTTTCTGGCCCCTTCGCCCTTCTTCCTTCAACCGCTTCATTCAACGCCTTCTCCGTTGGCTTCGATTTTGTTTTCCTCGGTTTGCTTTCCGATCTTCCCGATCATATCCGTATGTTTTGCTTTGGTTCACTTCTCCGTCCTGTTTGTCTTTTTTCCTTCGGCGTATCCGATCCCTTTTAAGTCCTCGCAGTTTGGTAGAAAACTTCTATTCGTGGATCTTTCCGTCCTCATTCCGTCCCGTCAGCCGTGCCGTCGCAGCTTCATGTTAAAGGTCTAGTTGCTTTTCGCCCAAAGCTTAGCTATCCGTAGGGGCTGGGCTGCCCCGTTCCCTTCCCTCGATTTTCCCACCACTCATTATTGGCCCTTTTCTTTGGAGGGGACTCGTTTTTTTTGCACTTTGTCCTGACCAATAAAAACTACCCATGCTGTTTCCTTTTCTCTGTGCGTTGTTTTTGTTTTGATATATGGTCCCTCACTTTCCCATAAGGGTGTTTCCCAGATTTTACGCGTATTAAAAGAATCTACCCCCCCAAGGTTCGCGGAGCCCTTTATTTGCCTTCCTCAGCTATTGATATTTTACAGTATCCTTGCCATTTTTTGCCTCTCTCTTTTCATCCTCTGTTCTTTTTTCTCCCATCTCCCAACCCCCCCGTTGTCCCTTACTGGTTTCCTCCGGCTTAGTACCCTTGCCCTCTCCCTATCTTCACTATTGGGTCAGAGTTCTGTTATTAAGCCCTTCACTTTGGCAAACAGTTATTCCTGCGTTGATGTTGCATGATCAGTCCCAAATCCTGAAAAATGGCACCCCCCAGTAGAAGACTTTTTAGTTTTAAGTTCCGTTTTGAGCATTTTAGGACCCCGCAAGCCTAGAAACAGTACCCCACCTGCTCTCTTCCTGACTTTGATGTGGTCCACAATTATCTTTACGTGTGCGTTTTTGAGACCAGCCCCGCCTTCGACTCCCCCCCAGAACGTTGTCCATCACTCTCTTTTTAAAGGAAATTCCCTCTTTGTCGCCCTAGAAAATGTTATTCTTCTCAGGCCCCGCCCCCCCTCTCGTTTTTTTCCGCTCCCTCCCTCCTCAGGCTTGCATTGACGTCTCCTGTCCTTCTAAACGTTTGAACACACCTTTTTGATAGTCCTCAAGTAGTGCCCCAGCAGTGCTGTTGGCTTGCCCGTGAACGAACCCTCGATGCGTTCCTGTTCATCCCCCCCCCCGGCCGAAGGCGTGCCGCCCACTAGTTTTTTCCCGGGTCTTGCTTTTCCCACGTTCCCATTTCTACCCCCCGTCCGTTCTAGAGTCAAAAGTCTCCCCCTGTTTGAAGCTTTGTTTGTTCTGAGTTCTTTACGACTACGACTTTCAATCCTTGCACCTTTCCAAGGGAGTCCCAAATTACTCCCCCGCTTCCCCCTCCTCTTCAGTAGTCTCCCTTTCCCTCCCTTATTTGCATCTTACTCGAAGGCCCTCGCCTTCCCTGCGGACGGTCGCTTGGTCCTCTACCCCCGAGGCCGTCCCCACGTCCGGCCTCAGCGCCGGAATGGAATTCCAATCTTCCTTCCTCCTCAGCTTTTAGCTTCTGATCCTAAGGCCACGGCGGATTCTTCTTCCTTTATGTGAAGTTTGCACTGATTCGGCCGCATCCCGTTTCTACCAACGAGCGCCCCCTCGCAGACTTCCTTTTCATCGAGTGAGTAATGCACCTTCTCCCCCCCCCCTTTAAGGTTGCAGCACATCTTTCTTTAGACCCCCCCCGTCCCCCACCGTCGAGGCGGCGTTGCGCTGCGGCACACCCTCGTGTCTTTCTTCCTTTATACGAGTACTCACGACCACTCCTTCTGCGATGGAACTGACTAGGACCTGGAAGAGTTTTTCTTGTGGATCCTCTTGGTTCCCCCTTGACATTTTTCCTTCCATATTTTCCCTCCCGTTGGGGATAGGACGATTTTTCCCTTCTATCACGAGCTCCGCGACGGCCTCTTGGAATGCAATTTAAGGAGTCTATTTCCTCGGCGCATCCTCCGCAGGCGAGCTGGCCGCTGTAACCTCACCTTTTAAGAGGCGTCCGAGAAAATCACCATTCACCCCCCCCTGCCTTGTCCTTCACTTCTTGAGTTCTTTGAAGCCAGCGAATCTGAGGTTCCCCCCCCATTGTTCCTTATCGGTTGTTCGTTTTCCCGACAAAATCCTTTCCATTTTGCTGTGGAATCCGTTCCTCTCTCTACTTCACATCTCAAACAAGAAGCTCGGTTCCCATGGTCGAAATTCCTGTGCCCGTTTATTTTGGGACCAAGGTTTTCCCATTGAACTCGGCTCGGTTCTTCCATATTTTTGATGCATGGTTTTTTTGGTGAAGTCGAGAATAGTCCCCTTCCTTCCCTAAACCATTGTCAATTATATCCGCTGACACCCCCCCTTTCTTTTCTTTGGCCTTTTTTCTGGTGATGAGGGTCTTTCTTTTGCTTCCTTACCTTCATTCCCGCTTAACACGTCTTAGTTGGTATAATGTCCCTCGTCGGAGCCTCTTTGGCCCCAATTCCTGCATGTGCTTTCTATATGCAGTCTATGCTTTCGGTGATCCAAAATGACAAAAACGATTCACTGCTCGTCCTCCCCCTCCTGTCAATCGAAAATTAGTCCCCCCACTTCAGTAATGATTTCATCTTCTACCTCTTTTTTAAACTTGGCCCTTCCCCGAGTCCCTACAAAAGAGGAGGAATCCGTTTGAGCTCGTAAGACCCTCCTCTCCCCCTCCCTGTTACCGTTCAGGCTACCTTCTTCTACGGAGAAAGGTGCGACCATTTTTCCTTTTGCCTAGCTCACTTTTTTGAGATTAACTTTCCCCGGCCTCTTTTCTTCATAACCATGTGTGGTGTTCGTGATAAGGTCTGCCTCTTGAAGATGCCGGCCCGCCACCTCCTAATGGTGATTTGTCCACCAAGAGTTCTTCTCAGAGTATGTCCCCTTACTGTCTTTCCATCTTTTACAAGTATTTGGAAAGAAGTGTCACGCCCCCCCCCCCTTCTCCCCCTCTTTTCTATAGTTTTTACGAGTCGACTCGTCATGAGTGCAAAACCCATCAACCTTGCCCCTCCTCCGGGGGGGATACCTCCCGAAGTTCCCCCCCCCGGCTCGGCCCCCCCTACTAGATACGCTGCGAGAATTAAACGGATAGATAGCCGCTTTCTCGACCTTCTCTTCCTCTCCCCTTACATCCAGACGGCAGTTGCCATGGAGTGCGAATACCTGTCCACCTTTCTCCTTTTCGGTTTGGTCCTCTTTACCCCTAATAAGCTCGACTAGAGCTGTTACGCCCTATCCCACCAGCCGCAAGATTCGAAGATATAGCGTGACTAATCCTGTTTTTGTTGTTCTCTCTCCCTGAAAGGATCGGAGTCTTTTCTTTCGAATCTTTTAATTCCTGAGGTGCCTTTTCTTTTTACCCCTCCTTCCCCCCGTCCCATGCATCCAGAAAAGGGTTTTTTTTTATGCGAGTCCCTTCTAGCCAGGCCTTTTAGAAGGTCGATTTACTCCTCCCCGGCCTTGCACCTCTTTCTCTCTTTCTTTGACTTCTGCTTAGTAGGGAGCGTCCCCTTTTAGCAGGATGCCTTTGGTCTCTCCGTCTCCTTTTTCTTTTTGAGTTCAATGACGAGCTTCCTGTGTTTCTTTCTCGGTACCCCTGATATTTTTTCCCTTCCGCACAAGAAGTAACTCTCACCGGCTGTCCCCCCTTCATTTTCCCCGACCATTCGCCCGTTGTCCAGAAAATCACTCTTTCTTCTTTTCCGTTTGTTTAACATGCTCTCTGCTGCAGCCCTCTTTTCCCTTCAGCTGAGCCTCACCACATATGAAAATGAGATGAAAGAAGGCCTGTTTTCCCTTTCTTTCTCCTAACGAACTTATCTTTGACTTGGACTTTTCCCTTGGTTTGGCCCTCAACTCTTCTCTCGAACGAATTAGTCTCGCGTAAAACTTTTTTTCTCTCTTTGCCTTACGAGCTCGTAGGAAGAATGGTTCGTCCTCTTCTTTCTCTCGTCCGCTCCTTCTTTGGCCTACATCTTCGGTGCTTCCCTTGTCGCTCATCCCCCTGGTTTTTTTTAAGATGTGGTTGAGAGGGAGATCCCCCTCGATTCCCTCCCTTTTCATGGGTGTCTACACAAAATCACATCCTCCACGCGTTGCACCTGAGTCACCTCAAATCACGTCCTTGTCTCTTTCGAGTTTTTTTTTTCATTGTTACTCCTGCCCCCGTTTAAGTCTTTTGCATTAGGAATTCCTTCCTTCCTCCCCCGACCAATTCTACCACAGTTTGGTCAAGCTGAGCTCAGTTTCAGCTGTTTCTTGTAAGCTTGCCCTCTTTTTTCTCGACCACCCAACCCTCCCCGCTTCCTTCCCCACACGGTAAGAACCGCGACTCCTTTTCGGTTCCCTTTTTGCCCCACCTTCACATAAGTTCCTGGTCCTTTGGTCACTTGCTGCCGCTCCTTCTCTCTTCGTACTTTCTTTCGTCGTCGTAGACGGACCAAGATTCCGGGTTCTAGATCTAGGTTGCTTTTAACGTTTCCACGAGAAGCACTTACCTCCCCATTTTTCGCTTTTTTTTCAACCTCCTCCCTAACGCAGAATGTAAGTCCCCCACCACCTTCACTTTTTTTGCCTGATTTTCTCTCCCCAGCCCCTCTCGTGATGATTTTAAAGAATAAACACTCCTGTTCGCGTGCATACTCTTTTCCTCATGATTTTTTTTCAATGGCCATGCCAACAGTGTCTCTTGCCGGCCCCCGCTCCTATTGTCCTCCTACCACTCTAGTCAGATAACTCCAACGGGTTCGTTGAAACCTCTTTCGCGGCCCCCTTTCTTCTCCTGTCACCTGACAAGCCTTCCCCACCCTTTAAAGGTCATCTGTTGATCTTTCCTACTCTCCTTCAGTTGTTAGCTTGGCACTCAAGAACGGCCTTTGGACGCTTCGAAACAGTCCCCCGTCTCCCCCTCCTCTTTTTGCCCCGTCGCCAGCTCCCCCTCTTGATTCCACGGACATGTTCTCATTTCATTT
>Ga0179593_1431880_pt1 | contig 12627 bp, 7 predicted proteins | sample CZODoug2_1_08_16_FD_185931 | JGI IMG/M metagenome (GOLD analysis project Ga0179593, IMG submission 185931) | Vadose zone soil fungal communities from Angelo Coast Range Reserve, California, USA - CZODoug2_1_08_16fungal (PacBio error correction) | ecosystem: Environmental > Terrestrial > Soil >... | reverse complement strand
TATCCGCCCTTGCCTTATCTACGTCTCCCGGTTTTTCGACTTGTTTTTTTTTTTTTTTTTCTTTGTTTCCAATGCACATGTCCTTTTTTTGCCCGCTATTCTTTTCTCGTCGTATTTTGTGTTCCTGGTCCCCACCCCAGTTAAAATAGAACGGACGTTATTTCTTTCTCGAACCATACCCGCAGGCTGACATATGAATTGCCGGAGCTTTTCCGTACGTCGTCCGGTGTTTTGAAGATATGTTGACACCTGCGTTTTCACGTAATACATAAGTCTGCCTGTCCCTACGGCCTAAACCGATCGCGCTTTACCAAGACTTCTGAAACCGAAAAGTAAATACCCATTCACCAGCTACCTAGAGAGTTTTTGGCTGACAGTTTCGAATCAACCGCGTTACAGCCTCATCCATCTTTAAGCCGAGCTTCGATGTTTCATCATGCCCCGCTGTCTGCATAAGCCTGATGCCTTTCTTTCCCCGACTTTATTGTTTTCCTTTAGAGAGTCGTTTTCGCCGTACTTAGATTGTCCGGTCTTTCCGAGAAGGCAGCGGTGTTTCATCATTTCTTGCAAGCAGCTCTTTATTCGGATCGAGTAGCAGTGTGGTTCGCCCTTCGTGCCGCGAATGAAGAGATTATCCGACTTCCCCCGCTGACCCCAATTCCCTCTGACGCATCCCGAGTGCTTGATGTTCCACACCCTTATGCCTACTTTCGGAAGCCGCCTCTTCTACGGCAGTTGTGGACTCTCATGCGGACAGGCAGTTCCTGACTTCCCTTTCCCCGGGCTCTCTAGACTTATTTTGCCCGCTACGGAACCGCGTTAGTCCCCGAGATATTTCCTTCAACCCATTTCTGTTCTGTACATCCCATGAATTTTTAGTTTTCAGTTTTGGCCCTCCTCCCGATTTCGTAGGCCACAGGAAGTCGAAGATTAATTTTTGCTTTTTGATCCTTCACCGTCCCTTTTAGTCTGGAGTGCCTGTTTAGATACGTCTTTTTTCGTTTACCTGCCGAATAATTTTTCCTTTTCATTGATCCCGGTGTTCCGTGAACCTCCCCGTGCTGCCAGATGTTTGTTCATAGAAATTTTTGGTTCGACCAGCGAATCCATATTTTGATCAGCCTGTTGGTCATTGGCCCATTATCCTTTCCCACCGCTCGCTAACCATGCCAGACTTTAGATCTGGAATCATTTTTCTCCGACACCTCAACTAGCGTGTTTTCTGTAACCTCCTCGCATTGCCTTTTCGTCGACCATTCGGCGCTGTTTTGCACTTTGTCCACGCGTGAAGGAGCGGTGACTCAGTCAGCTATTTAACCCTTTTCGCTCCAGTTCCCCCCCGTATCTTATCCTGCCATTCTTCCGTGGTAGAGGCCTTTGCGGCGACGTATTACACGACTGACAACTTTTCCGAAGTACCCCGTGCATCGCGTTTTTTGATGCTCGCAAATCCGTCTGATTTAAGAGCTTGACTGTTAACAGACGACCTGCCCCGGAAGCAATTTACATCGCCGCCTCAGCCAAGCGAGTTTATTGGTCCCGTCCTGGCGTCCTCCGGCATCCATACAACCCCAGCCCTTGATTTTTCCCTCCTACGTTCTATCTGTCTTCTTTGGTGAGTTTTGATGTTGACCTGTACCATTCTGCACTCCCTCGGCATTCGCTATTTTGCAGCGTATGCCTTAGCGTTGCCCCCTATGGCGCCCACCCGACGTTCTTACTCTGCAAGTGCAATCCCTGACCTCCCAAACACCCCGTCGAGTGCGATTACTGAATGCGCGCAATCAACCCCCCCCTTTCTTCCCACGGTATTTGTGACCTCCTCCGACACCCGACCCACTAGTCTTATACTGAACCTTCCCACTCGCAGACTTGCCCCAACGTACCGCAGAACAATTGGATTTCCTGGGTATCTCAGAGGCGCTCCATTACCCTCGGTGGGATTTTTAATGTTTCTCCTGCACCGAATTCTATGTTTTTAATACCGCGACTACTGTTGTACGCTTTGACCTTCTTCCTTCTTTGCTTCGTTTAGGTGACTGTCCTCTACCATTGGTTTGGTTTTTTGGGGGGATGTAGCCCGAACCCTTATTTACGCTGCAGTCGTCCATTCGATATACCTAACGCATTAATTGGGCATGCCCCCTTCCTTCGCACCTCACTCCGCTTACTCTTTTCATGGGTTCCTCAGACTCCAACCCCAAGACTTTTTTTTCTTCGCCTGTATGTCTCGAAAATTTTCCCAGGCCACACTCGTCCCCGGACGCATGAGTTTGGCCTACTATGTGGAAAATATCCCCCCTTCTCTGACTTCCTCCTCGTTTTCACGAATATTCCGGTATCTCCTGCCAAGTAGATCTTTACTAGTTGCAAGGTGAGTAGTTCCGCCTTCCTTCCTCCTGTTTCGCGTTCTCCCAGAAGCAGGTTCGAGCACAGGGACACGGTTTGTTGATGTCGCTTTTTACAGTTTTTTCAGTCTGCCTCTTTTTTCTACTATATTTTTTCCTATAAACTTTCTGTTGAGAATACGGACTAGCCTACACACCGCCCCCTTGAAAACCGTTTTTCCTTGCCTCTCCCCCACTGAATGAGACTAAAGAGTCCCCACGACTCCCCCCCTCCCAAGGTCGCGTAAGTCACCTACATAACCCATTTTTTGGGCCTGTTGACCCCTTCCTTCACACCGCCGACGATCATCTCTCCTACGAGAAGAAGAACCGCCCTCTAGAACAGCCTTCTGCAAAATAAAGGCATGACACCTGAGCAACGGTGGCGTGGAGGCGTAGCCGTTTCAATGCACGACGACAGACCACCCGATCTTTCCTTTTCATAACCTTCCGAATGTCTAGAGAGTAGATGTTTGTGTAATTAGCGGACCCAGCCGGTAGGAGACCCAGTACCTATCGGAAGGTGTGTTGACAACCGCCGCTCGGTTCTGACACCACCTGTCATTTTTCACAGGCGCATTGCCCCCACCCGAATTTCGTTCTTCAACGCTCAAGCTTCTTAAAACTCTTTTCCTTATTATTGCGGCCACACGCCCACGAGTGGTGTGATTTTAACACACCCTACTTTTTCCCATCCGTGAGACGGTTTTTTGTGGATTTTAAGAAGTTATCTTTCACCCCCCTTCTCTACGTCATTTCCAATGAGTTATAATATTCGGTTGTTGCAGTATATTTCAGACCGTAGACGGAGGGATCTCATTGTGTATAAAGTTCTGTTCATTGACTCCAGCCACCGATTGGGGTCCGCGCCGGTAGAGTTCGTCGTAACGCAGCTATACGACCCCCAATAAGCTGCATTATCATTTGTTGCTTCGCTCTGTACCGATCACGAGTTTTATTTTTAGTGTGATGATCCCTTGCGCCTCACAACTGGATGAACCACCCGCTGATACGCTTTTAAGATTCTTTATTCGTTCTCACAAGTAAATTGTACCACGGCCATCACCCAACCCATGTAAATGAAACCAGGTCTAGCCAACGTGATATCATAAGTTTCTGGGCGTGGGATGTCGCAGACGACCCCAATGTACGAACTTCCCCGAAAGACTTGTTGATCTTAAGACGAAAGTTTGCTGCACTTGTAGAGCCCATCACTTAAATGCTCTTTGTTGCTCTCCTCCCACGACATTCACATTCTTACCTCTCTCTCCCAGTGTTGGTTATTCCCGCTCGACCTCACATCTGATCTCATTCTGCGGTTTGGGAGGTTTTTGGCACTTTTTCTTACCTCCTCATACCACTCTTTTTCTTCTCTTCTCTATTCCCTTTCCTTTACCTTTTCTTTGTTATTTTCCGCGTGTAGGTTCTGTTTTTATTTGTAGATTCAGTTTTCTCACCCCCCCTCTCTTTTTCTTTGCGTCTTTAACTCACTTGACGCCACCCCCCGCGTCATCGACATGCCTCGTGTCCGTTGCCCGGCCCCACTTCCTGCACACCCTCCGATCCCTGCCGTTCTAGGCTGTGTAACCGCCGGTTTAACCCTTGTGACTACCCCACTCGCGCGCACCTCGCCCCACGATCAGCTTCCCGTTTCCCTTGTGCACGCGGACATTGGCGGCCAGCGCCGTATAGCGCTGATAATATAAGTGCTTTGCGGTTTTGACTTTCCCACCCGATTTTTTCTCGATCCCTTAAAGAAGTTAAGGACCTCCGATTGCCTTTTTTCGGCGTTTTTCTGAAAGCCTAGGTTTCGGCCCCCAATTCGAAAAGGGTGTATCACCGTTTTTTCTGCACATTGTTACTCAGTTCTCCGGTAATGGTCCCCCCCTTTACTTTATCGGAGAGTTTTCGGGTCGCCGACACAATTAATTATCCGAATCATGCGAAAAGTGTCTGAATTCCACGAACTATTCGACCCGAGTTAACCTAGAGTTTCTCAACTTATGCCTCGTGTCGCTATACAAGCTCTGTTAGTTTTCTATTTTGGCCCACCAGTCTGGATAGCTCCACTCATGCCGCCTATCCGTGCGTTATCATCGAGATCTGGGGTTTTGTACGGCATGAGTGTTTCGTCTCGTGCCCCCCGGCCCCGTCGCCGGCTCCTAAAAGAAGTACTAAGCGATCCCCTTTAAACCTGGCAGTCGACTCGGTTGTCACTGTAACTCCCAGCCCACTGACCTCGTCTTGCGATCCTCCTCTGATCTTTGCTTGGTTAATTCGAAGCCTACTCCTAGATCGTCGTTGACTTTCGTGTCTGAAAGGTTTATTCCCCTATTCTTCGCCCAGCATCGCATCCTTCTCCCCGATTTTGATCGCCGCCCCCCATTTTTCCCCTCACCCCTGTTAGTTAGGCCTGCGCCACTACTAATTCGCGCACAAGCGACGCCGCCTCGGATCGACTCACTCTTTCTTTCCCTATGTAGGGTTCCCATTGGCTGCGATAAGGCTGGCGACTGCCGGATACAAAGTGAAATGTCACCCCCTTCCCCTTGCCGAGGACGATCCGCCGCTTGAACGGAGATGACGCCCCACTGCTTTATCAGGCAGAGATAACGCAGCTTTCTCCCCTTTGTGTTTTTTGCGACCGGTTTGAGACCCTGGCGTGTTGGTCCCGCTCATTCGAATGAGGACGTAGCGTTTTTTTCGAGTGAATCTTAGGAAATCCCCTGCGCTGGCCATGCACTTTCCGACGTACGGCCCCCCAGGGCTCTTCGCAGTCTCCTAGTTCTTCATAAGTTTCGGTTTTTTCCCTGACAATGCCCTGAAGGTTTTTTGAACCACTGTCGGACGCTCCTAAATCCCTTCTGACGCTTGACCTCCGTCTAACCGTCGCAAACAAGTTCAGCGCTTCATTGTTCCAGTGAGAGTATATAATCAATGTTTCCGACAGATCCGTTTTTTTTTTGTTGCAGAGAGATTCAGACCTCGCCGGATTTTGCAGACTACCTTGTTTTTCTAGCTTGTGTGGTCAACGCTTTCTGGTCCTGCGTAGCCGATGTTTTTGACTAGGTAGCTTTAAAACTGATCATGCGTTTACGACCGCCCCTCCCGGCTCTCCAGAGTCCGGGCTGTTGAAGTAAATTGCTTCGCAGGGTTTTTTCACCAGCTCCTCTTCTGAAAGATTTTAATGACTACCTCTTGCCCTCGTCGACCGTCTGATGAAACCTAAGTCGTGCGTCCTCAAGACAGATGTGAAGTTTTACAACCACTTCTTTTGTTTTTTTCCCTGAAGCACGAGGTTTTTGTTTTTTTCTACCACCCCCCCCCATCCCCGGAAAAATGGTTTCTGCCCCCTTTTATTGTTTTCTCATAACCGCTGCGCGGGTCTTTCAGTCGCGGCTGATGGTGGACGTTTCTGATCTCCCTATCCCGCCACTTTATGAACGAAGGAGTCTTTTTCCCTCTTTGATTCCGTCACTGTGTCTCTCATCTAGGTAGAGGTTTCGTCTGATATCACGAAGCCGGGTGTTCCAGAAACTTCATTTTAACATTGATCCGTCCTGACAGGGTTCCGAGGCCTCAATCACTGAGCGTTACTCACCTTTGGAATTCGCTCCCCTGATCTTCCCTCGAATCTTGCCCGTCTGCTGATGTTAACGCCCAGATCCCGTGACTCAGGTAATTGCGGTGTGGCGTTTTGCTATACGTCCGTTAAACGCCTTCTGCAGTGTCCCCCTGCGACTCGCCGTAGATTCTTAAGACACGAAACAGAAAGTGCTTTCCCCTTATCAAACCAATTCCCTATTTAACCACCTATAGATGTATGGTCTTTGTATTTGGCCGCGCGCGCTGGGCACTATCAGCACTGGTCCATGAGCCTCCGCATGAAGACCAGCGCCCTTGATGAACTTTTTTCCTGAGCACAGTGGTTTTCGTTCGATCGGTTCAGAGTTCCTTCGTCCCCCCCTCCGACGATTTTAGATCTGGTGATCGGTCGCGCCCGAATTCTTCCCGTCAACTCTAATCTAATAGCGAACCATTGTTTTTATAGGCCGTTTTTTTTGACTCCTGTTTTTATTGGCCCATTGCTTCTCAACCCCCCCTGAACCCCCACAGGACAGACGTCGATGTTATAGGGTACTCTTTAGTAACTACGAACTCGTTGTTTGATACGTCCCCCCATCGCCCATCGCCCCCTACTCTGTGCATCCCCTTAAGATGTTGCTTCCACGCGTTCCCCCTGCCAGTTAGCCGGCTTGCTGCGGCTTCGACGAAGGAGGTGTCCCCCCTTTCCTGCGGGACCGCCTTCAGGTTTGTCATTTCTGCTTTTTTCGCGCTGGTTCGGGCACGCCCCCCTAGTTCCCGGGTAGGACTTTTTTGTTCGTTCTGTTCTGAAATTTTTGTGAGCCGACGCCGGATCATCCTTCGTTTCCACTCCCACCGCCGATCGCGGCCTTATCAAGCCCTCCTCGTCCTTTGCACGCCGGCACGGGTTTTTTATCCTGCCTCTACACCTACCCCGACCCCCCCCCCCCCCTCTCCCCCCCCTCCCCCCCATCCATATTGTTCACTCGTTGTAATGAGCAGCAGGGGAAGGAGTGCTTTCTTGTTGATGCCCGGTGAATATTTCCCAGAGCTCTACAGCGACGTGGTTCTTCAGGTCCTGAAGGTTCCGGCGCACGGCCCCGCACCACACACGCCTTTTTAACGAGAGCCCGATTATTAACTCCCGCTCGAAACCACACCCTCGGAGCGGAGGAATAGCTGTTCTTTTTTTCTCGACCTTTCTCGTCCCACCCGTATGAGTCGCATGATCTTTCCATCGACCCACCTCTTATTGCCGTCCGAACTTCATAGACTCCCAAGTAACATTCCTCGGGCCCCAAGCCCGTACGTAGGGGGAAATTGTTTTCCATTCGCGCCGCTCCTCTCTTCTAGACCCTTCTGAAGAGGGTGGGAGTCTTGAGCCCTTGCATCGACCGATTGGTTGCGGGCCACCGCTTTGCACCCCGGATTTGGAGAATTTCCGTTGTGACGACGCACTCGCTGTGTCGATATGCAGAGTTTCCATCATCCAGTTTTTTTTTTCGACCGACATTTTTGTGTTTTTGTCCTCCATCCGCTAGCGAGAAACGCTTTTAGCTGCCGCATGCAACGGAACGCCCTGACAGACGTTTGCCGCCGAACGACACCCTTTATTTTATGTTTTTTGTTTGGGATGTCGTGTGTTTGTTTCGGATTTGTTGTTTTGGTGGTTGTGGTTTTTTTTTTTTGTTCTGGTCTTATTTTTGAGCCTCGCGTGCTTGCACTCCCAGCCCCCAGCTCGCGGCGCGACCACCCTTACACGGGGGTTTCCCCCCTCAGCTGTCTCTGAGTGGCCAGAGGCATTGTCCCCTGACTTCCGGTTTTCCTGCCTTTTTGAGTTCTGAAGTTTTGGGATATGGTACGTTCCAGTCAAACCTTTTGTTGACTTCATATCGGTGATCGGTACCTTTGGCGTCCTCCAGGCATCCTAGACAGCACTTGTTGCGCGGCGGCAGGTATGACCCCTATTGCTGTCTAATGAGTTTTGTGCTAGCCCTTATCCTTATATTCCTTCCCCGTATAGTTGTTGTGGTTTTCTTCTCCGGCCTATCCAAAAGACATCCAAACGTGTTTCGCCTTTCCTCCTTCTCCAACCCTGCTTCTGCGACCCTGGCCTCCTGGAAGCCCCAGTTTGCTTTATTACCCCCTTCTACCTTTTCCGTCAATACCCATTTTCGTATGTGCAACGATACAAGCTCCTACAATCCGTGTATTGCTAGAAGAGGAAATAGATGCCCCCCACCTGATTCGGACAACTCCATCTTGTAGTTGTCTACGGTCGGCCTTTCTTTCTTCCCTTACCGTTTCAAGAAACCCACTGTGGCCTGCGCACCGCAACCACTAGTGACTTTTTTAATGCCCTTGTCGTCTGATCGCATTTACCAATGTAGGCAAAATTTCTGCACACTTATGTGATGACCAGTACTTCTTCTTTCTCCTTGAACCAGTATTTTTCTGCGTAGAAACACATTTGCCGTAACTTCGACGCACCCACACCTCTGTTCACTGACGCCAGCGCAACTGCAGTTAAGGGTTATCCTGAACCAGTTTTCGTTTTTCCCCCCTGCGTATGAAATAGAACCCCCCCCTCAATCGTGGGTCTCTCTTCCTCTCTCTTTCTCCACCACACTGTCTTTACTGTGCCGTTATGGGCCCTGCGTGCAGTTCACAGGACGTTCCACTTACTTCTTGATATGACCGAGTTGTTAGAGGTCTTGTTTTGGATCACAGACCAAGTGGTCCGTCCCTCTATGGATATTTCCTCCCTCTCCTGCTCATATTCTAAAAGGTTTTTGAGTCTTAGTCGTCGCGCAGATACTTCACATGGGACCGACCAGATTTCGTTGTTCGATTTTTTTGTTTGCTTTAGGCTACCCTCCCATAGCACCTGCATGTCCCCAACTTTGTGTTTCGCATTGCGTTCCCTTTTCCACCTTGCATCAAATTCACCAAATGAATTCCCGGCCTACCACCGCTAGATTCACTCTTCTTTTTCTGGCGTGATGGAACGGCTCCTGGACCTGGGCCCCGCCCGCTGGACCCGCGTTTTGTACTCTGTATATAGCCATTGATAGTCGTGGCATGCCTTGCCATCGATTTCATCCTGGAATTCCTCGTTTAGAGCTGAAGAGCCATTACTTGACGACCCTACAGACACGAACCCCCGTTTCTCCTCTCGTTTTGCACTAGCCAACGGCCTACCACTACTGCCCAGAATTGAAGCTTTTTTCACCCTAGTCTCTACCTACTTTCCTTGTAATCTTGTTTTTTTTTTTACTTAAACCCTTGACCAGCCTCCTCGCTCCCGCTGCCTAGCCGTTGTGCCGCTTTCCTGGTCATTCGTTCGGTCGACTTTTATGTCTCTTTCATCCTGTCCCGTGATGGGATTGTTCCCCCTGAACACCCGGTTTTTTCGTTCGTCCCTTGATCCATCCCATTTCTGTCGATTCCCGTGTTTTCCTGACGGATGTTCCCTAAGAAGGCGGCCAATTGTAACCCAGTTGCCTTCAACATTTTTTCGTGCGCAGCAAGTGACGGGTAATAAAGATCCATGTCCTTGTCTTTGACTTAAGAAGGTTTGTTTTCTTGTTATCCGACACGACCCCCGACCGCTCTCCCCAACTGTCTGTTGCCGGCCCCCTTGACCGCGACCCTCTGTGAAGTCTCGCCCAGTTCCTTGACGCCGCTTCCTGCTGTTTCGACCATTGTTGTTTCCCCAAAAGAGAGGCCCACACGCCGCGGCGCCCCATTGGCATACATACGTATCTTTTTCTTTTCAACCCGGGCTTTTTTTGTTTCTTTTTACACCTTCCGTCTTCTGTCTTTTCCCTCCGGAGTTTAAGCTATTTCATAGGGTGTGACCAAGCAGTCGACCTCGTTTTAACGTGACCTGACAACTCATGACCGCATTGTCGCGAGTCTTTCTCGGCTGAGCCCCTCAATCTACGGCCGCTGGTCCGTCTTGAACATGGCGGTACTTGATTCGCGACTTCTTTACAAAAGAGTATTTCGCTGCCTAGCACCCATTCTCCTCAGTCGCAATATATCCTCCCCACGTGCCTGAGACCGCCCAATGTTTGAATTCGTTACGAACCCCCTCATTCCACCCCCCCTCCAATCGGTTTTCCTATCACATTAGGCCCTTTAATTTCCTCTCAGACTTCTTTACTCCTTGTTATGTGCTTTTTCCATTGCCCTTCACGAGATGTCTTATGAGGCCTATCCTCCTCTCTCTATTTTTCAACCTCGCCATCCCCATTACGCAATAGTAGGGTTAGTAGCACCTGTTTTTTTCTTTTTCTCACTTTTCGCCATGAAATTTTGTTGTATTGATTACTCATTCCCGTGCGGCCGACTATCCATTTGACTGTCAAATTCACTTGGATTTTTCTGGCAAGAAATCACCCACGTCTTCGAAAGATAGAGACAACCCCCAGGAAAGATCGTCTTTGTCCATGTTCTGTTGTCTACCACCTACAGGGTAATAGTGTGTTGGTGTCAACACACGTTGACCGCCCCTCACGCCTGACCGTCTTCACAGCAGTGTACCCGCGAGGTTTGTCAGTCACTCACCCACAGTTCTATTCTCCTTTTACTACTTTCCTCTTTTTGTTTTTTTTGAGTTTTACCTCCGTCTTTTCCTCCTCCGTTTAGCCCCTGCGTCAAATGATGAATAACCCTCGCGTCCAGGAAAGTCCGAGAGTGCACTTGCCGGGAAAGTTGTCTTTGCGTTCGCCTTCCAAGTACCTTACGAGTGTCGGCATTCCCCTTTTCTTTTCAGAGCTTGCCGGGTTACTGGAAGGGAGACTTTTTGCTGCCCAGTTCGCTTCCTCGCGTGTTTCATCTCTCTTCCCCGACTAAGCTCTTAGTTAGCGCAAGGGATGCCCGCCCTCGGCTAACCACGCCTTGCTTTTGCTCCAGTTACGAAAACTCCCTCTTTTGTAAGACCTTGATCTGCAGCCTGCGCTTTGTCCCTTCTTGTGCGCTCCCACCCCGCTCGCTTGTTCTTTTTTTCGTCCATACCCGGACGTAATCGTTGTACTCCATTGCGACCCTCTGACCGCGGCTCACGCTTAGACTATGCACCCAGCAGGCCTTGAAATTGAATTGGGGAAGTGCCGGCCCGTCCCTTTGGGATGCCTATTTCGAGATGCAGTTTGGCTTTCCTAGTTTGCTTTCCGACAGACGGAAGGCGTTGTTCTTCAGACGGTCTCGCCCGGAGACTAGTTCTTTCCTGAATTGTGATTCGGGCCGTGGCGTCCGAAGGTCCGACAGGCCCCCCTGCCACGTACCTCGAACGACGCGGCCGTGTGTGAGAACGGGTTTATTCCACTGAAAGATCGATGACACGACGTAAAAGAAGCCCCGTGTGCGGCCATGGTGGATCTTACGCTGGAGACTCAGGGCCTGGCTGAGTTGTCTCAGGATTTTGAAAGAGAGACCACAACAAAGGCCCCCGGACCAAAACCCCCCACGTTTCAGGACCCATACCGTCACCTTTCACCCCCCCCCCCCCCCCCCCCCCCCCCCCCCCCCTCACCCCCCCCCCCCCCCCCCCCCCCCATTCCCCCCTTTTCCTTGCCGTCAAGCAGAGACAACCTGTAGTTTTTCTTACCCCCCCCCCATGCCTTCTTTACTGATGGATGTGCGGTTGTCCGTGCATGGCGTGGACTAGACGCTGTTTGCCCCCCATTCCCTCTACAGTCGCTGAAGCAGGGCCTTTCATGCCTATTTTCTTTCCACGAGTGCGGGTCGATCGCTTTGGCCCATAAGAATGTTCTTTATCACCTTAATATCTTCTTGCTCTTGTCCCTGACACCATTTCGAGTGCAACGTTTTTACATCGACAAGCCTTCCCCGCGTCTTACCTTGCAAGACCGATCCTTCATCCCCGCATACTGTTGAAACTTGTCATCCTGCCTCTTCCAAAAACGTTCAATGAAAAAAGCCCTTCCATGGAGATAGTTTCTCCCCCTACTCACTCACCCATAGCGATGTCTTTGACGGTCCCGAACCACAGCTTGCAGGATGTCCGTAGTCTCTCGCTTGGCAAGCCATGCCGCTCACTTCGCGTTCTCTTGATGCGGCTTCGCTCTGCGAGCAAGTTCTTTCTTGCAACCCGTTTTCGCTGTGCTCCCTTCCCCTTCGGTCCCCCCCCCCGTTCGGCTATTGCCTGGCGTGCCACGTTGGATCTGCAACTGCTTTCTCCTTGTGGTTTGGCCGTCCTTTGCCCCTTCAAGCTGCGTCTCCGCAGTGGTTCATGCGATGCCGCAGGCAGCCCCGACGAATAGCAAACTTGATAGCATGTTCTTCCGTCACTGGGTCTCGGCACTACACCTCGAACAACAACCCTAGGGGCTTCACTCCTTTGCGATAGGGTTTTCTTTTTGCACTACCTGGATCTTCCGTGATTGACCGTGATCTTGCCCTGTTCACTCTTCCATGAACGATTTCGTTGGTCGTGGAATTTTCTGCGTCACCGATGCGCATTGAGTCTTTTCAGTTGTCATAAATTCCCGTCCGTATGCCGCACCCGTTCGTGCCTGTTGCATAATTATTCCCCCCCCCAGTGCTGTGTGAAACCGTGACGTACTCAGACCTCCACTTGTATCCCTCACACCCGCACATTTCGTTTCCAGTCTCAGGCCGCTGCCTT
>Ga0179593_1736450_pt1 | contig 12628 bp, 18 predicted proteins | sample CZODoug2_1_08_16_FD_185931 | JGI IMG/M metagenome (GOLD analysis project Ga0179593, IMG submission 185931) | Vadose zone soil fungal communities from Angelo Coast Range Reserve, California, USA - CZODoug2_1_08_16fungal (PacBio error correction) | ecosystem: Environmental > Terrestrial > Soil >... | reverse complement strand
AGTCCATTTTTTTCTCTTTCGACAAAATTTTCGAGCCTCCTCCCCCATTGCGCTCCCCTTTGCGTTCTCGGCTTTTATGAAAAGCCGGGCGACAGTCTCCGTCCGAACCCCCCTCTGGTGAAGAATAGGACGGTTGTTCTCCTTCCCCTCTTGAAAAATTTCTCGATTCCCCTATTTTTTTGCACGTGTGTCCCTTGAGCCACTGCACAAGCAGGATTTTTCCAAGGAAGGCTCCCCTTCCTCTGATGAGGCGCGCACCCCTTCTTCCCAGTGCTGAATTCCCCCTTTTCTGGTCCACCTACCTCTTAGCTGCATTTCGACAGGCACTCAGCTCCCCTTCGCGACCGCCAGAAGGAGAAATTTTTAATCCTGGCTTCTTGCGGATGCGGCAGCCGAATCTCGCCTACTCCTTGTTTTCACGAATTAAGTCTTCTTTTGTTCCCCCCTCCTGCTCGAGCGTTCCTCCTTCCTCTGGGAAAAGAATAGTAGAGATAGTCCCTTTGTGAGCTTATGCTCACCCTTTTTTTAGTAGCAAGTCGTTTTTTCTAGTGGCTTAACTGTCTTACCTGGTGGCCGTCCAGAAGGGACCCCTTGAATATTTTCTGGTCCATAAGGCGTAGGGACCAAGGTCTTTTTTTCGGACTCTACCCGGTAGCCCATGGCGTGATTCCGGCAGAAAATTAGATCTTTGCGAATCTCTCGCCCCCTTTCTGAGGTCACATTTCTTTCCCCCTCCTCTCTTTCAAGGACCCCGGCTTTTCTTCTGTTCCCCCATGGGAAGTTACTTTCTTTGCCATTCCTTGCGCCCGAGCGGCCCCTTTCCCTTTCCTGAAGAGTCCCCTTTTTCTTTTCAAAGAAAACACGGTCGGGACCCCTTCCTTCCCTTGCTTGGCGCAGATACCTCTCCCTCCCCTGACCTTCTAGTCGAGTGAGTCCCTTCCCGCAAGCCTCGCGCGGAGTCCCTTTTCTTCAAAGAAGATCTCTTTTCCTCCATATGCATACGGCGATGTCCTCCCTCCCCCTTTTGTTTCCCTCCCTACTTCTCCTGCCTGCCTTCTCATTCCCTGCTCTCTTGAGCTGTGCTCGAATATCGTTCCCCTTTTGTGAAGCTCTTTTCGCTTGAAGAAAGCAACCACCTTTTTTCTTCTTTCTTAATGCTTTCCCCTCCCCTCCATTTCCCCGATTTTCCCCCAACTTTCTTCCGCTCTTGCCCTTTTTGTCCGCGGGTGTGGCGTGTATTTTCTCGGCGAGTGCCCCTTTCCTTTTTTTAAACAAGCTTGTCTTTTTTCCCCCTTCTTCTTTGGAGTCCCCCTTCTCTTTCCTATCCCCTTCCGCGCATGATCCCCCCCCCCGCTTTACTTGGAGTTTTTCCCAAGCCGTTTTTGTGAGGTTGAGTCCCTCACCTGGTAAAATGTCTTTTTCTTCTTTAGATGAGTACATTTGTTCCTCCCCCCTATATCAAGAGTTTAAAACTTTTCTTTTCGTTCCCCCTTTAGGCAGGTATCCGTTCTGTCTTCCAGATTTTTTGCACCTTTTCCTCCTGTGCTGCTTCCCCTTCCCTTCGCAATGCACCCCTTCATTTTGCCGTTTTCCGGAGTGAAGCACGTTATTTTCTTTCCGAGGAAACTTTCCCCTTCCCCAAAATTTTTTACTGAGTTTGTTCCCCTCTCCCTTTTCTGGCGCGTATTTTCGTTGATGGTTTCCCCTTTGAAATATTGGGTTTCCTCTTTTGATCTTGAAAACCCTGTTTCTATTCTTTCTTTTGTGCATAGTTCCCCGAATGTGGGAACGTCCCCTCTCCTTGATTCCCCAATGCCTGCCTGCCAGGAAGACCCTTTGTTCAACTATGCCCCTCTCGTTTCTCTTCTGATGAAGCCGAGATGGATGTAGTGCTTTTTTTTCCCCTCTAGCTCTTTGTTTGCGCTCCCTCTTCGACCCCTCTTTTGTATAGTCAAACCCAGGCGAGGTTTTTTTTCTTTTCCTAATCCTAAGTTGTTTTTTCTTCCGCTCATAAACCCCCTCTGATCCGATCATAGAATCGTCCTTTTTTATCCCGGCAAGACCTTTTTCAGACCTTACAATCCTGCTGCGTAATCACGCCGTCCGCCCCCTCCCCCTCTTTTTCACTAGGTGAACACCTCCTTCGATGATACGCCTCCTTTCTTCCCGAAGGAAGGAAGAGGACGTTCCCTTTCCTCACTAACTCCAATGTTCCCTTTCTCCTTAAAGATAGATATCACCTGTTTTTTTCCTTCTCTTTCAGCCAAACCCACCTTTCCTCCCTCAATCATGACAGCCCCCTCCCCCCCCCTCTGCAAGAAAGCGAGATCTGTTTCCCCCCCCTCCCTCTTCGGTCCCCCTTTTTTTCCTTGCACGGGAAACCGTTCTTTTACCGAGGTAGTCCTCTCGACAACTTTTTTTGTCTTTTCAAGTTCTCCCCCTAAAAAATCTCTTTTTTCTCCCCCAGCGCGCTCCCCTTCCCCATGAAAACCACCAGATCTTTTCATTCCCTAGATAGTTTCCCTTCTTTCTCTAGGGTTATAGAACCCCTCCTTACCTCCCCCTTACAACACACTGTCCCCCCTTCCCCTCCCTCACACATCACGAGGACCCGCTTGGAAAGCGATCCCTTTTCGACAGCTTCCTCTTTCTAAGTTTCTTTACTCCTTTCAACCCACCGCCCCGACCCCCCAAGCTGGTTTTCAGCCTTTTCCCTTCACCCGAGAACCCCTCCGCGACGTACTACACGCTAACATTCCCCAGGTGCTTGACTCTTTTCCTAGCCACCGATCCTTTCCGCGATCGCCAAGGTCCGTGGACCCCGGTGTGGAGGTTCGCATGAGAGCCTTCTTTTTCTTAAAAAGACTCACACCCTCTTTGAAGGTTTAATTCCCTTTCACCTCGCTCTTCAGCTCAATCGCGAATAGGACCTCTCCTTTTTTTTTCTTCAAGGGATAATAGCTACTCACCCCCAACTGATTCAGGTTTTTTTTCCCCATTCCCTAGTCGTTTGCTTTGCACCCATCTTTTTCTCTTCCGCGAGAGGCTTGTTTATCAGGTCCCCCTTCTTTTCTTCGGAAGAGGAGGCTCGGTATCCTCTCCCCTCCCTTGAAGTTTCCCCCCCCCCCTTTCGACACTTTTCTTTCTCTTTCTCCCCCCTTTTCAGGGGTTCTTTGGGAATTTTCTCTTTTCCTTTATGTTCCGGAAGAGTACTTCCTCTCTCTTCTCCTCCTCCCGTTCAAGGCCCTCCCTTTTTATTTCCCCCCCTTCACTCAGCAACCCCCCCCCGTTTGCGCCAAGTCGAGCGAATTTCGCCGGCTCTTGTTCAGTCTCCCCCCCTCTTTCAAGATCGAACGAACGCGCCACGTCGTAGCCCCTCTCCTCTTCTGCTCCATTTGTGGGAACGTCCCCCTTTTCCCAACCGTTACCATCACAGGACGTCCCCTTTCCAATGCCCCCCACCTTTCCCTTGCTAATAAATCAGCGTTGAGCCCTCTCCCCCTTTGTCAGAGAGCTACGTCTTCTTTCCTTCAACTCTCTCTCCAGTGCGTCCATAAACGCAGCCGCTGTTTCCACCCTCGGTAACCACCCACTTAAGTACGATTCATAAGACCCCTTTTTCGCGCCTCCTCTTGATGAAGGAGTAAATCATGGGTTCTCTTTTCCTTTTTTCCCGGAGGTTAGTTCCTTTTTTCCCCTCTTTGGCCCGCCAGTCGACCGGCCGTGCTGCGCATACTTCCCCTTTGTTACGTGCGCGCCGATTCCGTCCCAATCTTTAAGAGTACATCTTTTGCTGGAAGTGGACTCCGCCCTTTTTTCCTTCGGCATCGAGTTTCCTTCTTCCCTTCCTGGTGAAACCATTCGTCCCCCCCCTTCCTTTATTCGTGGTCTGCGGGATATTCTTAGGTCCTCCAATCCAGAATTCCTCTTTTTTTCCCACTGGTCCCGGCGTATATAAATTAGGCCTTTTTCCCTCTGCCCCTTGCTGATTAGATCTTTTTTTTTTTTCGCTTACACTCCTTGTTGTTGTTGCTATCTCCTACCCGCGCGGAGAGCAGAACGAGCGAAGTCCTTTTTTTTTTTTTCCTTTTTCCGCGAAGGTAGAAGACGCCTTGGCCCCCCTCCAGCCGTGCTCCGGATTCGGCTTCTTCTTCTTCCCCTCCTTCGAAAGTCCTTCCCTTTCCTCTCCCTTTTCCCATCTTCCCTGAGGGTGTTAATTTGACTTTCCTTCTTCCTGACCCAATCGTGGAATTCTCTCTATGAAACGTGTCTCTTTTCTTTCTTCGCGGTCGATGCAGACGTGACGCCCTCCTTCTTTCCTTTTGACGATTTGACTCTTCCTCACCCCCTCTCTGCTCCTGCAGCCCCTTTTTCCTCTTTTTCTTACCCCGAGCCAGCAGCGTAGTAGAATTTCCCCCCTTTCCTCCCCCAACCGAAGCGTGACCCCCCCCCCCCCCAGGAGGTAAGCAGGCTTTTTTTTTCCTTTTCTCTCCCCCCTAGACGGAGCTTTCTTCTCTCCTTGGTGTTTTGGTTCACCCCCGGACTTAAGGGCTTTTTTTTCCTTCTTCCTGCATGCTTCTGCCTGCTTTTTTCGTTCTTTAAAATAATCGTAGCGCTCTTCCGTTCTCTTCCCAACGCTTGAGGGATTCGTTTTTTTCCCTCAACTGTTTGTGAAGACCGCCTTTCCATGGTGGAGTCCAGAAGGTTTTTCCCCCCCCCTTGGACTCCTCCCCCCTCCCCTATTTTTCTTTAGGCGAACAAGGCTACTATGGCCTTTCTTTTTTTCTTTCCTCTTCCTTTGAAACGAGGTTTTCCCTTTTTTTTTTCCTAAAACTCCTCCCGCCTTTTCGCCGTGAGCAGCATAGGTTTATTAGTTTGGTCACAGGCGGCGACGCAAGCGGTCCTCCCCCTTTTCCCTGAGTCCTAGCCCTTTTTTTTTCCGCTTCGGAACAGAAATTCATTTTCTCCCCCCCTCTCCAGAGTACCGTTTCTTTTTCCCCCTTTTCTTGAATCTCTGAACAGACCCCTTTTTTCCCCACGATGAATTTTTCGCACGTCCCCTTTTTCTAAGGCGGTTTGAGAGTGCCCCGGAATTAGACCCCCCCTCCCTCTTTTTTTTCTATTTTCCCTTTTGTGCAACAAGCTTTCATCGATTCATTTCATAAGGCGCATGTCCAATGCCCCTCGTGTTGAACCTCTTTTGGGGAAGATGAGCAGCCTTCCCATTCAGGATTTCTTTCTCCCGATTTTCCCTGGACTCTTTCTTTCTGAAGCTCGTTGTCTCTTTTTTTTTACGACGACAACAATTTTTTTCTTCCCTTCGAACCTTCACGCACCTCCTTCTTCGAGCGCGGCAAAACTTATTCCTCCTTAAAGTTTTCCTCTAGTTTTTCGTGGACTGGGCTGTTTTTCTCCCTGGGACTTCTTCAACCAGCTTGTCTAGTTCAGAGGCTTTTTTTTTTTCCCCCCCCCCCCCCCCCCCCCCCCGCCGAAAGTCATCGACATTATTTCTTCCTGAAGCGGTATTTGTTTTTTTCCCACTCCTTGTCTCTGATTTTTTTTGCGTTCTTCCCCAGGGTCCCTTGCAGGTTGTCCTTTCCCTTGGTTTCCCCCCCCTCACTAGGGTAACGATCCGAGGAGTTCCTCTCAGGGTTTTTTGTTCCCTTGATGCCCTTGCAGCGGGGTGTTCGGGTCTATTCGTGTCCCGTGGCGCTGCGGTGTCTAGGAGAAAGGACCTTGCTCTAAAAACCCACGTGGCTTCCCTTCCTTTTTTGCGCCGTAGAACTGGGCGAGAGGCCTTTTCCTTACCTGTGAAAGTTCACTTTTTCTTCTTTTGTTCAGATAGCGCTTTTATGGCTTTCCCTCCTTTTTTTTTTCTTGGCATGAGTCCTTTTTATTTTTTGATTTCCCTCTTCTTTTTAACCCCCCCCTGGTTTTCTGTTATACTTGGGCTTTCTCCGCTCTAAGTCCTTTCTTTTTTTTAAGATCGAGGAGGACTGATCCTCCTTTCTTTTTTCCCCTAGGAATTTCCTTTTTTTTTGGCTTCCTTTGCCTATCGCTTTCCCTTTCCGGATCGACGCCGGTCTTCTCAAAGAAGCACCTTCTTCCCGATTCAGATGGATCGGATTCACTTCCTCTTTTTTTTGATTATCTCTCTTTGGTTGTTTCCCTCTTTAATCCACCCCACATTTTGCACTCCGATCCATATGAATTTTTCTTTCTTCGGTGCTTCCTTTTTTTTCCCCTCGCTCAGGCGTAGATTCCCTCCCTCCAACAGCCTTTTTTCCCCGCCCCCCCCCTCTTCCCCCCCACACCTGCCATTCTTGTTTCCTTTTCCCATTCGTTCTCCAGTCCTAATCGTTCCTGCAGTGACCTTTTTCCTTTCCTGCGGCCCGTTCCCAAAGAGGTTTTCCCCCCCCCCCCTTATAACAGAATACCTTCCTTCCTTTTCAGCACCCCCCCCCCTCATTGGATCTGATGAATCATGCTCCCCAACGATATTCGAGCCAGTTTTCCTCGGAAACAACCCCCTTTTTCCTTCTCCCCGGCCAATGTTAGAAGTTGGAACTTTTTCCCTTTTCTTCTTCTGTCACCGAGGGATCTCCCTTTTCCCATCCTTCCTTCGGAAAACCCAAAATCACCGGTTGACTCCCTGGCGCAAGAGACGGTCCCCCCCCACATAAAGGGTCCCCCCCCCCCCCCTCCTCAAGGAAAGGATAAATGACCTATCTCCCTTCTCTTCCTTACCATAGGGAATTTTCTTTTCCCTTCACACTTTTTTTCTCCTCCAACCCCCAAGGGACCCTTTCTATCCTCAAGACCCTCAAGAGCCCCCCCCTTCTTGGAATTCCCTTCCCTCCTTCCCCTTTACGATGAGAGATCTGAAGTTTCGATTTTTTTCTCTTCTCCCTTCCCCCCCCCCCCACCTCTAGCCAAGTGCCCTCTTTTGTTTACTCTAAATTTACCCTTCCCCGAGAAGTCCGAAAGGAACCCCCCCCCCCCCCCCCAAACGAGGGGTGCCCCCTTTCTCCTTTCTTTTCCCTTTGGGAAAGAGCTTTTCCCCCCCTATTTTTTTCTTCGGTTTTGAGGCGTTTTTCGCATGAATTCTCCATTGGTTTGGCGTCGTAAAACCCCCCGTGTCCCAAAGAGATTAACGAACTCCCCCTTCCCATAGGATATCCTTTTTTCTACCCCCCTTGAATCAGGTCCTTCCCCTCTGGTGCTCCCTTTTTTTTCTTGGAAAACCCCCCCCCTTTTTCTCATGAGCCCCTTCATATGAACCCCCTTCTTTGTCACCGATCTTCGCTAAGAGCCTCTTCCTCTGCAGGGCTTCCTCTTTTTTCGCTAGGGATAGGAGCAGAACGGCTTTTTTTTTCCCCTTTTTTCCTGAACGTGGTCTTTTCCTTTTAATCTCCCTCAGGGATCGGGCTTCTCAATGAATTTCTGTTGACGAGGACTTCCCATGTCTCAGACTCCGTTAAAGGCACTCCTTCCCTTTCTGGCGTCGCAGACGGTGACTTCCTCCTCTTCCCTTCCTGTTCCATTCTCCCCCCGCGAATTTATGACGGCCTCTTTTCCTGCAGAAAATTTTCCCGCTTTTTTAGGAAGACGCCCGCCCCTTCCCCTCCCTTTCTCCTTGGTCTCTTTTCCCCTCGATCTTCTCCCGATCACCTTGGGAGGTAAAGAAATCTTCCTTTTTCCCCCGTTTACCATCACCGGCGTTCCCCCCCCTTTGAAACCCCTTCCCCCTAATACCTCAGCGTGAGCAAATCTTCCCCTCTCGCGCTTACGAGGATTTGCCTCCCCTTTCAGATCTTCTCCCTCCAAGCAGCAATGCCAGCCCCGCTCCGTCGGTTACCCACACCCTTTTTTTTTCAAGAATGCGGCTTTTCCCCGCTCTTTGCGAGACCGCCAGATCCAGGCTTCCCCCCCTCCCTTTTTTTCTCATGTCTTCCTTTTTTTATGTCTTTTGCACCCATTGTACCTGTGCTTCTCGTCCCCCGCCCAAAGAGAAAAGCCTTTTTCTGAATCGTTCCTTTTCGCGCATCAGCCGTCATTTCTTCCCTTTGGGGAAGCTCCTTTTCCTTCCCTCTTTGTGAGAATTCCCTTCTTTTCCCTCGGCCATTCGCGCGGATGGCATCTTTTCCCGACCACTACGATTTCTTGCCCCTCCCACTAGTTGGATAGATGGCTTTTTCCTTCCCCCTTCTTTTCTCCGGATTTGCATCCCCTTTGCTCGTTCCTCCCCCCACTGATCCCGGCCGCCTCGAAACATTGGTCGACGCGCCCTTTTTTTTTCTGCGGCTTTTCTTTTCTCTCCCCTACTCGTTGTTTTTTTTTGTCTCTCTATAAGCATACCCCCTTTTCCCAAGCCCCTCCCTTCGGCTACCCATGCTTTGCGCTCTTTTTCTCCCCTTTTTCCCAGTGTGTGCGCCATACAGCTGCGTCTCAAAAGCCGTCCCTCCCCCCTTCCTTCCTTAGACACAGAGCAGCGATCAACTTCTTTTTTTCCCTTTGCGCGGCCATCTTTTTTTTTCTGCCCCTTTTCTGCAATGAACGTGTGTCTCCGGAGGCCACATGCACTCTTGGCACGCTGTACCCTTTCCTCCTTGAAGATTGACGGATGAGGCTCTTCCCTTCTCGAGGGATTTCCTTTCCCCCCCCCTTGTGCCCGCGTTTTCGCAGGTTTTCGCAAGTTAGCCCCCTTTCAAACGCTTTTCCCCTTTTCCCTGTGAACCAGGAGGTAAGACGGTCTTCTCTTCTTTTTCTTTCGAGCCCCCCCCTTTTCGCTCTATGCTTCGCTTATGGTTGTGTGTTAAAGCCGGAACCATCTCCCCATTGCTGAGTCTTGCTCTCTTTTTTTGTGACCCTGCCACTCCCTGTTGCGTCCTTCCTTCTCGGTCATTGCTCAACGCTCCTTTTACGTAGGTCTTTTTTTGAGCTTTTTTTTTTTGTAAAAATTGTTCTTCTTTTTCCCTCCCCGTTTTTCTTTACCCCTTGTACAGACTTTCTTACAACAACCTAGAGTCCCTCCTATTTGAACCCTTCGGTTTCTTCCCCCAACTTTCTAATTTTTCTCTGGGCGATCTTCCTCAGCGGTGCTTTTCTTTCCAATGGCTTTCTGGACGGTTTTCTCCCCCTGCCCCCTAAATGTTCGCCTTTCGATCCCCTCTTGATTTAGCTGCGGCTAAAAGGTCCCTTTTCCAGCCGCTTTTAACGGAGTATGATAGTTCTCTTTTCTTTTCGATTTCCCGACCTTCCCTGCCCGATCTTCGTCTCCTCCCGCGGAGACGATGCTGGATCTTTCTCCCTTTTCTCGAAAAAGGTAGACCCCCCCCCTTCCCGTGACTGGTTTACTCTCTTACGGTCCTGGAGTCTTTTCACTACCTTCCCAAAAAAGCCCTTCGCGCGGCTTTCTCGAACTCTCTTTTTCTCTCATAGAGGAATGTTCCCCTTTCCTAAGGCGTCTCCCTCCTTACGTTGAGGTTCCAACTTCTCCCTTCTGCCGCTTTCTTCTTTTCCCTCCGGATTTCTCTATCTTCGATATCGAGGTGACCTTTTCTTTTCTTAAATAGTTTCCTCTTTTCCGCCCCCCCCCTGAGTTTCATTAGTCTCACCCTTCACCTTCCCAATCCATGGTTTTCCAAACCTTTTCTTTCCCCTCCCAGAAAATTGTGTCGTTTTTGCCTCTTTTAGTTCGTTCTTCTTTTCCTCCGGTGACTTCCCTTTCTGCTCACCCAGCTTATTCGGTTGTCCCTACTTCTCCCCTTAATAGGAAACTTTCGAGTCCCCCCTTAAGTGGTCGTATTTAGCTCTTTTTCCCAAGAAGTGGTGGGTCTTTTGAGGTTAGCCCTTTTCCCCCCCCCCCCTTTTCCCCTGGTGTAAGGAGTCTCTTCCACCAATTTCCCTCACCCTGGCCAAATCTCTTTCGATAGTGGCAGGTATCCTTTAAGCGTTTTTGTTCCATGGTGTGGGCCTTTTTTTCCAGCACGTTCCTTAGCTTTAACTCCAAACAATTAAACCTCTGCCCCCAGTGACTTTTTCTTCCCCCCTGAAGAAACGTAGAACTGGGCCCGCCCATCGGTTTACTCTCTTCTTTCCAGTCAAAGGCCCCCCCCTTGTCCTCGATGATTCATCCCGAGTCATTCTTTCTTCGACCTTTCGTTTGAGGCCTTCATCCTTTTAAGTAATTGGGTTGGATGCCCTTTTCCTTGACCCCCCAAATTTTTTCATGTCTTTAGTCTCCCTCTTTTCCCCGCTCTCTTCCTTCTTGGTCAATTCCCTCTTTCTATGATCTGTCATGTCCCGAGTGTTAAACTAGTTTTTTCCTCTCTTTTTTCGTTTGGCTCTTTTTTCCTCTTCGCATTTGCCGCCGCCTTATCGTCTTTTGGTTTTCTTTCCCCCGAAGAAACCTCTTAATGAGCCCACCACAACCCCCCACTGGCGAGGTGGTTGTTCTCCTTTTCCCAGTGTGTGAGAGGAGATCATTTCCCCATTCTCTGGTTGCTTCTGAATCTTTTCCCTAGTTTTGATATCGGCGCCCAAAGCGCTCCTTTTTTTTTTCTCCCTCAAGCAAAGACAGCCCCTCTCCCTTTTTCTCCTGAAACCTCGCTTTCGGTTTCTTGACCCCTCCTTCTTCTCAGTCCTCCCCCTCTTCGCAGCCTCTCTAAGGAGGAGAGCGTTTTCCCCTTCGAGAGAACCCCTTCCCCTATCCGGTTTTTTCACTATGCACCACCAACTGAGTCCCCCGTCCTGATGAATAATGAAAGCCCCCCCCCCTTCCTTCAGCAAGCCCCCACCCCCCCAGAGATTCACCTTTGTCCCCCCCCCCCCAACGTCTGAGCGTACCCTCGGTAGTAATATAGCCCATTTTCCCTTTCGGCACCCCCCTCCCTTCTTGAATGCCCTCAAATTCCAAGCATTTCTCCTGAGAGCACTCCCTTCGGGTTTAACTGCAGCAAGGCCAAAAAAACGCATGACTCTGTAAAGCTAAAGATCATCAAGAGAGAGGACTCGTTTTGATAGGTTCATCCCCCCCTCAGTTCCTCCGGACCTCCAAGGCGACCTTTTCAGAAGTAAATCCCTCCCCAGTTGTCCCCCCCCGTTGTTCGACCCCCCTCGCTCCCCCCAGAAAGAGGACATTTTGGCTATCTGTAGAGTGTTAGATGTCTCCTCCCTCCAAACCCCCCCCCCCCCGCTCGCGCCAATTTTCAGCCTCCCCTGAGACCCCATCCAGCCGGAGCCCGACCCCCAACCGCTTTTACCTCCTGATTTGTCTTCACTCCCTTCCTCTCTCGCAAGGGAGAGAAAAGGGCTGGCTTTTTCTAAAGAGCATCAATTTTTTTTTAAACCCCCCACGCGGCTCCCCAAGGAGTCCTCCCAATCTTAATTCACCCTTATGAGAGAAAAGTTCTTCCTCCCCCTCCGATTTTTTTTCTTGTTTTTTTTTTCCGAGAGGTGCTTGCGTCTCCATCGCTAAGTGGGAACCCCCCTTTTACCAGGAGTCCATGCCGACCTCATCTGAAACACCTGTCGCGAGCTTTGCGTCTCTCCCTCCTCCGCGCGATTCCGAAGTCCTGCCATTCACCCCTTCCGCGGGCTTGGATCGGCTCCCCTCACGGCAGTTTTCCCGGTTTCCTCGGTTTGGCTTAGAAGGAGCACTGACCGCCTCTTTCTCCGCGGGTCCCTGCGGGAGCCGCTCCTGCTTGCCCTGAACTTTCTGTTTTAGGGACGGACAGGTTTTTTGACGACCGTTCTTAATGACGGCCCTTCCCCGATGTCCTGAGAAGCATGGGGACCACGACTGCCAAAAAGCTCCAGCGCCTGCACGAGGCGGGCCCGAAGCTTCGTCCCCGTTCCCCGGAATTTTTCCTTTGCTTCCCCCTTTTTCCGAGGCGGAGACGCCAGAAATCTGAGACCCTTTTCTCCCAAGCCCTAGGGCAAATTTTGCCCTCTTTCCCGGCCAGACACAAGTTGGTCCCGGGAACTTAAATCCTTCTCCACCCCCCCCCCCCAGGAAATAACTCAGGAGTTCCCCAACACAACCCCATTCTTTTTTTTTAGGACAAATTCAAAAAGACTCATTTCCCTCCCTAATGTGAGGCCCCTAAAGCCAACAAATAGCATTCGGATTTTCCTTAGAGACGGTCTCCCATTTTTTTTTTTGCAGTCCAAGCAGCACCTTTCCTGTTTCCCCCCCCCACTTAGTTCCCCCACAAAAATTAAAGTAGCTCTCGAGGCTCTTTACCCAGTCCCCACCTCCAGACCATTCGCCTTACTTGGTTCTCCTGGTCGCGTTCTTTCCTAATGTGAGAAAATGCTTTTTTTTTCTAGTTACCTTCCCCCCCCCCCTCTAATTTTTCCCTTTTCCCTCTTCCCCAGCACTTGCTGCGGGTAGTTCGTCTATCCGTCAAATCGTAAGGAGACAGCAGTCCCTGTCTTTCCGGGATGTGAATGGCCCCCCCCTTCCCCAAGTCATCAGGTCTCTCCTCGTTCCTCGTCCCGCTGTCCTTTTTCACCTCGTTTTGATCGATGTATGAGTTCTTTTTCGTAGGAGTGCAGATCCCTCTAGCTAGAATGGATGGCGCCCTTCCCCCGGAGTCCCCTTTTCTTTCCAACATTTCAACTT
>Ga0179593_1687539_pt1 | contig 12628 bp, 13 predicted proteins | sample CZODoug2_1_08_16_FD_185931 | JGI IMG/M metagenome (GOLD analysis project Ga0179593, IMG submission 185931) | Vadose zone soil fungal communities from Angelo Coast Range Reserve, California, USA - CZODoug2_1_08_16fungal (PacBio error correction) | ecosystem: Environmental > Terrestrial > Soil >... | reverse complement strand
CAGCCATCTCTCCCCCCCTTTCCTGGTCAGCGGCTTGCCGAAGACGTACCTTCCTTTCGTTCGATCCTTTTTTTTTTGCAGATGCCGAGTTGTCTCCCCCTTTCCTTTCTGAATTCTGAGCAGTCCCTAACGCCCGGACGATTTTCCTTTCGTAGATCAGCATCTACTGCCCTTCGTTCCTGGAACCAGCTGTGCCTGCCGTTCACCTGGTCTCTTTTTTTTTTTTTAGGAGATACAAGAACACAGTATCTTTTTCTCTGTAGGTGTGGTCTTTTTCGCGCCTCCTCTTCGTTTTTCCTTGTTGATCTTTCAGTTTGCGGGCTCCCTTTTTTTTTCAGGAGGCGCAGTATTCGCTGTGATAGAGCCGGCCATCCTCTTTCGGTGATCGACCGTGGCGCGTTCTTTTTTGGTGTCGGTTCTCCGCCGGTCACCGGAGGAAGGCGTCTTATGCTTTATCATTTACTTCGAAGGTGCGTCGAAGAGACCTCAGTTCTTTCTGTGTGGGTCGTAGCTTCCCTCTGAGGGAGCTCTATTTCTTGGTTTTTTTCTTTTCTCCTCGGGACAGCAGCTCTTGTTTTTTCCCCTCTTTTTCGAAAGTTTGCGAGCTCGCCTTGCCCCCTCCTCTTTCAAGACGCGGCAGATTCTTTCGGCGCGATCGATCTCCTTTGCGCTTCTCTTCGGCGAGCCCTCGACAGCTGTTCTCTTCTTTATGCGGATTCCACTTGTTGGTGGATTTCCATTCCTTTCTTGGCGAAGGGACTCGATACCATGTCGTTCTTCCAGCAGAGCGGCCCGCCCTTGATCGTGACCTCACCTTGTCGAGCTCTTTTTTTCCTTAGCCGTAGACGCGCAGCCAGCTCGAGTGTACACTGTGACCCTTTTTTCACGGCCGGTGCCGACCGGTTTTTTTTCCCCTTCCCCTGCGGTCCCGTCTCCCACTGTTTTGGGCTGTCCTCTCATTTCCTTCTTTCTTGAACAGACGAGTTCACGACGTTGTTTTTCTTCTTCTTCCGCCGCCTTCCCCCCTTCACGCTCCGTGGCTTTTTTGATTGGGATCGAATTGCGGTCTTTTTTTTCTTTCTCGCAGTTCAAGACCCCGACATAGGCGTAACGTTTCTTACTTTCACGCCCTTCCCCGCGTTGCCCGTCTCCCCCCTCCATCGGTGGCGAGCCTTTTTCTCTTGTCGGACTTAGATCCTCGCCTCCTTCCCTTGGTAGCCCGCGTCCTTTTTGGTCGGGTCTGGGCTTTTTTCAGGTCGGGCTGTCATGCGCTTTTTTGCGAAAGGGCAGGCCTTCGAGATTTTTTTTTTGGGCGGTTTTTCCGAAGGTTTTTTCCCTTATCGGTTCCCTGCAAGCGGGGCCAGCTTCCTTTTTTCTTGCCTGTCCGATTGGTCATGGGGGTTTTTTCCTGCTCTTTGGGTCGTCGCCGAAGGCCCGCCAACTCTTGAGTGCGCCGCGTTGACCGGCTTTCTCCCTGATGGATATCGAGCATTCCCCGCCTTGATTGACTATCTTCCTTTTGTGCCTGGGCGGCCTCTTTCCGAATTTCTCTCCCCCCTTTCCTGACGCTAGCGCATCGCCGGAAGCTTTCTTTTTTTTGAGATCCCGAGACGGCCCCCCCCTCCCCCTTTTTCTTCCAGATAGCGAGCTACACTTCCCTCTTTCTTGGCGTCCTTTTTCTTTTTTTCGGCGGGGCCGATGACGGCTTTCGTACCCTCTACTGAGAACCGCCGGTAAGTCTTTTTTTAGTGGAGGCACGATTCTTCTTTTCGGCGCTGACTTTTCCTTGTCCTTCACGACGAATTCGCCATCTCTATTTCCCTTTCCCAGCGTTCCCGGCGGTGCTCCTTCCTGAACCTTTTGGATAGTCGAGATGCTCTTTTGCCTTCTTTTTTGCATGGGTCCCTCTTGCTCTCTCCCACTTTCCTTCTGCGGCACAGGCCCTGCCCTTTTGTGCCGTTTGCGGAATTGCCTCTTTCTATGGCGTGGACGGTCGATTCTTGATGCGCGAGTGTCTGGCCGGTTTCCTCGGCCCTCCTCTCCTTCTTGGCAGTTGCCATCGGCCGATCAAGGGACTGCTTTTTCTCGCAGCTGGAAAGAGGGCATTTCCGACGGAGATGGCAGAAGTCGATGGATTCGTGCGTCTGCGCTCCTTCGTTTCCTCGTCTTACAGGAGATTTGGGTTTTCCTTTGCGTGCGCGTCATCATACCCCCGTCTTTTTCCCATCGCAGGAGGTGACTCGATTTTTTTTTCCATGAAAATTTCTCCCGGCGTTTTTTCCCGCTTTTCATCACCGACGAGCAGTCCTTCTTTTTCCCTACGAGCTCACGATCGGTACTTTCCTTGCCTTTGTTAATTCCTCGTTTGGTTGTTTCTAGCTTTCGCGGGTTTTGCCCTTGGGGAGGGAGGTCTTTTGCCGACGTCCCTTCTTTCTTGTATGCTCGGCCGGTGATTTCTTCCTCCTTCACGCTGGCGCGTCCCCTTTTTCTCCTTCTTTTTCCCTTTTCGATGGAGGGCGTGCGCCAGGTTTTTTCTCTTTTTTCTCGCGGACACGCCCTGGCTAGTCCCTCCCGTACGTTCCTCGACCTTTCGTTCGATCCGTCCTGTCTTCTCGCCTTCTTTCCCTTCTCTTTTTTTTTTTCGTCCTTGCACATGTGACAGCTTGGCAGAGCATCCTTGATCTGCTGCTTCCCACTAGCCATAGTCCCTTTTTCCCGATTCCCTTTGGTCGTTGGGTAATAGCATCTTCCTTTATCAGCGCCGCAATCCTCGTCCCGAACTTTTTTTGGTCGTTTTATGAAAGCTTCTCTTCCGGCCATAGGTCTTTTTTTTCCTGCGGGCGGTCATCATTCCCTTCCGGATGCGGATCGTCTGGCCTTTTCCCCATGCTTTCCCCTTCGGTCCGCTCGACGAGCCGCCGGTTTTCTTTTACAGGGCTCCAGGTCGGCGATCATTTTTCCTCTTTTTTTCTATTTCGTTGCGTGCCCTCCTTTCTTTCCCGCCTCTTCGTCTCGGCCCCGTCTTTTCTATCGAAGGAAAATCCCTTTATTTATTTTTTTATGCCGGCGGTTTCTCGGTTCTTTTCAAAGGATGAGTGCATCTTCGTTTTTTCTCTTCCCCCTTCATTAAAGGTAGGCTTTTGGCGTGCCTTTTTTTGGTGGAAGGTGATGTGTAGATCTCTTTTCCGGCCTTTTTCTTCGTTTCCTTTTTTTTTTTTGAGGGCCGTCGCGGTTCTTACCTCAGGCGGCGGATTCGGTTTCCTTCGTCGTTTTTTCTTTTAGGGCATTTGTTCTATCTTTTCCTCGTGCGGTGGCCCTCCCAGGCCCAGCTTTTGATTCGATCCTCAGGGGCCCATCGGTTTAGGTGTTGCCTTGGTGCTCGATATCCTCCATTATTTCCCCGGCAGTGAGGAGTTTTTGCGCGTTCGTGGCGTTTCCCCTCGGCGCGTCCCCCAGTACCTTTCCCCTTGCCCGCACCGCCTTTCTTTTCATGGCCGTTCCTTTTGCCCTCGCAGGGTCAAAAACACCTTTTTCTTTTTTTCTCGCCCCGTTTCATTTAGCCCAATGCATTTCTGCTGTTCCTTCTATAGGCCTTACATCCCGTTTCTCCCCAGCAGACCCCCTTTTTTCTGATTCAGATTAGCGGGCTACTCTATGACGGGTGGTTCCTGTTTACTCTTTCGCCTACACAAGCAGTTTTCCCTCTTTTTGCTGTCGATTTCAAAGCTTTTCTTTCCTTTGCGAAAGGGCGTTGACTTCCCTCCCCCGGCACGACTTTTGCTCTCTTGAATTGCGAGAGCTCCTCCTTTTCCCTTCGATCCCCAATCAGTTTTCTGGCGCTTTTATTTTCTTTTAAGGTCGACAAGTTTTTTCCCTTGTCGTGAACTCCGTGTGCCCGTATTGTTAATCCTCCTTTTGATAGTGGGAGGAAAGGTTCTCCTTCCTTGTAAGTACGCCCTTTTCGGCCTTTCCTTATTCATGGTGTAGCCGAGCGATTTTTTTTCTTTTCTCGTTACGAGGCTCTGCTACCCATTTTTACTCTCGACAAGGTCTTGCTTTTTCTCTTCTGGCGACCCGTCCTTTCAGTTTTTTCACTGTCTGGGTTTTTTCCCGGGCGCCACTAATCCCCATTCCCCTCTTGGGGCTCATTTTTTCCTTCCCAACAAGCTCCGAATAATGGTCTCCCTGTTCCTGCGGGCTCGCAGTGGTCCTCCTCTCCAACATCGCGATTCCTCTTGTCCGGTTTGATGGCTCTTGCCTGGTGTTTACCCCGGTCACCTTTTTTCCCCTCGACCATCATTTCTGCCCATTCCTCCCTCTGGCAGAGGCGGGCTAAAGCTTTCCTTGCCCATGATATTAGGTCCCTCTTCCTTCTCTTTTCGATGACGGATGAACTTTTTCTTTTCCCTGCCCGCGTTCTTGCACCTTGAGTGTTCCTGTTTTTTTTTCCCCCTTCCCCGTGCTGAATCACCTTCCCCCGTCGTAGTCCCTTTCCTAAGGCCACAAACTTATACATCAGCCATTCTCTTTCCGTTTATCTCTATCACAGCGCCTTCACGTTGTTTTTTCCAAAAACGTGCGGGCTCTGAGCTGATCAAAATTTTTTTCGATCGAGCGGTTTTTTTTTTTCCCGTATGTCCACACCTACGTCTGACAGGCTCTTTTTTCTCGAATAAACCGCCCGTTAGCCCAGTTGGAGGGGCTTAGCTGGGTTCTATTTCTCAACGATGAGTAGATGCGTCCTCTTTGCTTCGACCTGTGCCTGGTGGCGTTCGGGGTTTCTTGCATCTCGAACGGTCGACTTTTCTCCTTCCGCTCGCCCCTCCCTCTGAGCTTCGACAAGCTCTTCCCCTTTGCTGGCTTGATGGGTTTAGCCTCCTTTTGTTGTGTGAGAGTCGTTCTGCAACCAGGCAGCGGTTGTTCCCCCTTTTTCTTTTCTTTCGACGACTTCTTTCGAGATTTTCCTTTTCGTTTTTTTTCCCAGCGAATACGATCAGCGACACCCCCCTCTACTCGGTAGATCAGCCGACGAGGGCTTCACTCTATCCCCTTTTTCGGTACTGCGAACAAGCTCTGTGCCTTTTTTCCACGGGGCTCATGGTTTTTAGTCTCTCCAGTAGGCCTGGTGCCGACTCTTTTCCCTTTTCCCGCGCCTGGTAGGAGCTTTCGCCTCTTCCTTTTGTTGATCAGCTAGCGTCTTTTTTATCCTTAAGCAGCCCTTCCGGAGTCGCTTGATAGAGCCGCAGAATGGTTTTTCCGCCCGTGCGCGGATGCTGTTGCTTTTTTTTCGAGGAATCGAGTAAACTGATTTGCCTTTCTCCTCTGTGCCACTCCATGCTTCCCTCTTTCGTTCAGTTCTACTGACACATACTTTCTGCTGAGGTAGAGATTGCGAGTTTGGGCTTTGGTCTCTTTCTCGGCAAGCGCTTCTTTCTTGTTTTTTTTCTGTCGCAAGGGGGCGAGCTTGCCTGTTTCCCCTTGTCAATCAAGCCGCCGAGCCCCCTTTTTTTTTTTTTTCGATCGCAGAGGTGGTTCCTCGCGCTTCTTTGCCATCGACCATGCTTCTTTCGCGTTATGGGATAATTGTTGGGACGATGCTCCTCCTTTTGCGTAGGGCTCCCGGGGTCCCTTCTAGACAATGCCCGGCAGCATCTCCTTTTTTTTCGCCGCTCCGGAATATGTCAGCCTTTTTTTTTACAAGTAGCCGCTACCTTTTCTTTTCGGCCGCTCGCGCGAAACACTTCCCTGTTCTCGGCGCGTACTTGACCTTGCCCCCCTCCCAGCGAGTTCGGGCTCGAAGATTGTCTTCTGTTTTCCTTTCCCAGGGAGGTGTAGCTCTGCTCTTTCGACCCTTCCAAACGACAAGTTATTGCCGCTTTGTCTGCCTTTCTTTGGAGGAGATTCTGAAGTTCCCTCCCCTTCTGTGCCGTATGAAATTTCACTCCTGGTTTCAATTCCCAGCGCATTGCCGTTTCTCTTTTTCCCCCTGACCCCCACCTTGTCGTCTTCGGCTATAGTGTAGGCCTTTTTTTCACCAGTTCCCCTTTTTTTTCGTAGCCTCGGTAGCCCTCGCACCCCTTTTTTGCCCTGTTGTCTGCGGATTTTTTTTTTTCCTGGCCGATGCGCAGATTTTCTGCCTTTCTTTCTCTTGAAATGACACCTTTCTTTTCTGTCTTTCCGGTGTTTGACCTTTCTTTTCCCCCCTTATTCGGGGACGTCCTTTGCGCAGCAAGTTTTTTTGGCCGGGGGACAAGTGCTTCAGGCACCGCCAAGCTGAGTCCCGCACTCCTTTCCCCCCTTGCTGATCGAGCAACTGAACAAGGGTTTTTTCCTTCCCCCTCTGGAAGCGATTCCCCGTTCTGGGTCTGTTTGGTTGGTTTTTCCCGTCTTCCGCGCCGCCTTGAGCCCGATGCACGATCTTCGGCCGCCTTCTGGCGAGCTCACCTTTTTTCCCCCCTCACCTTCAATTCGAAAGGCAGAGCTCCTTCCGTCACTAGAGCTTTTTTTTCCCGCCGCCGCTTTTATGAATGTCTTTTCCCTGCCGATGCACGGATCCTTTTTTCTGCCATTACGAGACCGGGCATCACTCTTCCATAGCAAGGCCGCTTTTCCGCGTCGGAAGCTCTTCCCTGCCGTCCGTGCGGGGCAAACCCAACCGCACCCCCCCCCTCGCACAAGACCAAACCGCCCCCACACTCCGCACGCCAAACAAAAGCCTCCCACCCCCCCCCAAACCCCCCAACCCCCCTTACCCCCAACCCCTTCCCTCTTTCCCCTCCCCCAACACCCGCCGCCCATTCCCCCGGCCCCACACCCCTCCTCCGCCTGCTCCCCCCGCCGCGTGCAGCCCCCCCTCCAAACCACACCCCCCCCCACCACCTTCCTCCCCCAACCCACACCCCACACCCCCAAACCTTCCCCCCCCCTCGGCCAACCAACTCACCCCGCCCAAAAACAAACCCCCAGCCCCCACAAAAATCCCCACAACACACACACCCCAACACATCCACACTCCCAACTCTTCCCACACAACACCCCCCACCAAACCCCCCCCCACCAACCTCCGCCCCCCCAAACCTCCCCCCCCCCCCCCCCAACCCCACCACAAAAACACTACCCCCCCCCCCCCCCCCCCCCACACCCCCCCCCCCCCCAAACCCCCCAGCGCCCCAAACCCCCCCCCCACGACATACCCCCCACTCCTCCTCTCCTCCTTCTTCCCCCCCCCCCCCCACCACCCCCCCACCCCCCCAAAACACACCCACCACTCTCCCCACCAACCCCCCCCCTCCCCCCACACCAAACACCTCCCCCCCCCCCCCCACACCCCCCCCCCCCCCCCCCCCCCAGTCGGCCTCTTTTTTCTCTGATGGAGCAAGACCTCCGTTCTTTTTTGAAAACACAAGTCCAGTTTTTTTCGTCTCGGGTGCCGCGTTTCCTGGGCTCCGCTTTGTTCCGTCCCCCCTCGAACGCAATCTTTTTCTTCTGAGGGTTCCCTCTTTTATTTGGCCTGGTCAGCAGTTGCTTTAATCTTCCGCCGCCTTCAGCTCCCCCCTCTGCCTTTTTTCGAGGATTGCGCGCTGATGCTCGCCTTTCCCTTTTTTTTACCCCCAACGACAACTCTTGGCACTTTTTCTCGACTATGGCGCGGCATGCCCCCCTTCCGATATTGGGAATGGTGCCCTCTGCTTCGCGCGCTGGCAACTTTTCCCGGACTAGGTCACTTGTACTCTGACGAGGGGCGCGCGGGTCCGTTTTCTTCGAGGACGGCTTGACTATTACCTTTCTTTTTTTCATCATCACCACTTTTTTTCTTTCCGCCCCTCAATCGAAAGGACTTTGATTGATTCCATAAGTTCGGATTACATTTTCGAGCTTCAGCTTCGTACTCCCCTTCCTTTTTCGCCAGCTCAAGATCGACCTATTCAATCTCTCTCTTTTCCTTTTTCTTATTTTTGGGGTCCGGAGAGTGCCTTTTTGGCTTGTTTTCCCTTGGTTGATGAATTCTCTTTTTCCGGAGGCTTATAACGGCTATCTCTTTTCGTCTGGTCTGGCGATTGATGTCATGCGGCCGAAGATGTGTATTTCCCCAGGTCGAAAGACCCCCACGCCTCCCTTTTTTCCAGTAGGACCCCGCGTCTTCGATCGATTCGGGACGGCCTTGCAATCGTGACGCTGAGCGCCCGTTTCTTTCCTGGATAGGCTCTTCTTTGCGTTATCTTCCCTCCTTTTCCTGAGGAGTTGTGGGTAATAGTTTTTTGTTGAGCATCCTTACATCCACTCCATCGGGGCCGGTTTCCTGATAAGGACGAGGGAAAGTCTCAGGTTTCGGTTTTCTTCCTTTGCGAGCCCTTCCTTTTTTCAAGCAGGTGTCGGACCATCGCGCCCCGCGAGCGCCCAAGCCTCCCGAGAGATGACTCTCGGGCTGTTATTGGTTTTCCCTGTCTTTCGAGGGAACGTTTTTTTTGTTCGTCATCGTTTTCGATCTTCCCATTCCACCGGCCGTGAGTCCCTTCCCTGCACTTTTTTGTCTCGCCGGCACAAATCTGTGAGTGGGATTCCGTTCTTCTTGATGCTTGGTCTAGTAGATGTCATTTTCCCGGGAGCCTGACGGCCCCCCTCTAACTTAAAGGTCCAGGCCTGGCGGGTTCCGACCTCGTGTTTTCGGTGTGTAGATCGCGATTTTTTGATGAGTTCGGCATGTTTTGTTTCTTTCTCGGTGTGAGCCTCGCCTTTCGCGCCTGTGCCCCTTTCGCGAGCCCCTCTTGTGAGATCGGGCATTGGCTTTTCCTCCCGTGCGGCGTCTCTTTCTTTTCCCAGCGGTCCTTGCTTCCATATTGCCCGAGGTAGAACTTTTTCTTCGGCGAAGGCTTTACACCCTTGCCCCTTTTCGGCGAGAGCTTACAAGCGTTTTTTTTTTGGGTTTTTGCTTCGTCGCGACCTCCTCCCCTGAGCCCCCCTTCAATTCCTCGTCACCGCTTGCTTGGCGTCATGCGTCCCTCTATCAGCGCATGTCCCACAATTTTCTCGCCGCCATCTCGTTTTCTTTGTCATTTCCGCCCTTTTCCTTCTTTGCACGAGCTGAAAGCCTGATTCCCTTTCAGCAGCCTTCGCCCAGGTTTTGTTGGGCTACCCAGCTTTTCCTCTGGTAACTGGGACCTTTTTTTTTCCTTGCCGACCTCAAGACTGTCTCCCCGATTTTTCCCTTAGCGATGGGTCTTCCCTTTGCTTGAAGTTCATTCCGATTTCGTTTTTCGGCCTTCAGGAAGTCTTCCCCCTCCTTCGTCCCACAAGCAGGCTTTGCAGTCTTTTGTTTGAGACGCTTGTCGGTTGTTTCCTTTTCAGACAAGTACACTGATCGAGATCCTTTTTTCCCTTACGACCATTTTCAGCCAGACGAAGTGAGGCGTGCTCCCCAGCGAACCTTTTTCAAGGTCGAACCTCCATTTTTCTGCGGCGGCTCGAGCTGTTTCTCCACGTCTTTTTGCCGAAAGCTCGGAATTTTTTTTCCTCCTGAAGCGGCGATTTTTTTTTTTTTCTGCTGGCCGGGCAGGTCCTCTCCGACGCCCATCCCGCGCTGCTTTGAGCATAGTCCCAACAGTATCCTCCCATCGCACTGTGAGGGCTAGCCGTTACGACATTCCTTGCAAACTCTTTCGCTCGCTCCGGCCTCCTTCTCGGCCGGGTCTCTGTTACGAGGTCAAGGGCGCTTTCTCTTTTTTCGGCTCGACCATTCACCAAGTCCTCTTTTCTAAGAAGTGTTTTTTTTTTTTTTTTAAGCGCGACCCCCAGATCGCACTCTCCTCCCCCTTTTTTCCAGATGCTGACGCGCCGATTTTTCTTCGTTGGAAACATGAACGCGGTCTCGACTCTCCTGCTTTTTGGAAAGCGCTGACGACTTCCGGTGAACGTTTCTTCGACCAAGGCCGCCCCCCCCCGACAGCAACATCTTTCTTACTGAGGGATTCATGCGGTCTACCGCTTCTTTTTTTTTCCAAATGGTTTCCGGATCCACCCCGAGCTGAACAACATTTTCCCCTTCGAGTAGCGGGTTCATCTGCTTCACACCTACATCGTTTGCCTACTGGTCCAACCCGGCCTCGCCCCCATGAGCCCAAAGGTGACTTTTTTCCCATCAGCTGGTTCCAGTTCTTCCGCCGATCTTTCCTCTAGCCACTAGGCGGTGATCTATTTTTTTGTTCGGGGTTTATTCGCCCTTGTGCTCTCGCTGCCCCCGATTTTCTTTTCCCAAGGAAGTTTCGTAGACAAGCTCATTATTCCTTTTACTTGTCGGCTGATGGTAATATCTCTTTCCGTTGTTGTTGTTTGAGGACTCAATATTGAACGGCATCTGGCTTTGTCGCCCCGACGCTTGAGCTTGTCGACGCCCTTCTTTTTTTTTTTCCTTTCTTTGCACTGATGGCTCTATTCTTCCCAAGGACGGAATGCTTTCTTCACCCGAACGCCACCCTTTTCCTCAGCGCCGTGTGCGTAGATCCTGGTCTCTGTGATCGTGTGAGGTCCTGGACCCCTCCTCTCTTCACCTTTGGGCTCATTGCTTTAGTTTCTTTTTTCGTCGGCCTGGTCGACGATGTTTGACACGGCCAGCGCCTTTTTTATCGAACGCTTTTTTCTGTTGATCTGACTTTATTCTTAGCAGCACCAGTTGGCTCTTCGGCGTTTCTTTCAAGGCCGAAGTAGGATCGACAGTGGGCTCTCTGTGCGGTGTTTCTTTGCCTCGCCGGTCACCGTTCTCAAGGTGAATCAGCGCGTCCCCCGGTTCCCCCGTCTAAAGCGGACGCGTTCATTTTGCCTACTCTCTTTTCCGAGCACGAGGTAAGATTGCTCGCCTTTTTTCCTTTGGTCGCTCGCAGCTCTTGGCTGTTTATCGTACTGATGTTTTGCGAGAAGAACCAGGTGGTCCGTTCTTTTCTTCATCAAGACCGCGAGCATTGGTTTTTTCGCGCTCCCGATGCGTTTATGTCGGTCCACGGCTCGACCTAGGAACATTTCTTCCAAGTTATGCGGGCTTTTGGTCCCTGCCGCCCTTTTCTGGATTTGCGTTCGGGCGCGGTTTCTTCAGCCTCGCCCGTTTTTTTTCGCCCGCTTCCGGCTCTTTCCTTTTTTCGGCCCCACGTCGCCTTGTCCCAGTAGCCTCATCTTCCATTCTCCTTCGGTCGCCCTGAACGGCCGTTGTGCCGGGTTGCTGTTAGGCGTAATGATTCTTCGGGCAGAATAGCGTGTCTTCCCCCTTGAACATCGAGTCAGACCCGTTTGTTTTTTTTCCCCCGCTTCCAACTCTGGGGCATTTCTCCCTGCTTGGGCTCGCTTTACTTGTCGTGAGAGCTTCTCGAAGTTTCTTCGTTCCCCTCCTGTGCCCCTTCCTTAAAGCCCTGGCCCACTTTCCTTCAGTCGCATCGAACCTTTTCTGGTGCGAGACTTCATATGTCTGCTTGTTTTTTCTGTCCCAGTTCCATTTTTTTTAGCCAGCGACCGGTCTCCTCTTTCTTGTCTGAGGAATCGTTGTCATGCCGTCCCCTCAGGGGCAGGCAGGGCGTTTCAACGAGTATTTTTTTGCCCCGCTACGAAGGTGTTCACGCCCCGGAATGCAAAGCGCCAACTCGCGGTGCGGCATGTCTTCTTGGCCGGTCTGACATATTTTTCACTTCACCGCCAACGCGTGAGTTTTCTCTGCCGCACTGACGGGCTTCCACTGTCCTTCTCTACCTGCACAGGGCCTTTTTTTTTTGCCCTGATGTTCGCGCTGCGGCTTGCGAGCCGACGCCTCTTTCCTTTAGCACCAGGCTTTCGACTTTCACGACGCCTGGCCGCCTGTGTCTTTTTAGCTCACCGCGATTTACCACTGGAAATTACTTCTTTTCGATCACTTTTTTTTTTTCTCGCTAGCTCCCCAGTCACCGGAGGATTTCCCCACCGCCGGCCCGACTTACCGGAACTGTTTTTCGGCTTGCGCCGCGTCGATGTACGGCCGTTGGCGTTTTTCCTCCTGAGGACGCCTTTCTCAAGACGCCTCCTTCCCATTCAAGTTCCTTTGCCGGAGATCGACGCCTCTTCTTTTTTGGCCTGTCTAGGGCGTGTGATTGAAGCTCGGCATTATCCCAAGGCGCGATGACTTCCTTTGCGGTGGCTCTCCTCCTTCCCCAAAAGTAACAGTCTTTCGAGCGGTCTTCCGCGTTCTTTCTCTGCATTGCCGGACTTTTTGATCGATACGCAATTTTTTTCTTATTTGCATCAAACCCCCTGGTCAGGTGTGCCTCTTTCCCGCTCGCCTGCACCCCTTTTTTTGAAGGTAGAGGATGCGCCTGATTCTTTGCCGTTTATGAGGCCTCGGCCTCACTTCCGGTGTCGATTTTCTTGATCAAGTGGAATTTTGCATCTCGTTAGGGAAGGCCTCTGTTTCTTTTTGGATGAGCTTCGGGTCCCTGCCGGATCTTCCCCGTTTTCCGGTCGAGGACGTCGTTTTTTTTACCTACTCACATCTGCGGCCTTTTTCACTCCAGGAGGGGATCGAGACGCCCTTGATACAACACGGCCGGTTCATCCCCGCCGAGCCAGTCCCTCTTGCGAGGGGTGTTTTATACGCCGCCAGCTCACTTCACCCTTTGCT
>Ga0179593_1647440_pt1 | contig 12628 bp, 8 predicted proteins | sample CZODoug2_1_08_16_FD_185931 | JGI IMG/M metagenome (GOLD analysis project Ga0179593, IMG submission 185931) | Vadose zone soil fungal communities from Angelo Coast Range Reserve, California, USA - CZODoug2_1_08_16fungal (PacBio error correction) | ecosystem: Environmental > Terrestrial > Soil >... | reverse complement strand
TTTGGTTTCTCTATGAGAGCAGCGCGTCTCTCTAGTCTTCGAACGCGAGGCGAGATTAGCCCAAGGACCCACCCGAGATCCCTTCGGTTTCAGCTCCGTTCCTCGACGCCCGCCCTCGTAGACTGTCCGAGTCTCCTCGTATCGCAAGTCGTAGAGACGGACACCGCTTTCTCGAGCCCCCTGGCCTCCTGGAAGAACTCGGCTTTAGCAGTAGACGAGGCGGATCCCCCGGAGACGGGCCTTCGTCCGCCGACCGATGAACTTCTCACGACTGAGGCCCTTCGAAAGGGTGGGAAGAAGATCGAAAGGATAGGTCCGCTTGGACGCCCTCTAAGAAGGGCAGTAGTTAAGGTTCGCAGCTTGAGATTCCCCTTGCTCGAGCCGACCCGACCGTGGGTTGCGGCCCTTTCCCGCGCATAGTCGTTTCGATGGTAGACGGCCACTAGTAGGCCCCGGATTAGAAGAGGACCCCTCTTTTAGGCTACCTCCGCGAACAGAGCGGCACCCAGTTCCTTGTCGCAGTCCCCCCCGGTGTTCTTTCCACGACCCAGCAAGGGAGGATGTAAGAAGATGGAACGTCCGTTCGGAACCTTACTACCCTTACCGATTACTTTTTTTCCCCCCTTTAATCTGAATACATTCCCTTTTACTCCCTACCTGCTTTGCAGTGTTCACCCCAGACAGTGGATCCTGTTCGTAAGGATATCTACCCTCTTGTTGGGTCTCTCTCCCTACGGAGATTTTTCCTTCCCCTTGACGATAGGAATCCCCAGACCTTTAGAGATTCGGTCGTTTCTCCTGACAGGAAAGGTCCTTTTTACGCTCGCGTTCCCGACCGATAGGATCCTTGCACATCCTCTCCGTCCGCGGAGACTCGCCAGAAGAGAGAGGACGGGACTTGCCATCTAATGAAGCCGTTTTTCGGAGAGGAGAGGCCTTTCCTCCTCTGCCGAGCCTATTCAGAGACTTTTTTTTTTTTTTTTCTCAGACGGAGGGCGCCATAGTTTTCCCCAGTAAACGGAAAACTATAGAGGCTTTCCCGGCACGGAGCCCTCCAAAACAGTAATGAAAATCTTCACTCTTTCGAAGCGAAAGAATCGCCTCCTACCTCTAGTCTCCCTTTTCCTCTCGAATGGCCGTCTTTTTCATCTCCCTTCTTTTTAAAAGATCTGGCTCAGGTTCGCGACCGCGTTCCGCGCCGGCTACACTCTCGATAAGGCCTGTTTGTTGCGACGTCGGACTATTGCAAGGACGTCCTTTCGTCTAAACGGACTAAAAACTCCGTCGTGCCACAAAAGAAATAGACCCCCGGTGGAAAAGTAGTCTCCCTTAGCCCGACTTTTCAAGGTTTTTTCCGGCAAAGGAGACGGCCGCCCCTCCTCTGATCACTTTTCTTAAGCAACGTCTGTCTTCCCCCTGGGTAGTAGATCGCTGGATTGTTTGCTCTCTGCCTTAACTTTCACTTCTCAGCTTTTTTCCGCTCTAGGGAATCCCTCGGCCTCGGTACGATGACGCCGCCACCGTGGCCTGGAACTGACCGGCTCCCCTCCCCCTTATGTCTCGCCTCGGCCAACAGCGACTGTAAAAGGAGAGTGCCCGAGGTATAAAATAAGCGTTTTCCGCTGGCTGAAGTTTCCCCCGCGCTCCGAATTTCCTCTCGATTTTTTTTGGCGTCGCCCCTGCCCTGAAGACGACCCCCATCGACTAACGAGCGGAACTCACTGCAATAGGGCGCGTCCCCGAGGTCACGCTATCGGAGCGGCTTGCTCGTACTTCCTGGATCTCTTCCTTCTTCCGAGATCAACCTGATTTGGTCGAGATGGTTCCCCCCAGCGGCGCACGGACGGCTGGATACCTGAAACCCCGACGAGACCTCTTCCGTGTCGCTGGAAGTTTACCTATCCTGGGTCATCCTACGGCCGGCGCCTCCAGGGATGGTATATGAAGTCCCCCGGTACGGAGTCCTCCCCGTCGCCCTTCCGTAAAGAGATCCAGGTTCCGAACCGCTATATAAGGCTACCCGATGCTTTGAGTTCCATTACTAGCCTTCTTGCTTTGTGTCTTCCCTTTCCACCTGCGCAATAGTCGGGACTTTACTTTTTCTTCCCCTTAATAATCAGTTGGTGTGTGGCGAGATAACGTAGCACTATCAGAAGAGAGTGCAGAAGAATGAAACCCACCCAATCCCTCGAGGAGTGGAAAGCGTCCATTCCTTGTAAAGCCCTTACTTTCGTGTGCCCACCGTGGATTCCGGGAAGACTGCGGCTTTCACGCGATGAGGCGCATTAAGTACAGCCATTCTCCCGAACGATGTCCCGGCACTACCCCCTTTTCCCCCGAGACCGCAGGATACCTCCTCCCCAAAGTAGTGCGCGCGTTCTTTTTCTGTTCAGTTTCAGGCTATTGTGGCTCCCTTCCAAACATTAGCCTAAAAAAGCATCCTTTTTGTAGCCTACGAGCAGGCAAGGACGTACGCGCCCGACTCCTCTTGAAATTTTTCTCCACCGGCGTAAGGATTTCTTTTCCTCTAGTGATCTGCATCGATGGCGTCCTCACTTTCTCTTGCTCCCCCAGATCGACGCTGCTGATCGGCGAGTGAACGTTCCTTCTCGGCAAATCCGCGGATGGATCATTTTTTCTCGCCGGGTACGACTTCTCTGTTGATCGACTCTTCATTCGTGATAGCCGGTCCCACGTTTTCCCCTTACCCCCCCTTTGTCTCGGAGATCGGAACCCTCCCCGGAAGAGTTCCCATAGATCGGTCTCGGTAGATTTCTCTGGCAGATTCGCAACCCAATAGCCTCGATATCATCCTTAGGGCGAAATCCGGGATGAACCGGATCGCGATTCTTCAGTCCCTTTTTTCCGGACGGTCGTTCCGCTTCGCTCTTCCCGATTTGCTACGCGTTCGATTCGTTTTCACGTTTTGTCGTGTTAGACCCTCCCTTGCCCTGCTTAGGGTCCAGGAGAGTCGCTCCCCCGGACGGCTCGCGTCTGCCGGGGCGCGTTTTCCCTGTCGCGACATAGACTCTCGATGCTGCCTTGTGGTCGCCTTTGAATAAGACCTTCCGTTCGGTAGCCCAGACGGGTAGACGCCTCGGTAGTCCGATTCTTGCGCTTCAGCCCGGCTTTCTTGTGTTGCCGGCCGATAAGTGTCTAGTTACTCGAGAGGTTTCCCCCCCCTCGGGACGACCTCTATCACGAGGAGTCTCCCTCCTTCGGACCCCAAGTGGCTGACTGCCTTCTTGCCGATGTAAACCGGCGCGCCTCGCTTCCCCCGAGCGGAAGAGATGTCCACATGGTCGCCGTCCTCGCCTTTGCTGCTCCTCTGCGGCCCTCTTCCTCTTGTTCCTAAGCACTCGGTTTGAATCCCCGAGCGTCCGTTTTGTCCGGCGCGCCAAACAGACCCTGTACAGCTGATAGTGTCTTCTCGAAGCTGGGCTTAGACTCGTGTTCGCCGTTACGGTCTTCCTTTTAACAAGAGTTGGTGCTAAGCCGTCCATTCGACTTTTTTCACCCACGGTCTGGTCCCGTGAACCCCCAGCTAGCAGTCTGGCGACCTTCGGTCTTCCCTCCTCGATCCGTTTCTTGTTTCGGGCCGTGAACGAGCGGTCCGCTGGGACGCCTCCCCCTTTGAGCGGGTCGGCGTCTCACAGCTTCTTCGCCCGGCGCGGCCCGGACTGTTTGCGCTAGGGTATCGAGAGGTGGTGTCCCCATGGTCGACCCCCCCACCCCCTCCTCTCTGTATAGCGCTACCCCGGCGCGCTGCGCGACCCTGCTTCCTTCTCCTGCTTTTCCCTTTCCTGCACACCTGCCCCTCCGGAGCCGATGGATGGACCACGTCCAGGTCCGCCCGTTCGACTTCCTCGTCACACACTGTTCCGGGCGTGTGCGGACGGACTCCCTTTCCCCCCCTCGTTAATGGGACGTTTGAAGAGGAAGGCGCGGGATTCCCACCCGCCCCCCCATACTTCCTACTGGAGACTTGTACCCTCTTTTTTGTCGCGGGCCCCGTACTAGGGATGGCGGTCGCTCGAAGCCCAGCTACCTTTCCTGGATCTCGAAGGAGAAGCTATTCCCGTCGACGCTTCCGGGCGCGCCCTCCCCCCCGAGGATACCTGGCGATTAGCGGTAGGGGGGGCACCTTGGGGTGGGAATTAATCGCGTCTAATGACATCCACATTCTCCCTCCTTGCGATAGCTTCACTATGAAGATCCCCCCTCTTTTCCTTCTACTAAGTTGTTTGTTCGACTCTGATTGGTTTTTTTTTCCTCTGGAATAGTGAGTCGAGCGATTTTCGCCCGTAGTCTCTATCCCTTTTTCTAAAGAGGCCCCTCAAAGGATCACAAGCAGATCAGACTGTCCCGAGTAGTAGGCCAGGCATAGTCGACTTCAGCTTAGACGTACGAGGATCTTTGTAGATCTACTCCCCTAAACCCCCTTTCTTCGGGAGAAGACTCGATAAAATGTCTCGGTGCGTACGTACCACGTTAACGGAAGCCTCCTCCGTCCAGATGAAAGACGAACGACCTGATTCAAGCCCCTGTTTATCGAAAAGTGTGGGCGCCGCCAACGTTTTCGCCTCTTCCCTTTTGAAAAGAATCGGCGAAGTAGGGAGGTTATTCCAGCCGTAGAACCCCCCATTTATACCTTCTAGGCAATACTCCCACTCCTTATAGTAAGGAATCAGATAAATCTTTAGCGCTTATCATGTCGGAGTAGTAGAAGTCAGGTATCTCAAGCCTCCCTAGTCGGAACCCCCCCCCCCTTACGTGCGCAAGGCCTCGAATGTTCGTATCAAGAAACTCGCAAAGGTCTGATGTTAGTCCCTCTCCCCTCTCGTACTTCACTTTCCGCCTAACTTGCTTAAGGACGACCTGATACCCCTCCGTCTCCCTGATAGCTGGCCGTTGGTTTCACGTTCAACCCTTTTCTACGTACGTCCCCGCCCACGCTGTGCGGTTGCCCGCCAGAAGGAGAGCACCCCTTAATAGCAGATGACGATCTTTCGGAGCACTCCCCCGATCGAGAGATGTGTTTTCTCGAAGGCTCCCCTGCTAGAGTTCCTCCCGATCGGCGGCCTGCACTGAGGATTTCGGACGAAGGTCCTAAAGAAGGAGGAACCGGAGACAAGGATCTCCTTGCCGCTGAGCGGAGTCCTTTTCTCCCCCTTGACCTTTTAGTAACTCTCCTTCTGTGGTATCAAGTGCTCTGGCGGGTAATTCCTCGTGATCGTCCTCCAGATTTCCCCATATCCCTCCGTGACCCGTTCTCGTCCCCCCCTGAAGGCACAGCCGAAGCTCCGAAGCGCACCGCATAGGACCGTTGGAGACCCTGGGATACCTCCTCATGGCGTTCTTGGTTCATAGACCACGAGATTGCCCACTGGATTGTCATGAGGGTCCTCCCCTTTCGCGGAACGATTGTTTCCGACTCTGCAGGCCTTTCGGCGAAGAGGCAGGTTTCGCCCTATTTCCCTTGATGCTGTCGACCACCGACGAAGAGAACCGGCCCGCGCTATCCGAAAACCGATGGTTCCTTTGACACCTTTTCGCGCTTCCGCCTCGGCACAGCTGCCGTCTTTGATGCCTCTCAGCAGCTATATGTTCCTCCCGGCAGTTTCCCGGTTGGTCGTTGAGATGGTTTGATATATTAAGCTAAATTCCAACGCTAAGACCCTGTAATACTTTTCTCCTTCCCTTGAAGATTTGCGACGAGGCCGGATGGCCCTGCACTGGTCACTTCGTATCACGGAACCATGATGCCTCTTCTCGTAGATCCAAACAGAAGTCGACCCGGATCGGACCACCGGGTTTTCCTCCCCCCTTTTTCGGCCGGATTTACGTTTCGAGCCGATCCGGCAGCTTTGTCTCCCGATGTGGTCTTTTATCCGGCTACGCCCATGAGAGAATCCACTCCCGCGCAATCAAGAACTCGGAGAGTTCCAGGTTCCACGATCTTCGACTGTAATGCCGGGTATTCAGCTAGTTTCTTTCCCCTCTTCAAACTATCTTGGGTACGAGATGCCGCGGCACATCTGCAGAACATCCTTCATTACCGACACCTTCCCTGCGCGAACGTTCCAGATTCCTGGTCTTTGAGATGAGGTCACCGTGTCGAAGGACTCGTCATTTAATGTCTGGGATTTCCTTCAGGTTTTACCGACATGTCAATAGGAGGCCCCTTCGTCACGGAGTAAACGGTGGTCCTCCCACAAGCTATACTTCTGTTCCCCCTTTTCACTGCTTTTCTCGCTTCTTGTTTCTTCTCTGCAAAGCGCCTTCGGAGTGCTTTTATCTCTCCTTCCCCTCATCCGTTGTGTTGTTGTCTATTCTTCAAAAACTTCTCCCTCAGACTTTCCTTTTTTCTGAAAGTTCCCCCCCATCCGCTGCCGAGGACTGGAACCGATTATCTGGGGTCAAGCCTTTTCCCCTGTGCGGAAACTTTTGATATCCTTTCCTGCGGAGGGGCTTTTCCTATGTGTGCGCATCAAGTCCCCTCCCCTCCCGATACAGCCTGATGAGGCCAGGCCCCGACACGTGACCAAGCTCCGACAGTTCTCCCTCCGTCGAAACCTCTCAGAGTCCTTCCCTGTAGGGACGTCTTTTTCTCCTATGTTGCCCTTCCACCATCGAGGCCCACAGACGTTGCGTTGTCGCCAGCCTTCCTTTTCCATTCCGACGACCGTCGCGGAGCTTGGGACCTTCCTCCACTTTCTTTTTGCCGGCTTGCCGCGTGAGCCCGAATAGCTGTCCTTGCAGGTGCGAACCAAAACCTGTACGCTTCCGTCATCGGCTCTTTCCCCCTTCCGCAGGTTCTCGCGGATGATCTAACCGGTTCCTAGACGTTTGACCGTCGCTGCTCCTCCCTAGTTCTTCTCCTCAGGTCCTTTTCTTCCGGTAAGTTTCGGCCCTGTGGCCGGAGGCCCATCATGAAAAGTACTTGCCGATGAGCCATATATCTTTTCAGCTGTAGCCGTTCAGCTCCCTACCACCAATCGTCGATGACTCCCCCTGTTCCTCATTGACGGGGCTGAAAAGTTTTTTTCCCTTCGGACTCTTCTCTTCCTGTGCTGAGCGGATATCTCGTTGCAGGGGAACCCGCGTTAGATCGTGGTCAAGAAGGCCTTCTTCTCTTGTAGAACTCTTCTTTCCTTGATTTCTTTCTTGAAGTAACAGTTTCCCCCGGAAGGATCTTTTTCAGAAGGCCTCATCCGGTCTTTTCTTTTCCCCTTAGCAGATCCAGAGCGTGAACTCTATTGTTCCCCCCCTATGTGTCCAAAAGACGCAATTATGTTCTTAGACCAAGACTTGTCGTAGATTTTCCGGCTTTCCCTCGGGACGATCGTCCCGTCTTTCAGTGCGTTCACTTACCAAGCGCCCTCGTAGTCCTCGAGATTTGGTACCCTCAGTGATTCCTCTCCAAGCTTTGCTCAAGCCCTGCTGGAGAACACCCACCGGCAGCGGACTCCGCGAGGCCCTCCTAGGTAACCTCGCCTCGACTCCCCTCCCCTACCGGCATCTCTTCCCTTGTAGAAGTCGCTTGGCTTCTGAGTCTGCCTTTCTTCCTTCCCCCATCGATGTGACATCCTGATCGGTCAGAACCCTAGCCTGCGTAAGGTCCTCTCTTCGCTTTTTTTTTTTTTTCCTGGCGCTCGTGTGGAGCATCTCTTAAGATTTTCTTTTGACTCGTTGATAGAAGTCCTGCAAGACCCACACAGAGTTTCTAGGATAGAGTCATTAGAAGCCCCCTTTCTGAACCGGTTCCCTTTCCGCCTATAGGGCCGACAGGCGATTGTTTCTCTATCCTGCCCCTTTTACATTAGTCGGGAAGGAATTTGAGCGGGGTAATAGACCCCCCTCCCCTCCCCTTTCGATTTTCGGAAGTCCACAAGCGAGTCTTATGGGCGCTGCACCTTCAATTTTTGAAGATCTGGTCGCAGCTTTCGTCGGAAATCCTTCTTAGACGCCCCTACGCTTCTTAGCGCTCCCACGCTCAGCATTCGCTCTGCTGTCGCTGCGGCTCGAAGCCTGCCGATAGAGACTCCTCCCTTCCGTAGGCATGCATTTCTCCTCTTGAAAAGTACTTCTTTCTTTTCTCTTCGGCGTGTCGCCGGCTTGGGGAGGACCCTTGTCAGTTCCTCTTTAATATTGTCTCTTTTCCTACGGACGGCGACGGGTTAGTAAAGAATAGAGAAGTCTCGGGCGAGATGTTCCTGAGACTTCCTTTTCTTATCGGAGTTTTCTTTGTTCCTTCCGGCCGACCCACTCTCCTGATTTCCTCGCCTTCCGCTTTGGAAGTCGACGATGATTTTCGCCGGGAAGAATCCTTTTGAGCGTTAAACAGGACTCTGGTTTAGCTGTTTAGGGAGATCTTTTTCGCACCTGGTTTTCGTCGATAATAACGATTCCTGTTCTGATCCCATCCAATCTTATTTTCCCCCTTCATAAGTTGTTGTTGTTGCTCGATTTTTCTCGGCCCCGTGAGGAGCAGACTGCCCGTCTCTGATGGGAGCCTTTTCCTCCCTGCGGGAAGTTTTCCCCCCTGCTCACCCGCGAACGATTTGCGCCTTTTCCTCTGTGTTAGAGTCCCTGCATCGTAGAATGAAGCTCCAGCGATGATTCGACGAGCGCGTCGAGGCCTTAACGCCAATCCCTTTTTTTTCCCCTTCAAGACGTATCGCGTCAGTTCGCCGTCGACGCTGACTTTCCCCCGTCGCCCGAGCGTCGCCGCACGATGAAAGCGAACTCCTTAGGAAGGCCCCACGCCGGCTCTTACAGTTTGGCATGCCTCCTCCTCAACCTGATCGCTTTTTGGGGCAACATAGGTCCCCCTCAGTTCCTTTGGGAAGGTTAGGCAGAGTCGCGGATATAACTTTTTCTCCCCGCAGCGACAGAGGATTCGCGCATTTCTTCCGTGGGTATCCTTATTCTTCCCCGGTACTTAGTCGACTCTCTCCGCAGCTCCATCACGGCACCCCGATTCTCAGAGAACGCGAATGTGTTCGTCAGACCCTCCACTAGAAAGGGCTTTTTTCTCTCAGATTCCCTTTTTTAGTTTCCTTCCCTTTTTCTACCGTACACTTAAGTATAGACGAACTCTATGTCGCCAGACGGCTCGCAGTGTTAAAGGGTAAATGCCCTTTGCTCAGTCTAAGGACGGCTATCCTCCCACTCTTTTGGTCGTGGCCCTCTTTCCCCCGTTCTCGCAAGCTCCTTTCCTTTTCCACGCTGCGGGGTCGTTTTTTCTCCGCTTCTGCCTTTGAGATAGATTCCTTGAACGATGGAGGCCCATCGTCTCGGAGCAGGATCCCCCCTTTCTCCCGAAGAACCCTCTTCCCTTCAGACAGGTCCCTTCCTTTCTCGCGGTACGGCCCTTAGAGCAGACCCCCTGTTGAACTCAATATGCCGGCAGGTCCCCCCTTTCCCTTTTGGTGGTTTCTGTGAGTCCCCTAGTGACTTCGTGTCACGTTTCCTTAGAGGACGACGTTGCGCTAGTCCCCTCCCCGCCGATCCCTGTGGAACTCCCCTGAAATAGGCCCCTTTCATTCGTCTGGGACGGCGTCTACACTTCTTAGACTGTTGGTTCACGACCTGCGATTGACAAGATATGGTTCCCTTCGAGGTCGCGCCCCCCCTCCCTCGGCGCAGCCGTCTTCCTACGTGGTGGTACGGGCCTGCAGGAATTTTCTCCCTTCCGGAAGATCGTCTTTGACGAATATCCGGCAGTACTCCCTAGAAACGCGTTTCCCCTTTTCGATCGCCGCCGACTGCCACCCCCGGCACCGTTTTCTGACGGCCGACCGCATGCCTCCAGACAGCAAGAGCCAACCTCTGGCCAGTGCTATTCTACTATCGATCGATCGAGGCGATTTGGCTATTTTGCCGCCATATACAAGCTCGATGCGATAATCGATCAAGACGGGTCCGATGCCGCCCCCCCTTTCCCACCGGTGAAGGAACCTTCCTCTTAAGAACGAAATTTCCTTTATCAAAGCGAAGTATTACCGCATTGGCCAAAGGTGATCCCCTCGGATGGACGCGGCTAGTTCAAAAGAGCGATCGAAGCCCCAGAGTACGGCCTTTTTTTTTTTGGTCGGCCTTTGGGGACGACGCCACCGGTCATAACGAGCTCCCAGAACGCACCGGCGCGTTATCCGATGTAACTTCCTTTCGTTTCGAGCACTCCTCCTTCCGACTCTTCTTAAAGAAGATAAACGATCTGTGGGTCCATCCCTGGTTGAAGGTACCATGCTGAGAAACTGATGCCACCAGAATGATGAGAGCTTTCGAGATGACCTTAGAAGGTAGGACTCTTTTTTTCAATTCTCCTTCCTGGAGCTTTTTCCCTTTTAATGCCGGGAGGTAGTATATCAGTCGTAGGCGGTCCCCTTTTAGTACGGCGTATCCAAGGGGTACGCACCTTCCTCCTGCTTTCCCCCCCCCCTGATCGCCTCTTACCGGTGGCTCTCCCGCGCCCAGAGGGATGTTTTTTATTCTGCAACCCGCGTCGGTCTTGAATAATTGATCCCCTCGCTCTTTTTCAATAATTCCCCCCTTTTTTGTTGTTCCCCCTCTATAAAAGTTCTCCGAGAGGTGTTAGTCCTACGCCAAAAAATTCCTCTGGACGCGAGAGGTCTCGGGGTGTTCAATCCGTACCGTGCGGACCCGTGATCTCCCAAGTGCCTTATCCTGGGAACGCGACGGCGCAAGTTCCCCCTCCTGCAGCCAGGCCCCCCTGGATGCCCTTCCGCCCCCCGGACCCAGCCCGTCCCGCTCTCCCAATCGACATTAGACGCGGTAGTTGGTCTCCGTGTAAGCTTTTCTCCAGACTCTTTCAAAATCGCTTGAAACAAAGATAGTTACGATCCCTCCCAAAAGGCTGCCAGGCCCCCCTTCTAGACAGCAAGTCTCGAGCCTTTGTGACAGCTAACCTCGACGAATTCCTCGTGAGTCTAGGTTTTGCGGTCTCTCGGCCGGTTTCCCCAACCCCCCAGATAGAAGTTCCTTGATTTCCCCCCCTTTTTTTTTTGGTTCCAGTAATTTTCCCATTCCTCGTATGGGATCAACATGTTGGGTCCCTTAGAAGGTTCCTATCGCTGTTGAAAGAAGAGGACGCCTTTCAGGTCGTGCTAGAATTCCTTCGGAAAAAGGTGGGTCGTTAATATGGTCCCCTTCCTCCTCTCTGAGAACTCTTTTAGAATTTAGATGGCATCGGCAAAAAATAGCCTCCGATAGAAGGGCCAGTAGGGAGACAATGATATGAAACAGTCCTCTTTCCTTACGTTCCCTTGTGAAGTTCGGTGAGTAGGAGGACTGCCTCCCCGAAGAGGGAGCCCACCCCGAGTTCCCGCTTTGTCATTTCTTAGTTAGTCGTGTTGATCTGAACGCCGTAGGGCTACAATTCTCCCCCAATTGCCTTTCGGTCGCCGGCGCGCCTCGGTCGCGAACTTCCCTTTCCAGATTCCCTTGGCGATGAACCCTCCCCCATTACTCTCTGCCCAGCCGGCGAATTCCTGCGGTCGTCCCTCTTCCTTTTTTTCTTTCTTCTCCTGGATTAGTCTTTTATTCCGCGTCCCAGAGGATTTAGTCCAGCGTGGACCCTCTTTACGAGATCAACAGAGTAGATCCTTCCAAGTATTTTCTCCCACAATGTTTTTTCCTCCCTTCCTGCGGAAGTTCTTCCAAAAGGAGATCTAGCCTGAGAGAGGTTTTTTAGAGGACCTGGTAGCCCAGCGCATGATTAGAGTAGAATTCTTCGGCCTGGCCCCTCCCTATGTGCCTTTCCAGGAACCGAGAGTCCCCCTTTTTTCCTTCTTCCAGAAACCGACCAGCGTGATGGAAAGATAGCAGCCCCCCTCTCCCGTGATAGCAGTCGTTCTTGCAAGAAACCACCCCTTTTTCTCCTCCGGCCTTCCGACTTCTCGACACTTTTCTGACCGTTCAACGGCCAGCGAGCCTTTCTGGTCGAAAGGCGTGGGGTCTATCCTGCAGCTTTCCGCGGTTCCCTTTATTATTGACAGGAACGATGGGTAAATCGAGCGAAACAGACCTCCCTGGCGACGGGTCGGACTAAAAGACCCTCGGCTCTTTCGAGGACCCATATGGGCATATTTTGGTTTTTTATCGCTTTCGCTTCAAGACTCCCTCCCCCTCCGAAGAGTTTCTTCGCTTTCCCATCGGCCTTCGATTCAGCTGTTTTCCGCATGTCGTGCTCCCCTGAGATCCGAGCCCCTACGAAAATGAACCCTCCCGGCCTTCGAAGATGATTTCCAAGTAACGGCGCCTCCTCTAGAGTATGCTTCCCCCCGTTTAGATTCTTTTTTTGGCATCCGTAGTTTTCTGTTAATCGTTTCCGGAAGGGTACGCCTCCGGAGAAGGGGGGACGTCCATCTTCTACGTACGGGAGCGAGTTTTCTCCCCCTTCCTTCAGGAAGCGATGGCGGTCTCTACGCAAGAATAGGCGCTCCCTCTGGCGCGCTCGTGCAGTAGCTGCCGTGATCCCCTACGAAGGATCATGAACCGCGCTCTGTTTTGAGAAGGGTCTTTCTTTCTCCCCCTAATAGTTTTTCCTTTCTTTGCCCCATCTCTACGGCGATCGCTCTAACGATGCCGATTCCCCCCCCCA
>Ga0179593_1555306_pt1 | contig 12628 bp, 18 predicted proteins | sample CZODoug2_1_08_16_FD_185931 | JGI IMG/M metagenome (GOLD analysis project Ga0179593, IMG submission 185931) | Vadose zone soil fungal communities from Angelo Coast Range Reserve, California, USA - CZODoug2_1_08_16fungal (PacBio error correction) | ecosystem: Environmental > Terrestrial > Soil >... | reverse complement strand
CTACACACAATTTTGTGCTGAATGCAATTCCGAATTCCTTCTTAGTTTTTTTAAGGCTCAGCGTCGGCGTCAAGTTGGAGTCCTTTCGGCACGAGATTCTGCCGCCAGCCCGTTGTTACTTTCTTTTCCCGGTGGCGATTCGATTCGATGACCTTTCCCCCAATTACCACCTAACCTGTCCTGCCAATAACGGTGCGAAAAACTGCAGATTGCCCTTCTTTTTTCTGCAGTGTGCGGAGCGTACGGTTTCTCGATGTTTCTCCCGAGGAGGCTCGACGACTCTGATTAGCTCACCTGTTGCTTATGGGCAGATTATGTGCTCTTATCCACTAGTCCCAATGACCTGCCGTGAATAGTCTCTGCCGTGTCCTTGATATGTCTCTGTTTTTCCTTTGTTGATTCCAGATGCTTCCGAAAATATCCTTCATACGTTTCCTTCCCCCATTTTTTTTTCCGGAGAGAGTCGGCCTCTGTTCCTTCTCCCAGTCGTAAGTTGTTTGTCTGAGTGCTGAGTGCCGCTGTAGTGATTGCACTCTTTTCATTTTCTCCGTGGAGAGGTCTTGTTGAGTTTTTTTCCTCAGCCCCTCATCCTAAGTTTTGCAGCCTACGGGAACCGTTCCCTCTGATGCTGGCGGCGCTCCCCCCGCCATTTGCAAGTTTCTTACGTAAGTTTCCTGGCCGGGGGCGTTTTTTGCAAAAAACACTCACTCGTGTACCCACTTCCGTACTTGTCGCGCCATGTCTCGTTTAGCCACCTTCTTTCCACATCTGCTCGGTTCTGGCCTCACTAAGCGATCCCTATTGTTCCCTTTCCCCGTCGATCCCCACATGACAAGCATTCCCCAGCTTTTGCCAGATGGGCCCTTACGTTTCCTGGGATTCTTCTTGTTTTCTTGTCTCGGCGCCTTGCGTCTGACAACGAATCCCCTTGGGTGTCCTTTCCGCCATCCTTTTTCACGTTTGCGTTTTTTTTTCTGGACGTTTGCCCCACTTCCAACAAGTCCCGGGTCCCTCAATGATCTTCTTTCTCATCCGGACGAGTGGAATCAGATTCATGAGGGTACCCTCACTTATTTTTAAGGCTATTTTCCAATCATCCTCCTGTGACCCTCGTTTCCTCATCCCCATATCAATCTCTTCTCTCTAGTAAGCACCCAAATTGAGTAGTCAGTTGTTGCCCCCCATAAGTCATTTCACTTGCGTTTGTTTACTGGACGTTTCTTCTTCAGAATCCTCCTCGTGCTGCCCGCCCCCCTCGCGTCCGTGACTGTGAAGGTGACCCTTCTATCCGGAATGTTCGACCGTTCTGACCACCCTACCAGTTTTATTCATGCCCCCCAGTCTTAATAGGTTCCCCTCTACCAGCTTTCAAGCTCTTTTTCTTTTAGGGATAGCCCCTCCTGAGAAAAACAGCGGTGATGTTCGCTTGCCCTTTCCTTCCAAGCTCTCGCCGATTCGGCCCCTCTCAATCGAACTCCCCTTTTTGGAGCCCATCCCTTTCATTGGTCGGCTCGCGTCCGTTCTGTCGTTACGCGTTTTGTCCTTTGATCACGCATCCCCTTTATCCACACCGCCTCCCCGTCCATGAAAAAGCCTTTTGTTGCGCGCCTCAAGCTGTCACTCCTATCGAGGAGAAGCTGTTTTCCCCTCCCTTCTTTATTTTTTTTTTCGGCTCTAGATCATAACCCCCCTGCTGTTCTCAGGGGTTTCAGATCAGGCGTTCCCTTCTTCCTTTTTATTTGCGGGTGTCCTTTTTTTTTAGATAGTCAACCAACTTTTCCATCGCTCAGCTACACCACTTTTTTTTCTATGGCCGAGATGTGCGGCATCCCACGGCACGATATTCTTTCTGATTCCCACTAGCGTCTCCTGACGGTCGCGACCTGGTAGCTTCGTTGATACCACCAGCCCCGGAGTCAGGTGATCCTCCAAGCCTACATGAACTTGGTAATATCTCTGTTCCCTCGGCTTCTTCACTGATGTCTCCTTCACTGCTGCTTTTTTCATGAAGAGAAGCTCCGTAATCCTGCACTCGTCGAATGTCCCCAATTGTACTCTTGTTTTTTAGCGGGACCGACTTTTAATCGGCGTGTGAGTCCCCTTTTTCCACCCTCCCTTTTCTCTTGGTTGTACTAGTTTCCTTACTTGGGACCCCAATGACGACGACTCCTCCCTTGTCTCCCCCATGCCCAAACCTCTTCTATTCTTTTCGCGCTGTTTCCGAGCCCTCGTGAGAACGGAAGACTGTTGCCTTTTCTTCCTCGTGCAGGGCCAGTTGGACACCTCCTTTTTCATATAGACGGTCGACTTATGGCTCCCGGTGAGTTCTTCGATTCCTTCGCTCCTCCCTATCTTTTAATCCTACTTTTTTGCTATATCGCCTAATATCATCCCCTGGACGCCCATCCAGGTTCCGGTACTCCCTCGTTTTAAATTTGGCGTCCAAATCACTTCTGCTTTTCGGCTCCTCCATGGACGCTCTTTCTGGATGAAACAGCTCTCCGAGGATCTTAGGACTCCTTTTTGCCCTAATTGGAACCTTACTCTCCAACGACGTCTAGTTCTGTGGTTGCCCCGGCTCCTTCAAGTGTTACCCCGACCAGCTTTAAGTGTCCTTCTTCTTTGATCCCCCTTCTTTACCGACTTATTCCTACTTCATGGTGCCCCTTCGACTAGTTTTGTTATCCCCGAGATTGGTCCCCACACAAGCCAAGATCTTTCTACCGTGAACGGCCCCTTCCCGGGGAACATCGAGTACTTCTTTATTTTCGATGGCTTTTTCCACGACTCAACCTTCTCCCCCTACTTTCGTTTTTTCCCCCCCCCCCCCCCCCCAGTCTGTCGAACCCCGGTTCTCCTCCGATAAGGCATCATCAGCTTTCTCTTTCCCCAGAACTCCGTGGCGTTGACATACCCCCACCCGCCCTCGCCCCCGCTCCGGTTTTCCTGATTGACACGGTTGTTGACGATTTCCGTTTCCCAACCCGAGATAATGCTTTTCTATTCTTTTGGAGGTCGCTTCGGCCACCTTGCCGGTCACGGTATCGAGCCCCTTAAGCGACCTTCCCGGTAACGAGACGTTCCCCCACCCCCCCCCCCCCACGAAGGAATCCCCTGAGGCTACTCATCCTATTGTACTTTCTTCGCACCTGGCGGGCAATTTAGGCCTGGAGACGTTGTTTGCCATTCTAGAGAGTTCCCCCCCCACACGATTTTCCCCCCCTTTCTGTAAACTGACACCCCCTCGACGGGCCGGTCCTCCCTGGTGAATCTTTTGCTCCTTTTTCGCTCGCTCTTTGACCGCACCGACCCTAGACCCACGCTTTTGTTCCCGATTTCTTCCCCTCAGCCCGAACTCTTCTTGAACCTGTCCCTATTCGTCCTAGGCCCCCCCTGAAACATAATGGTTTTTTTTTCACAACCCGGTGACAGAAATTAAGGATGTCTTCCTTCACCCAGTCCCTTCGCGAGTATCAGCGGGCCCCTATTTTTCATTCTCTGAGTTCCCGGCCAATCCCAATGCTATCATCAAGCCAGCGACCTTTGAAGGTTCCTACCATACTACCCCTCCCACGATTTTTCCACTCTCCAGTCTCACGGAGATGATCTCAGTGCCGTGGCTGCGCGACGAAATTTCAAACCACTTGAGTGCGCTGGTCTTACCCTAGGTCGGCCCCTCCATTTCGTTTTCCCTCCAGTTGACATCGTGGTCTTCCCCACGCTGCCGGATGTGAGAAGATCCGTTAGTCCTGTTTAAGTGTTTCCTTTTTGGCGGAATTCGTTCCCCCTCCCTTCCCCAACCAACGTCCGTGAAGCATCTCCCCCCCCTTTTCTTCTTTGAGTTATCCACGGATCCTATCTCCGATCCTCAAAACCACCCTTCTGAAGCTCAGCCAACCCCGATACCGTGATGCCCATTCGGCTTTTATAATACCCTGCGCTTTATCGTCCTCTCTCGCACAGGCGCGTTCCTCCCTACTGGATAATGTGGCTAACGAGAGAAATCGCGCTACCAGTACGATTTCTGCCCTCTGGCCCGCTTTTGTTGTGTTGCTGCCCCGTTAACTAATTCCGACCTATTCCGTTCCTGCCGCGGGTGTCCGCCGCAGGCATTCGCTCGGTCGACTTCCTTTTTTCGGCTGTATCTCCTGCTTTTTCTGTCTTTGGGGGAAGCACTAACTTCCCACTCTTCCCCCGTGCTGATGGTTTCAATCATGAGCCCGACTCCTGCCTCCTTTTTTTCTTGACAACCTTCCTTGGAAACCGAGTGATGTCGATTCTTCTTTTGTCAGATCAACCTTTTCCCCCTGTTTTATGAGTACTCCGATTGGCGTGCATACTTTGAATCCCACCCGGAACTATCCCATTCGGGCAATTATTCCTTTTCTTCCCCTTTCCGCTGGTTCCCCGAAGGTTGGCTACGGCGGGTTTTCCCAATTTCCCACCGAGTTGCCTCCCCGTTTCTTCTTTTTCTTCGAGTCGAGAATACCATGGCCCTGCATCGCAGCTCCTGCACTCCTGGCAGTAGTAACCCCATCATCCGATGTTTCCCCCCCCTTTTGCGTTGTTCGCCGTTCTAGCTTTCTCGAAGTTATTCTAGTTCTTATAGCGTCTTCCCACGTCCCTTGCTCTTTTCTTTCTCGTTAACACTCCCATTTTGGTTACAACTTGACCTTTGCCGCGGGATCTCCCCCCCCACATAATCTAATTCGGGTCAAATGTCTCGCCAAGCCGATTGTGTTATTTTGGAGTTTAACTCTTTCTCCTTCCTCACATCTCTCTCTTCCTCTGAGTTGTTTCTGAGATTTTTAATTCTACATCACGTTAACGACAACCATAACAAACAATCTGCTGGACGCTTCCGTCCGACGGCGGAAGTTCCTGTTTTAAGGCGTCGTGAGCGCTTTTTTTGTCTGAGGAACTTGCGCCCAGCTTTCCGTGTTATTTCCGATTTTGGCTCTTCTCCTCGACAATAAATCCACCTTTTATGAGCCCACCCGTTTCCCCGAGAGGAGATTCTCTTTATGGGTTACTTCGGAGAGGTTTTTTATGGACCTGAGTAGGCTCTAGCTTCGTGAAGTCTTTCCCCCCTCCGGTTATTTTAATACCTTATCACACTTCCTCCTTTCCCCCCGGTAGTGGCATTTGTTTCCTTCCGGACAAGCGATTGCGGCCAGTTCTCTTTTCTCTGGTTCTCTCAGATGACGCCAATCTTCAGACTTGTTTTTGTTCGCTACCTCACCTCCTGGAGGTATTCCCTATTTTTTCCTCAGAAGGTTTTTCTTTCAGGAGTCTATTTTCATTTTCGTCACTTCCATCAACTGAATAGAGATTGGTCGAAACCCACACCCCCCTTCGCATCTCAGACCTCCTCTTCTGTCCACCCCGGAACTGTCTCCTCCAGGAATGCTGGCAGTCCCCGCCACCGCGGCATTAAGGTTTGCATCTTTCGAACATGGTGAAGGTGAAGTACGGGTGCCCACCCACCAACCCTCTGCTATAAACTTCCTCTTCCTCGTTTGTCTGTTCCATTTCCCCCTAGATCCAGCTATCAGCCTTCTCCGTCGGCTCCAACCATGGAATCTCATTTTTTGTAATAAGCCGTAGCCCCTCGATTTTAACGGTAGGGTTTAGGTCGGATTTTTCCTGTCTTGTTGTCCTTTCCTCGTTGCTCCCACTCACAGGGGTCTTCGACTTCCAAATCTCCTGGTGACGGTTGTTTCTTCTGGTTGAAAAGCCTCTCCCCCCACCAGTCCCCCGCGATCTCAGATCTTCTCATCACGTAAGAAGCTAGGGTCCGAACCCACCCCCGGCATCCCACGATTTTCCTTCGTACCACGACTTATTCTTTTCCTTTTCCGTGCACTTCTTTCCACTCTCCCTGATAAAGTTGTTTGACACTGTCTTTTTCCCCTCCACGCCATGCCCAACTTTCTTTCCGTCCCCAAAATCGGGAGTACGTTTTGGTATCCTCATCTCCCCTTTTTCTGGTCTATTGTTTTCACCTTCAGATCTCACTTCCTTCCCGCTGCCGATACTCGCGAATTGACTTGTTTTTGACTTCACGAATGCTCGGTCCCCTGTTTTCCCCCAAGTTTTTGACCATGTAGTATTTTTCTTTCCAATTCGACGCCATAGAGGTTCCCGATCAGACGTTTCAACTCCCAAGAGTTCTTCCTAATCGTCTGCGCAGAGAACACGTGGATGTTTTTCGGTTGCACTTTTCCGAGCTGGCTATTCTCCTATTCCATTTTTCTCCCCTGACCGTTTAGCCTCCCTCCCGGTTTTTGCGCTCTACCGTAAGATTTTATTTCGTGTTGCGCTCCGCTCACACGTCTCCGACCCTAACTCGTCCATTCCCATGTTCCAGCTTTCTCCCCGAGGGCGGAAGTAGCCGATCTTTGGTTCCCCTCTTTTTCTTTTTTCTAACTTTTTCGTGCGCATGTCGCTCCTGGGAACGCAGAGATACTCCTTCCTTCTGAAAGCGCCTCCCACGGCGCCCTTTGGGAGCGTGTTATCTTGGTCCCATCCGTCAACACCTATCTCCAACCTTATCGTCGATGGCCTATCGGCACAGTAATTGAAACCTCCCCTAGCTCCTTTCCTGTGTGCCGCGTGCTGCCTTAGAGTCGATGCAGCCATGCTACTGTGCTTGGAAAGCCCGTCGTCCCCAGGTTGATCTATTAAAGCCATTCCCCCTGACTGTTTTATCCCCCTTGCAAGCCGTTCACTGACCTTGCGCTTGGGGAACGGCCGCCAGCCTGCTCCCCTCTGCTCGAATAGGTCCCCCCCCCTAGTGCGTAGATGCTTTCGAGGTTCCCTCTTCCTTTTAATCCTTAGGCGTGGACACTGCCCCTTCTTTTTTAACTTGCCGCGCCGGCCATGAAAGTCGTACCGTCTTTCCATGATTTTCCAAAATCTTATAAGATCTTTTTGTCGCTGTTTTCTCTTCGCAGGGGCTGTTGCCTCCCTTTAGAGCGAGCTTTGCCACTCACACTCCCCCAGTTCGATATACTGGTCGATACTTATTTTTTCTCTTCCTTCGATTTCTTTTATTATATCTTTTACTCATCATACTTGTGTTGTTTAGATCCCTCTCTCCCCCCCGAAACGCCTTATCAGACCATACCTTGGCATCTCGCCATTTCTCTCTCGTCTATCTCGTTACCCGTGTCTTCTGCCATGGTCCCAAGATTCTTGCTGAAACAGTGTAGGTTTCAGAACTTGAGTTTTCTCCCCCACCTCCTGCACTAAGCGTATAATGCTTGTGTTTGGTCCTAATTAAAGTCTGTATTCAACATGTCGTATGTTTTTCCTTTTCCCAACACTTTTCCCCTCCAATTCCTCTTTGGCGGCTCCTTTCCCGAAGGATTCACACCTTGTACCTTACAGCTATAAGCTCGATTGGGACCTATTTTCGTGACCGTTTCTACGGACGTTCGCGGCCGGTTCCCCCTTTGCCCCCTTCCATGAAGCGAGGTCTCCCTTGGATTCTTTCTTCGGGGAACCTCGCCCTTTTAATTTTCATTTTCTTAGGCCTCGTATCAACATAGAAGATACGTGCTTTCTTCTGAACGGGCTCAGGTACGCTCCGTCCCTCTTCTTTCAGAACAAGAATATCCTTTTTTGGCCCTGGATTCGTCTTCAGACATTCGGAATGCTCCCCGATGACCATGTCGCCGGTACCCTCTCACTCCTCCCCCCCGACTTTGGAGGCGTCTTCACGGGAACCTGATATCTCTCCGGCAATCCCCTTTTCCATGCATCACTACTATGCCATTTTCAAATTCCCGAAGGATTACTGACTTTGCTCGCGCACCTTCGTTCCTCGCCCGGACGTTTTTTAATTCTTCTTAGTGCCCACTACGCTTCTCTATGAAGGATCGCCACCTGCCCCACGTGTTTTCTCCGACCCGACGGGATCGAACCTCCGTCCTTTCTTCTTCCGCTCGCCTTGCTGCCACGCATCCATCTCCTCAGAGTCTATTTCCTCGAGACGAACTGCAGGGAGCTTTGCAATTTTTATATCGGGAAACCCGATTCTGGCATCGACCACAGCCTTTTCCTCTTTTATTTGACGATCTTCCGGATGCGAATTTCCTTCCATTGCTTTTCCTCAAGCTATGTTCGATGATTTAGGATGGTACCGTGCCCCCCCACCCCTCAGTTAAAATAGAACTCTTTCTGATATTTGGCTTTGACTAAGCCGGTTCTGTCTTGCGTCCGCAAGAAGTTTTTCAGGTGCGTTCTTCAACCACCTTTTCTTCGGCGCTTAGATTGGAATTTTTTTGCCCCGTTTTCGTAGCCCTCCATCCTCCCTTTCTGCCATTTTTGGACATCATCGCTTTTATGGAAGTCTTTTCGTCCTCCCTCTTTCACTCGCGGACGTGTGGGCAATTTTTTTAGATGCGCTTCACCTCGGAAGCCCCCCCCCCTTCCGGATGAACAATATTCATCATCGGCGAACACCCTCTTTGACTTTCCTCGCGTGCCGAGACTTCCAAAGACTCTCATCCTGTTTTGGGCCCGCTTCCGCCCCCTTTCTCATACGTCTACGGCCCCAACTAACTGCTACGCTTCTTACGAAAGGATGTCTGGAATAGCGGGTAGCTGGCCCGATCCGAGTGATAAAGCCCTGAGACCTAGGCTCCCCCCTTCAGAAGTGATCCATGTTTTCCAGGCTTTTGTTTTTCCCCTCCTTTTTCCCGTCACCGTCCGAAAATATGCGCAATTAATTCCCGTGGTACTTCCCGCCGCCAGTGATTTCGACTTATGTCCTTCTGCCCTCTTCCTTATTGAGGAGCTTTTTAATTAGGGGGCTGGCTTTTCACCTCCTCCTCTCCGTGTCACGTTCGTCACAAATCCCTAATAGCCTCCTCAAACATTCGGAGGACAAAAATTGACTGCAGTTCCAGGCTGCTTTTTTATCCGGTTCTACTCCACCAAGTTGCTTTCCCAGTATGGAGTAGAGATTGTCTGCGTTTGAATCCCAGTGCCCTTTCCATTTCACCTCCCTCACCTTAAAGGCACTCGCTTCCTCCGTCCAACCTTTCAGTTTTTCATTGGGACGAAGGTTTGCTTTAAAGAAAATAACAGTCTCATCCAGGAGGCATCGTGTTAGTGGTGTCCTCGCAAATCTCCTACTCCCTGGCACCAGTAACATTTATGTGGTCTTCTGCGTTTTTTGCGCCGTTCTGTTCGCCTATACTTTCTTTAATCTCTTCAGCTGCCGAGGTTCCGTAACACGCCACTTTACAACGGCATGGTCCAGTCCGATCTCTACCAAGCCAATTCGTTTCCCGGCTCGGGTCCCCCCAAAAACAATTAGCTAATCCCCCCGCCTGGCTTCCCTCCCTCCCCCAAGCCAGTTTTTTGGTCTCCCAATGATCTGTTTCCACCCCTTCATTTTTTTTTTGAGCTTTTCTTAAGGATTTTAATCCCCTTCCCCACACCAATCGTCTTGGCGATTTTTTCCCGACTTTATTAGATTAATGTTTTGGCCTTTCCAACTCTCTTTTTTAACGTTGCCCCTCCCCTTTTTCTTGTAACTTTGACTGTTTTTCGACAAGATGCGTTGGTTTTTTAATTGTCTCAGTCTTTTTCCGACGCGCGCCCCTTCAAACCTACCGCTCTCCATCCCGGCGCACCCAACGCCAGGGAACCTTTCATTCTGGGGTTACTTTTCCCTTTTGATGCCGGTAGTTTCGGCCCTGACCTAAGGATACTTTTCCCGCTCTGCGCCCTGTGCTTAGGACAGCCTCGTTTTTTTTTTTTTCCCGCCGGAGACCCCTTTGGAATGTCCCCCTTCTCTAAAGGTGGAGGCATTTTTTCCCCCCGCTGATTGCCGGATTACTTTCCCGCTCTTTCTTCTGGTTCTTCTAGGAACCCCCAGACATCTCGCATAAATACGTGTAAGTTTTCTATTCTTTGATATCCTGGATGTAAGTGCTTCCTGAGTAATTGCCCCCGCAGTTTGAGCATTTTTTTTTCTTGAGTGTATTTCCAATCCCGGCGTTACCGTTCGAGAGTCTGAGTGCGTCGAACAGCCACACGCACGTCTCATCTCCTCCGGTTTTCATATAAGTGTCCGGCCTTCTCATTCAGCGCCTGCTTTCTTTCCTTTTCACCGCGGCATTAGTCTGCCGAGTGGTGCACCTGGTGCCCACCAGCCTTCATCTTGCTCAATTTACATGGCGCCTAGGTCTTTTGCCCCCTTTTCCACATATGCTACGGGTGCCCATTTCATGCGAGCGCCCCCATCCCCCCTCTTCCTTTTTTTTTCCCCAACTTTGACCTCCGCATTTTTGCCCTAAGCCTTCGCCGAGATGCAAGGTGGTGCGTTATCTTTTTTCTTCCCCGCGGTCTTTTTTTTCTTTTTCTCTTAGCATCGAGCCGCCCTCCCTGACGCACGTGTTAGACTGAAATCTTTTTCGTTTTCCTTAGTGACATCCTCGTCCCCCCCCCAGTACCGTTAGTTTTCCATCTTCTCCCATACGTCCTGTGATCGGGAATCCCAATTTTCATGAGTCTACTGTGAGGACTGGAAGGCCCGACCCTCAAAAATAGACCAGCTTTTGGTTTTTCTCCACTTTGTTTTCCCCTTTGTCGCTCCTTTTCCCTTGACCCTCTCTCTCCTCTGTCACTCCCCCCCCAAGCGTTCGGACCCATCCTTCCAAATCTCCCTGTCCAAGCTTTTCTGTTCTTGTATTTTCCAGGTAACCAGATTTACCTTTTTCTCAAAAATCTCTACTGAGGCACACCCGCTCCTTTTTTTCCCAATTATTAGCATCGGTTTTTTCGGCACTATGCCCCCCCTAATTTTTCATGTGTCTCCAGTTTTTCCGCCCATCTCGGTTCCCGATCTCTTTCACCCGCCGCTCACTCATTTCGTTTCTTCCTCTGCTCTGAGACAAAGTGGGCTTTCTATTTCGGTTCGGCAGCGCGAAGTTATCATCGCCAAGCTTGAGCCCTTAATCCCTTCGTGTATCCCCTCCCTCGTTTTGCATTCTGATACGTACATGTCGATACAGATTGCCAGATAGCATACTCCCTCCTCCTCAACTTTCACTTCTTTAGGTTTGCTTCGCATGTTCCGTACACTCGAGTAGTCGTACTTCTTTTATTTTTCTTTGCATTCGCTATTCCCTTCTCTGATTTTCCCGGTTTCACTTTTTTCCGTCCTGGAAATCACACCCTTTTCTCTCGAGTGCGCTTTCTAGGTTTTCCTGGAGCATCACCTTTCTCATCCAGCAGCACCTATTTCCGATTGCGAGTTCTGCCAGCAGGACAACTTTCCCTCTATCTTTTTATGATTCCTATGGATGCCGAGCCCCTCTGACGCTTTTTGAATCCTCGTCGTCGGCCAAGGTCTTTTTTTAGCCCCTGCAAATTAGGGCTAATCCTTCCCCTGTTTTCACTCTCAACTTCTATTTAGGACGGCGCTTGGTAAGCTTGGAGGAGCCGGTTAAATCCTGCAACGGGTCTAATTCCACCGACTTCGTCGCGGGAATGGTTTCGGCCCCTCGACTCACACGCCGTTTCAATTCTATGGCCGGAGCCTTTTTGCACAAGATAGCTTTTATAGGGGTCTCCTGAGGTCCCACACCCTCCTGATCTCGCGGGACGAGGAATTGCGGTTCCTCGGACTTTCCCGACCTGTCCCCTGGAAGGACGCAATCAGTTTCGCTAAGAATTTTCCTTACCTTGCTCGATGCCCAGGATGCTGCTTTAGAGAGGAGACCAGCTCTCTCCTTTCTCCTCCTCTTTTTGTTGTTCTGACCTCCTCTCTCCTCCCTTTGGCATTCAGAATTTCTCCGAACAGGCCTATCCTCCCACTTTTTCTTTTGGCGTAGGATTCCAAACCCCTATCCACTGTTAAATCCCCCGCCCTGGACTCTTTCGCGGCACACAGTCCTTCCCTCGAGGTCTCTTTTTGACTCTTTTTTGCCCTCATTGATCAACATGTCAATTATTATGTTGCCCCCCGGCTCCGGAAGTCCCTTCACAGCTTTTTTTGCTCCCCTCCCCCTCCTTCTTCCTAACCTAGCTTAAAGCAATAAAGCCCCTCACGCTTCGATTCCCATTACGACCTGTTCTAAGGTCCCTGCTCGCGTCCAACAAGTCAGTCCTGAAAGAGAATGTTTACCCCGATGCCGGCGGTGTGCCCTAGTCTTAGCCCCACCTTTCTCCAGATGTTTTGTACGATGATCAACGTTGGGCCTACTGACGTCTTTTACTCCTGAGAGTCTAATGACCTTCTCCGGCGACTCTTCTAGATCTAACCATAATATCGTTTGGTCTGGATGGCCCCTTTTAAGGACTTCTCCCTCGTATGCGCTTTTGACCTTTTGTTGACGATCGCCCGGTCAACACCCCTGCTATTTTGGCGCGCCCCCTTTTGCAGGAAGATATCCTTATCGCGACATGCAATCCCTTTTTGACCCAATACAAGCTTTCTTTTTTCCTTTCCCCTCGATAATTGCCAGCCGTATAAACCTTTCTTCTGTTAATCCTTGATCTTTTCGAGCTTCACACTACGCTCTTCTCCAATCTGTGATCTAACCCCTTGCCCCCAAACCTTCTTTTTTTACCGACCGACTGCCCGTTTTTGGTAGAAGCCTTGTTCAGT
>Ga0179593_1343266_pt1 | contig 12628 bp, 9 predicted proteins | sample CZODoug2_1_08_16_FD_185931 | JGI IMG/M metagenome (GOLD analysis project Ga0179593, IMG submission 185931) | Vadose zone soil fungal communities from Angelo Coast Range Reserve, California, USA - CZODoug2_1_08_16fungal (PacBio error correction) | ecosystem: Environmental > Terrestrial > Soil >... | reverse complement strand
CTTCCCCCCCCTGGGGGGGGGTTTTGTGGAATTGGCCCTTTTTTAGTCGTTGTAAGGTTCCAATTTCTTGTGCCCGCCTTGCTCTCTGGGGACCTGGTGCTGTCTGACGATCCCACGTGAGATCTGTGCTTGAAGACATTTTGTTTTGATGCAGATTGTTTTTAACGTGACTATCACTTCTGGCCGTCCGCGTCCTTCGCACTTTTCCCGCCGAGGGCGAAAGGTTTCTGGCCCTCAGTATTAAAGTCGCCCAAGTAGGAAAGTCTTCCGAATGGCCCAAGCGCGCCTGCAAGCCTCCCTTTCTTCCCTTTTTCCGCCTCACCTTTCACAACCTTCGCGACGTGAGGCTCAAATTGGGCGCGAGTGTTGCATATACCCTTTAACCCTACCTCTGATCCAATTTTCTCAAACCAAGGGCTTATTTCTTTTTCCGACAGAGCTTTGTCTTTTTCTCGATATTCTTCCTATCGAGCGCATGGCACGCCCGTAACAAGCGTATGAAAGGTAATTGTTAGTCGAGGACTTCCGTCCACCCATATTTTTGTTTTAGAACTCATTGTGGCGTTTCCGCTCACAACTGGTATCCAAATCAGACAAAGCGGAGGAGCGTCTGGTCGGCCCTTCTTCTCTCCTTTTCTCTTGGCGTCTTCTCTATCCTTTTCTTTTGTCGCACTGGGAATTGAGACGATACTTCAGCGATGGATGAATATTGTTCTAGCGGCCGGTTGGTTTTTCTGCGTCAGGACTTCTTCATCGCCAACTTCGATATGTGGGGGCCAGCATTTCCCCACCCTTTTTGGCCGCTTCCCCTTTTATCCTTCCGCGCATTCGCGTAGTATCTCTGGTTGACTAATCTCATGATTTCCTGCTTCGTACCCCATTTATCGATGGCAGTGTCCTTTTCCAGTTAATAAAGTGAGATTCAGTTGGTCCGTTACGTTTTTTTCCATTTTTTCTCTCAAGTCTGCTGCGTTGTTGATGTTTCGTCTCCTTCACTTCTGAGGTTGCGAATTCTCTCATTTTGTTGAGACGCCTTTTGGGAAGAAGTCCTGTCCAACGCCGTTCAACTTCTCCAGTTCGACAGGTTTTTCCTACCAATCGTCTGGGGATGGACTTTCTCGGGACGAACGCGCTCCTGAAGAAGGAGGGAAATCTCTCGCCCTGTACGTCTTTATTCCCCGACCCTCTTCTCCCCTTCTTCTCACTTTTTCCTCCTTTCTAGGGCCACCGGTGCGTTAAATTGAGGAGACATCCGGTCGGAAAGGAAACACCCGAGTCGGCGGAATCTTGAAGCTCCCGTGTCCTGTCACCCCCACCCTCTTACCCTCCTTATTTAAGCCTTAAGCGTCCGGACGCTTTAATGAAGGTCCACGGCCCGATAAATGGGTTTCGTACTTTGCCCTTGAACTTCCATCCATCCATTTCCTGAATTTACGTCTCTTTTCCGCCGGTTTAGTCGGCCCCTCGAGATATGTGCCCCCCCGGTGCCGACCAATGCCGACGATAAGCAAGACGTTGTACCCAGGCTCTATCGCCTCCTTTCTCCTCCTGTTCCCCTTCCTTTTTTCTTTTGAATCATATATAAAGTTGAAGTTTTCACTCGCAAGCTACCCGCCGTTTCTCTATTGGAACCCGTGTGCGGTCGTTAAATCATTTGTCCCCTCTTTTGACCCGCCCCGCACATACCTCGGCCAAACGGTCTTGACCACGAACATTCCTGCGCTTCCTGGTCCCTCTTCCCCCCCTTTTTCTTTGATCGCCCCCCTTCGACTTTCCCACCCCGGTCATGGTCGGCGAACTGAGCGGCCTGCTAAAGTCCCTTTTCCCCTAAAGAAGAGAGGTAGTTCCAACGCCACCTGGACTCCCTCCCTGAGCCTTTTCCCTTTCCGATTTTGCTCTCCCCTCTCGCGCCCCCCCCGAGGCAAACAAGAACGGCGTCTTTGTTCTTTTGAATTTTCTTCCCACCTGCACTGTCCTGCATTCTTTGCTCGGGTTCCCAGCGCCTACTTATTTCGCCAAGGCTGGTTTAAAGGAGGTAGGAGATATAAAAATCTGTTTATATCACACTCTGCCCTACGATTTTCTCGCTCCCATTCCCGACTTGGATCTTTTCCCCTTTTCCTAGTCACCCAATTCAAACATGTGTTGGTCGGGGCCCGCGTTGTGACGAGGGGCCTTTTTTTTCTTAAGAGGCAACTCCTTCCGTTTCTCCCTTTTCTTTACTCGGTCGAGCTGCGCATGTCATAAACCTTCGGATAGGAACACGTGATTTGCCTTTGCCGCACTTTAGCGTTCGGTCCTTTTTTCGCGATTGGTGACTTTCCTATTCGTCGTATCTCCGAGTTTCCAGAAGCAGAGTTTCGATCCTTGCCGAACAAGGACGACTCGGGCTAGACCCCCCCCTGCTGCCAATCAGGCCTAGTTGCTCCTCTACTAGTCGGCGATCCCCCCGTTCCATCTTTCCCCCGGTCGCAGGCGCGGCGGTTTTTCTCTCGTTACTTTTGTAATAGGGCGGAAGCCGCTAGAAGGTGAGGTTGGCGCTCATTCTGGCGGCTTTTCTCTCTCCCTCCCCTTTTTTTTTCTCTGGAATGTGCCCTTCGCCACCCCCCCTTGCTTTGCTCTTCGCGGTCTTCCAAAGAACACCTAGAGATGAGGTGAGGTTTATGGCGGTTTTTTTGATCTTACAAAAGGTTTTTTCATTTTCTCCCTGACTTTCCGTTGCCGATCCCTTTTTCGTTAGGATCTTTTTTGCAGGTGAGGGGGTTTCAATTTTCCGGTCAGTGAATATTACAGGGGACAATGTCTTTCCACTAGCACCTCCCTTATACTCCCCTGCCCCCGGTTTGACCAGGCCAAGGATCTCCTTTCTCGCTCTTTGCCGGGAATGAGAGAGAGGACTAGTTAATGCGGTAAGCGGGACCATCTAGAGACCCCAATTAGCTTGCACCAGCCTCGTCCACCCTCTTCAGCTCGTTTTTATCTAGAGTCCCCTTCTTTCCCCCCTTTGGCCTCCGAGCTCGTTCAACAGACCGGCTTGACAGCGGATTTCATCGCACACTGAGAGAGCTCGATTTTCAGTTTCCCTCCCAAATTGTCCCCCCCCCTCCTTCACCTTTCGTCTAGTGCGGCGATGTCCCCAACACTCGACTTTTCGGGCGTAGGAGAGAGGTGCGCGTGAAGTTTCGAATTGAGGTTATGAGGCTTTTGTTTCACTTCTTCCGTTTCCCCTCCCTCTCGGGTTTTCAAAAATACAGTTCGTTGTTGGGTGGTCCTCTCTTTCTCGACCGAAGAGGCAGCCCCGACGAACCCTTTTTCCCAATGTTTTTTAATCTACGTCCCCCACGCACCTTCCCCCCTCTTCCTCCCCGGCCTACCCGCCAATGATCCTATCTTGCCGGACACAACGACTAGCCCACGTTTCGTCCCTTTCTGTCCTTTTATGTTCGGTCAGGTTTGATCCCCTTCTTTTGCCCACTTGTGACAGTCACAGGGAAGTCTGGCTTTTTATAGTCCATGGAAATTGGGCTCTTCCCTCCGGGTTCCAAGTCCGCCTCCCCCGATCTGCCCCCCTTTCCGCCGGGCAAGCCCCCTCGAGATACCCCCCCATAGATAAATCACTTTTCCCCTTCCGCCCCCTCTCCCCCTCTCCCACTGAACAACGCCACCGCCCTCCGATCTCTGGCGGCTTGTTGTTGCCTTCGTAGTAAACCTTAGCCTGTGTCTCAACGACCACCCCCCCCCCGATGTTCTTTTTTGGCTCCAACATTTCCACTCCACCCCCGCATCCTTCTCCCGGGACATGCGCGCAACCCCCGCGTTTCGTCCTTACTAGTTTGAGAATTTCACCTCTTTTTTTCCCGTTTGCGTCCCGTCTCTTTTGATTCCTCGAACCCGGCGCATGGGGCGCTCTTCAGGTTTTTCTCATCCTCTACACCCGAGCCCGCCAAGACCTATCCAGATCTTCCGACTCGGAAATCCGTTGCAGCGTGGCTTTTCCTAATCCCCTTTCACCCTGGCCCGCGGCGGAAGTCCCGCACTTTTTAGATTCTCCCCTCTTTACTCGAGAGCAGGGTCAGGTTTTTCAAGCCACCGCCAAAGAAAAGTTCACAGCCGACTTTTCATTTTTCCCGTCTCCTGCGGTCAACCGGTGTCGCCGATTCCTTCACCGGCTGGGCGCACGGTCCAAGATGATTCTTTTTTGAGTAGTGTGAGTTTTTCAGAGGCCAGGAGGGTTTTTATGGACTCCCATAGCCGTCTACCCAATTTCTCGTGGACCTGATTTTTGGATTTGCGCGACGGAACACCCTCCTATTCGCTCGTGGGAGCCGTTTGTAAGAAAAGTCGATCCCCTGAGGGCATTTTTCCCATTCCTTAACCTAGGCGGCTGGCCGCGGCCTGCCAGTTCGGACCACGGCCCTTTCCCTCTTTTTCCCGGAGGAGCCCCAACGCCAATAGGGCCTGTCGTCCCGCGCCCTCTCCTGGGCGCTTGTTCAGCAAAACGATGAAGAACAGAGGTAGACTTCCGGCCTGTGATCTGTTCTTCCAGTACCGCAGATTCCCAATTTCCCGAATGGAGCGGGGTTGATTTAATGCGCTTTCTTTATGTGTCTGCCTTTTCGTAGGGCGGGTGCTTTAAAAGCTTGGACACCCGGCTGTTACGTTTTCTTCCCTTCCCCCTCGCCATTAGGTTTCCCGGTAAGCCCAAGCCCTTGTCCTCCTCTTATTTCTTGCTCGAGGCCGGGGGCGGGGCTTTTTGAAGGAGGGGGTGCCGACGCGTAGGGTTTAGTGGGGTGACGTAATGTACTCATCTACTCCCCGGTTTTCTTTTTCCTGCTAAACTTTGCCCCGACAAGATCTTTCATGATTCCCCCCCCCCCCGAGTAAACCAAAACCGCTCCCGGTGGTGGACAGGGTTTCCGGAAATCATATTCGTTTAGAGGAAATCCTTGGATGTTTTCGCACCCTTCGGAGCTCTCCCTTTCCTCAGGCGAAACCTTCTTAGTTTCTGGAGTTCCGCGTCTGAATTCCCTCTCCCCTTTTCCTAATCCCCCCGCGTTTTTTTTTGAGTCGATGTCAAATCCTCTTCGCCGGAAAAGCCCAACGGGTGTAAAGAGGTCGAAAACTGCCGACCACTGAGCGTTTCTTGACTGCTGCCCCTTTTTTTTTCTTGTGGCGGACACACGGAAATTATATGGTCCTTTATCCACTTTTCTTTCCCCCCCTGGCGCGGTTTTTTTTCGTGGACTTTTCTTCAAAGAATTCTGTAGCAAAAATAGCGAAAGCCAACTTTTCCCTTGTCCTTCCTCACCGGACCCCCGTAGTCCTGGACCGACCTTCCTTTTCCACCCTCGGCCCAACAGTTAGAAAACAGCCTAGTTCATCGAGTGCTTTATGCAATTGTTGTTATAAAGGTCTTTTGCGTGACTTTTTCCTTTCCCTCCTCCGCCGGTTTTCCCCCCGCTGGTTCCCCGCCCGTGTGCAGTCCCGACTTAAGACTACGAATCGCTTCCCAACCCAGATAGGATTTTATGTTTTTCCCGGGATTGTTTTAGTGGTCCGGAGGCATCAACCTGCCCTTTCTCTCCTGGTCTTTCAATACCTTTTGCTTATTCACCGCGTGAGTGCCTCTTTAAAGACCTCTGGCGTGTAGAGACTTACCGTTTCCCCCCTCCCCAGTTTCCGGTCTCTTGGGACTGGAAGGGACCATAGACTTTCGGTCCCTTTTCTTTGAAGTTCACTGGCGACGAATTTTCTTTTAACCGGGAGAAAAATCCGCGTCCTTTTTTCTCTCCTGCTTCAGCCCCCTCTCCTTGGCGCTTCGCTTTGGTCTTCGCCATTGCAAGACCTCCTGTGCGCTGTCCCTCGCCCGCGCAAACCGATCCTCCGCGTTGACCCTTGAGAAATCGTCTTTTGATGTCGATGGTACCCTAGTTGGATTTGCGTCCGCTCTTTTTGCCTTTTTTCCCACGTTGGCTGTTGCTCCTCGGGGCTCGCGATCGAGGCGGAGCCCGGGTTTTGCTGGCAGGGTGAAGTATGCGGCTTCACTTCGCTGCCTTTTCTCCTCGGCTCCTTGTGATCGGTCCAGTTCGGGATCGTTGATCGTTTCAAACACTGAAATAAGCCCAGCTTCCGGTTCCTAGAGATCTTCCCACTCCCCCCTTTTTTGACACTTTCTCTGGTTCGTCTCTGGGGCGAGTTCTAGCGGTTTGCCGGCGTCAAGGTGCTCTTGGGCTTTGTTCTTGCTTTCGCCTCGAATCCGGGTGTTGTCCGTTCGCGCGCTGTTTACGACTCATTCCAAGTTCATAAGTCTGTTCGGGGCTGTCGGTGTCTGTGGGCCTTTTTTTTTTATTGCAGTGATTTTTTCCTTAGCTTGCGTGGCCCCCTCGTTTTCGTTTGATCGGCGCTCGTGATGAGGAACTTCTTGGAGAAGGTCTTCGGATGCTCTTGATTGTCCGGAGTTATTTCTTCCCCCAAGTCGTTTCCAAGGAAAGATTGGCCAGAGGACTGCCTTTCCGTCAGCCGCGAGGCATTGATACGAATAAACTTCACCATGACTACGGGACGTAATTGTATGGATTCTTCCGTCGTTTGCTGTAGAGCAGAGCTTGGTAGTTCTGTCAGGATGATTAAGAGTCAGTTTTAGTGTTGTCTCTGATCATGGCTTTAGATTCTTACCTCGATGAGGCTGGAGTTCCTTGGAAATGGATACGAAACACCTTGTCCGTTTACACAAGAGGGTTCTCAGTATAAGGAAAATCGTGTTGCGGTTACCGGGCGCCCCTTCTCAAGCCACACGCTTCTAGTTGCGCGCTGCAGTCCCGGCCCGCAAATTTTTTTGATTCCCCCACAGAAGCCGCAGCCCAGCCACAGCAGTTTCATCCGACCGGCACTGAACTAAGACGCGGTGCCGCGTGGTGCACTCTCAACTGAACCCGTGAGCTAATGTTTCCATGCTGGAATCGGCCAGCTTGCGTCGCGCGACCGTCTTTCAAATAGCGACCCTTTTATATCAAGTGTTTTTTTTCTGGCTCGAGATACCAAGAGTGTCCGCTTTGCTCGACTTTTTTCCCCGCTTGATCAGATTTCCGAGGCCCGCGAGTTTTTGGAAAGAGTTCTCAGCCCGGCAACCGATCGTCTTTAAGAGAGAGTGGACTCTTCAGCCGGGGGCTGTTGGCGTCTTTAGTGTCGATGGCCGGGAGATTATGTTTTGCCTTTTGAAGCGACACGGAACATTTGAAGTACGAACCTGCAACCCAGTAGACCCCCTCGCCTTATCGGCAACCAATTTGTATTTTTAGATTTAAATGACCACAGAGTAATTGAGTCCCTTCCCCCCTTCGCCCGTCCCCATAGACCGGCCCCTCCTCGATTTTTTCCGTCTTGCCCGGTGTTTTGGCAGAGGGGGGTTATAGACACCGTGCTCGGGGCCTCTCGGTTTTTAAGAGTAAACAAGTACCCCCGGAGCTCCTCGCTTGACTCCCACTGTTCCTCGAAAAATGTTTCTTTTCTATCGCGCTTGCGCTGTACCCCCCTTTTTGTCTGTCTGCGATCTGCGCCCTTTTTTGAATTTCCTTTTGGCATGGGGTTCGAGCCTTCGTCCCACTATCGTTACTTGTTCTGCAATCTAAGCCTGTGTTCTTCTCACGAGCGTTGCGATAAGGGAAGATATGCATTTCAGATCGAATCAATAGAAATGCGTCTGGGCTGCCGTCAATGCCCACGGTATTGTTTACTCCTGCGACGGTTTCTTCCTGAATGTCGAAATGAAGCATTTTCACATTCTTTCGTTTCGGGCTGTTTCTTTCCCTCCCCCCCCCCCCTTTCTTCTCTGCAGGTGTCCCTACATAGGTTTATTTTTTCTCGGTTTACCGTCCTAGTCGATCCTCGACGTTTGTTGTCTAAGGGGGTCGAGAACGATAGTGGACCTGGAGATCGGCTCCATGGGAAAGACCTTGTCAAATCTTTTTTCCTTCCACTCTCCCCCTTGTCTGCGATGCGAGTTTTCCTTCTTTGCAGCGACATTCTGTGGAACCACTCGGCCGTTATGGCACTAAGGTTGTAGATTTTAGTTTAGAAATGAGTCGGAGTTCTGTTTTTGCCTCTCTTCTCGGCGTTTCTCCTTCTTTGGCCGTCTTGGGAGCGGCGCTCTGGTCCGCGCCCCTTTTTTTGACAGAGCCTAAAACCTGGTGGGAGTTAGGTACTTTTCCTCCGATTTGATGCGTGTTAGAGGGGTTTTCTTTGGGAGGTACGGTGATCCCTCAAACCCTTGCCCTTTTCCCCCTCCCACTGAGGGGCCCCGCTAACCGTTGGTGGTTTTTTCCCACTATTCGAGCGTTTGGCTTTTCCGAGCGTGATTCTTCCCTCCTGAGTGGCGTCTCGGACCCTCCGGTTCCCTCTTCGTGATCGTCGTGCACGGGCGGCCTCCCCTGCGCTCTGTCTTTCTTCCCACTGTTCCTGTGCCCTAGATGATAAGATTCGTGCATTGAGCTTAGAAGGCCCCATGCTTGATCCCTTCCTTCCTCAGAGCGTTTTCTTAAATTCTTCATAAGGTAGTCGTTCTTCCTGTTTCTTTAAGGCCGGCTCTTTGTTCTGGCTCCCAGTGGTCGCTGACCCGTGGGCACGCGCATGTCAGGCAAATGATCCCAGCAATTTTTGCTCAGCTTCTTTCGACGTCCCTTTTTGTGGTCTCGTCCTCTCAATGGACCAATTTTCCCCTCTCATCAGACCCAGAGCTTACCTTCACTGTATAACTTTCGTACTTTACCCGGCTGGGGACTTGGACCTGCGCGCCTGTCCCCGGTTTTCTCTCCCCCCCAACATTCCAAACTGCGGAACATTGATTTTTTTTCGTTTTTACATCCCAGTTTCATCAGCGGCCGACCCCTGTTCATAACTCCAAAGGCACCTTCGCTGCACGGTGAAGGCCCCACCCCTCCGCCTGTCGCATCTGATCAGATGTTCCCCTACTCCCGGACATCCTGAAGATTCACTTTCCCCCCACCTCTCTACGGCAACTTCTTTCTTTCCGATCTCTAGCCGCGGCAAGAATTAATTGGAAATTTTACGTTCCGCCTTCCTATCCGGCGTTAGGTTCCCCGCGCTTCTCGCTTTTTCCTGCCGCGAAACACCCGCCCTAGCCCTCCAGTCCTCCAGAACCCCTCCACCCCCCTTCGCGTTCGCAATGCCGTGTTCTACAGAAATGCTTCGAGACCGCAGCCTCACAAGAGAGAGGACTCTCGCCATCCGGCTCTCCTTTTTGGTCTTGCTGGTACACTTTTTTTTATCGGGCACCTTCCGCCTCCTTTATCTTCTGGTTGCTCTTTGAATCCAACGTATTCAGAAACTGTACGAGGGCGGTGAGCATTCCTATACGTCGCGACTCGACATAAAGAGAGCTCGCGTGCACTGCGCCTCACTTTTCTATGGATGTCCCGCGTTCACACTGTAGCACCAACGAGTTTTTCCTTCTCGCAGCCGGCGGCTCCTTTGGTCAGGGGCGGGCGGCAAGTGCGACGCCCGTTCCCGTGAGCTTGTGTTGGTCCCTTGTCCGTGTCCGACGGGTTTTCTTCCGTGTCTTTCGGCCTTGATGGCGTTCATCGACTTTCCTCTGTCCGTTCAGTGGCGACAGGCCTTTTTCTAGGAAGAAGTTATAGCCCCTTACCTTCATCTATATTCCGCACCTAGAAAAAGGCCCGCCTTTAGACGTTTGACTGTGATCGTCGACGAGCTTTTCGCTCCCGGTTTTTTCCCCCGGCGTGCCGCGTGGACGGCTCCCCCACCTTTTACTTCAACGGATCTCCCCCCATACTCTTTTTTTTTTTTTTTAGACATAGTGTAACTTGCCGTCGTAGTGGGGAGGAGTAAACCTCTCTGTTGGGCCCCGCCTTGGGCTGCTTTTTCCCCTTCCTTCGCGCATCACTCGCTCGGTCTGTGGACGCCCCTGTCCGATGCGTTGCCTATAGTAAGGTTTGAATTTACTCTAAAGGCCCGAAGTTGCATTTTTTCGCAATTTTTCCCCGGTTTAAGTAGGTCTCCCTCCACGTCGCGCCCCCGTAGCCCGTCTTCCCTTTCCATTCTTTGCACAGCGAGTCACGTACTTTTATGACTCTAAGATGAAAACGTCTCGCCCTTCCCTGCTCCCCTCAAGTGTTCCCTCTTGTTGTTTGCGATAATTGTTACGCTTGCTCCTCTACCACGGTGCTTCTCGTTTTTTCTTAATACCTCCTTCGACCGTGGAGTCGAGCCTCAGCGAAGTACCCAGTATAGCGCCTATCCCCCCTCCCCCCCTTCGTTACACGAGGTTCCCTGAAGTCGTCCTTTTCTCGCTGTTTCCGCTCTCCCCTAGTTTCAAAGTAGGTTTTTTCTTCGGTTGCCCTGCTCCACCAGGGTTCATACATAAAGACAAGCTTCAGCTTCTTCTACCCCTTCGCGCTTTTTTTTTATTGATCTTTCTCTTACTGTTCTTGAGCCAGCTTCTGAACGCTCTGGTCGCTGCGGAGGGCTTTTGATCCGGTTGGTTTTTTTCCTTTTTTCTTTCACTCTGTCCTTCGCTCATCTCGATCTCGATTGCACGTACTTGCCACATTTTAAGCTTTCCCTCGCAAGCCATGCTCGTCAAGTTCATTTGGAAGTACCTCTCCCGGATTTTCTTTTCTGATTTAACATTTCTTCTCTCTTTTCTCCGGGCTGATTTAATCCCCTGAGATGAGTTAGTCCGTCAGGTTGTTATTACCCTGTTGAGGCGCGGCCGTGTGTCGCAGAACTGTAGGTGAGCCTTTTTGATCTTTTTTTTTTTCTCCTTCCCAGGGCGGCCGCCGCTCATGTCCACATCAGTTCACCCAGTGAGTAAATCGGACAGTTTCGGGACTTTTGTTTTCGCCCTTGATTTGTTCTCCCTTTTTTTCCTTGGATCCAGGTCCTCTAACATCGGCACCTTTCCCCGAGCACGGGAAGATGAGACCTCGGCATGGCCTCATGGACAATGGCCCTTTCCTCCCCCCTCCCTCCACTGGGTTTTTTCTTCCCGACACTCGCCGTCTTGCAGTCGTCCCCCACCTTCTCCCTGACGCTTCTTGATGAAGGGAATTTACGGGGCCTCTCGGGACTCCCTCTTCTGGCCAGGTTGATGATCAAATGGCTACTCACAGGCCTTTCCTCCATCCCTCTTCAGTTTTTTTCTTCCTGCGTCCGGGCAAGCCCCCGGTTGATTCTTTCCATTTCTCTGTTACTCTGTTTCCTCCCTTCCTAAAGACCCCGAAAAGGTTTTCACGGAGGTACGAATCGCAAGATCTATCCCTTCGCGGCTCGTGGGACTACTCTCCCTTTCCCCCTCTTCGCCTATTTCGTTCATCAAACGCTCGGTGCGCTCGGGGCACCTTCCCTCGTAACTAGGGGCCCCCGCTCCGACCGGACATGGGAATAAAAGCGGCAAACCCCGTTCCCCGGCCTACCTTTTTTCCGTTTTGCTCCATTCCCGTCCACTTCCCACAGGGTGGGCTCTCGGCTCCCCAACCCTCCGTTCGTTGTAGCACGAAATCACCCCCCGCCCCTCCTCCTCCTTTCCCTCTTGCCCACGCCCCTTTCCCCTCTAGTTTCTCGAGTTTTTCTTCTATCTCGTCCTCACTAGTTTAACGGGGCGTTTGTTCGCTTTAGATTGAATTTCGGCACTCCGGACCCCCCGGGGCGGGTTTCTTCTCTCCCTCCCCTATGGTTTCCCCCCGCGCTGCTTCAATTCTCCTCTACTTCATCGCTTGCTCTTTAACCCCCTACAGGGACAAGGCCTCTGTCGAGATCAACTCGTGGGTGAGGGGTGCGTGTTACCTATTCCCCCTTCCCCCCTTCTTTTTTTACGACCCCCTGCAGGGAGGACCTCTCCGACGCCAAGAGAATTGTCCACTAACTCGCCCTAATGGGTAGGGCTAATTCTCGCTTTCTGTTTCAAAGTTCTGTTGCCAAATATTGGTTCCTTTCCAGCTACGCCGCGCCGTGAGGCATCTTATATCCTTTTTTACTTTTTCCTTTTTCGTTTCCCTTTATTTCAATGCCTCCTAATTTTACCCTACGGGCGGAGATTTGCTCACCCAGGCCTATGTTCCTTTCTAGAAAACCCCATGATTTCCCCCTAATGCCTATTTCCGTTCCTTTTTTTTATCCTTTCGCGTTTCTCTTCCCCCTGGGAAGAGTGCCGCGGTTCGAAACGGAAGGGGAGAGATTACCCTCGCCCATTCTTCAAACGAAGGGCCCGCTCGAGTCGGTTTATGTGGAAGCTATTCGTTCTTCCCCTTCTCGCTTCTTCTTTGGTTAGATTTACCCGGGCCCTCCCCCACCCCCGATGCTAGGACCCAAGGCAGGGACAATCGCGGAGGGAGTTTAGTTTTCTTTTCCCTGGGGTGAATGAAATTAACAGGCCCCTCGTTATTTATCTCCTTCTTTTCTGCTCCCCCCTCGAGGTCTCAGCTGGCATGTGAGTTCGCAACTCTTTACGGCCTCTCCCCTCCTCGATCACAGCACACTCAGCCCCGCCCTTTCTCCCCCCCACTCCTTTGTCCGTTTCCCCGATAGTGCGTGCGGATAGGGGTTGCTGATAATAGGACGCGTTGAGGCACGCCAGGCCTTCGTATCCCTCCGG
>Ga0179593_1319312_pt1 | contig 12628 bp, 23 predicted proteins | sample CZODoug2_1_08_16_FD_185931 | JGI IMG/M metagenome (GOLD analysis project Ga0179593, IMG submission 185931) | Vadose zone soil fungal communities from Angelo Coast Range Reserve, California, USA - CZODoug2_1_08_16fungal (PacBio error correction) | ecosystem: Environmental > Terrestrial > Soil >... | reverse complement strand
TCTTTCCTTCCCCCCCTTTGTCTTCTCCCTCCCTAAATTTGCGTGAAGTCTGTTCGGACCTGGTGTTGTTGTGTGAAAAACTCTCTTTGGCCTGCTGGATATGACCGTAAGTGCATTGTCATTCTAAGGCGGTTCATATCCGTCTTCGACATTCTTCTCCTCGGAAGAGTTGCCCTTGATGGAGACCTCTACCTATCTACGCCGATCGGGTGACGATGAGGTACTGGGCATGGGCAGGCGCTTTGACTGCTGTGTACTTTGAAGGGAGAACCGAAAACAAACCTTTCATGACCACCCTTTGTGTAACCTGTCTCCCCTCCGCGATTGATGTGTGTTACGCCTTTAAGGAAAAGAGTGCTTGAATTGGAAGGACTAAGTGAAATTTTGAACCTTGTATCAGATTTTTTTTCCCCTCTCAGCTTCCAGCTGTCATGTCCGTTTCGGGACATTGTGTACCGAGTACCGTGTTCCCGGCAATCCCGCGCTGATGGAGACATTTTGACGCTACTTCGCCAGGGACTCGCCCGTTTACTTGCCGGGCTGCCCGCACTGTTCGTACTACTTTTTCGCCGCGGCCTCTTCTCCCCCTTTCCAACTGCCTTCTCTAGAGGTATTTCGACCCCTTTCTCGCGGCTTACCATCTTTTCTGCGGAGACGTGTGCGTTTCCTGGTAATCGGAATTGGCTATTTTTTGCTGGACCGTGTACCTTTCCATCCTAACGTGGACTTTGTCGAAGTTTTCCCCAAATGGTCTGAAGTGAGGGCCTGCCCCCCTCCACACCACCAACGTTTTTTTCCATCGACGCTTCCCTCTCATCAATTCCCCCAAAGGAATCGGGTCAGCCCTTTAATCCTCCCGCTAAAGAAGCGCTTTTGGAAGCGCGTCTTTTTCCCCTTCGCTTGTGGATTGTTTTTGTTCTGGGCCCCCCCCCCCACCCCTCACTTAATAATTCGGTGTGATGAGCTTGTACTTCTAATAAGTATCGACTTATCTGTCCCTCTCCCGCTTCGAAAGGACCACAGGTGCTCCTGTTTGCAACTTCGTTGTTCCTACGCGCTCCTTTCAGTCGCATTTCCTCCCCCCACGTTGTATCTGCTTTTCGGTGTACCCCAAACGAATAACTCCCTCGAGTACCCATGGCATGCATTGGCGGCTTTTCCTCCCCTTTCGAAACCAAATACCACCAGTCTGTTTACAAGGCGATTCTTTTCCTCTGGTCTTCTTTGGTTGCCAAGCCTCCAGCGTACCCCCAGTGTTCACCCGACTGCTCCGGGAAATATCTCTTCCCTTTCCACCCCTATTACAAGCCGCTATGCACTTGCGGCTGTGCTTTGCGTTCTGTGTCAGTCCTTTTTTCATCCATCTCTTTTTGTGCCGTGACCCAGTTTCCCTCCCTGGATCCTTGACAACATTTAAACGCTCAACTCGTACCGCGGTGTCACTTCCTCCCTGTTGTTAACGTGTACTACGCTGCCCAGTCTCCCCTCCACTTCTTTTTCCCAGGTGGTTAATTTTTGTTTTCCTCCCGCCCCCAAAACTGGAGCCCACTTTCGCGATTCTTTCACCTTCGACATGCTACATCCGTCATGGCCAAACCCCCACCCTCGTGCATTGTGAGTAGACCCGTAGTTTTCTTCCCGTCGGGATTCTTTGCGGTTGGCTAGTGTCCCTTCCTTTTGAGGTTTCTCCCTCAGCGCGGATTTCGTTTTATCTTTCCATTAGCCTTTTGATCCCTTTTTAGCCCCCTGTTGAATTTTTTGCCCTGCACCCCCCGACCTCGATTTCCAACACCTTTCTAAGGTTTGCCACTTGGCCGCTTCTTTTCCTCGCGCAAATTTGTTTCTCTCCCCCTTCGACCTTGTTGCTGTTTGCAGATTGTCCCTTTGCAGCGTCTGTTTTCCTCACCGGCTAGACTTTCCACCCCTTCGAAGTCACAAAGTCCAGTGTCCATCCAAGCCTGTTTCCGTTATGCGCCCCTTCTCAGTTCCACACAGGGTTGCTCATCGAACTCCATTTCGTTTCGCGACTCCTTCTTTTCTCCTCTCTTTTTGTTGTTTGCTGCTCTCTCCGGGATAATTTTGCCTACCCCTTCCCTGGTCGAATCCCTTTTCCTAATCTCCTTATAGAAAGCCTCAAACTGCGCTGCTGATTGAATTATGTAAAACGCCTTCGGTCTCGCCGTTGTGTTTCCTCTAAGCCGTGCATTCCCCCCATACCGAGTTTGTGCTCTTCTCACTGTACCACCATGTCTTGCGAGGCATCCAGTTTTGGCGTTGCGCGTACGGTGCCCCCTCCCACTTCAAGGTTGTCATATCTGTCTTTGCTTCGTTATGAGCATTCCTTGGATACGATCTCCCGGGAACTGCAAGTCTCCCCTCCCTGTGCAAGGCGGGAAAGATATGAACAATAACCTCTTTCCGTCAGCAAACCCCTTCCCAGCACCAACGCAGCAAGTTTTTCCTCCGTTCCCCCGACTCCCGACAGTCTTTCTCACCCTCTATTTCCACGTCTTGTTGTGTGGGCCCTGATGCGCTTTCGCTGTAAGCTGTCATTGCAACGCGGAGGTTTTCTTTTCTTCTGAGTTTTCTGGTTTGACAATTTGAACATCACGTGGTCCCTTTTTTGTGGCCTTTCGCTCCTCATTAGAGCTCTAAAGGAACCCCCTCGATGTTCCCCCGCCTATTACGCTGTTCCCGTCAGTGTAGCTTGTCACAGTTTCTTTGTTGCTCGGCTCTCAACTTTCCACAAAGAGTTTTTTTCCCCCCCACATTCTGGGCCCTTCCAAGTTCACATTGCCCAACTTTCCGGTCTCCCCGTCATAGACTTGTAACGCCTGTCGGGTTTCCAATTCAAGGAATATTTTTCTTTCTTTTTTCCCTTTCCGTTTTTTTCAATCCCCGTGCTGACACTGGTTGTATCGCGGCGCCCCATTGTGCGCCGACTTCCACTTTTCCACCCGCACGCTGCTTCCCCCCCAAATAGAACCCATTTGGATTTGTGCCTTAACATGAAACTACCTGCCCCGAATGTGAAATTCCCTTGTATCCTGTCGCTTTTCTTGCTGATTGTTTGTCACTCCACATGAGATCCCCCCCTCTTCTTATCGACTGCAAATCCGTGTACTTGAACCCAAAAACTCTTTTGACCGTATCTTTTTCCTTTGTGGCAGGCGTATCCTCAGGAACCGTATCGACTACGGAATTAGAAATCGCCTCCTCCCGCCCCTCCTTAACGCTATTATGCAATTCTGCTCCTTTTACCACAATCCCCCCCCTCTGCAGGCCAGCAGGATGACCCCTCCTTAGGGGCCTTAGCGAGGGGATATCTCCTTTTTTCTTTCCCCTCTTTTCCCTTGGAAGTTTGATGATCTCGACTGATTCACCTGCCGCTTTTTCCGTTTTGTTTTGGTGTAGTTGTCCTTCCCAGCAATTCCGTTTGATTGGCCTGTTTCACTTGCTGGCGCCCTTCCCCCCGGATTCTTGGTCAGGTCCGGCTTCTAGGGAGATTCCTCCCCCCCCATTAGCCATTACAAACACTTCTCGTCTGGTGCGATTTGTTCACTCTTCTCCTTCACACAACTCGAATCCGCTATTTGCAGATTTCTGAGAAAGAGAACGTCTGGAGATTCCCTAAACCGCGTTGTAGTAGGTCTTAAGAAAAGCGTTTAGCCCCCGTTCTCGGTCACCTTTCAGCCCCTCTTGACCTCCTGATTGTGACAACCCCCAAGGATCACAGCCGCCCTTGTCAAATGTCAATCTTACCCTCCTCGAAACCTTTTTCACGCTTTGCCTTCCCTTTTCTTTAATTTTTTTTCCCGCGTAGCCAATTCCTCCCTCTTTTTTCGTAGCTATTCCCACCCCATCGCTTTTCCTCCGTGTTCACCACGGGTTTACGTGTTTTTTTGTTTTTCGTCTCACCGTATTCCCTCCCCCCCTTACCCAGCACGCCCTTGACCCCCCGAACATCGCAATCTTTCGTCTACTTTTTCCCTCAACGCTTCACTTGTATTTTCCGGGGCGGTCTCTAGTCTGCGCCCCCTCATCTTGTCTCTTCGTTTTGCCACGCGATGTTTCCCCTTTTCAATGTCGCCCATCGTCAGAATCCCCGAGGCCCCAGTAAGGCTCCCAACTGGCATTTCCCTGCTCCCTCTCTTCTCTTTTCCTCGTTTGAGCTCCTCTATTGAGCCCTCTAGGGACTGTTCATATGACCCTTTTTTGTTGGAGATTTGGGGAGTTTTTCTTTTGACACTGCGTCGGTTGTTGTGAAACCAACCCCCACGCGGGGCCGTGTTGATGACGACGTTTGGCCTTGCCTCCTTGCTCAGCCCGGCCATCCTCTCGCCGTGATCGTTGATTATGCTCTTCAGCAGATCCGTTCTTCTTTTCCTTGATGAAGCGACTATTTGGGAGGGGTTATTTGAGATTTGACGCTTTCGTTTTGATGTATGACCAGACCCACCAATTCACTTTACCCCTTTGGTCCCCGAGCGTAGGTCCTTTTCTGTTGTGCCTCCCTGCCCCCCGAAATTTCCCTAAGGTCCTCCCCTTCTGTGAAAAAGGCTTTTGAAAGTGACAAAGTTCTTCCTGCTGGTAACGTGATTTTTCATGACGATTCTTTTGTCCCCCCTTCCTTGTCCCGCGTTGTGTCAGAATTTTGACTCCCTAGTCATAAGTTGCCCTCCCTCCTTGCTTCGCCTTTTTTTTTTGCGTCATCCCTGCCCGTCTCTTGCGCTCCTTGCTGCCCCCCCTTTAAGTGTCCCGTGTTATACGAACTCCCTGGCCCCAACATATCTGGCCTCCGTCCTTTCCTGCGGCCCCGATGGTATGATATCCGGACTTTTCTCTTTTTCTTTTTTTTGCACCGACCGACCCCTCCCCTTGATTGTTCACTGGAAGCTTTAATCAACCTGCCACAAGTAAGTCGAGTGCATTCCCCCCCTACGTTCCCACACACTCGTGCGGGAACAATTAGAGAGCGAGAAATTCGCTCTTCCCCTACTTAACCACTGAATATGGGAATTATCTCCCCGCGGACTTCACATGAACACAGAAAAATTTTATTTGGTTATCGAGTATTCTAACCCATGTAGATTGGTGGTGAACAACGGAGGAACAACCCTACTTTTAATAGAGGTTGACGGATGCCGTCTCGGTTTTAGGGCGTTCAATCTCCAGCCTATTAGCTGTTCCCCGGCTTTCACGTTCGGCCATGCCCACCCCCGAAACCCTGCTTTGTGCAAACTTGCGTTGTTCCCGTCGATTCTTTCGTCTTGATTTATCACCATGGAGGATCGCTTGGATGCGGTCCCAAAACGGAAGCACTAAGTTTTGCCGACCGAGACAAGGGCCTTTTCAACATTCCTTGCTGGCAAGAGGGCTTGGATATCATTTTTCGGAACTTCCATACCCCCCGAGTTGTCTAGTTTTTCAAAAGCTCGCTGGTTACCGCCTTTTCCTTGCTGACGCTGGACCCTGAGCCTTTTCCCCCCTTTCCCCACCGTCATTAGGGAGATCGGACGATATTCCTTCGCTTCCACCTCTGGCACCTCCTATGACTGTTTCGTTAGGTTTGAAGGGCTGTTTGGCTGATGTCCTGTACACTTAGAATTTTTGGTGCTTTACCGCTCTTTTGAAATTTTTAAGCATCCGTCTAGACCGACGTAGATCTCCAACCAACCGCTGTCAACACTCACCAACTTTCCCATACTCGGTGGCCCTCGTTGTACGTGACTACCGTTGGATTGCTCCGCCCCCCCTTTCAAGCTGTCCGTTTCTTCACTTTAGCTGACCCCATCACTCCAGATTCATTTTCTCTCTCAATTGAACTTACATGTCAAATTGCGTCATCATGGCACCCAATAGATATGCATTGTGTTCGACTGTATTCCCACTTTGAGTGCGGCGTGTCACCTTTGTTGCGGGAGTCCTGCTGAGAGGCTTTCTTTTTCCAGCTTTTCCAAGCCAATTTGATACTTGAGTTCTGTTCGACTACTGGCATCCGTCTTCCCTCCCTCTATGCAAAAGCTATGAGTTTACCCTTTTGGACGCTTCTCGCCTTTAAAAAGGGCGTGCATCCTCCTCTCCCCTCTTTTTGTTAATGATGGTGAAGAGCGTTTTAATATTTTCCAGTGGGCATCTGCTAGTGACCCCACTGCGACGAGTTACATCCTTGTTTTTTCTTTTTCTTTACAGCTTCCGGCTCCAGGCCCCCATCCTGCTTTTCTTTGATGCTTCCTCCTATCCTGTCCATTAATATTCCCGGAATCCTCTCTTCCCTCATTGTTTTTTTAGACCGTCCCTACGGTTTACATTAACCGAGCATTTTGCTTCGTTTTTTAAAGTGATTGAATGTTTTTCATTCAAGTAGTCTTTTCGCATCCGTACCTAGTGCTCACTTCCCATTTAACGCAGTCGGGCTAGTCCTTGTGTGGCAGGATTTCATATCTCCCCTTCCCAAAGGTCAACTACTTTGACACTCCTACCCCGTCGCCTATGCTCCCTTCCCGAATTTTCGCGATCGCGTACTACCCCCCCAATATGTTGTCCCTCGGATCTTTTTTCTGGCCTTCCTTCGTCCTTTTCCAGCACGTAATTTAGCAAGTCCTAAAGCCTTCCCCCACATCTTTTGCGCCTATTCACACCCGAAACCCCCGCATCCTTTTGTCGCAGCCCTCCGCCTTCCCTCGAGGCTTCCTGTGAGTATAACCCCCCCCCTTTTTTAGTCTTGTGTCCCATTGTCGCGTTATCAGCGGCGCCCTTTAGAGAAATGTGCTCTCGTGCCCTTTGGTGATTTGTGCTGCGAAACAACTCCTCCCCCGGGGGCCAGCTGGGGAGCCTCCCTGACTGATTGCGCTGTTCAATTACACCGGTTCCCACCCCACTATCGGTTCACAGACTTAGGTACTTTTTTGCAAGTTTTTACAAGGACTTGTTTTTTTTAGTTTCCGTCCTTTATCGCTAGTTTCCACTTTCCAATTCTTTTTGGCGAACCCAAAAGTGACCGACCAGGCACAACGACAAAGTCCCTGTTTGACCTTCAACCTTTTCCTTCCGTAAACCTCCGTCCCAGGGTTTGCGAATCTCTTTCTTCTTTTTCCTCTGATCCGGGGTTTTCTCGCGGCTTTTCTTTCCTGTCGATTTAAACTGGTACAATGAATCACTCACTTCTTTTTCAAAACTAGACCTTTCTTTTATTTCTTTGAGAAAATTCCTAATCCCCCCTCCTCTGTGCCCAGCCCTGTCTTCCCATCTTGTCGTACTCGTTTTTGTATCGATTTTTTCCTTCAGTCTTAGCCGCCCCATTTCATGCTCATTCATCTTTCCGTTAGGAAAATCCTTTGAATGCTCAGCCTCCCCTTTGCTTTTCTGCGTCGCGCCGACATAACCCGTGCGCTTATCATCGCCCATAATGCTCCTTAGCACTCATTCTGAAATTGTCGTTTCCCAACCACCTCACTTCGGCTTTTTTTTTTAGCAAGACGCGAGAAACTGCTTTAGTTTCGTTTTTTTTGCGAGTCATTTCCTACTTTGTCCTTGAGGATGATATCTTATTTTTCCCTCTGCTTCGTTTCCATCGGTTTTGGTGGTGCTTTGGCTGCCCGCCGCCAGAGTGGATTTCCCACGGTTCCGTCCCAGTACCCCCAGTTGTCCTTCTGGTTAAGCGTTAATTCGCCCCCAGTATTTTTAGACTTGATTCCTTCCTGATCCCCCTTCAGGACCTTCGCTTTTGGGGTCCCTTTTGCTCTTTTCCCACCCCCAGATTACAGTCTTTTCTTCTTGGCAGAGCCGGCTTTTCGCGTTGGTACTACAGCAGTCGACAGAACCTCCCGGGGTAATGTCAAGCTTTTCCCTGGCCTTTGTTAGCGTCAACCCTCAGCTCCCGCCGCTGACGTCAGTGATTGTACCCAACCCCTGATTTCCAATCTTTTGGCCCCCTCCAATGACATCTGAACTACCTTGGCTTGTTTCTCGCCCTTTTCGCGTTCTTTTTTCCCTTCTAGCAATGTCATTTTCCTTTCCTTGTCTTCCAAAAGCACAGATCCCCCTTTTCTTCCGCCTCGGTTGGTACACCACAAAGTGTTTCTGTTTTTGTTTTGTTTATACATACACTCCCGTAAAATATGAACCTCCACGCCCCGACCAATCTCTTCTCGTCCCCCAAGCGCAGCACCTCCTTATCAAGTTCCCCCCACACTTTTGTCTTTCTCATATTGTCCGCAGGTATCCTAGTCTTCTTCCTTCGTCGCATCACTGCTCGTAATCTTTGGTTGCAACGCTCTTCCCCCCCCATCCCTCTGACAGGTAGCCACCTTTTTCATGAACCATTTTTCCTCTGCTCCAGCCGTGGATTCCCGGCCCTCTTGCTTCTCTCGATCCCTTTCCTCCTCTGGTGTTGGTTGTCGTCTCTCTTTGGTGGAAGACAATCACGGGCTGGATCACCCCAACCGGTGTCTGTCCGGAGGGCAGACTTTTCGGTTGTCTGTCTTTTCTATGCGGTTGGGCCCACACATCGCGGGGACCACGTTGTATGAACGCCGGGGCAGTGTCGATGAACCCTGTTTCCGTTAGACTCATCAGTCGCACCTGTGCTAGTGATACTTGATGGCGCGCCTTCCTCCGTCCTCCGTTGGGTTAGCGACTGGTTTTTTTTTTTCGTGGTGCCCTATTGTTTTTTTCCGCTGGATTCAGTCTTCTAACCCCCTCACCAACCCCCCCCACAAACCCCCCCCCTTGCCATGAAACCCTTGTGTACCGAGCGAAAGCGATTTCTTTTTCAGACGCTCCCGCTTCTCTTCTTGGCTCAGCGATTTCCCCCCCAAGAAAGGTGTCAACTGCACCGCGAAGAGAAAAGAGCAAGTTTGTTTGACGTTGATGGGATGCCATTCTGGTCATTTTTCCCCCCCCCTTAAGCTTTGGCTCGCTGAGCATTGACGAATTTTTGAGGGCTCAACGACTGCCCCCCTTTTTTCACGCTTGCCCTTACTACTTTGCTGCGTCCTGGATTTTGTACTTCCTTCCTCCTCCCTATCCTCTGTCTCGACGATTTTCCCAGAGCTTGGATATAGAGTTTGTCTTCCCTCAGCCCGAAATTTCACCTTGCGGCCCCCCCCCCCTGAGCTGTTCAGGTTAAGTCCTGGGCGAGAACGGTAAAGTTTTCCCCCTTTGTTCCCCCTTCTCCTGCCTCCTCCCCTCATGAATCGCTTGGACTTGCAGTTCTTCCCCCCTGCCACCGGCGTGTGGAGTCCACGACACTACACCCCCAACCCTGTTTCCCTGCGCGCTGAGAGAACTAGTCTCCTCCTCTAAAGTCAAATTTCTGTTTTTTTTCCAGCCAAGAAATGATTGGTCCCCAATCCCCCGCGCTAAAGCCGAACCTTGAGTTGCATTTTTTGCTCCCCGGGTCTTTGGGTGAATTGTTCCCAACCAACCTTGGAACCAAAGACCGCCCTTTTTTCCCCTCTTTTTGCCCCGGTTCGGTCTGAGCCTATCCGTTTCGTCCCCCTGTCCGGCTTGCTTCCTTCATTCTAAACAGGCTGCTCCTGTTTCACCGTTTTCTGTCTCCCCCGCTGCAGCGTCTCATTACTCCCCATGCGGATCCGCCTTTTTCCGCTTTTTCCCCCCGAAGTCCCGTGCCAAGATTTCCAAGGGCTGCCCCAAAAATACCTTGGCGTTTTCCACAGTTAGGGGCGTAGTATTTTTTTCCCACGGGTTCACTTCCCCCCCCACTACCCCCCCAAATGAAAACGCTCGCGGAGTTCATTCCTTACGTCAGTGGACACGGCTGAGTTGAACCTGAGGCCTCTCCCCCCTGGGCTCAGCCCGAATTGGGATCAAGCGGCAAGCTCTATATTTATTCGCCTTTCCCCTCCGCCTGACTGTGCGAAGGCGGTCAAAGGGCTTTTGGCGTCTGGAAGGTCCTTTGAATGTGGGATTTTTACAACGCTCGGAAGTTTGAATGCTTTGCAGACTTGGAAAGTACACACCCCCACTCCTGTCACTGACCTCTCGGCGCGTGACCGATTGTCCCTCATCGAATGAAGAGAAAGGCTCCTTTCTGTGCGCCCACGTGAGTTCACTTTTCGCCGGCAAACCCACACCTTACGGTTCTCCCATTTTCCCAGCGTGCCTTCGAAGCTACCCTTTCTACTTATAGCCCAACCCCCCTCCGTCCCCATTTGTGATGTGTAGTGCTCGTCGGGAGTCTCCTTTTTACCCCCTCTTTTTTTCTTTAGTTCATGCGGTTTTTGAGCGATTTTTTCTCTGCGAACCATTCGCAAATTTGATCCCTCTTGCTTCTGCGCCAATGTGTGTCATGCGCTATTTTTCGACGCTGCTTCAACAGAAGTTTGATACGTGCGACGTCTCCGCGAACAAAGGGCGTGCCTCCCGCTTCCTTTGGTTAATATGTTTTGCCGAATCGTCCTTTTTCCAGCTGGGGAATGCACGGCTTTCTGCCACACCGGCGAAGCCGCCTTCTTTCACAGCTTTTCCTCCCCCTCTCAGCATCATTTGAAGGATTTTTCTCCCCTTGCTTTCTGCAGATTCCTGTTTCCTTTTTGGACAAATTTCCGGATCTTATATTTTCTTCTACCCCCTACCGTGTGTTTTTTTCGGTACTTCCGACCTTGTGCGATTCCTTCTTCCTGTTAATGCAGACATGCCTCATCGCCCCCTTGCTGCTGACTCGCCTCCCTTGCTGATCCTTTTCTGCTTCCTGCCGTTTTTGATCGTCAATACGCTGTTCCCCCCCCCTTCGCTCTGCATCCTACAACCGCCGTCGTGCGCACTTTTTTTTCGTTTAGCGTCCTTGTCCGTGGCCCTTTCTTTCCATCTGTTGCTCTTTCGCTGTTTCTGCGCATTCACCTTGTTTGGCAGTCTACGACCATTCTCAAAGTGTTAAGTGGAAAGCCATACTCGTTTTTTCCATTAAACCCCGCCACACAAAAAGTAGTTGTCTCACGCTCCAACCGCCGGACCGTCACTGGCAAATCCCCCCTCCCTTTCTGTGGTGTTGGGCCATGATCCTCACGGTCTTCCTTTTTCCTGTCGAATTATAATCGCGAATTTGTTTCTTACGGCAGGATGGTGCGACACCTTCCACAAAGTTGTGGCGACTGCTTGGAGCTTTCGGCTCATCATCTTTTTTCCCTGGTCAAAAGCTTCGTCCTCCCCCTTATTCGTTTTCGTGACTTTAGCTTTGTTTTTTCTTTGCTTGCTTTCACTTTCAAAAGAGCTATCCCCAACATTCTTTCCTAAGCACCGCCGCAATTGCGCACTGTTTTTGTAAAGGTTTTTTACTCCGCCTATCTGTCAACTCTTTTCTGCAATGTCCGGCGGCGATAATTTGTTTTTCCCTTTCCTCGACCAACGAATGAACAGCTCTCTTTTTCCAACCCTCTCAACTCTTGTATTTTGTCCCTTTCCTCCCCCATGAAATTCCCCACGCTCTTCCTTTGTGAAATCCCCCGTATTTTCATGCGTAGTACTCGTTTTTCTTGATTCTTTTTTTTGTAAACCTCATGGCGCTTCCCCATTTGATTAAATGCGACTGCACAGGCAGCGGCTCTTTCTTCCCATTGAGGAGGCCTTCTTTTGCTGGGCCGGCGTTCGAGACCGGACATTCTCTGATCGCTATCTTAGACTCTCCTGCCGCCTCCAAGTATTATGAACTTTTTGTTCTATTTTCAAACAAACTAAACAAGCGGCCCCTTTTATCCAGGAGACGAGGAAAACCGCTTCGGGTTTCTTTCCTTTCTTTGCGTTTTTCTCTGTATTAAAAGAATTACTTTTTTTGACTTGAGTTTTCAATTTTACTTTCCTTTTGCGAGTCGTTCTGGCGGTTTTTCCCCTTTCCGCCATCTTCTTGTTTGTTGGTCACTCCCCTTTTCCGGAGTGGCCTGTGAATTAGTGAGTGAAGGAATGATCCATGATGGTCAGTCCGCAATGGTCGCACCTAGGCTGAATTGATTGCCCAGTCTTCCCCTTCCCCTAGGAGGAGCGTTTTTTTTTTGCCCCTTTTATCGTAGTCCATACTTTCCCCGTTTTTCATTTTGTTGCGTCTCTCCCCTTTCTCGGCCGTTACAACTCCGGGCGCCTAGTTCCGGCCGGCCTGGAGGCCCTGGTGTCGTGAGTTTTAAAGTCTCCGCTTCAGCGCCTTTTCCTGTTCTGTGACCCACACTTGACCCTGCCATGAGTACATTTTCCATAAACGTCCTCACTTCAAATTTCTCTTCTTCTTGTTAAAGGCCTTTCTAGCTAGCCCCCATTCAATTTCCTCTATTCTTATCACAAACTTTCCAGCTCTTATGTCATCGTTCGCTCTTGTTTCCAACTGGTTTTCCCCCAGTTTCCTGTGTTTTTTTCTGTTCTACCTTTCAAGTTTGTCTTTTTCGTCCCCCCACCCTTCCCCTTTGCACCCTCACCGAACTTACGGCCACGAGACGTCGCTTCTCCATTTCCAATTTCAAACGATCAGATGCAATGTGCGTTTCCGATAGTATGCCCGGGCCCAGTAGGAGTCTCCCAGAGTGGCCCGAGCTTTCTTTCCCCCATGCCCTTGTCGCAGTCAACCTCCCCTCTTCTTCCCCGTCACGGCAGCCAAACGTGGTACATTTCCCGGAAATTTATA
>Ga0179593_1624292_pt1 | contig 12629 bp, 9 predicted proteins | sample CZODoug2_1_08_16_FD_185931 | JGI IMG/M metagenome (GOLD analysis project Ga0179593, IMG submission 185931) | Vadose zone soil fungal communities from Angelo Coast Range Reserve, California, USA - CZODoug2_1_08_16fungal (PacBio error correction) | ecosystem: Environmental > Terrestrial > Soil >... | reverse complement strand
GCTTTCGTCTCAATTAATTCCCCTCTCCCGTTGAAGACCGCTGCGCTTTTTGAAGCCTATTATGGTCTCGGTTGTCTCGTTGTGTACACTTCCCCCTCCAAAAGGGTCCTTCACAGGTCTTTCCGTATTTCACAACTTTTTCCGCTACCCGCATTCCCCTGTCATTTCAGATAGGTAGACTAAACACTTTCCGCCAAAGGACTTCGGCCCCTTTGACTCTTTAGCTGCCCCTTCATGGCTGTCGACATACCAGTTCGGACGCTTCCCTCCGTACCCCCCCCTTTGAATCTCGACTTAGTACCATGGCACCCGATGGAGTCTTTGACGAGATCTATCCCTCTTAGTACGATTTCGCTTTTAAAGGGGGTCTTTCCTTTTGGTTTTTCTCTTCAAGACTTTTCCTCCCGCTACAGCTAAAGCCGTCCCCCCCCGCAATTCTTCCCTCCCTCTGGCCTTCCCACGAGACCCCCTAATTCCACCCCCCCTTGAACTGGCATGACCAAGTATTTAGTTCCCCTCCCCGTGAAGATTCCTGTCCACCCTCCACGTAGACCGACACTTGGAAAAGCTTTGCTTCTTCTGAAGATGGGATACGTTTCCGAATACCTGGATTTTTTTTTTTTTTTGTTCCCAGATGATCCTTCCTCCGCAGGCATTGTATCCTATCCCCCCAGGAAAACACGAATCGTAGATGGACCTACCCGCCAGCGTTGTCGGCCGGGTGTGGTTCCTTTTTTATGAAGGGCAGGCCCCATGATGCATGAGCGAGGACATTTCGAGGATAACGATTTCTTTCCCCTAATTTTTTCGAGATTTCTAGCCCTTTACGGCTCTTAGTCCCTGACGCCTTATAGTATAAACAAACCCCCCCTTCCAGCCTCTTTTTCTGCTTTTATGTAAGTGTGGCTCCCCTGATATGGTCGCCGAGCTCCACCGGTATTCCGTCGGGATGTCTTTTCGGGATCTATTAAACCCACATCTTTTTGCGTGATTATCAATCCTTGCCCTGAAGCAGTCCAGCTCTTTTTGATGGCGGTGATGGCTGGGATTTCCTTGAATAGGTCGCGGTTCCCCTTCCCTTATCTACAGATTTTTTTGGACTGAATATTTTCCTGTCTTGTTTGTCGTCCCAGCGCCGTGCGGGCGGGGGCAGTGAGAGGAGGGATTTCTGTTCTGGTAATTCCCACCGGCAAGTATTTCCTGGATTCGTCTTCTCTTCCCCTTTTCAAGACGGGATCGGATACCTTGGGAGTCGATCTCGTTTTTCTTTCTGAGGACGAAATTCTCCCTCCTGCCCGGCCCCTTTTTAGGCTCTTCCTTGGTCAACAGGGAATGGCTCCCCAGGAAGCAGGTCTTCGACGAGGTTTTTTTTTCCCATGCTTCCCGGCTATCGGTTTTGCCTGAACAAGGGCCCCTTCCTCCGTGGTTTCTCGGAAAACCTTTTTTGCTTGATTAACCCTTTCGGCAAATTCCCTTTGTTTTAGATTTTTAGGGAAACAACTAGTCCCGGACAAGACTTTCTCTTTCCCAACAATAATGGACTTCTCGCGGGCTCCCTGGGATTAATTTTTTTCAGAGGAACGGAGACGTAGCGGTCTTGAGATAGTCTCCCTAGCTACCCCTTGCAGGTAGGTCTGGGTCATTTTGAACTGAAATACAGAAAAGGGCTTAACCTTGCACCTTTCTCAGGCGACTCCTCCTCAAAGGCTTTTCGCTTTAGTTTTCTCGATAAGGCATTCCCAGAGTTGTTCCAAAAACGGTCTTATTAGAATTCCGCTTTGGATCTTTTGTACAGTCTTCGCTTAGACGGACTGGTGTCCAGACTACAAAAAAACCCTCCCCTCCCGCTATCTATGTTGCAGTCTCGTTTGTCCGGTTTTCATGTTCCCCGTTGATGTCTGGGGCCCCCCTTTTTTCCCTAGAACTATCCCCCCCATCCTCCTGGGGGTATCCCCCTACATTCCCTCCCCTTTTCCTGTACATGCTTCTTACAATAGACTTCCCTTGGGAACCTCTGCAAGAACTTGCCAAGTCTCTTTTTCTCGAGCGATGTCTCCCGTCCGGGGTTTTTTCCTTTCCGATGAGGCCCTAGTTTGTTGTTCCGGGCATGCGTTTCGAGCGGGCCAAGCCCGCCCCTTGAACGTGTTCCTTGGTTCCCTCTCGCGGACGTCCCTACCCTCCTCCTTGGAGTTCCCCCCAGGCACGCACCTTTCCGTCCCCCCAGAGTGACCTCGGCTCGGCCCCCGGCATCCTCCCCTGAACCCTTCTTGGACCCCCCCCCATCACACTTTTCCCTCGGTGCGAATGGGTACGGAACCTCAAGAGATTTCTCCTCCGAACCCCTTTTTTTTGGTATCTCTCCAGGATTCTTTTACATAGTCGATGTTTTAATCAATGAAACCAGAGAGCTTGTTTCCCGGGCAGTTTGTTCTGCTTTTTTTTTTCTCCTCAAGTACGAAATGGACGGTGCCCTTTTTTTTTTTGAAAGAAATGTTTTCCTTTCTTCTTTTTGCACGGCTTGTCGACAACGAACCCCCCGGACTCCGCCTTTTCTTGCTTTGTATGATCTTTTTGCGTCGTTCCCTTCTCCGCCGAGCAGACGGGTTTCTCTTTAGAGTACCCGTTTTTTTTACTTTCTCTCCCTCAATCGCGCATTGCAGTTTTCGGGGAACTGTCGTGACTCTGCCAGCAGAGCGGCGGCGCGTTATCTCGGCACCGTCCTATTTTCCTACTGGAGCTTTTTCCCATGAATTTCACCCCCGAACCACTGTTCCTCCTCCTGGTGTAATTGAGTGCTCACTTCCCCCCCAAAAGCGAGATCCCTTCTTGTAAGAGTTGGCCGCTTTTTTTTTCCTAAAGTCTGGTTTCGTGAAGTCGAATGATGGAAAACCCCACAAAAAGTCTTCTCCCCTTCTTCACAATCCAGACCCCTCCTCCAAGTAACTTATTATATTACTGCCCCCAGCGCTTCCATGCACTTCTTGCCATTGTTATTCCTGTATTGGCACCCACTTTTTTTTAGGTCTATTGTCAATTACCCCTTTTTCTATGACTTCCCCGGCGAGGAATATTCCCCCGTCCGATGCTTCGAGGGCGACTGCACGAGGCATCTTTATCCCTTAGACGAGTCAAGTCTCCCCTTTTTTCTTTTTTTTCCCCCCCTCACTCCTCCGTTTTCTCCTGTTCGGTCTTCGCGAATGGGAAGAGTCTAGAAGAGGCCCTTGCATTCGCCTAGACGTCCCCGTCCTGATTTCGCTGTCTTTCTACGTGCCGCCTTTGAATTATGGGTAAGTCAATAAATCACAGTCCCCCCCAAAGTGGTACAGTGCCCTAACAGGGCCTCCCTAATATGGAATCCCGCGGTTGGGCCTCCCTCTCATCAACTCTTCTTTTAGGTTGATTTCGTAGTCTATAAACGTCACTACTCCCACACGAATACGGGAGGTTTTCCAGACATGCCCCTCCTTCCCCCCCCCACTTTATTCCCCCCAGGCTCTCTCTGCTTTTTCTCCGCAAGTCCCCATTTTGTGTTTTATCTTAGCCACAGGAAGGCCCGTGGCGATTACGAGAGTCCCCCCGATCTCGACGCCTTTTCCTTGCAGTCCGCAGCCCGAGCGTACCGTCATTCTTTATGCTGGACGACAAGGACACTGGACCCTCCCCCCCCTCCGTTGTAGCTTCTGGCCGGACTTCCTTTCTCGTCGGCACCCACCGGCGACGAATCCAGGTATCCAGCAATTCCACTTCCCACGCCCCCGTGGAGGGGTAAAGAGAGTGAATTTCATCTCTCGGAGTGGTTTCTGCTTCTCGTCCCCTTCCGTTCCAGCCTCACGAATGTCCCCCTCTTTACCGTGTATGAGATAGTAGTCTCCTACCAGGAAGACTCACGGGCCCCCCTTCCGTGGGAATCCCCTTCTTTTTTCGTATTATGTTACCGATTTTCTTTTCCCCCCCCTCGACCCCCCTGTCAGCAGAATTTCAGATGAACAACACGTGTGTTTTTTCTGGGAAGGCTCCTTTCTCTATTGCCCCGGGCATGGCTCTCGGTTGTGTTTCGAAGGAAACCTTTTTTTAGTTTGTTGTACAAACGTTTCTTTCTTCCTGTTGAGAACGGCGGTAAATTTTTTTCCATGCGTTTTTTTTTCAACCAGATCTAGTCAGTATCCTTGTTAGGAGGGTAGTTTTCCTTGTCTCCGAAGACTAGCTCAACGGGAAAACCTTTGAATTGGACCTATCGACAGCAGGCACCCCCCCCCCTTTCCCCAACAACTGGCCGCCCCCGAAAAGGCCCAGGAAATGTTCTCCCATAGTTTCCTTCCTCGTCCCAGCTAAACGGATTCCATTTCCTTTATAACTTTTTAGTTCTATTTTCCCTGGGAATGTTTTTCCGTACTGGCCCCCACTCCCCTTGCTTTCTCGCACCATTCCTCTGTCCCTGCCCGTCAAAGGAACATGGTTGGGCCTTTTTTCAAATGGAAGGATGGAGAGTCTCCTCACCCTTAGAGTAAGAGATCGAGTCGTTTTGTCTTATCTGGTCCCCCCCTCTCTACAATCTTCATGGTACACGTTTTTCCCCAGGCGAGCGACCTAGTGTGTGTGGCACTTCGGAGCGCAAGGTGAGCCCGTTCGACAGAACCCCCTCCCCGCGCAATCTTTTTTCTTTCGCCGGATTTTTTTATCCTTCTGACGGGTCCCGCCTATATTAACGTAGCTTTTTTAAACTAAGTCAAGGAAGAGATTACGTCCACCCCCCACTCTCGCTTTTGTCCTACAAGTTCCAATCACGATAAGAAGAATGACTATTTAGATCACGACTAAGATATGTCCTTTTTCCTCTTGTTTGTCGGGCGTTTCTCGTTGTGTACCCTTTTCCCCTTTCACAAGCTCCAGAGTCACTTCTTCCCGGTTCTGTTTTATTTTCTAAGTATCAAGTAGCTCACAAACCTTGAAGTTTTTTCCCAGGACCTGCCTAATGGAAACTTGCCTGAATCTTAGATGAAATGTCTTCTTTCTATCCCTGTTAGACTTCCCCTAGTCCCTTGTAACAATTCCCCCTTTCACTGCCGGGACGCAAAAAGTTTTTTTCGTTCATAGAAATTGCTTAGAGAGACGCATCATCCTATTCCCGGCGTGCATTCCAGCCGAATTTTCCATAACCTCACGCTACTAAAACGACTGAACCGCCCCCCTCCTCTTGGACTCCTCCCCCCAGATCTTTCCTGACAAAACCCTCTTTATCCATTCCTCGTGACCTTTTTCACCGCTTGACTCCCCCCCAGTCGATCCTAAAGACATTCCCCCCCCTGCAAGCTGGGCATTTTTTCCTTGCCGATGGGCCTCTTTTTTTTAAGCGGATTTTTCCCTTTCTAACGAAGGCCATAATGTAAGATTAGGCTGATATCATTTTCAGTCCTGCCCCACTTACCGGAGCTGGCACATGCCTTTCCAGGCTTTTTGTTTTTCTTGTACTGAGAAGGTCCTTAAGATATTGCAGGAGCTCTCAGGAATAGGACTAAATCTCTCTTGCCTCATACCTACTGTTCTTTATGATCCGGTGAATTGCTTTCCGGCGCTTAGATTGCCGCCAAGCCAATTTTCTTCCCTTTCCCCCCAAACAACTTCTCCGACACCTTTTCTCGTTCTTCCGAGCGGGGCCCGGTTGTGATCTGGTTCGGACCCCCTAAGCGGACCCTCTGGGTCCCGTCGGGTTGCATTTCCCCAAATCCTGCGCCTTGAACCTTTGCCGCTTGTAAGCAGTTCCTTTGCCTTGGTGGAGGATGGATTTGAGGGCTTGTGCTGGACGGTGCCTGTCGCGGTTTCCCTTTCTGATTTTTTTCCTGGCATTTTTTTTTCCTTGCGGTTCCTTTTCGGCGGCCGCTCTTTTTCAGGCCGGCCTCTCCTTTTCCTTTTCCCGCCATTTCTTTTTTTTCGATCCTGTATGGCTCTTCCCCTTTCCCTTTTTATAGGATACGAGGGGTCGTTTTTTTTCCCTTTCGAGGACGCCTTGTGCGGTCCCCCCTGCCCCGAGAATTTTCCTTTCGTTCGCGAAGGTTTTTGGAGACTCAGCAGGGCATTTTCTATTGCGGGGCCGGGCCATGAGGTTACCTGTGGGTTTCCCGGTTTTTCCTTACATCGGAATTCCCCGGTGAAAGTTTTAGCTTTTCGTTTCTTCCCTCTGGTCGGAAACAGTGCCTTTGACACGTGGGGTCGAAGTTCCACAATCTTATCTGCCACCGATCTCCCGATTCCCCCTGACATCTCTTTTGGATCATTCCTCTCGTCGGTGTTTTATTTACTTCTTGCGGGTCTTTAGAGCAGCTGACAAACTTTCTTAGGGTCTGTCCCGATTCTTTCTTTTTTTCAGTTCCTCTGATGTGTGAAATCAGGGTTCTTCAACGGGATTACAAACCTCCCCGTCTCAGGTTTTTCCCTACGAAAGCCCTTTCCTGAGTGTTCATCACCCCCCCTTTGCGCTCCGTTTGTAGTTCCCACCCCTGTATCTTAGCCTTTTCAATCCTCTATATCGGTTGAACTTTTTTCAGCCTTACTGTTTTCCCCCCCAAAAAACGCTCGTTATCTCCTCTACGTGCGCGAGGATACCTTCCTTTCCCTTGTAAGGGTTGGCCAAACCAATGTTCCTTCCCTTTTGGGCATCCCCTCAGGGCCCCCGACCAGTTTCCCAGTCAAAAACGGCCAGTTCCCCCCCCCATAGCCCTTAAAAATTGAGGATGAATCAGATGATCATCCCCTTGCAATTCCTTTCTTTAGTAGCCCCATTACGGTTCCTGTCGCTTGCCGTGACGCGAGTCAGCTGTGGTTTTCCCGTCGAGTACCCAAAGGCAAGAGGCGTTGTGTTCATTGGTTTCGGACCCCGTGCTCGAGGCCCCCAGAAGCACGGCAAACTTGCTTCCTCGGTTATAAAGGCCCTTCTTTTTTCCCCCAGGTGATTTTCCCCCTTTTACTGTCCCCCGAAAGAACCTCTTTAAAAACAAAGGGGACTCTTCTTTACAATACCACAGCTCCCTTCTCCCGCCTGGAGACCTGGCCGAGAACTCCCTCCCGTCCGCCCCCAATGCACGGGTTGTCTCGAACGATGTTTTCTCAAGGAAGTGTCTTCCATCGTTGTCCCTCTAGGGGCTTTCCACCCTTTTCATAACCTTGCGCTTGACCTTTCCCCTGAGGACTCTTCTTTGCCTATAGCCTTTTTACCTTCCGAAATGCCCCCCTTTTTGGTTCTCGGCGGTTTCGCTTGCCGGATACGCCCAGTCCCCCAACGAAATGATATTCCCATGCACGAATCGTCCCCGACGCTCTTTTTGCGTCCTGGCTTTTGTTGGTGCCGTCCCTCGCTTGACGTTTTTCCAGGCCATTTGAGCTCTACAACTGTTTTGCAAGTTGGTTAGAATCGAAATACTCCTTCAGGGGCCCCTCTTTTCTTCTCTCTTGCTTCCGCTTGGCTCGTCCTAAGATAAGGATAGGGCCTTTCCCCCTTCCTCATGGATCCCAACTTTTCCTAGCCCATCTGGTTTTATTGCGGCGACTTAATACCAAGTTTTTCTTCCTGCTGGGGCCTCTTTTTTGCTTGGGCTTTCATTCCTCTGTTACTGTGAAGTCCCCTTGGACACCCTTCAACAGATTTGCCAATCAGAAGCTTCCCATAACTTCTTCCTGAGAAGTTTCTTTCACCCCTGGTCTGTCACGTTGGAAGTAAATGTCACCATGCCGACCCCCCTTTCTTGATGTATCCACCCCTTCATTCCCAAGTGCAGAGCTTTTTCTTCCCCCTTCCAGGGAGATCTCCTTTTTTCTGCGCTTTTCCTATGGCTGATTATATAACTGCCAGCTTTCCAGACGAATCTCTATCTGTTCCTCTTCTTTTTGTGGTCTTGAGGATTTTTTTTGTGGTCTTGGTTCCTTTTTCTTCTCTGGTCCCTTTGCAATTTTCCCTCCCTCGACTTCGCGTTATGTTCCCTTTTTCGCATGGAAGGGACGTATGCCTGATCTTCCTGCACTTTGCTTTCCAGGGTTTTTTAAGTGACCACCTCGCCCCAGTGGTTAGGCGGTGACAAGTGACCTCCTTCCTCAAGGGCGTCATTACTTTGAAGCCTCTTCCTATCATCTATTTCCGGGTAGTCCATAGCGGAGGGTGAAGATTCAACGGATATTGTCCTTGTTCAGACCCCTTCCCCCCCCCTCAAACAGTCTGTAGGGAATCTTCCCCCCCTTACCCCCCCCCCCCTTACGCCTGTGGATTTGATTAGCCGGCAAGTCAAAAGGTCTTCCCCCCCTGGTTTTTCTTCAGTTGAGGTCTTTTCTTTCCATTTTTTCACTCTTACATTACGGAAGACCCTTTTCTTTTAGCATTATTTGCGTATACCTTTCCCCCTTTATCTCCCCCCCTGCCAAGAAATTGGCGAAAAAGAATTTTCTTTTTCCCTCTCCTGGACGGAACCATCCTTTTTCTAGATCCCCCTTCACCAAAACAGGGACGAATCCTTGATAAAAGCCCCCTCTCAAGACCAGCTTTTACGCTTCTGGCCATCTTCGTTTGTAGAATGGGCTTTCCCCGTGCAAGACGTACCAGACCGACCTGCGCAACCAACGACTGCCTCGTTCAGTGACCAGGTCCTTCGCTTAGGCATTCCTGAAAAGGGCCTCCCTTTTTTACACGCCTGAGGACTATATGGGGACGTACTTTTCACAGACAATAGAAGCTAAACAGCCTGAACCTCTCCCCCTTCCATTGCCTCCTCTGGGCCCTTGGAGGTTTTTTTTTCCAGTATTTATTCTTAACTTTCCTGGAGACCAGCGCGGGATTTGAGTTTCAGTTTGATGGTCCGTCCGAGGCTTCAATTGGGTTGTTTCCTTGATGCGAATTCTTTTGATGTTCGCGAGGAGTAATTCTCCATACCTTGAGTGAACTTTTAGGAACTTCTTCCAGTCGATGACTTGTGCATTCGTCCGCGATCTGTAAGCCCAGACTTTCCCGCTGGATTTCGAATTCCAACCCGTTCCAGCTAATCTTGTCACGGCAAGCAGCGACCCCCCCCCTGAAAAACTTCCCGGGCTGAACCTTTTTTTTTCTTCTAGTTTCTCATGGGATCATTTTCTCATGAGCCTGGCCTGTTCGGCCCCTATGGCCGAAAATGTTCTTTCTTTCTCTGAACCCCCCCTCAATTGCTGGGCTTTTTTTGTCCCTTCCCTCCTGTACCCTTTTGGGCCCCCCGGACCCTGGCAGGATGCCGAGCCGACTCCTCCCTTCTGATCCCCAGAGATACGCGGTGTCTATTCTGTTACAACAAGGATTCTCCTTTTTCTCTTTTCAGGTCCTTCAAAGGCTTTCGAGTGTGTGTTTCAACGACGAGGAGCGCCCCTTGTCGCTGGTGATCGACATTCCTTTGTCCCCACGCTCCCTCCTTTCTTCGTCTTCTGGGCCCCCTTCCCTTGGGATACCCCTGCCTTCACGCTCGATCCCTCAAATTGACGACCCTCAATCCTTAAGCCGTCTTAGCTCCCCCTTCGACTTTTTCCGTCCTAGTCGAAAGAAGAATCGTCCTCCCAGAAGAAAGGTCTCTTCCCCCCGCTTACCCATGTCAGGATTTCCCCATTGGATGATCCCAACGGGTCTACCCCCAGGCACTGTTGCCTCCCGAATCAAGCGAAACTTTGATCCCCCCCCCCTCCCCCCCTCGTTCCGTTTCCCTTTTCATTTCAGCTCTTTTTTCCCTTTGACCCCTTTTCCGCACCGCTATTCCCTGTTTCGCCGTCAATCTCCGACCTTCGCGCCTCAGGTAAGCCTTTTTTGGACGCAAACAAGATGGATTTTCCCTCCCCTGACGCGTCGACCCCCTTTCTCTTCTATCCCGGCGTGAATTTTCCTTCTCGGTCTTTGGCCGTTCCCGCCGCTCCCTTTTGCCCGCATCGCCGAGGTTTTTCGACAAAGCCCCGCCCCTTCCAAAACAGTGAATGCCAGTATCTTTTTTCCCTATCAGGAATTCCCTTTCCACTTTTTCATCCCCCCCCACACCCCAAAACCAACAGGCAAGCTGGGTTCCTTTTGGCCTGCCGCTGGGCTTTTTTTTCTCTCAATCAGCCCTTGATACTCCGGAAATTTCTTTCCCTTTCCTGGCGACCCCCAATTTACCGTAACCTCCCCCCAAACTCGCGGAGTTCTTTTAAAGTTTCGGCTTTTTTCCCTGTGTTTTCCTTTCGGCAAGTTTAGTTGCAGGGCGCTTTCTTTACGAGGGACTCCGATCTCTTCTTCCCTTTCCTCCTACGTGTGTTGTTTTTCGATTTTTTACAGCCGGAAAGCGGAGTGCTTCCCCCCTCCTTTTATAGTAACCCGCCCCCCCACCTTTAAGACACGATGCGGCGGGAAGGGCTTTTTGTTTGGGGCCCCTTTTTGATATGTTTCTTCCTTTAGGTTCCGTCGGGCATGGTTTGCTCTCTTAACCACCATCGCGGATTGTGCCCATCCGAGACAAGCTCCTCCAGGTGACAGCATTTTTTTTGGTCTTTTTTGAGGCTTTTTTTTTTCCTAGGTCGCTTTTTTGCCCTCCTGATCTCACGAGGTTTCCTAATACATGGCATTAAGTTGGTGGTCCTTGCGGGGCTCTGTCGGCGGCCTTTTTGAGGGCTTCGGAAGTGAGTTTGCTTTCGCTTTCGGAGGTGGAAACGGCCTTTCTGTACTGACAGCCGGCTTCTTCCCTTTCAACTTTTTTTTCGGAGGGGCGTCTTTTCGAGTTCTTTCCATTGCGACGGCCTTACTGATTTTCGAAGGTGGACGGTCGAGGTTCGTTTCCTTTACGCGTTATCCCCCTTTCATGGCGGACAGCCCCTTCTTTTTTTTCCCTCTTTTATCGCGAGGAGGGTCCTTCCTGGTGGTTCTTTTCGTCAAGGGGTTCGGTACCTATCGGAATGAACAAGGGCCCACCCTTCGTTTCTCGGGAAAGAAAGGTTTTTCTTTTTTTCCTTGTTAGCCCCTTGGTCGCGGAACCAGACGCCCGAGACCCCCCCCAGACTCCGCTTCAACAACAACTTTCTCCCTTCTTTCTGGATTCCCCTTGGATTTTATTGCGGATTCATCGGGCCACAGGCTGAGGGATTTTTGCGCTGTTCCTTTCCCTTGAAAGTCCCTCCTTTGATAGAGACGTTTCGTTTTAAACTCGGGTTACCCCGGGCCCCTTCTCCGTTGTTTTGTCAGACGAAAGCAAAAGGATTGCGTTTTTTTCCTCGGTGCCCCGAGCAGTCCTCCTTCCTTTTTCCCCAAACCTTTCTTCTGCTTTTATTTTCCCCTCTCCCTTTATGTCACCGGGTTAGCTTCCTTTTTCAGATAACCCCAAACACGTTATCGCGTTCTTGGGAGCCCCTTCCATTTGTTTTTCGTTGATTTCTGGGCATTTTTAGAGTAACTAGACCAGCACTAAGGGGTCAGTGCCAAATACTCTCCTTTTTTTGCCCCTCATGCCCCTGCAACTTTCTCCCCCCATGCTCTTTGCATCGCAAGTCCCATTCCACACTGTAGAGCTCTCGAGCGATTTTTGCAGTCCGGGGTGGACGTTGCTTTGAAGTTTTTCTTTTTTCGCTGTCTTGGGTTCTGCTGGGTTTTCTTCCCCAAGGGCCATTTGGTCCGGTCGACTTGGTCTTCACCGTCTCGCTTCGCCCTCACAAAGGACCGCCGCCTCCTTCCTTTTTAGGATCTCAAGGTTTCCCTTTCCTCGGCTGCCATCTTGCCTCCCCCAACATCGCGCCATCACCTGACAACAACCCCTTCCCCCAGTGCCTTCTTTGACCATAATTTCCCCCTCGTACCCCTCGCCCTTACGGCAGAAAGCTCCCACGCTTTCCTTCAGAAAACTCCCCTTTTTATCTGCCCTCCCGTTTCCTTGGCAATGGGGGGCTGCGTCATCACTCTCCCCCAGAGCGCTTTCTTCCTAACGGCGTTTCCTTGGAAACGGTCGGGCTGGCCTATCCTAACATCACGGCCGAAAATTCAGTCGGTGGTTGAGCCCTGCTGTGTTAGCTTTCACTGCCCTCACAGGCCCCTCTTACCCCGCGCTTGTTTTGCGGGTTCTTTTTTTCTGCTTGAGCAGGTTATTCGTCCATGGTGTTTGGCCTCCCTCAGAATTCCTCCTTTTCTTCCAGGACTTCCCAAAATTTTTTTGAGTTTTTTCTGTTTTTGTTCTTTTTGGATGGGTTCCTTTTTGTGTGCTTTTTCCATCCCATAAAGATTACTTGCCTTCAGTACCTTTTTCCAAGGTCGGGAGTCGAGTAGAGGAGCTTTTAAGGATTCCTCCCCTGTTTCCCCCTCTTTCCTGTGTTTCTACCAAGAAAACGAAACATATTGGCTCTTCGCGTCTCCAATCCCCGAGATCGTCCTTATTGGCAGAGGGACGATTTCAGGGTCTGCCAACTTTTTGCTGATATGGTCCCTACAAGATTATCTCCCGAGCCCTACCAGTAACCCTTGATCCTCTTCAGTGTTATAGGTTTTCGGTCCACTGGTCTTTTTGCAACTTTTCCCTGGATTGTAGTGGAACCATGTAGCACCCAATTTCCGGCGTAGATGCGACAGACCTTCCATTGCTAGGAAGAGGGAAACCTTGGCGCAGTCTTCTTTGACTTGGCGA
>Ga0179593_1600184_pt1 | contig 12629 bp, 16 predicted proteins | sample CZODoug2_1_08_16_FD_185931 | JGI IMG/M metagenome (GOLD analysis project Ga0179593, IMG submission 185931) | Vadose zone soil fungal communities from Angelo Coast Range Reserve, California, USA - CZODoug2_1_08_16fungal (PacBio error correction) | ecosystem: Environmental > Terrestrial > Soil >... | reverse complement strand
CGTATTCGCCTTCCTGGGAGCCTTTTTTTACCTCTCTTCTTTCCCTGCTTTTTTTTTTTTTGCGGTCCTTTTTGTCCCTCCCATTCGTAGTAGTACGCTTTTGTCTGCCGACGGGAAGCGAGATACGCCCGTCCTCTATCCGCCGGAAGGTCTTTTTCCTTTTTTTTGAACTTTTTTATGCTTCCCCCCTTTTTCTTTGAGCGTCTGTACGATTTCGTAGTAGCTGAAGTTCCCCCTTTGCGGAGAGGGCGGTCCGTACGCCTCCGGCTCGTTCTTGGTCATCTTTTTTTTTCGAGGCTCGGTGTTTCTTAGCGGGCCTTCAAATGGGTGCGGCGGCTTATTTTTCTGGTCAACGGCGGTCGGTTTTTTCCAATTTTTGCGTTTTTTGGGTTACAGGTTCGTCCAACCACTCCGCTTCACCCTCCGGCTTGATGAACCCTTCCTTTGTTCTATGAGTCGTGTTACTGTTCCTATTCGTCTTTGGTAGGACACCTGATCAGTGACCGCTGGATCTTGCACACTCCCCGCGTGTTACGAACATGCGTCCAACCGATAACTGTTTTTTTTATTGTTTTCCTTCTCCTGACCGGTCCCTGCCAGACTTAGGAGAAACTGCCTCTCGAGGAAATAGAGCCCCTTCCCCCCCCCCTCTTTGATGTCCGGCCTCTCGTTGCGTCTCACTTGCTGATCTTTCCCCCTTCTACTCCCACACGTTCTCAGGCCCTTCTTTCGGCCTCCCAACCTGATGTCAGGGGGGTACTCCACCGATGTTCACGTTGAAATGACTTCTTTTTTTGAAGGCCTTGCTGCGTGTTTTGCTAATGCGAGACTTTCGTGCCAATTAGGATAGAGGAGCACGTCTCGCGAGGGCGGGATGGTTGGCGTGACGTAGCAGGACGCCAGCACCTGCTCGGGTAGCCTTTCCACCCCCCCCCGCCCCCCATACCAAAAACCAAACCAACAACCACCCACCCTTTTTTACACCCCCCGAAAACCAAAACCCCCCCCCCCACCAATGCTTCCCGGTCGCCGTCCCCCCTGATCCTTTTTTGAAGTTTTGATGCTTTTGGGCGACCCATTTCACTTCCTTCAGACTTTCACAACGATGATGAACTTGATCTACGCCTTGTTTGAGAATTTCTCCCGTTCTTTCCCCTGATTCTCTTGCCTGGGCGGGCGTCTGCTCAACAGTTATAATACTTGTGTTGCCGTGATGCAGCCGTCTAGGCTGGCTTTGCTCGATTTCTTCATTGATTTTTTCCCGTGCACAACTTTCCCTAGCACCAGTTCTTGCTTTTTTTCCGGCGTGGGCCGTCCCCATTTCTGAGACCACGGGTACGTGTCTTTGAAGCCAGCGTCCCTTCTGCGTCGCGGTCGGCGATTCCCCCTCTGTCGCCCCCTTATAGGTTTTCCCACCGACAAATCTGGCGGCCAGGCGGAGAGTCCGCGTATTTTTCTTTCCGATTGGCGCCCCCTCCCTCTTGCGCCTTGTTCTATCAGAACGCTCCTTGATTGGTGTTACGAATTCTTTCCTCCTCCTCTTTGTTATTCTTTTGAACTGTAGCGACGAGAATGCCACTCGCCAGATAGACAATTTTTTTTTTGCGCAACTCCCCCCTTCCCGCCGGTCGGAAGTTTTCTTTTGCTCGTTCTTCTCCGATGGACGCCGAGCGGATTCCGATCCCCCCAGCGTTCGGCCTTAGTGGCTCCCTCCCCGACAAGTTTCCAATCATTCAGTTTTTATCAGGTGACGGCACACGCCGTCAGCGAATGGTATTTGTCTCTCGGCAACTTGGTGTTGCCCGTTCTCCTTTCTTCTCTTTTCCTCACTTGCCCGAGCTTCTTTTTTTCACGGCAACAACTCGGTCATTTTTCTTTCCTTTTCGTCTCGCCCTTTTTTGCCAATTTCTTTTTCTTTGCAGTCCTCAGGTCTTCCCTCTCCCCCTCGCCGTATCGCGAATATCTCTCGAAAAGGCGGAGCCTTTTAGCTCATTTCCCGGGGCTTTTTTTGGTCGCCATGTGATCTAAATCAAACTCTGAATACGAACCTACTCTCCGTGTGTTCCTTAAGCTTTTCTCCCCTTCTGACCCTCCCCCTGCCGCTTACAGCCGCCCACGACAACATAGCTCGCAGTTCGGCTCCTCCTTTCCTATTGAAACTTCTTTCAGGCCTAGCACAACCGAATCCTGCCTCCCGCCTTGGGAGATGAGATATACGTCATGCAAATGTTGACCCCCCCTCCAGCAGGTGGAGTTCCTCCCCAACCATTACCTTCGGACGACCCTTGAGCCCCCCTTCTTCTATACCGTTGGTTTTGGCTGGCGTTTCCCAGTGTAATTCCCTCGCACCTTCGCGGTGATAGATTCTACCATTTTCTTCCCCCCCCTTTAGCCGGAAATTCGGGCAGAGGACGTTTTCTGATCATTCACCCCCCCCAGTGTAACCAAGCACGGATCGTTCACAGCCAAAGGCTGGTTCTCCCCCTACTTGGTTGGTTTCCTTCTAGGATTTCCCCAAGACTCTTCCTACCACCGCCTTCCTTCCTGAAGACGACGCGCAGCGTCCGGAAACCTTCCGTATAGACATTTCACCTCCATTATGGTCCTTTGAAGAGTTCGAGGTGCCCGCATGTAAACCCCTCTCAATTGCTGGCCCACCATGGAACTGTTCGGCCTAACCTTTTTACCCCCCCCCTTTTCGCCACCCATTTTCATTCTCCGACCCCCCGAAAAATGGTGGGATCCCCCCCTACGACCCTCCTACCTTCTCGACTCCAAGACGCGCTTGTCCATAGGAGCTCCCGCGGCAAGATGGAACTTTCCCCTCTTCCGACCGAGTGGCCTCTCCCCGCAGGAAGATCTTCCTGTGGTCCCCTCCCTTCTTCAGATGCGGCTCCCCTGGCGTTAGGAGATAAGCTGGCTCAGGAATGCTGCGGTGCCTTTTTTTGTTTGTTTTTTTTTTTTTTTTTTTTTTTTTTTCTCTGACGCCCCCCCCGAAGTGACTTTTCAGAAAGTTTTCTCCTATAGGTGTAGTAGAGACAGTGTTCGACCTGATCAAGGACATTTCCTCCTCCCTATCTACGTTTCCTCCCCCTCATCCTTTGTTGTGGTGAGCCTCTCCTCGCATGTCTCTGACCTTTTTTCATCGGACCGCCTCGCTTTGCCGAGCCGGGACGGACGTTTGTCAACTTATTGGAGTCTTTACGCTTGAGACCTCCTGAATGACAGATCCGTCTCCCTGACCGCCCCCTCCTCTTTTCCCTTGATGATACTTTTCAAAGGATCGGATTGAGCGTATGCTCCCCGCGGTTCGTAGTAGGTCCTCCCATGTCCGAGATTTCGGTATTTCTGTCTTGGTTCATATTCTTTTTCTTTGTATATCGGTTTCCTCAAAACAGGTTCTTTTGCGAAGTCCGCTGAACATTTTTTTTCCCGGCAGCAAATTTGGATTTAAGAGAAACTGTCAATGGTGCTCCTTCCTGGAGCCTGGTGTATTTTCCAACCCCCCGGTCCAGGGGCTTTCCGAAAAGGAATTTGGCGTGCGATGAGAATCTCTTGGTCAGCGACCTATTTTTAGTATTCTTTTCCCCCCCTCGTGGTCTTTCCCCATTTTTACCGCTCCCACGGCCACTTCGTTTGCGCACTGCGCATTTCTTCTTTCGCTCCGGGAGTGGTACCTTGTTGGTTTTAGAAGCTTGCCCTGAAATTTTCTCCCGGTCTTTTCGATGGAACCGATCGCGATTGATGAGCCGGCAGCCTTTCTTCCGTAAAAAGTTGTTTTTGTCCCTCGGCCAGACCTCTCCGGGCAGGTCCCTTTTCACATGGTTTGACTCTTTCTTACCCCCTTTCCCCTCCACAGGGAGGTGCACGTTTCCCCCTGTAATAGCAGGATTCCAGGCCCCTGCTGCGTTATTAGGGAGGCCTCTCTCCCCACTGCTGCGACCCTTCGTTCTTCTTTTCGTGCACGAAATTATCTTGAGGGAGTGTGGTTGTGCGTGACCGTCGCTTCCGACCCCCCCCGCCGGTCGCTCGACTTTCTTCACCGACTTTGAGATTCTATTTGATTCCGATCAAGGGCATTGATGGCGACCCCCTTAAAATTTTCCCTTGGAAACGATTCCCCTATCCTTGCCTCTTTTTCTTTTTTTTTATAAGGCGGTCTCTGAAATTTCGTTGTATCGGCCATCGTGACTTGCTTGCATTTCCCGTATCTTTTTGAAGTTTCCTCGGGGCCTTTCGTTGGCGCCATGTAGAGAAAACCTTTACCCGGCCCCCCTTTCCCTTGCCGCGGTCCCCTCCCTTGTGTGCCCTGTGTTCTACCCGCGTGTCTTGATGAAGCGCGAAATTGCTTTTCCCGTTAGGCCCTTTTTCCCCTCGACGCTCTCCGGTTCCCACGACCTAACATCTGGCGGCCCCTGCGGAGAGCTTCGCGAGGCTCCGGGCGTGATGGCCGGCTTGGGGCGCTCTACTTCGATGAGCCCTGGTCCCTCTCGATTCCCGACCCCTCTTGAGCCTTCCTCCTCCCCTGTTGTGAGAGAGATCTGGCACACCCCCTCATCGACTGTAGACAGGCGCATCAGTATTGGAGTTTCTCCCTCCCAGTTCTTTTACAAGCTTCTTTTCTCGCGTCCCTGATGGACGACCTTTCTTTTGTGGCGGATTTTTAACACCCCTCTTTCGTATTTTGCCTGACATTCTCCGTCCTCCAGTTTTCGATTGGCTCATCCTCAAGCTTTATCCCACAATTTGGGTGACGCTCTTCCTTTAAAGAGCCCTTGACCCCCCAGGCTTCGGGTCCTCAAGGTCCAAAATCGTATCACTCCCGAGACTTCCCTCTGCTTCGATGAACTCACAAACTTCAACCCGTCGATTGCACGCAATTCCCCCCCAAGATGGAGTACCACCCAGCCTTTCCAGATCCTTTAGCTTTCTTGATCCCCGGCGGAGACCAGGGCAAGTACTCCGTTTCCCCGGCTCGGCGGGACGTGTCGCCCATGAAAGCACTTCATCTAAAACCCCTTTCATCGCACCCCTCTTTCTTTTGTTCGGCGACCCTTCCTGGCCCATTCCCCCCGAGTTTCTCTGGCCGACGTTTCCCCGTCCCGCCACCAACAGCAATCCCTCTCCGATTTCCTTCGTGATCTCGTATTGCCACTTGTCTCCCCCCGTGGCTACTGTCCACTACAAAGAATACACGTCCTCGCCTGGACTGCGGAGATATTCCTCTATGGCCCCGGAAACAGCACTTTGTAGAGCTCCTTTCGGCCTTCCTTCTGAGCACAATGTAGTTTTACCGGGCGTGAGAGTTTTTTCCTCACAGTGTAAGGGCCCGCTTCTGACTTTTCTCCCCCTAGTCTTTCCTCGGTTCGCAATCGCGAAGAGTAGGGCCTTTGGACGTGAAAATAGGTACCCCAATTTTTCCTTTTCGTGAGACCACCCCAGGGGACCCACCTTCGTCCTTCTCTGTGTCTTTAACACGAGTGGCCGTGGGCAATTCGTCGAGTCGCACGAGCCTTTGGCATCCCCCCCCCCGAAGACGACTTCAACGAGTAACGTACCACATCGTTAGCACCGCACGACTCTCATGGCCCCCCCTCCTCCCGCACATTCCCAGCAAAACAGTTTCGATGAGACCACGAACTTTTTTCCGTTCCCCTGTTCAACCGAGATGAAGACTCCCCCCCCCCGAAAATGTACCGAGTACTTTTCCCTTTCCCACAAATCAACCCAGAGCCCTTAGACCTCCAAACGCTCCGTTTACGTAGAAGACATAGATGGGCCCTTATGGACTTCAGAGACTACTTTTTCGACGAGAAGCCCTCCCATTCTTGCATACCTATGCATCCCCCCTCCCGGACTTCCTGGCGCAAGTAAGGAGGGAGTCTTTTTTCTGAATTATGAGCTTCCCGGCTCCCTAAGATGACTCCCGACTATACAGCCTTCGGTTTAGGGTCTTTTCTTCCGTTATTTTGAAGGTTCATAGAAATGCTCCAGTGCGAATCGATATATAGATTATCCTCTCTTTTGTTTTTTTTAGACTCCCTGATTAGCCTTCCCTGTCGATCCCATTCCCTCTTAAGCTCATAGACATGACAGACTTGCTTGAGAAAGGAGGATGCGTCACTTCTTTTGTCGTAGTTCTCGTAAGCTTTTTAGAATTCCTTATAGAACGACTTTTCCGGAACTTTCCTGAAGCTCCAAGATTCGCCACATGGATTAGATGAGTCCTGTTTGCTTTAGTAAACCCTTCTTTCTTTCCCTCTGGACCGCTGCAGTCTCCAGAGTTCCGTCAAGAGGGTCTCTCCGGAGGTATTTTTCCTTACACAAAATTTTCTTTTCTGGGGCGAGGCATGGTCTTTTTTGCCTAGTTCTGGATCACCCGGATCCTTTCCGATTTCCATTTCAAGGTCTGTACTTTTTTGTCACCAAGCATGTCTCTTCACGTAGGGGTGCCCCCAGTCCGGGATTTCTTTCTACTATTGGATTTTTAGTCTTTCTTTTTGTCGGCCCCCCCACATTGCTCTTAGTGACACGCTGACGATCTTGCACAAGGCCATTGGACGCCACCTGCGCATGTTTTTTAACTCTAAGGCCTGGTTCCCCGAGACCCTCCCTATTTCACTGTCCCCCATTCCAAATAGTAGGCGACTGCTCGCTCGATGGAAACCTCCTCCTATGATTTCCCGGCCTTCTCATTTTTTCCCCCGTTACGAACGACATTGTGATAATTTGCCTAGGTCCTTAACCTTTTTTTCTCCTTTCCATACTTTCTTATCTGCCTCGTACAGCTGAGCTGTGGTATCCTGGGGCGTCGGATTGCCTCACTTTTGGCCGCTTTTTTTTTGGATAGCTATTAGGTTCGCACAGAACTGATACGTCTCTCTTCGTTTTGGAGTGAATTTCGCTGACGCCCTCCCAGCTTGGTCGATTTACGTAGCTTCAATCTCTGTTAATTAGGGATTTGAGGAGGTCTCTCAAGTGCTTGATGGCCCCCCGACTTACTCCTTCCCCCTCTACTTGATCTTCCTTCACTGGCGTCGCTACGGCCGAGTTTGTAGAACGTAATCGGCCCTTTTTTTTCCCTGGCATTCTCACACCACTTTTTTTTCTTTGAGGAAGAAGATCTCCGCGGAGTTTACATGGGTTATTCCCCCTTTTCTCGCAAACCCCGGTGCTTTCCCCTCCCCGTCCCCCCTTGTGTTGACCAAGAGGTAGGGATGTCCCCCCCCGAGAAATTTGCGGGAGCCCGATTCACTACGGAGACTTTGTTGTTCACGGAACTTCCGCCTCCCAGAGGGCGAGAGCATTCATGGTACCTATTGGGAGTTGCGCCAAGAACCCCTTCAGGCTTCCCTTTTTTTTCTGGTCGCCCAGGTGCCCTTCTCTCCGTTCAGCCTAAGACTGTTTTTTTTTTAGGATGATCACCCCAATTTTCTTTTCCGAACGCTGAAGAAAACGGTCCCGCACGTAGTGGCGTGTCGGCCCCCCCTTCTCAACCTCCTTGAGTCTATGGGAATTTCCAGAGGGGTTGGCGGATTCGACCCACAGCGTTTTCGTGGAGTTCCCTGCACGAGCAGAATCCCCTCAAAGGTATCTCATTCCCTCCTTTATCCCCCGGGGCTTCCCTGAAGGCCCCTTGAATGGACGGGGAATGAGGAACGGGGTTGTGAACGGGTCCTCCCCCTTAGAGCCCTGAGATCCTTTTCCCCTCCTTTCTCCCTTTGTCCTAGTTCAGACGGGTCAAAAACTAACCTCCCCCTCCATCCATTCCCCCTTTCCAAATTTTTTTCCTTGGCGCCCCATGATAAGAGAACCTCCGTATCGAGACTCTCTGCATGCTCGCCCATTCCTTCTATCAGTTAGCCCTTTCTCAGGCGGAAGGAGGGAAGGTTCGGCCATCCTTTGCTCTACATCCTTCCTAGAACCCTCCGTCACTTTGAACTCCTCTTGCCATGTGCGCAAGAGAATGGTTGAGGTTTGCGACCTATTCCCCCTCCCTCCCCTTAATGATCGTCGGAGAATACTCCACTGACGGCTCCTCTTGAGCAATGTACGCCCCTTTGCAAGCTTTTTTTTTCGCTTTCTTTCCCGCTGGCAAAACTTTCCCCCCTAAAGCGGTGGAGGTTTTTCCCCCTTAACTTCCTCCCCGCCAGACTGATCCCCCTCTCTGATCCTTTTCGGAGTTTTCCTTCAGCACTCTTCTGCCTTACCAAACCCTATGCGCTCTTTCCCAGCGGCGGAGCCTTTTTCCGAAGAGTTAGGGTGTTGAAATAGCAACCCTTTCTTGGTCCACCCCTTCTCCCCTTTCCGAAAAGGCGAAGGTTTGTTCCCCACGCAGCGATAGTCTCTCAGAGCAGTCCCTACCCCCTATTTTCATCTCCTCTGCGAAAAGGTAAGGCAAAACCCCCTATTTAGTTTCATAGAAACTCGGCAGGCTCCTCCCCCCAATAACCCGGGCCCATCATCCCCCCCTGTAACACCCCACCGTTCAAATGATGAGCAACCTCCTTTGCGATTCTTGCCCTTTCCCCAGCCCCCCGAATCTTTCCCCCCCCTGTCGAGCAGTATACGTCCCCCCCTGGGACTCACCGCTTCCCCCAGACCCGGTCCCCCCCCGCCCTTCCTCCTGCAGAAGCCATCGCTCCAAGATGGACCTCAGCCTCCCTCCCTTGGCGATTTCCCCCTCTCCTGTTCCTCCAAGGTCCCCTGGGCCCCTCTCCTTCTTTCCCCCGTCTTCGGGCGATACTCGGGACGGTTCTCGGCTCAGGAGGCTTCTCAAGCCTTCCCAAGACATTGGGCCTGGGTCTATCGAATTGCTACGACCTTATGCAGGGTAATCCCGGAAGGAGTTCCTTCTCCCCCGTTTTTTTTTATTCAGATCTCTTCCTTTTTCTTCCCCGCTTCCCTCTACCACTCGTAGAAGAGGGTAATACGACCTTCACTCCTGTGAGTGTGACGAAAGTATTCCTTCGTAAAGTATTGTTGATTGCCTTTGGAAGAGCACCTTCTCGAATTACGGTTTGCATTCCCAGGATACTTGATGCATGCCCAAAGGGCGACTGAGTAGTATTCTTCCCACGTCGTAGTATTCCTTTTCCCAATATTTTTTGCGACTTCTTCGTTCTTTCCCCCTTCCTTCGTCCTAGCGGTTCTCCCCCAAAATTTTGAGGCTCGAGCCCCCTTTTTATTCAGGCTTCATTCCGGTCAACGGAGGCAGCGCATGGACTGTTTTTTTTCGTTGAGTCCCATCCCGCCTTCCAGTAGGGGCTTGCGTACTGGGATTCCCCCTTCGCTTTAAGGTTCTTCTCGGAATTCCCTGATATGGTCACAACCCTTGATATAGTTCCTCTCGAAGATATTGAACCCCTTCCCCGGCGTTGTTGCGCCACTATCCGTTTTCTTTGGTTTTCGCCAGACCTGATTTTCCGAGATCCGGTAATATGCACGACCTCTTTCCCCTTTAACTGGATAGTTCGAAAGCGCCTTTTGTTGCCTTTCTCTCCTCTTCTCCCTCAAAGGTATGTACCTTTTTCAGGGACCTTTGGTGCGGGAATCCCCTCTTTCCTGTGGGTATGAATCTCTCCCCATTGATGTCGAACTATCCGAGTCCTCTCTTCTCTTCAGGTGGCGTACTTTTACAGGTCCGTCATGCGTATTCCCTGAAGTTGAACCTTATAGAGGAGTTTGATAGGCTTGTTGTTTTTCTTTCCCAGACCCCCTCAGTTTCTCAGGCCCTTGCTTTAAGGGTAGCCCTCCACACATGATTTTTCCTATTCTTCTAAAGTTTTTCCTACCAGAACCCTTCCCCTAAGCAGTGAAACATCTCTGTTCTCCTTCGATCTCCCGAATATGTCTTCTCCGTTAGTTTATAGTAGAACTTCTTTTTAATAATGGCGATAAGACATTTATCCTTTTCTTTCCATTTATGAAAGATCTTTAGCATTGCAGTTCTAGGATTCCTGAACCTCCTATGTAACGGATTGAAGCATTCAGCTTGTTGTCCCCCACTCGGTAGGGCTCCTCCCTGACGGTTGCGGTTTCCACTACGTTTACTCGGACTTTTCCAGCTGGGGCCATATCCTTGAGCGCTTATTTTCTTGCAGACCGGCCTTCTGTTTTCCGCCCCTACTTCATGCTCCTGGTATGAAGTCCCCTCGTCCCCTCTTGTTTAACTTTTTCGTTTCTTTCCTTTTGGTGTTGTTTGGCTTGGGCACACCACTACGTTCTCTCTTCGATCTGCCCCTCTGATATTGACTTTTTTTTCCACCCGCCACATCTTTTTTTTCACCTACGCAGATGGTTTTGCTAGATTCCTCGTTTCCACAACCTTTCTTCTTTTTTTTCCCCTCGCGCAGGAAGGTAGATTTGGCTTCCTATGCGTTGTCCCTTGGTGATTCCCCACCTCCCCGTCAATTCTTGGCCATGGAAATGGGCTTTTTCGAATTTCTCTCTTCAGACCCCCCTCTCCCCGCGAGCTTCGTTATTAACAATTCGGAATTCTCGCAGCTTCCCAAGGCTCCAAACAAGCATGCTTCCGAGAACTAGCGCCTATCAGACAAGGAGGCTTTTTTCGACGATTTGATTTCTTGTATTGGTCCGCATGCTTTCCCCCCCATCAAATTCTATCGCACCTTAAGTATTCGGTCCCTGGCCCTTTTCAAGAGCTGTGATTTTCGTCCCGTCCCGCCAAAGCATTCCCTCGCATTTCGTGATCCCTTAATCCTGCCCTGGACGTCCCGTGGAGCACTCTAAGTTCCCTCAAGAAGCGAGATTCTTTTGAGCTCCAGTAATTCAGGAACAGCCACCTTTTAGGAGAAGCCCTTTCTTAGGAACATCCCACCTTGAATTATTTTTTTTACTCTCGGTTTTCATCCCTTGTACTTCCGATATTGAAGTTACAAGATTGAGCCCTTCCGAGGCTCTTCTCCTAAGCGTTCGTTCATTTTGACCGGGAAAAATCTCCTATAGAATCATGGGTCCTCACCTTTTTCCCCCAAGACCGGAGCCCAAAGCCCTCCTTTTTTTTTGAATATTCGTGGTCCCCCGGAGCTTATAAGAGTGTCTCAAGCCCCTTTATTCATCATTGAAGGAAGCGAATAACCCCCGGAAACCCCTTTTAGTCACTCCCCGCCCCTGCTTCTTACTAAGTTTTTCGTTTTTTCAAAGCAAAATTTTCCTCCGCTAGCACCCGGGAAAGGTTTTCTAGGCCTGCAGCAATTTTTTTCTGCCTCTCCAAGCCCTTTCTTCCCGCCCTCACATTCTAACGCCTCTACTTTCCAAAGCGCCGGATTTGCAGCCATCGCGGCATCTGCTTTAAGCTCTTTTTTCTGCAGAGAATCTTCGCATTTTTAATTCTTCATTTTTCCTTTCCCCCAGAGGCTCCCGTACGATAATCGGGACTTGTCCTTTCTGTCGCTTCGGTCTTCTGCCGACCCCCCCAGTGACTTTCCGGTTCATCTTAGATGACCCGCGCTCGGTAGTAGATCCCCCCCTCTATCAAGACCAGGTTTAATCTATATATATATCCTTTTTTGGAGAGATCTATTTCCCTAGGTACGATGACCTTTTCTTTAGCGCGGGTCATAACTTTGCAGGGAGTGAGACCGACTCCTCTTATGGTAGTTTCCTCTTCGCAGCAGACTCCTGACAAGTCTCTTTCTCGAAACTTTTCCTTCGGAAAGTACTCTCTTGCTAGAAACAGCGTATTGAGACGTCTCTTCCGAGTTTGTCTTCCTACTTCAAATCGATGAGCTTCCCCCTCCGCTCGTTTTCCTTTTCTACTTTTATTCGGCTATCGATTTATTTTTTGTTGAGAATTTACATTCTTTTTGCGGCACTTCTTCCTTAACCGTTCCCCGTGAGAAGCAGGAGACTTTGCACATCTTTTCCCAACATTCGGTTTAAATTTCGTGCGATTTCCGAGTTGTTTCTTCCTAGAGTCGTCTGCGATTTAACGGTTTCCCCCCCCTTTTTTTTTTTTTCGTGAAGCTCCCTGCACTTCCATGCGTTTCTTCTTTCCTACGGGCTTTTTGGGTGGTTTTAGACGAGCCCATCATGAAATTGTTCCATTTTTTTCCCCCTTCGGCCCTTAATGCCTCTCCTCTAAATCTACTTTCTATTGTGATCCGTTCGAGGCAGTTTTCACTTTGCTAGAGATATCCACCGACTAGTCTCCTGGTTTTCTTCCCCTTGGCTGGCGCCTCACCCACCAGGGTGGGATGATAACCCTTGTGTTAACGGGCACTCCTTTTCTCTGGCGATCAGTCTTTCTCTAACGCGGACGTCTGGGGCTTTTTCTCCGCAGTTTCCCCCCCGAGATTTATCGCTGAGAAAATTTTTTGATTTTTCTCGGGACGCTCCATTCCGGGTCGGCCTTGATTAAGGTCGCCCGACACTGACTCCCTTCTTTCGACCCCTCATTTTTTTAGATACTTTTTTTTCGACCTTCCCCCTCCTCCGGACCCCGATGATGACCTATCTCAGACTCTTTATCTTGGTCAGCTTCCCATGGCTTTGGCCCCGGCCCTCTTTTGGAGGGCATGTCCTCCCTATAATTAGGAGAGGTTTGCAGTATGCAAAATTTTCTGGGCATGGGTTCTCCTCTTGAAATTAAAAAATTTCAGATGCGA
>Ga0179593_1453618_pt1 | contig 12629 bp, 14 predicted proteins | sample CZODoug2_1_08_16_FD_185931 | JGI IMG/M metagenome (GOLD analysis project Ga0179593, IMG submission 185931) | Vadose zone soil fungal communities from Angelo Coast Range Reserve, California, USA - CZODoug2_1_08_16fungal (PacBio error correction) | ecosystem: Environmental > Terrestrial > Soil >... | reverse complement strand
GACTCGTTGTGAGAGGTTTGCCGAGAAAATCTCTTGGTAGCGTTTGTTTTGTGTTTTTTTTTCCCACCTTGCCCCTTCTATTGCCTATTCCCCTTTTTTTCGTCCTTTTTCTCCCACAGGATGGGCGCCTTCTTACCTTCATGGTTCCTCCCTCTTTTAACATACGCCCGGCCGTTCCCCACTAGTAGTCCCTCTTGGATGCGCTTCATCGTCTCCGTGCTTCCCCACTCTCTGTGAATCCCCGTCGACACTTTTGAACTGGGTCCCGGTCAAAACGCGCCAACGCCCTTTTTCCTTGCGGTTCTTTTTCGACAGCAGCAGTGCCACCCCCCCCCCGACCCTTTCTTTTTTCCCTTCCGGCTCCACATAACCCCGCCCGAGAAACACGTGCGCTACTCTTTCCTTCCCTTTTTTGGTCTCCCTCTAAACAGCCCTTACCCTCATTTTTTTTAATGGGTGAGGGGAATCTTTGAATCGGCGCTCTCACCTTTTTTTTCATCCATCAGGTCCCCTCTTTCTGCTTGGCGCCAAACCCCAGCGGTATTTTTCATTTGCAAGGCACGCTTTTTTTGCTGCACGCACCGATACTTCTTTTTTTAAAAGAACGAGCCCTGCGCACCCACACAAATTGCGGCCTTTGAATCACTCCTGCCGCCGATGGTTGGATGAACGTTAGTTGTCGGTGCTTTTTTTTTCCCCCCCTGCCCCCCCCTTACTATAGCGCCTACATAGGCAAGAAATTCTAATCTTTTTTTTCCCCTAGTTCCCCCCGGCTCCTTTTTTGAGATTACTCGCGACGGCGCAGTGAGTCTGATTGTTCAAGTTGCGCTTTTTTTGGCTTTTTTGACCCGATCCAGCGTCTTTCCCTTTTTTTCTTGAGATTCTCCCTCCCTCTGGAGTTGGTGATAGTTATGACTGCTTTTCCTGTCCTGTCAGAGCTTCTTTTTTTCTTGTCATCTTTTTCTTTTGAAAATCTCTGTCGCTTCCTTTCCTCTTTGTTTTCTCAGTTTCATGGCCTACGACTTTCCGCCCCCTAATTGCTATCCTTTTCAACCTTTCCCGGTTCTATTCTGAGCCTTCTCTGTGTCTTCCTCAATTTTTTGCCGGCTGAGATCGAGCGTCAAGTATGATCGACACCACTACCCCTCACGCGTCCCCCCTCCCTTTTTAGTTTTTTTTTTCCCCTTTTTTGCCGCACAGCGCCTTCTTGACCCACTTGAGATTTCTCTTTGGTGATTTAAAATTCCGCCGAGTTACTTCCGATCACGTGGGACACTCTCATCTGACCGTGCCCACCCCAAAATCTCCCACTTCCATACAAGTCCAGACGACCGCCGCCAACCCCTCTTGACCCCCCCCCGACTTCTCCTATTCAAGATAAAAGTAGAATAGCGTAGTGGTACGATTTCGAACATCTGTTCCACCTTATGTAGGCTTAACCCCAGTGGCCCTCCCCTTCATGATTTTTGATGCGACGACCGTGGGACATCCTTAGCGACCCCATCAACTGCCCCTTTCTGCCCAATGGCGCCGTGAATCCACCCTCCTCCCCATTTCACTTAGGACAATATTTCCCCACAGACCCCAAGAAAGCCGGTAATTTGTTTTTCCCCTATATTTTCTCACGGTCCGAACCTGTCTACCCCAGGGCCCGAGGTCGAATCCGTTGCCCGAGGCCCCCTACGTGACCTGCCCCTCTCCCTCCCATGTTTCCCACTTCCTCAACTCATTCACACCCCAGTTGCCTACTCCCCCCCTTCTGCTCGGCCCAACTCTTTCAGGACTTTTTTAAGCAGGAAGACGCTCTCAGCTCCTTCTTTATCTCATCCCTACACACCTTGATACGGAAACCCCCCCCGTGCCCTCTTCCCTCAAAGCGGGGCCCCTTTCTTTTTAAAATTGGCCTTTTTTTCTCATTATCGTCGCAACTGACCGCCCCTCCGGGGAATTTTCCTAACCTTTCTTGCTCCTCTTGGGCTACTTAGACGATCTGGAGGCAGCGGGGAAGTTTCCCAATTTTCAATGTGCAAGGACTCCCCCTTTTTTTCTCGTGAAGCTTTTCCCAGGAAACAACAGTTTGACCGTCTTCCCTCGTCTTAGGTTCTGTAGTACCCAAGTGTTGTTGGCTTCGATATTTTTGCTTTTTTTACCCTCTATTTGTTTTCTTAACTTTCGCACAAGGGCTAAAATCGTGTCCGCTGCAATTTTTCCCGGAGGGCCCCCCTGCCCCTCGTTTTTCTCTCATTCCCTTTTTTTCGGCCTCCCCTTTTCTTTTTTCGATACATTCAAGTTAGGCTTTGAGTCACACGGGCAAGCTGGTCAGTACTTTCGTATTCCCTGCGCCCCCCCGAGGCGCCGAAAACCCCTTTTTGCCTTCTTGACTCCCCGTTTTTGCCTACTCCATTCTGGCCAACAGCCTTGAGAAGTTCACGTCAACCCCCCCTTTACTCCAAAAGCCCTTTTTTTTTTTTTCGAACGTCTCCACCAGGATCCACCGTCCAATCCCCCTAGTCCTATAGTGCTGCACCGTGAAAGCGCTGTGGGTGTTTCTTTTTACTTAAGCTTCGTTCCCCCCCCCCCCGCTTCAAGTTTTCTTGGAACCAAGCTCCATCAACCCGTATTTTGTACCTTTTTGGCAATGATCTATTCATCTGTGAGGCTCTTGTTTATAGGAGGCCTTCTGCATTCTTCTCTTGCCTGTACAATCCTAAGATCCCTTTTCCATCTCCTGACGCTTTGCTTTTCTTTTCATTTTTCTCCTCTCGTTTTCCTGATTTTCGCCAATTGAATATGGCTGGCCATTGGCGCTTCAGCTTCCTTTTTTTGAGTTTCCTTTTTTTGCCCATTGCTCCCTTTTCTTCGACAGAGCCCCCCCGCCTCTTTTCCTTTTTTACTTTTTAAGTTATCGTGGGTTTTCGCTCTCTATTCCCGGTGACACCCCCTATTGCCCCCCCCGGTCCCCCCCCTCAAACTTTTCCCTAAGCGGAACCCCCTTTTGGAATCCCTCTTGTCCCAAACCATTGCCAGAGTCAATCACAAAGGCTTTTTCACCTCCCTCCTTCTCCTCAGTTGTTTTTTTTTCTTTTTTCCCGCTTTCTCCCAACATGACCTGCCAGCCCCACTTTTTCTTTCAATTACAAGACCAAGCCGGGCATATACTCTACAAAGTTTCCCCCTTTTTCTCCATTAAATTGGACACGGGCGGTTACCCTGGTCCCTTCACGACAACAAAGTTTTCTTAATCATTACCTTGTCCCCCCTGAGTCACAGGTCCCCCCTCCGTCTGCACGACCCGTCCGCCCTTTCTTTCCTTCCTCCAAAACTTGGTAATTATTAATATATCCTCATAAATCAAGTTTGTTTTCGAAGACCAGGCTTTACCCTCGAGTTCTGTTTTTTATTTTTCATGGACTCCAGGGCTTCCACCTTTCTTCTTTTTCCTTTTTTTCTTCCGTACCCCCCCCAGTCACATAAATGTAATAAAACGTTTTGTCTTGTTAAAGACCCTCCCCTCTGAACTCTTTCATGGAGGCCACAGTATTTACCCTTAGATTCCATCTGACCTCCCTTAAGAACCTTATTTGATGGGCTCCCCTCGTCCCCAAGGCTGCCTTCAACATCTTTGGATTCGTTTTTTTTCTTGTTTCCATTCCTTTTTATGCTCTTCCCCTGGTTGCTTTCTTTTCCTTTCTCTTTTCCCCCTAGGTCTTTTAGTTCCGTGAGTGTGTTTGTCACTTCCCCTTTTTTTTTGCTTCTCGAAACCCCCACACCGAGCCCAAGCGCCCACCTCTCTTCTTTCTTTGCAAGCCCTGAGTTTGCTTTCTCTCTTTTTGATAAGCTGGCCATCAATCTTTTTTCCTTCCCCTCCCACCTTCTCAATGGCCAGCCGACTTAAGGCGGACCTCCCAATCGTATTCGGCCTGCTCCCCCCCCCCCCCTTTTAATATATGGTAATGATCCCAGCGTCAAGGCCGTGGACCCTCCCTTTCCCTCTTCGGTTACTCCACATTCTTTTACTGACTTCCGCAGTCACCAGAAAACTCACCTTGACCCTCAGACCCGAGAATGCCGGTACGGAAGAAAACCATCGTGTTTTTCTGTCTGTTTCCCCCCCCCTGTTCCTTTTTTTTTCTCCACATATTTTGCCCGCGCCTTTCCCGACCCCAACAGCGCTTGCAAGGTCCAATCATATTCATGGTTTCCCTGATTCTTTCTTTTTATTTTTTTCCCCGGTTCTTTTTTAGACAGCCCCCCTTTTAGTTGCGTCGTCACTGCTTGAGGTAAAGACATTTCTTCCATTCTGTTGCAGCCCCTTTCCCTATTTCCCCTTGCTAGGTTTTTTTTAATTACTTAAACCCGTTCGAGCGCTATGATTTTCACTTTTTATTTTCTCCTTTCGTAATCCTTTTTTTTTCCTTTCCAGCCGTTAGAACACAGAAGCCCTTGGAAAGCGTGTGCCGACCCTTTGTTTATTTCCGCGAAAGTTGCCATATCCCCCTTTACACCCTGTGAGGAAACCAATGGACCTCTTTTACAGTTTCCGAGGGTTCAAGGAAGTAAGCTAGATGATTTTCCCCCCCTCTTAGAGTCACCTCACTATAGAAAAACAAATTTGTACCCCCGAACTTTCTTGTTTTCGCGTACTGGTTTTTTCTCACTTTGTTTCTTGTTACCCCGAGTCAGCGGCTCTCCCCCCCCCCTATCTCTCCGCCCCCCCCCCCTCTTCGTAACATAGCCACTAGACGTTGAGCCGGGGAGAGTTAGCCCTATCCCCTTTTTTTCAGACGCCGTAGTTCTCCCTTTCCCGAACTTTTTTCCTCTGTCCACTTTTCTTCGCCGTTCAATTCTTTTACCCTGCTTCCCGGCACCGGTGTGATATTGATGGGCGATTCCATGATGACGGTCTTTTTTTTTCGCTTAACATCGCCTGCCTGTCTACCACAGTTTTTTCATCGGCGTTCCCACGGTTTTAGCTTTGAATGTTTCCCGAGGTTTTGGTCGTTCCTCTGTTCCTTTCACTTCTCCGTGTTCTGACCTTCAACCTTGGCCTCCCCCCCTCTTTATTTTTTAGTCTCCCCTTGACCTCTGTATTTTTCCCCCTTTCGGTGATGTGAAATATTGCCTCAATGATAACGCTGATGCTTTTTATTCGTTTTTTTCCTCTTGAATAATCTTCCGTCCTGCCTCCTCGGCGATTCCCCCTTTTTTCCCTTTCCCCGGAAATTTTTTCCCTGAATTCAGCGGTCTTCGTGTCAGTACCCCAGTACTTTCTGGTTCAAGCGCGGGCTTTGTTCTGATTTCCACGTCTCCTGATTTTGCTTAGCTATTCCTCGAATTGGTCGTTTCACGTTTTTCGTTTTTGAGTCTTGTTCCTTTTGTCTTCCTTTTGTCGTAGATTTTATTTTTTTGATCTGTAACTATGTCGTTTAGGAGCCGGTCACATTTTACGGTACCAGAACCCGGTTGAGGCCGCCACACAGCCTACCTCTCCTTTGAGTTCATTTTTACCTCTTTTCCAGTCCTTTCGTCCACCCTTTTTCTTTTCCCCCCATAGCCTTTTCGCATTTGGACACCGTGGGTCTTTCTCCCTTTCCTTTTTTTTTTCCCGCTTCCCCGGACTGTTCTTCGACACATCTTCCTTTCCTCCGCGCATTTCGGTCCTTTAACTTTTGACTTCATTTGATTCTGCTCTTGATTCCTCCACGGATGATTTTTTACTTAGCCCCTGAATTTTCAAGCACTCTTTTGCCACCTTCCCGATAAGCATCCCTTGGTTCAACTGCGCAAACCTCCTACCCTCTATTTCTCAGTCTTCAGGCAGCATGACCTCCTTCGTCACAAAAAGAGAGTCCGAGTATCTTTTACCCCCTCTTTCCCTATGAATTTTCCCTTCCCTCTCCCAATCTTTGCAAGGCCCGCCCCCTCTACCTTTGACCCGTCTTTCCCACCCTTTTCTAGGACGATGTCTGAGTTTGGTTAAGAAGACCCCCGCACACTCCAAACCTGGCCCGTTCCCCTCGATTTTCATTTCCATGCCGCCTGCATTTCCGTTAGTTCCGTAAACTCTTGTTGCTCGAAACAACTGTATTTGCCTACTCTCTTTTTGGTCAGCCTACCGCTGGGATTTCCACCTCCCCCCGGCTGTGATGTTGAAAAAGTTGAATTTCCCTGAGTTTCTACTACCAAATGGCATTCCTGATTTTTGACTTCCCTTACATGCTCTCTTCTGCACTGTTCCTTCCTCTTGTTTTTTATCCCCCGTTGTCTCTTTTTGCAACCTTGCGTTGCTAGAAGCCCCTGGCCCCCCCCCTCTTTCCCAGTTTCTTTTTCTTATATTGTGTTGTTGGTTATTCTTCTCGTAGTCGTGCGCGATTTTTTTCTTGTGCATTTTTTTTTGCCCTTCCTTCTGCTTTTGCCATTTCGGTGCTGATTTTAGCAGCCTATCTCATCCATCCTCTTATGTGTGTTGGTAAACTCGCTCCCTCATTTCCTCTCCACGATTCTTGGATGTCAATTCGACCATAAAACTAGACCGACATCCCCTTAAAGCCCTTCTTCTCATTGACCTTCCCGTTCCCTCACTTCCCCCTTTTTTTTTTAGATATGTTTCGGTGAACGTCTCGTTTCTTAAGCTTTCATCGCTTTTCCGAGATAGTTTCGATGTTTTTTTGGGCCGATTGTCAAAGACGGAAACTACATTCTTCCCCCCTCTCTTGAGCCTCCCCCCCGTTGGGGTTCCTGCGCCTCTTTTTGATGATTTCCTTTCTCCCCAGCATTCCCAAGACGACATGTGATGTTAGGTAAAAAGACACCTGACCGACACCTTCAACTTCCTCCCTTTTTGAAGAGGTTCGGTCAAAAGCTACCCCGCTTGGAACCTTTTTCTCATGTGACCCCCCATCTTAGCCGGACGAGAAATAGGTTTTCTGCCCCCACCCCCGTCCTGAGTCGTCCACTCTCATGGACTTTTCCTTTTTTTCCCTCCCAAAAGCATCTGACCGGCATGTTTTTTCGGTACTGCAAGGGCACTTTCCACTGATTGTGACCCCTCCCTGGAACGATCCAACTGCCCAAAACAAGCCGTTTTCTGTCTCCATTTCCTTGGCGTTTCGCGCCTGGCCTGTAATCTAAAGAACATCTAACTCTGGACCTGACATTTCTGTTTCCCTTTACCCTTAAATATTATAGTACGTTCCTGTCTTTCCTTTTTCACAGGTTGGCTTGACGTCCTTTCCACCAAACGCCGACAATTCTCCGATGAGCAGCTGATCTCAATCTCCCTTTCCTTTCAAACAGGTGCCGTTCCCCCCCCAAGTCTTGTTTGACTGACTGCGCGACGCGCGACCTTGCTATTTACCCCCCAGTTGCCTGGGGGGTACCGTCTCTTTTTCTTTTCAACTCGCGGATGATCTAGTCCACGGATGTTGGTGCAATCTTTCCCGCCCCCCCGATAGGAGGGGAAATGTGACGGTTATCCCCCAAATTCTGGCTTTTACTTGTTTAGTACTTTCCTTAGGACCACAGTATATCTGGGCTCTGGGGGTCTTTCTCATCCCCTTATTTTTTTCTCCTTAGCCTCCGTGCCGAGACCTCACCTTTATCCTTTTCCCATTTCTCTTGTCCAGAACAGTCGTATCGATCTACTCTTACCCTTTTTCCATGGCCCACCTGCGTGCTCAGTCATCTTTTTTGGTCGTAGCGTCCGACTACGAGCCTCTAGAAAGGCTTTTGAAAATGCCACCACGGAGGACTGTTAGCTGTAGTGGATGCCTCCCCGTCAGTCATCAGGCTTAATTGGCAAGCTATAGAATCCTTCGGGAACACTCCCCAACTAGCCCCCCCCCCCCCCCCCAACATCAACACCAAAGCCCCCCGCCCCCGGACAGACAAGATACCCGAATGCCCCAACCGCGTCCCCTCCCCCCTTCTTTTAATCACCCCTGCCGATAAAGACTTCGTCTACTGCACGATATTAATTAAAAACCGAAATGAGATATCATTACAGTCCTTTGGCTTCCAAACCGATTTCCCGCCCATTTACACCATTAGATGGGCTAAAGCCATACTTGCCTTACGAAGTACTTAGCCAGGAGAGGACACTTGCCTAATAACCACAAAGGCAAGAACCCATTAACGATGTGGGCACTTTTTCACACTGCCCTTTCTTTATAACCGACGACGTCAAAGTGCCGGAATAAGACGCCCATCCACGCTTCGCGTTTCCCGACCTTGCCTCCTATCCCGATTGACATTGCCTACCCCCCTGTCTTCTTTCATCCCCCCCCCCCCCCTTCCCCGCTATTTAGCTTTTTGAGACACTATCGCTGTTCCAGCACCCTCGCCTCTCCAAGCCAGTCCGATCACCCTCCACAAGTCTCGCAGTTACGAAACTCTCTTTCCCCCTTTAGACCGAATATTATCGTCCGTCCAAAAAAAACTGAGACCCCCCTCCCCTTCAGTATTTCCGACCCGTTCTTCAGCTGCATTTTTTGGGCTCCTTTAGACAGCCGTTTGAGTTCCTCCACTGGGTCATGCTCACAGGTGCGGAACCTTTGACCTCTCTCCACCACGTCCTCCCCTTCTTTATTAGTTCTGGCGGTACAAGTGCGGGCTTCGTACCTCCGTTCCCCCTTTTTTGACTTTTGGACGGCAAGAGCCAAACGTGGACGACCCTTTCCCCCAAGCTTCACTCCATGGTTCTCCCGGGTTGGCAATTTCATGTGCTTTTTTCTCTGGTCCCCTCCTAGCGCGCCTTGTAGGCCCGGCCCCTCCTGATTCTTTTTCCACCCTGCCCAACGCTCTCAGTCGGAATTTGAAACCCCACTCCTTCATTTTTCGAACCCGACAGGCCCCCCGAGACTTCCTGGCATAGAACCCTGAGGAACCCACTGACTCAAGCCAACTTCCTAACCCAGTAGACACAGTCCCTTCCTTCTCCCGTCCTATCAACCGCCAAGGGAAACCCCTCCCCCCCGAAGACCCTTTCTTTGAGCCCTTGCCGCGCTTTGGTTTTTCGTCTTTTTTCCTTCAAAATCTTGTGCCCCTTGCACCTCATGGCCCCACTCCATTCAACGGGAATGAAATCCGTTTTCCCCTTCTGTTCTTTCACTTTCTTGGGTTGAGTTATATCGGAAGTCGGTAATGTCTTTTTTTTTCTCCTCGCTGACTACCCGCCTCGTTTTCCATCTCCTGAGACTGATCACCATTCCATCCTCCCTTGTCTTTTTCACAGATTTTTTTTTTCCCATGAAATCTGTCAGGGTCGCGTGACGTTTTTATCTCTTAAGCTGTGGCGGCCCTTTCCTCTCTATTTCCCGCAGCCCTACCGCATGTTTTGGCTTCTTTTTTCATCAGTTTTGTTCCGTGGGTTTCTACTACCAATATGGCATGGCCCCCGTCACGCCGACTGGGCCTCAGGGACCAACGTTTCTTTGAATCTCGGAATCACCCTCTGCCCCCCCCCATTGTGAAGCAATAAAGGGAGTTGTCCCCCCCGCAAATTTTTCGACCTTTCCTCATAGTTTGCCTCCCCAGCTTTTTACGATCCATCAAGGTTTTTAGTGGCCCTCCAGACCCCACAGTTGCGAAGAAGTCCTCCTCTTTAAGCTGTGGTTCCCCCCACACCGAAAAACATTTTCCATTTTGCCGGCGAACCGCTTTGTCAGGTCCTCCCCCCCCCCCACCAATCCCTTATGCGTACATTTTTTGAATGTTCCCGCACGTTTTTACCGCTAAGAACTGAAGCCTGGAGTCAGGACCTCCCAACCAAAAAAGTCCTGTCTCCCCCCCTCTCTCTCTTCCCTTTCCCTCGTTTTCGATGCCGCCCGGTTTTACTTTGGTTTTTCTTTTCTTTCCTGGGGACTCCTCTTCAGTCCTTCGGACTTTTCCTCTATTTTTCCGGTGAACGTCAAGAAAATGTACTAACCCCCCCCTTTCCTGTTTGCTCATCCACTCCCCACTTCGTTCCCTTTTTCTTTCCACAGTTCAGAATTAGCTTCCAGCTTTATTTTTCAAGACCCTTCTGTTTTATCCCTTCCTGACGGTTCAACACTCTGAGGAGTCTTCCTTGCTTTTCCGGTTGTCTTTCATGGTTGCTTTTTTCCTCTTCACGGATTTTGCGCTTCCCCTCCCATTTTTTACTTTGATTTCGGTCAGCTTTCTCCCGACAACAACGTCCAGCGCTCACTCTTCCCAGAAATGCGGGCGCCCTTCGCGTTTGAGCGCCTGGGCCATCAATCCCCCCCGTACCCGCGAATTCCCGCCCCCCTGCCAGACCTTCATGTGGGCATAAAAGATGATTACGCTCCCCCCCCGGAACTCTGCGGCTTTCCAGTCGTAGGACCCTGATGACGTTCCCCCCCCGTCTTATTTGTTTGACCCCCTCCAGTATCTCAGGCATCAAGTTCCCTCCCCCCTCTTTTCGAATCCCCCCTTAAAAGATAAGACGGCCCTGCGGTACGCGGTCCAAATGTAACCTGTTCTGAGGTTTTTTCCCTCCTTCAGGCTGCAATGATTTTTTTTTCCCCCCCAGTCCTCCCCCTGAAGAACCAGCTTTCCAAAGCCGCATACTTTGTCTTCGGGAAATTTTTTTCTTGATTTCTTGATCTTTTTTTGGAGACTTCCCCCAATTCTCAGAGGGCTTCCCATGAGTTGAGGTTTTTCTCCCCATTTTCTTCCCTTTTGTTGGCCAATTTTCTTCTCCATACTGCTTTCATACTACGTTTCGGACGGCCTCTCCTGCCCAGGTATATTTTTTTCCCGATTCCAGAGATGCACCTTTGCAGAAGAAAATTCCTGTCTCTTCGCGGATGCCTTCTCCTTCTAGAAGACCATCAGGTACTCGAGCAAAGTTCCCACACGATTTGGCGTTGACCGCTGTCGTCCAAAGTTTTCCGGCGCTTGACCCTGCACCCAACTGAGTTCCCACCTCAGACCCCCTGGTACGCCCAGAGAACTTCGGGCTTCGTTTTTTCTTCCCCCCCTTTTCCCAAGCGCGGCACGTTTCATAAAAACCGTGGTCTTTAACAAGCCCCCAGGCTCCCCCGATCAAGCTCCTGCTGCCGGGTCGGTTATCGCCTCCCAGACTTGACTTCGCCCCGCCCCCATCTCGCATGAGCGCTTTATTTAGCAGTTTGGTCCCCCCCTTTATTTCTCCCTCGAGGCCTTGTAGTGCTATCATCTTTCTTTTCTTCTTTCCTTCCTTTTTCCCTCCTTTCTCTTCCTCAGCGGTCTCTTAATAGCCCCTGGGTGAGCTGACATGAGCTCCACTTTTTTCTTCCTGTCCTTTTTCCACGTCGGGCTTTTTTCCCTCGGCGGCCATCCCCCCTTGGCCTTGCGCTTTTCTCTTTTTCGTCGTCGCTAGAAAATGACGCGTTTTCCTTTAACCCCCCCTGATCCTCTTTCTCTTTGATTCGCGCCATTGTCCGTCCGGCTCCCTCGTGCTGTGCCACGGCTAAAGAGGTTTCCCTTTTGGTGAAGCACCCGTCGTCTTTCGCCTTCCCCCCTTCTTGATTGTCCCGCTTACTTTTTCCCTTTGATCCTCTTGTTAGGGCTCTGTTGGGCCTGTCTCCCTTTCTTTTTATGTATTGTGCATCGGTCAAGGATGTTCGTTGAGAGGTAACCTCTCTTAAAATACCACACCCCTGTCTTCCTTATGCCACCTCTACCGTGGCAGAGTTCCGAAGGAAGGCTGCTTTCCAAAGTCCCGCATCGACATCCCTCGCCAGGTTCTTGTGACAGTGGGTTGCGAATAATTCTACGTATCATCCATTTTTTTGATAGGCCTCCTCTGCTCGGAGTCCCGGTTGGTCTTCGCTCAATGCTTGATATTACTTCAACGGAGCAATACGGTCAAGGTATTCCTCCGAGACTTTTTCTGCCCATTACCCCCCCTTTTCCATGGACTTGGTCCAGTTCCCCCCCCATCAGTTAGACTAATCACGCCTCCCGTTCAGGTCACTCCTTGCCCTTTTCAAACAATTGATTCTCGGTTCAACTGTGTGCCCAGAAATCTGATCTTTACGTTCTTCCCCAACACATCTCCTCCCCGGACGAGTGTCCAAGGTCTTTTCTCTTTCCCCCTCCTTTAACCGTATCTTTTTTGGTGTTCTCAAACGAATGTCATCCCGAAATTTCCCCGATTTTCCTCCGATCCCTTGCCCTGGATCGTCTTTTATCCGTCAGGCAACTTTGACGCACGCCACCCAATTCTGTTTTTTCCCCCTCCACGCTCCTGTTTGTGCTAGGCCTTTGGCTGTTCCCGCGTGATCATGGAGATTAGATATCAAACTCCCCTTTTTGGTGTTAAGGGCCATGCTCTTCTTCGGCACCGTTACTCCCTTTTTATGTCGCCGGAAACACTTTCTCAGACTTGTTGTTCCTGCCTTACTGCAGCTGGCCGCCGTTAGGTTTCTTTTTTGACCTTCACCTCTTGCTTGTCTCCTCGGTTTTTGCTCGATCTGGTGAACCCGGAGAATCCTTCTCTATTGCACTGGCGGTTTCTTTGCAGTATCATATCGATATGGGCTTCGTCCCTTTTTTCCCCCGCTCATATTCAACCTAGAGGGCGGGTGGATTTTCGACAAAGAGAAAGTTCCGCGAGAGTTTCAGGCAAGCATGAGCCGTTCCCT
>Ga0179593_1423646_pt1 | contig 12629 bp, 11 predicted proteins | sample CZODoug2_1_08_16_FD_185931 | JGI IMG/M metagenome (GOLD analysis project Ga0179593, IMG submission 185931) | Vadose zone soil fungal communities from Angelo Coast Range Reserve, California, USA - CZODoug2_1_08_16fungal (PacBio error correction) | ecosystem: Environmental > Terrestrial > Soil >... | reverse complement strand
AATACCTTCATCCCTTTTTCCACCGGGAACAGGGTGCCTCCCCCCCTTTTTATCAGGTTAGAGACGGCGGTTCAGTTTCTTCTTTTTACCTTCCCTTTATGAGTCGGCCGCAGATTCACTGACCTCAAGTATTGTTAAGGTCATCCCTTTGAGAGAAACGACTTGCGCCGACGGCGTGAGATGTCTCCTTGATTCCGAGACTTTCCTTTTCAATGACCTTTTTGCCGCTGTTCTGGGGAGGACTTTTATGCTCGAGGGGCAATTCGATTGGTACGGCTCTTGGCGATCTTTACTTCTATGAAACCTGCCCACCTTTCTCCTCTATGTTTCTGGATACGCTTGGCCTCTTCCGAGCTGCCCATTTGCCTTTTTGACCACGAGGAAAGAACACTTATGGTAACCCCCTTATGATTTGCTCTGCGGTCCAGGCGCAACTTTCGTCCCTTAATCACGAAGGCATTCTTCGTTTTTTTCTTTCGTGAAGCATGCTTCACCCCCAGGTTGGAGAATTTTGACTTCTCGGCCGCCAAATCGCCTAGATTTCCCTCCCATCGCCTCTCCTTGTTGAACCTTCCCCATTTTCCAAAACGGTTCGCGCGGTACCCCCACGCCCGTGTTCTACCTTTTTCTTCAGTTGGTTGTTCTTTACTGATTTCTTGACACAGGAAGACAGCTCCCGTGCCCATTTTTCGCGCTTTTTTTCCCTTTTCTTGCCTCCTTGATGCTAGGTGAATGGCATCAGACGGCTGTGGAGTTTTTTTTGATTTCCCTGTGCCCGTAGAGGTACTGACACGGGGGGTTGCCTCGATTTCTTCCACTCCTCGCGTGATACTTGCGACTCTTTTTATTTCCTGACTGTCTTCGGCCTTCTTTTTATCGGTGTAATCCTGCAGACGTTGATTTTTCCTTTGCGATCCGCTTTCCCCCTCCCTGAGGGTGTGTTTTTGCATTTTTTTTCTCGGGTTGCACTGCCTCAAAGATTCGGGTTGAAACCCCAACCGACAAAAGACGGCCGATCCTATCGTAACTCTTCCCCGACCCCCTGTGCTTAGACCTTTTTTCCCTAGTTGTCCTCCATAGCTTTCATGCCGACTACGGCATCAGCGCCTTTTCGGACCGCCACGACTTCCCTGCAGTCGCATCCCAGCTTGTCCGGTACAATCCCCTCCCCCCCCCCATCCACAGAAGCTTTTGACCCTGCTTATCTAAGTACTGTCTATTCAAATAATGCTCACGCGGAGTATTGCCCCCTCCTTTTCTTGATCGAGCGACACATGCCTCTTCTGTTGCCCCTCGCAGATGCCCTTTTCACAAACCGTTATTAGCTAAACACAGAAGAGTCCTATGACTCCACCTGCACATCCTCATGGCGCTTCGCCAGCTAAACATTCGCCCCCCAACGCATCCCCCGCTAGACTGTTTTTTCCTATTGGAGTTCCCCCACATGGTGAGAACAACTGGCCGTGCTTCGTAAGGTTCGCGGTCTCCCTTTCGACTCCGCTGCCTGTATTCTGCGTTCCTGTCGCTTGTCTGCTTTCAATTTAACGCATCTCCCCCCCATGGGTTCTCTTCGCTGAATTCCTCAGTCTTCCATCACAGTGCCCGTTTTGAATATTTACTGCCCTTTCCCCCAACCTCGCCGTGCGAGTGTAGAGCCACCGAAAAAGTGCCTTCCCTTGGCACTAAACCTTGCCTCTCCACCCCGGTTTTTGAAAAATCTGTCCCTCTTTTGTACCTTTCCCCGCAGTCTTTGAAACTTGAGACCCTGTGCATTTTCCTCCCTAGCCGCCCAAATTGTCCCTTTCCCTCCTCCGACGCGATTTTTTGATTGTTCCCCGGGCTCCGTAAATCCCCCAGGTTCCACGCAAACCTGCCTTGAACTCTTGGGAAAAAGAATTGGTTTGCTTGCTTCTCCCTCCCACTTTTCTTGTGTTCCCCTTTCAAGCTAGCGACTTGAAGACGGTTGACCGTGTGGCGCGCCCCCCAGGGACTCAGCGGCTTTTGCCAGGCTTTTCTGCCCCCTCCTTCTCCTGTGAGCTCGGTTTTTACGGATTTCCCCCTCCGACGCGTCACTTTCTCCCCCAGTTTGTCCCCACACTAATTTTTTCTCTCCAATATTTTTTGATTTCCCTTAACCATGGGTCATATCTTTTCCCCAATTGTCTACCACCCCCTTTTTTCTCCCCCCCCCCCAACGGGATGTTTCCTTCCGCCTCATTTAATTTTTCTTCTGAGTCAGTTCATATTAAACACCGTTTCCCCCCTCTTCCTTCATAAAAGAAAACCGTGGTGGCTGTCTGTGCTCGGTCGTACTTTCCCCCCCCCCCCCCTTTTTTTACACAGAGGCTGTCTGCTTTTCGCTTGCGTTCGCGGTTCTTTTTTTACAAGCCGCGGTTAGTTGACCCAGATTGTTGTTTGTTGTTTACTCCGCTGCCGCCGCGCTTCTCAGACCTTCCCTGGACATTACGTCCTCGCTGTGTCCCTGTTCCAGGACTTTATCTGCAACTACAATGGCCTTTGAAGAAGCGACGACCTTCTGCGACGCCTGATCCCCACACGGATCCTTCTCCTCTGTCCTGGGAAAGACCTTCAATTTTTCCTTTTGAGAAGCCCCCAGAAGACTGCATGCCACTTTCCACCGATACCCTTTTGTAGACAGACCTGTCGCTCTTGTTTTCCCCTTCCCCTTTAGTTGGTAGGGTTCTTCCTTCTCCCTGACTGGCCCTAAAAGTTGATCGGCCAACAGGACCGAGGCCTCGGTCTTCTCGCTTTGTCTCCTTTTCCCCTCCTTGAACAGTGTTTGCGTTTGATGATTTTTTCCCCCAATAAGTGTAGCCACCCAACCCCCCCCCCCATGAAAACCGATTTTTTTTGACATGCGCTTGGGCTCCCCTCCTCCGAGCGCAATTTGAGTTGCTGCACCCTCCAGGGTATCTCTAACGCAAAGGTCCCCTCTTGACCTACTCCGAGACGTGTCGATTTGGCCTTCCCGCCGTAACAACTATATCTACTCCTTTCTTTTCCCCTTGTAGAGCGCCCTTCCCCTATTGTCCCGTCTGCTTTGGAGCACCGTGCCCCGTCATATACCTTTGTTATAGTTCACGATTTCTCTTTTACTTTGCTCCCGCATTCTTCGGTTTTTTACTCGATCCGTGTCCTTCCTGCTCATTTTTCCTCTTATTCTTCAAGTAAATCTGCTTCTCGGGCGAGAAGTGGTTTCCCGATACACTCGACCCCCTCTGCCCCAAATGCCCACTTGCATGCTCGGCTTTTCCTTCTCAACTCGAACTAACTTTGTTGCCCCTTTTTTCGAACTCTCCAAGGTAAAACTGTTAAATACTGCCTTGTCTTTTTTTTCTTTTCCTTCCCTACCTAGTTGCTCGGACTCGTACTGCCCCCTTCACAGCACATTAACCCTCCCGGAAACCCTAAACCTCCCGAGTTTTTTCTCGTTATTTTTTTGGTTGCATGCTAGTGATCTTGATTCTTTTTGCCCTTTCGTCTTAACTGTGGGTTCTCCTCTTCCCCATCCGCTTTTCACCACCCTTGTGGCTTCATCCAGTGACCGTCCGGCGGAAGGCCGTTTGACCCCCCCTTTGAATTTTCACCTTTCCCCTCCGTTCCCTTCTCACCCCTCTTGGATCTCAGCTCCCCACACTACGCGGGAAAGTTCCATTCCCCCCGAAGACTCTAGGTTTTTTCTTTGGAGCCCCCCCCCCCCTTTTGATGTTTGTGGTCTACTATTCTTTCGTTTTGTGGTTTCCGAGAGTATGTAACTCAAACCAATCCTGGGTTTTTTTTAATCGCACGAACCCATGCCAGTTCAGTCCGCCTTCCTTTTCTCCTTGGATTACTGATTTGGCGATTCGATCCCCAGCTTTGATGATTACTTTTCCTGCGCGGGGTTATAATTTCGCTTTCATTATTCCCGCCTTGTGTAACACCCGTCCAATCACAGTGTGTGCCCTGCTGTCCCCTAGTTCACTTTCCTTCTGCCACAGTTCCTTTTCCCCTTTTCCGAAGAGAATCAGTACTTCTTGCATTCCACCTTCCCTCACCGTAGAAAAAAGGTAGTTGTTTGATTCATCTCTTCCGTTGCTTTTTTTCCCGCGAAGCTCCCTTTCCTGGTACCTTCCTTTTTGCGTTGACCTTCCACATCAACCCTGAGGAGAGGCATTTTGAACCTTTCTAGTTTCGCCAACGCCGCACACCTTCGGGAACTTTATGCCGATCCCCTCCAGAAGGGGTCTTTGTTCCAACTTAGGTTTTTTTCGGTTATTCTGGACAAATGCTCGAACTCCCTCCGATGCGGATTGCGGTGGAACCCTGCTTACCCCCTCCCTTGCTCTTTTCTCCCCCGGCGACTTGTTTGCTAACGGACCTACGGCAAGGAACTTCTTTTCCCCTCCTGTATTTATTCCTTGTAGTGTTCCTCCAAAGAAGACCGGTCCCCTATGTGGTAAGTCTCCCCCCTGTTCCCTTCAGGGATTCGATGCTATCTTTTTCAGTTTTTTTTACCTTGTCCCGCTATAGTCCTACATCTCGGCTCTTTTTCAGCGTGTTCCCTTGTTCTTCCTACAGATCCCCTGGTTTTTCCTCCCCCCTTTTTCCACATGTGAGCAGATTCTTCCGTTGCTCCAAGCGCCTTTATTAAAACCTGTCAGGTCACACATCCTGAGCCACGTTAGGGACCATTCCTCAACGACACGTCAAGTGTTGTAATCCCTCAAAACGTGATCGCTAGAATCGTCCCCTACCTTTAAGGTTTTTTCAGCCAATAACACCGTTGACCTGGAGATTCAAGCCCCCAAAAGGGTCCCTTTTGTAAGAGCGGAACGATCTTTCCCCCCTCCCCCGTTTTTTGTTCGGTGATTTTTGTCGGGGGTTGTCCTCACTAATGTGTATTTTTTTCCTTTTCCTCCCTGACCGATCTTTCCCTTCCTGTTGTGTCAATCACCCCTCCCCACACGTCCAATAAGCCGCATTTCGTTATCCTCCGTTACAATTTCGCGCGTTCTTCTTCCTTTCCCCGTTCCAAGGGCCAAATAGTTTCGCCCCCTTTTCTTGAAATGGGTCCCTGTCCAGACTTGCTATCCGCGCGGCTGCCTCATTTCGCCCAACCCCACCCACCCCCCCCTTTTTCTTAAACCAGCTGTTTTTACCCTCTCCAGCCGAACTGAATCGATCGCCCACTTTTTTACCGTGGAACAAACTGCAGGCCTCACCAGCTCCCCCCCTTGCCTTCAGTCGAGGCCAAACCCCTGTTTTCCTCCAGGGGGATCGAAAACTTGTTACCTTTCCTTCCTTTTTCGACACTTGATTTTTGTTGTCCCTTTAGCCAAACCCCCTTCTCCCGGTGGTTCGAAACTGTTGTGCGTCCCACCCTTTCTTTCCCTCCCCCGATGTCAAGTGTTTCAACCGCATCATGGTTAAGTCACATCCCCCCAGCCCCCCTATTTTTCCCAGACTTCCAGTGTGGCTCGGCCGTCTCTTCGGTCTGGCCAGACCAACAGATTTCTCGGGTCCGGAATCGTTCATAGGAGAACTGACTTTCCTCCGTGCCCCCCCTGCCCATCTGCTTCCTCGGAGTCATCCCAGTGAGCGCCCCCCTGCCCTTTCGGCTAGCGAATCGGAACACACCTCACTAAGGTGTGTTCTGCTTCTGCAGCCAACAATCTTTTCCATTTCCCTTCAGGGCTATCAATGTTTGTTCCCTCGCGGTTCCCTTACACTCGTGACCCCCGAAGACGATGTCCCACTGTGCTTTAGGAGGATAAGTCCCACCATGCAAGACTCCCTTTTACGCCCCCGATCCCCACCGGTTTCGAGGATGTTTCCAGGGGGTCACAAGGTTCCCCTCCCTTTCGGTGCGTGCATTCACTCAACTGTGTTGTTCAATTCCCTAATAGCCGGAATTTCCCCCCTTCCGTGGTAAGTGGCCAGTACCCTCTGGAGTGAGATGATTTCTTTTCATTCGCGACCGACGACATCGCATATGCCAGTCCCTTTCTTCCCCTTTTGAAAACCTCCAGCCCCCCATTCACGTCCCCGGTTATTTCTTCACCATTTTGTCCCCACTGCGGCTCGTCTTTGGAGGGAATCGCCTTTTTTTGGTCCAACTTCTGGTTGGCTCCCTTCTGTGTACCATGCGGCTTGCTTTGCGTGCGCTTCGGCGAGGCTTTTCGGTCGTATTACTACATTTCGATCTTGTTTTTTTCCACTCTTGCCTAGGGTCCTTACCAGGACCTTTTTTTTTGACATGTTCTTTCGCTTCGATCCCTATCTTTCCCAATACTCGCGTTGAAGAGTCTTGTTCCAATTTTTCTGCCCTCTTTTCTGACTCCGCTGCAGCGCTGTTTTCCCCTGTCGTGGTTCTTAGGTTTTTCTTCTGCCTTTTTGCGGTTACGGGTTGGCTTTATTGCGGAAGCCTCTTCCTTGTGGAGTCGTTCCCCGCGCGGTTTCTGGCTGGTCCTGGCCTTGCGCCACGCGGTCCCCTCAAAAGGTATAGGAAGCGACCTTCCCTTGGTCCAGTTCGCTGGATATTCGGGCCGTTGCTTTTTTTTTCTTTTTCCCCCCCTAATCCCCTTTTTCTTTTTCCCCGTTCAAAAGAGATTCCCCACCCTCCCGAAACCTCAACAACATCCGGATCCTTGGCCAGCCACGATCAGTCGACGCCCATTCGTGCCTTGAGAACGCTCAAGGGCCTTTTTAATTTGGGTCGAGGCCGAAAGAGCTGGTGCTGGACGACGTTTGAGAGAGCAGTTTTCTTCCTGGGTTAGCCGGCTGTCACCCAGAGTTCAGGACCTTCATCAGGAAAGACCCCCCTCTCTACGTGGCCCAATGCCCAAAAGACATAGCCCCTGTAGCCTGCGGTCCAGCATTTCTTTTCTGCCGCGAACCCGAGCCGGTGTGGTCGTTTTTTTTTTCCTTTTGACCTTGGTTTTTTGATCAAGGACAGGAACCCCAAAACAACCCGGTAGAACCGGGATTTTTGTCTTTTCGCTTAATCGTTGGTGATTTGTGCCCTTCCAGTGGATTGAACCTTAATGGGGAAGTTGAAGGCTGGTCTTGTTGTTGCCTCTTCAACTTCAAACAAGCCTTTCTCCTTAAGCGTCTCCTTTTCTCTCTATGTAGGGTGGCTGGTCCCCGCAATTGTTCTCCTCTCTCCCCTCTCCCTAAGGACATAAACTTTGGCACAATCCGGTTGTTGCTTTTTCCCCTGAGTAGTTCTCCCTGCTAGCTGTTTCTGCTCGTACAGTCCCCCCAGATATTAGTGCACTCCCCCTAATCCCTCTACGGAGAGCTGGTGGCCTTGGTTACTCCGTAATTTCCCGGTTCCCCAGGGAGAATTCTTTTTTCCCTGGCCCGGATCTCCCGAACCGAGGCTGCTTGTACAGGACCGACGGAAGTCCAGGAAGCCCTCTGCTGCCATCGCCTCGGAGCCTTCGTTCATTCACGGGGGCCAATCACGACTGCGCCTTGCTCTTTCGCTCAGCTCAGTCGATTCCATCGTTCAGATCCGATCTTTGGTCCGCCTTCTCTTGCTCTTCTCGGTCGTAACCTTTCCGTAACTTCTTGACAGCAGTTTCCTATTCTATTCTCAATGGTTTTTTCGTTCTTCGCGCTTCGCCCCGCCCTCAGGCTTCGTCGCTATTAGCCTCGAACCTGCCTGGCCTTTTTCCCCCGACATCTGCGTTCCTTCCCCCCCGTCAGCCTCTTCTCTCGATTTTATTTTACCCCAAAGGCGCTGCCCTGTGCGCGCGTCGACAGCTTTTTTCCTCCCGCGGAGCCTCTTTTCCTTGTATAGTTCGCCTTCGTCCCATGACGGACGAAAGCGTTGACCACCGTTCGTCGGCCGACTCTTTCTTGTGATTCTGCGCAATTTTCGAACGGTTTCCTTTCCCCACGCCTTCGTCCTCGAAACTTCTGGAAGTTTCCGGTGGGGATGATCCCCCCTTTTCCTGAGTAGGTATTCAATGTATTGCCGGGCAGCAGGTCTCTCTCAGTCCTTTTTTTGCGGCTGCAGTTTCGGTCGCCATTCCCTTTCTCTCTGGAGATCTTTTTCCCACTTCTTTCATCCTCGTTTTTGGTTGAGTCGAGGATCTTGGCCGAAGACAGCCCTTAGTCCCCCTTTTCTGATATCTCAGGGCGCCATCTTCCCACTTACTTTTTCTCCGCGGTTTTTGTATAGATCCCCTGTTCCCCCGGCAAACCCCCTGAGTTCAAATACCTAAGTAACTTAGAGATCATCCCCCCCCCCCGTTACCCCCTCCAGGTTCTCCCCCTTTTTCCCTCTCGTTGAGCGAATTCGCCCCCTTTTTCTGAGTTTCGCTTTCCAAAGGCCGCGTTCTTGCCTTAGAGCTTTTTGATACCCCGTGCATTGGCCTCGATATCCAATTTTCCTTTTCCTTGATGCTCACTTTCAGCTGCTTGCCCGATTTGCAAACCAGTGTCGAACTTCTATCTTCCTTTACTTTCTGGTCCTGAGGGCCCCGAACATCGTCTCCCCTCTTACGCTTCGAAGTGTTGCATCCAGGGTCCTTGATCCAACAGTGCCTTTTTCCTCAATGAAAGCCGAGTTCGAGGAATCGCCTGAATTGCATTCTTTTTCTTCCGCTCAGCTCCGAGCCGAAACTTCGACCCCCCACCCACTTGAGTCCTTACCAATGACCCCCCCATTCACTGTCACATTTTGATCTCTATTCATTGAGCAAGAGGACTTCGTTCACCTGAGCTTCCCTCTGAACGATACACTGTTCCTTGTAGCGCAGAGGCCCCCCGAGAGCTCTTCGGTCATGGGCTCTCACTAAGTCCTTTCAGGCTTTGTCCGCTGAAGTTCTGAAGGGTCTCATTTTTTTAAGGGCCCCAGTCAGCCGCCCCGGCTCTGGATCGTTAGAGCCGGGGCAAGCGAGTCGTACTTTTTGGATCGTACGGCGACCGCATTGCCCAGTAAAACCATCTCCGTCTGATATTATGGTCGAGTGGCCCCTAAAAGGATTCATGAGCAGGAAAGGATCCCTTCCCCCTCTTCGCACGCCCGCTTGACCTCCCTCACCTCCAATTTTTTTTTTGATGGTCCCGGTCGTTAGTTATTTTGCTCCCCCCAGGAGGAATATTCCGGCCCCCCTTTCTTTTTTCCTCGGAGCCTCCCCCGTCGGCCGATTCTTTTCCCAGCGGCCTTGGAGACCGTTGCGGCACAGAGGAGAACACACAGACACCATGACTGCTGCCAAACGGCCCATTCCGATTAGCAAGAAGTGGTTTTGTATTGCCGTACCCCCCCTACCACACGGTTAGCGCGGGGCCTCCCAACACAACAAACAACAGCGTTTTTTTTTTATAAGTTCCCTTGGTTGTTCAGAGGTCCTTTCCTCTTCTACATGATCCAACGGCCTCTACCCCAAAAAGTGGTCGAGTCTCTGTGGAACTCCCCCTATGCTCTTTTTCCTTTTTTTCCTCTTTTGAGCGTTGATGCCGGAAGGGCCAAGAACTTTGGTGGTAGTGATTGACAGGGCCGTCTCTTTGATAGGTCGGGCCCTCCGGACCAGGAGATCCCTCTCTTCATTCTTTTTTCCAAGCAGGCTCTTCTTCCTCTTTTAAATATTTGACATTTTTTTTAGCGGTGTCCTCCTGACAGATTTTTCGAGATGATTTACTGTGATCTGATTTTACCAGGTTGTACTTGTGCTTTCTTTGTGAGATTTTAATTATTTGGAGGCAAAATTATTTAGTTTTTGAACCCCCCCAAGCAAAATACTTTTTTCTCGACTGAATACCCCTATTCCCATTTTGCACCCCCGTCGCTTCCTTTTTTCGGCCTCTTTAATTCCTACGTATCCGGCACCAGGCCACCCAAATTTCTTAAGGTCCGACCGTAATTCGGAGACGCCCCTCCCTTCCCTGGCTTCGCTACTGTTTCGCAGGAGCGCCTCCCTCACCGGCCCCCCATCCCCACGCCCCCCCAGAAAAGAGCTTGTTATACTAATCTCTCATTTGCCCGTGACTTTTCTTCCAACGCTGTTGAGAATATCTGACGGCGTCCCCCCTTTACCCTCCGATTTGTTTCATGTACCCTTCCCCCTCGTCTTTGGAACAAAACCCGTTTTTACTTTTTACCTTGTCCTCAAAATTCTTCCCCTAGAGGAACGACTTTACGCCTCACGCTGCCCCCCCCGAATAAAAATTATCCCCCCCCCCCCCTCTTCATTTAAAATAGAACGTGCGATTCCCAGCCTTCAGTCCGTGACGAAACCACCGGTGCGACCATCACGGCCGTTGTCTTTGCGTTGTTTTTCTTGTTGTCTGCGGAGAGAAAGTGGGCTCCTCCGATCTTTTTGGTCCTTTTCCTTTCGCTTTCCAGCGAAATAATCCCCTCCCTCCTTGGAGTGAGCTCCTTTTTTTTAAACTCATTTCTTCTTCAAAGTGACTGGAAGAGGATGCACAACACTCCGCTTTGCCGCCACCCTACCCCCCCTTTTCACGTTCCCAGTGTGAACTATACCCTCCCCTTTTTCCACCTTGTTTTTGTTTTGAAAAACATCTGTCCCTTTCCTTCTGGCAGTTAAGCATTTTCCCTTCCCCAAGATTTTTCCCTTACCCCCCCCTCAACATTTTCCATTCGGCGGACTCTTTTAGTGTTTTTCGGCAGAACCCTTGTCTCCACCCCAACAGTTTTCCCCCCACTGCCTTGCCCGTTGTTGTCCAAAGAATTTTTTTTCTGCGGGGCCTATGTTTTGTTTACACTATTCGCCCTGCTTCTTCTCCGGACAGCGGTAGGTGAGGGACCGGGGACTGCTCCCATGACGTGTGACGGATCCTCCCCCCTTCTTTGCGCTCTCCGATCACAAGACGATCACCAATCCGTGTTTACTCTTTCAGACCTGCTTGGTCCAGGCGAAAACCTTTGCCCAAACTCACACTTTTTTACGTCCTCGGGTTTGCTTTTAAAGAGTTTTTCCGACCCTTGACATCGGGTTGCAATAGAGTAGACCACCCCCTTTTATAACCAAACAGGTTTCTAGTTTTTTGGTATAAGTCATGACCTCCCAGCCCCTTTTGATTTATCGCAGTCATGTCTTCCCCCCCGTTTCGAGCTAAATGGATAAGAAAAACTGGTGTACCTTCATGAGTCTATTGATGGTCCCGGCCTCATTAAAACGTGTGTTACACGGGACCATTCAATCCGTTGCGTCTGGTCTCTTGAGTCGCGGGTTGTAGTGCGGTCCCTGTTAGAGCGTTTCAGTCATCTTTTTGTTGGTCGAGTTTACAATTCGGCGGTTAAGCAGCCTTCTTGGACGTAAATGGCCATTCCACTTCCTTACTTATGATATGTGGCCTGGTTTTCCTCGCACGCGCCCCATGGCCGGGGACCCGACTCCGAAATTCTCCCTTTCGAGTTTATGTTTTGAGGTGTATTCAACCCCCTATTCTCCCGTCGGTTTTATCAGAAGCTACAGTACGTTCTTCCTTTTCCGCACTTTTTGCAATCCATCACTTCTCCGCCCCAGTGGCCGGTAAGATCCCCCGGGGTCTCTTGTTTCCCCCACTGCACTTGGTTGGGCTGGGCCTCCTGCTACCTACTGGCGCCTTTTTTTTGTTGGGAAACAACAAAAAACGCCCTCTTTGAATTCTAGAGCCTTCTTTTCCCCCGTCCGAGCTTTCCCAGCTTTTTTAACGTTTTTGTTGACCTCACATTTCCTAAGTTGTTCGCCGTTTTTTTTGAACCGAAGCATTGGTGGAAGCTGGCTCTTGGTCACCCCCTTCCCCGAATAGGCACAGTGCTGTCGCCCCCCCCGTCAGTTCTTCTCAGCCCCAGTCCCCTGAATCGTCCGCGATTGGAATGAGAGCGCCTTCCCCCCTCCCATATGAAAACTTCCCTTTTATCTCTGTCATCCTGTCCCTTACGTTGTAGTCTATTTTCCCGGATTGGATTTCCCCTTATTCTTGAGACACCCGACCCCCCTTCCTCTTTTTAGATCTTCGCTGGTTTTGTGTTTTCAGCATATTGTTTCCGTGCATGGTGGTCAAGTCCATTTCACCGTGTCTTACGTAATTGGTAAGGGGAATTTTAAATTCCCCGCCCCTACGTTGCGATCCTTTGTTTCACCTAACCTAAGAGAATTTAACACCCTCCTCCATTATTGTGACTTTTTCTTCGGACCTGGAATCGACCATTTACCGAACTCGAATTGTGCCCTGCAGGGACCCCTATATACTAACACATTTGCCGTTTGATTTTTAAGTCAGACTATGGAATGAGCGGCCGAAGCTCCATTCAGTAATATACCAATCCCCCCCCCTAAATAATAAAAAGTCAAAGAAGGGGGTCGCGGTCTTTACGGTTGAATGCCCCCTTGCTTCTATGATAGATGATCCCCCCGCCCCTCCCCCAGATCAATGTTTTTTATGGATGCCATTGCCACATACCAGAGGGACCCCCTTTTTTTTTTTACTGAACGGTTGCGTTAATTTTCTTTTTCCTTTTCCTCGCAAGTTTTCCAACCCCAGTCCGCGCCTAAGATATACCTTTTTCTGTGTGCAAAGCCTCTTTTTTTTTTCCGTCCGAGACTTCTCTTAATGGTTTTTTTTTAGTTTTTCCCGTTTAAACCCCCCCTTCTTTTTTTTTTGGT
>Ga0179593_1386858_pt1 | contig 12629 bp, 22 predicted proteins | sample CZODoug2_1_08_16_FD_185931 | JGI IMG/M metagenome (GOLD analysis project Ga0179593, IMG submission 185931) | Vadose zone soil fungal communities from Angelo Coast Range Reserve, California, USA - CZODoug2_1_08_16fungal (PacBio error correction) | ecosystem: Environmental > Terrestrial > Soil >... | reverse complement strand
GTTTTTTTTCTCCATCCTGCCTCGAATCACTGTTTCCCCTCCCGGATGTTCTAAATATTGCACATCTGCATATTTCGGCGGGTTCTTCTTCCTCACTCAAAAGATTACAGTGGTCCTTACAATGAATGTTTGGTTCCTCTTTGAGCCGACTATTCGTTCCCCATTTAATGCCCCCGGCAAATTCTTTCCGTCCGCGTACTTGAGAAGTTTCACAGATACACCGGCCGCGCGTTTTCAACCCTTCATGCAGTACCAAAGGCCTCGTCCTTATTTTTTTTTCTAGTTATTGATACGGGTGCAATTTTTTTTTTTATTTGTTCTCCAGTCCGTAGTTATCCTCTGTTTACCATTTCCCAATGCCCTACTACATGGGGCACCGGTTCCGTCCCATAGCTGCGGAAATCGGGTCCGCATCCCGCTTTGAAGTGTTTTGGAGTATGTGACCCGGAGTGGGTAGCCTGACCCTTTTCGCCCAGTTTTTTAGTCCCAACAGTCATCCAGCCTTGCGCATTTCTTGCAGTTCTCTCCCCTTCCCGAATCGTGGCCTCTGTTTTGTCAATCATTTGGCGTCCCGGGACCCCCAGTGTCCTCCTGTCTTCCCCGCCTTTGTCCTTCGATGACCCACGACAAAATCCCTCCTTTGGTGATCCCCACTTTTTTCGTTTCGACCAGTCGCCGTGAATTTACATGAACATGTTTTTCTAATGTTTAATCTCGTTTCTTTGTTACGGCCACCCTCTTCCCGGACGCAACAGATTTTAGGGGCTAGGCTGATTCCTCCCTGTCAGAGTTCTTACCACGGGAGGCACAAGGGTTCCCCTCTTGAGCCTGTTCTTTCAAACCTCTTTAATTTCTGTGCTGAACCTCGACAAATGGAACCCGTTCGTTCCGCTCGTTTTACCCCCGGCCCTGGCTGGTCGGTTGGTCCAATCCCGCTGAGGCACACCAAAACCCATGGCAAACCATTTCTGTCTGCCCCTCGTAGTTTATACTTTCACTGACCAACCCCGATTATACTACAGTACTATCTTCTCCAACGGATGCTCCCTTTTCTTTTTTATCAGACTCCGTTTTTCCTCTTGTGGAGGCAATGTTAGAGGTTACTGTTACCTGTTACCCCCATTACAAAGAACCCGGTGACACGTATCTTATTCACCTCTGTCTCAAATTGTATCGCCACTGTCTGGCTGTTTAGCTTCTGGCGCAACACACGTTTTTAGATACGCCTTCTTATGCCGTGACTGACATAACGCGGTCTGAGGTTGGTGCGGACCTGTCAGGCTGGTCCTTGTTCTCTCCTCGATACCTTCAGGGGAAAATTGGCGGTCCATGTAAATTGTTGAAACAACCCTCGGTGCCTGCACCCAGCTGAGTCTCCTGCTTTCACGATTCCTTGTCATTTCTCCCGACAGATTTTCCCCCGCGGAATGGCGCCACTCCTTGACCTCTGGTCTTTCTCGATTGACCGCTTGTTTCCCCCCCCTTCAGTGGTCGTGGGTGCGATCTGCATTTGCCGACGTCAGGCGCTCCACTTTCGTTTAATTGAGTTTTGATTGACAGGATGGAGTCTTTTCGTGACCAATGATGGAACTAGCTACTTGGTTCCTTAATCGTTCAGTGTTTGTTCGTTGCGAGTGCCTATCGTCCTTGTTTGCCGAGTCCATGTCTCTTTTTTCCAGAGCAAGTATGGTCACCTTTCTTCCCCCTACAGTGCCGGAACGCGTTTCTTACCCCTCGGTCCCGAGCGCCATTGCCACGGTCTCGCGGCAAGACCCAAGGGTCGAGGTTTAGCCCTTCGGCGTTTTCGCGCCCGCGGTTCCCTGAGCTGAGGTGGTCGTGATCCTCCCCCAGTCAGATCCTTCCTCCTGAGTATCCGAAAGAACGTTCCTCCTAGACCTCCGCCCATTGATGTTTTTGTCGAATCCAGGGGTTGGGACGCCAAGTGTGTCATGGTTTGCCCCCCCCTTTCCCTTGCTTGATCCTTTTAGGCGCCTGGTATACCCACCACCCTTAAATGCAAGGTTGATCCAAAGGGACATAAACGCCGTCAACAGACCCCATCCTCTTTCTGGTGCGAAGTTTTCTTAGTCCTGTTCTTAACATTCACCGGTCACCTTTTGTATTTCACGTCCATCCTCAGAAACAAACGACCCCCCCAAAGGGCCGATTCTCGGGTGGCTTTGAAAAGGAACCTTCGTCAACAAATTTTCCTTTTGTGACTCTGGATTTTCGTACTAGGTACCCGTGGGTGTGAAGTTTAGGGACTTAGACCCGAAACAAAGTGACCAACCACACAGATGCGAGCCAGCTTTTTTATCTCCCTTTGACGCTTTCCGTTTTTAAGTCTAACCGTCGCCCTAAATTACCGGTCTTTTTTGGGCCAATCTTCTTTTTTTGGAATGCCGAGCTTGTATCTGATTATAACCCGACAAGTGTTTAGGTTTGGAGGTCGAATGTTTCCTAGAATGATGTTCTGGCTCCCAAGTGCCGTAACGTTTTTTGCCCCCCTTCCCCGCACTTACTTCCTTGGATCTCGGTTGAACCTCCTCGCCAGATCGGGGGGTGGTCCCTGACGTTCCCTTATGGTACACCGATACCCGAACAGCCCAGCTTTCCCTTTACGTTTTGTACATGTCTTCCTTTCCCGTTGTGAATGAAGCTGAAGCTGTGCCTCCCACTGCGGTTTCTTGCTTTCTTACGCTGGGTACAAGGGAGTCCTTTCAATCTTTTTCACAAAGTCCATTCTTTGACTTCTTCCAAATTTCCACTTCCGATGGGCGTTCTTCCTCGTGAATAGTGCACCTCCTTCTGAGCCACATCTCTCGCAATGTCTTCTTCTCTGGCGGAAAACATCCACACACTGGATCCCATCCAGACACCTCGGTGACATTCTCCGGGATATCCGCCGGCCTGATCCGACGCTTATTTTGCCCCTCCCGGCCCCCCGGTCGTTGTTCCCCTGTGACCGCGAACCGAGGGAGGTCCACCCCTCGGGGGGGTTTTTATAAGCCTTTCCCCTTTCATTCTCCATTTTCCACCCATGAAGCGGTCGCTGCTTCTTTACATCTTTTCTAGCTGAGCAGTTTAATGCCGTGTAAGGTCTGTTACCCCCACAAGGGGGGAGTTGGATCGGACATAATTGGGGGCCTGATCTCCCCCCAAATGCCCAATGTGTGTTAATGGACCCGTTTTACCCTTATCTTGGCCTGCCCGCTACCTGTTGTTGACCCTTCCTCCTGGAAGCTTTGGCATCTTGTAGCAGCAAGCCATGACCCCCTTAATTTCGGGCCTCTGGACACCCCCCCTTCCCCTTAAGGATTCGTGTCCTCGTGCGTCAGCGTTCCAGTGCGTCGGCCCATACCGTCCCCAGGTGGCATGTAATTAGTTTTTTTTTTTTTTAACCCCCCTCCCCCCGGGGCTACCCCCGCAAAAAGCGCGCGCCCAGGCCCCATTTTTTTATAGGCGGTACCCTTTTTTGCCCCCCTGTTGGACCTATTGACAACTGTGACCTTTGTCTCGCCCTAGAAGGTATGCCCTTTTGGACACCGCCGACCCCGCCACCCGCCACCACTATCGTACAGCCCTTGAATAGACATGTGGTCGGGCCGCCCCCTCCTTCTACGTGCCTTGGGTGATTCCAAATAGAACACCAAATTGCCTTTACTCTTCTGATTTCTAGTCTTGGCACCGGGCCGTGAGCTTTGTATCTGTTGGTGCCGATTTCTTGAGTCAGAACAAGCTTTCGCCTATCTGGGCCTGAGATAATCATCTTTTGACGTGGGATTGGTTCCGGCGACAGGGTGGCGCCAAGCTTTTCCCTCCCAGCTTTCACTACATTGCCGGGTCTCCCAGGCCCGAACCCTCCCAGATGCCCCATAAGAATGTTTTGCACGGCGGTCCGACCCACCCATCAAGGTCTTGCCCAACCAACCCATTGCGTCACCGTTTTCATAAAGGTCTACAGCCCCCACAACGATTTTTTTGACCCTGGAACCCCATTTTTTTTTTTCTTCTGCCACCGTATTACCTTTTTGGAGTCTTCTTCTTTCATGTTCCCCCCCCCTGCTCCTCTCCCGTTCCATTTTCTGCTTCTTTCCTTTATTCTTTTTTTGATTTTTTTCAAGTCCGTCTTAAAGCTTATTACCGACACCTTCCCCGAAAGCCTTCCTCTGTCCCACACAGGCAGAGGGGTAAACGGACAAACCATCCCGTGGAACGACTACTACTATCTCTCCCAAGGATCCTTATTTCTTATCGGGGGCCTTAAAAGCCCCCGCCCCCAGAATTTTTAGTTCTGACTCTTCAATTTTTCCCAACCCCTTACCCAATCCGTACCGCACTAAAGTCACCCCCCGTTGTTTTCTGCGTGCGGGCTCCTTAATTTCCCCGTGCCAGTTCCACCCACCTCAGGAGCCCGTCTTTTTTTTTAGCCCGCTTTCAAGAGGCCGCCCCCTGCCATCTTTTTTGCCAACACCCGATCGATGTTCGGTTTTCTCCCCCCCCCCCATTCAGTTAACTCAATTTAACCCTGGACCCCTGACCCCAACCACTTCTCCTTCTTGGGCACGCGATTTTCCGACTGCAAAAGCTCCCCCTTTTTCACCGCTGAACGATCGAGGCCATTTTCGATTTCTAGACCTTTCAAAAGGTCGTCACCCCTCCAGTCCCTTTTCTTTTTTCTCCGGTAGAGGCTTTATCCCCTTTCCCAGGCCCCGGTTTTCATGGCGCGGCCGATTAGTTGATTTTTCTTTCGTCCTTTGTGACAAAATCCCCCATTCTTGGGGCCCAACCCTTTTAGCGTTTTTGGATTGCTGGATGCTTGCCGGTGTTCCCCTCTCTGGTCTTGGGTGTTATTCGCCGTCCAAGGCTTGTTGAGGTAACACCTCCTGGGCTGTGCGTATCCCCCTCACACCTTTTTTACTCCCCACAACCCACCCTTTTTTTTTCAGAGCCCTTTGCCTATGTCCATACCCCACCAACTGGCTGTGCCTGCCCCCCAGCCCTTTGTTCCTTTCGTCTCAGTGTACGTTTTTGGTTCTGGAACCTTTTCTTTTTTTTTCATAGTCGGATCCTTACTCTTGGAGTCCCGTTTCAAGGCACTTTTGGTACACCCCCTCGTGTTTCCTTGTCCTAGCCTTGAGGCTTTTCAGGGTTGGCATCTTTTTTTTTCTCCCCGTGGTTTGTTTGAGCGATTTCACCCGGCCCCAAAAAGGTCGGCTTTTTCCCTCCCCAGCGTCTTGACTATCCTTTTGTAATCATATCACCAATCGGCCCTATGACTTACTTTTAAGGGTCGACGTCCCTAAACCTTTACCTCGCCGGGGCTGGTTTTAGCCGCCGGTTGATTCTCTTTTTGTCCAACACATCTGCCCTTGTCTCTCATTCACGCAGTTGGTCTTTCCCCACGGGCGGTGGTACACGACAAGTCCAATGTGCGGACCCTCAAACACCTCTGGGGTCTGACCTGGCCCCCCCACGCCCTCTGCAGTAAGTTCCGGCTGCCTGGCCTTCCAAAGACGAGTCATTTTTTCTTTCCTGAAGTGCTCAAGACCTTCTGCAATCCGCATTACACAACTGTTCTGGTTAGCATACACTGAATCCCCCAAACTGGAGTAAAGACCTCTGGGGTACTGTTCGGCGTAATGTCTTATTTGTTGTGAGTGTTCTCATATCCCATCAAAGGCTTCCCCGCTTCGGGTCCCTGTTTTTTCTGTCTGGGGTCTGTCAATCGACAAAGCGCTCCAGTGTGTTTTTAAGTTTTTTTCCCCTTTGACCGCCAGAATCGGTGCATTGGTTTTCTTTTTGTCCTCAATTGGGAAATTAGAACTTGGTTGGGGGGCGGTTGTTACTAAGTCGTTTTTTTTTGGTCCGTTTCCATCCCCCCAATGTTCTGATTTTTTATGTACCTGCATTTACACCGGAGAACAGTGGTTGTCTCTATTTTTCGATTTGGTGCAGGCCCGCGTCGTTTAACCTTTTTCTCCTGTTTTGGGAGGGTGTACGACCAACCGATTCCGAGGTTCAGCTTTTTCACTAAAGACGTTTTGGTTGTTCTGTTCCCCGATTTCCCCTAGGATTGTTCGGGCATCTCCCTCGATTGTTACCATCAGAGGGACTAGGCGGACAATTGTCCTTCTGGTTGTGTTCATCTGGGTTGTGCTTCCCATGGTGTGGTTTCAAAGCCCATGTGATTTTGTCTGTCTTTTTTTTGAGTTTCAGCTTTTTGCTAATTTTATGGGGCATTTCAGGAGGTCTTTTTTGTCTTTTTAGACCCTGGAAATTTGTTTCTTTTTTTTGTTCATGAAGTCTTGTCTGTGTCATTCATTAGAAGCCGAACGGCCCGGATTCCTTCCCTCTTTCTTGAAGTTAGGCCGTAAAAAGTCTTTTTTTTCTAGATCCATTCGCTACCTACTGACTTTGGCCTTTTCCCCTCTCTCTCATCCGCATGCTTGGGCTTCTGGAGACCTTTAAAGTCCGGAAGGCCTATCTTCGAGTGACCTTACTCCGAGGCCGACTTATTAAGCTCCTTCTTTATGTTCTTTTTTTTTAGGAGTTGTTCCTGTGATATTCGGAAGGGACCCCATATAACTTTTTTGGGGTTTGTGGATCATTTTTAAATATCTATTCTCCCTCCATTGAATCTTTCTTCTGGTTCCGGTGTAGTTGTTGATGTGTTCAGTTGCCTTTATGATGATTTGCCAGCTGTGGCTGATTTTGGGTTTTTGGCATTATGCAATAGCCCCACCCATACCACACGATACTTGCCTGTTACTTCTGCCTCCACTTTCCTTCCCCGCCCTCCAAACTTTTCTCCAGTCCTTTGAAGTGCTGCTTCTCCATAAACTCTCGACACCGACTTGCCCTTTATTCCCCCCCGTTCGCCGCAGTCCCTTTCGCCATTTTCCTATCCTTTCACCCCACCCCGATCTATCCTCCTCTTTCTTTTGTAGAGTCCCCTATCCACTCTTGTCACCCCTCCCCATACCTCCCCGCCCCCCTTTGTGGCATACTTGGAGTTTGCATTCTCCCTCACCCCTTCCCCACTTTCCCAGGTCCCCTTCCTACCCCCTCTTTTTTTCTCTTTTTCTTTTTTCCCTGGACCGTTACCCACCCTCCTGTCAGACGTTTTTTTTTTGCACACGATTTTACAATTCCCGCATTTTTACCCCCCTTTTTCTACTGTCCCTCACCTTTCCCTCCCCTTCCCTCGCCCCTGCATTCCACTTCTTTCAAGTGCAGGTTCACCCCTGCTCTGTTTTTATTTTCCTTTAGATTTTTCGCCATTTTCTAATGGTGCTTTCGATTCTCCCACCGCCCTTCCCGGTCCCGCCTCCCCTTTTTCTTCCTTATTCTCACCTGTCCCGGTTTCATTCTTCCAACCACCCCACCGCACCTGTTTGCAGGTTTCCCTCCCATTTCTCTCTCTTACCCAGGCGGCTCATCATTCCTTTTTTCTGTGTATTCTCTACCTTTATTTCCTACTTCTTTTCCTACTGGCCCACCCACTCCCTGTGCCTTTTACTTTTTTTTTCACTTCTTTGCCCCCTTTCTTCCGCCCCCGTTTACCTTTCAGTGTCTTCTCAGGTCCTTTTCCCCTCCATCCGTACATAGCCCTTCGGTCTGAGTCCGGGCCCCTTCCCTTTTTCCTGCCCTCACGGCCGTCACGGCGCGTCCTCTTGTCTTTGTTTCACACCCCCCTTTTCCCCTACTTGTTTCCTCTTTCTGCCCCCCCTACATTAACGCCCCGGTTGGACTTACAAGTATGAATATTTCATGACCACCTTTCTGCGAGCAGTCTTCTCGGAGTGGTACCTTTTTTTTTTTTCTCACAGATCCTCGTCCTTTAATTTGTTTTTGCGCTGTTCGTCCCTTTCCTTTCCCATCACTTTCTTTTGCCTGTCTTCTCTTGTCAGGTGTTGCTTCCTTTCTTTCTTTGCCTGAGCGTCTTCTTTTTACCTCCTGGCGTTCCTCTTTCTTCCTTTTTTTCCTTTTTTTTTTACCTTTTTTCTTCCCCGCCCTCTTCCATAGACTGTCTTCGTTCTTTTTTGTGTCTTCTTTCCCATTCTTGCGTTTTCCCGATTGCTTCGTTCTCCACGTTCCCCAACCTCATGACCGGCATTTCCCCGGTTTTCTTTCTCTTTGGTGTCCATCCTCCTTCACCCCACCGTTTCTTGTCCCTCTGCACCCAATCCCCCTCTGTTACATCCGCTTTAACTATACCTGTCCCCTTTTTTTTTGCCATTGCGTCTCTTGGTTCTCTCTGCATACCCCCATCTCATCTTGATCATGTCTTGATCTGTCCGGCTGTACTGTTGTGTCTCCTGTCGGATGCTGTTGCGTTAATTTGGCCCCTCCTCCTCCCGCCTCTTTTTTCGCTACGATTTCTATCTTTCCATCCTCCACTTCTTTTTTTTCATTCCAATTTTGCCCCCCTTTCACAGACCCTTCTTCTTTTCCCTTCCCTCTTTATTATCTCCCCCCGCACCCTTTTTCATTGTTGGCTTTCTCTCACTTCTCAGTTGTTCCCCCGCCTTTTTCTCCTTCGTTTGCACTGTATTTTTCTCTTATGGCTATCAGCTTTGTCTCGATTTATGTTATATTTTCGTTTCATATCCCGAGTGATTTCTTTTCTTTTTTTTATCCCCTACGATTCGCTGGTGTCTATCACTTTTCTCCTCTTCCCTCCCCCCCCTACACCTTCCCGTTTTTCTTTCTTTCCTGTTCCGTATCTTTCCTCTCTCGCCTTTTGATAGAACCATGCTGTCTCGCCGTCTTCGTCCCCCCACACGTGGTTCCCACCGGCGACTAACTCCGTTAACTTTTGCTCGTTGTGTTTTACCATCTTCCCCCTTCCCGCCGACTTTTCTTTTTCCTCCCTCTTTTGTCCCCCGCCCCTTTCCCCTTTTTCCTTTGCTGGCTTCACCCTTCTTCACTCTTCCTTCCCCTGATGGGGGCGACCCGTCTTATGTGTTTTTCGCCCACCCGTTCTCTCTCCTTCTTAACCCCACTGCTCATGGTTTTTAACCCCCCCCTTTTTCCCGATTTCCCTCTTCTTTCTCTTTTCCTGTTCATTGCCTTGACAAACGGCTCGTTCACCCCGCGCTTTTTTTTTCCCTGCGTGTAGGGTGCGACCGTCTTCGGACACCCCCCCCGCCCCTTGCCTATTTGCCTCATGCCCTATCCCCCTTTTTACCACCCTTTTATGTTTTGTTTATCTTCCTTTGTCTTTTTCCCAGTGCCCACCTTCTTCTTCACCTTCCTTTTCTCCCCCTTCACAATTTCCTATCCTTGCTTCTTTTCCCTCTGTTTTTTCTCTTCCTCCATTACTCCCCTTCCCTTATTTTCCAGTTTTATTTTTTCCCACGACTTTGACCCAGTTTCCCCCCCTTTCTCTTTTCCGCACCCACAACTGCGCACGGTTTTTCCTTTTTACCTTTATCCTTTTTTTCCCTTCCCAAGTCGCCCGCTACCCCCCTTCCCATGTTCCCATCCCTTCCCCCGCCCCACATATGGACGCAGCTTCAACCCAACTCGCCTTTCCCCTTGCACCCTTGCATCCCTTTCCCTCTGCCTCCCGATTTCCCCTCCACCCTTTGTTTACCTTCCCCCTTTCCTCCTCTTCTATCTTTCCAGATTTTTTCACCTTTCTCCCCAACCTCCCCCCCCCTTCTCTTTGCCCCACCGCCTCACTTCATCGTTACTTAGACCCACTTCTCCTACTCTTTCCCTCTTCCCCCCCCCATCTTTGCTCCCTTTTCGTCTTGCCCCAATACATCACTCTTTTCCATTTCCCTCCCTTCGCTCGTGGTGTGTGTTTGTTCTTTTTTCTTCCCCTCTTTCCCACTTGAACCCCCTCCCCCCCTCCCCTTCTCCCCTTTCCTTTCTCACAGTCTCCCCTGGGATTTTTTTTTCGCGCTTCCCCCCATGATCGCGCCAAGAAATGACCCCCTATTGCAAGATGGGTCGGTCGTCCTGACCTTTTTTCTCATCTTCCCCGGTTTTTTTCCCCCCCCTCCCTGAGGCTTCGAATTTCTCCCACAAGTGAAACCCAGGGGTCGACCCAAGCCCCCCCCCCTGCCAGCCATCTAGGCCCGCCGGGTGGGCCAGCGCGATGCCCCGGCCAACCGTGCGTCGCCCATCCGCTACTTTCCTTTCCCCCCCACGTTCCAATTTTCGCTTGCTTTCACCGATAGCCCTTTGTTTCTTTGCTTTTATACACCTAGTTACCCCCCGACCCGAGTCGTCCTACTCTCCGTTACCCAGGCAACTTTTTCCTTGCTTTCTTCTTTTTGTGTCCTTTTTTGACCAGCTGATCTCATGCGTCTCTTTTTTTTTTTTTTTTTAAGTCTTAACAGCATCTTGTTTTCCCCAAGTCAGGGAATGTTTTTGCCATGTTTTTTTGATCTTTTTTTTGTCCTATGGAATAGAACGTATCCCTCTGGAGTGGATTTTTACTCTTTCCTTTTCTTTTACACGTACCATTTCTTTTAGATCATGTTATTTGAACATCCCGTTCTTACACACGGAACCCGCCCCCTTTGAAGCAAAGTGATTTTTTGCTCGTCACCCCTTCGACCCCTCTAAACGTTGCCTGATGATAGCATATTAGCGTCAAGAAGTTTGAGACTGGTTCCCCCCCTTGCCCCAACCGTCTGTTCCGTTTTCAGGATAAGGATACGACGCTGTTGAGTAACAGTTTTTCTTTTTCGGTCCCTGTTCGAGGGACTCCCCCATTCGCGATTCAGGAAAACTCATGTCCCCTTCCTGCCACTGGACCGAAATTTTCATTTTCGGACGTTTTTTAAGTGTGAAGGGCTGCTGCAAAATGCTGCCGGTGGGTGTTTCTGGAAGAAAGCCATTTGGCTCACTCAGTTTCCCTCCCCCCCCTCTCTCGTGGCACTTCTCCATTTTTTCCTGTATTCTTGCCATTCTGTCCGTCCTGTCTTTTTTTTTAGCCCTGCCTTGGGTTCTTCGGGATTAATTGACTCGTGGAGTACCTCCTTTTCCGTGTAGCCCCCCCCCCTGACCTCTTCGTGCATCCCTTTTTCCTGATTCCCCCCTCCGTTCGCTTCTTTTCTCTCCCCATTCCCCTACCCAACCAGAGATGCCCCTCGTCCCCCCCTTCTTTTCTTTCTTTATCTGCTATTTAGTTGCACCCTTTCCTTCCGAGGTCCAGACTTTCACACCGGATCCACCCTCATTGCCCAAGTCAAGCTCTCCTTCCCCCTCACCTCTTCTCCTCCTTCCCCCTTTTTTCCCACCTTTTCCTTCTCTTCTCTTTTTCTATTCCGTCTCCTACACTCCCATATCTTCCCTAAATATTTTCTTTCCCACCGAAAATCCCTCTCCGCTTCACTTTTTTTTTCTTGCCTTTTCCCTTTTGCCCTTCTGACTCCCATTCCCAACCTTATTTATTGCTTTCCTTGTCCCCCTCTTGTTCCTTGATCCTTCTCCACGCTCTTTGTGTGCTCCACACCCACCCGATTGTTACGCCCCCCCCCATCTTTTCCCTCGCATTTCCTCCGCCACACAACACTGTTTCTTATTCATCATTCGCCTCTGCTCGTTTAAGATACTATACGTTTCCCTGTCAACCGCCCCTCCCGACCCTTACTCCTTTTATTTCTCCCTTGCAGCTCCCTCTCCCTCATTGATTCCTTTTTTTTCCTCTGAGTATCTTCCCTCCAGTTCCCCTGTTTTTTTCTTTTTTTTTCGAAATTTCCTTCTATCCACTTTTTTCTCCGTCCTTTATTCTCTCTTCTCTTCACGTCATCTGACCCTCCATCACGGCCCAGTTCTTCTTCTGGTTCCACTGTCCTTATTCTCCCACCTCCCTCGCGCCCCCCATCTTTCCCTCGTAATTTTTTTTTAACGTTGACCCCCTTTCATCCTCCCCACGCCGACTTTGACATTCCTCCTTTTTCCCCTCTTTCCTGTTCTCCCTTTTCCACCTTTTCTCTCTTTTCTTCCCTCCCCTCTTTACTCCTTTCACTTTGTTTCTCGTCGCACTCTCACTCATCCTGTGTTCCCGGCCCCAACACCCAAGCCACTTTCCCCTCCTTTCATTCCAACACTTACCCCTCCCCTGGGTCATCTTTAACGATTTTTTTCCCCTCCATTTCTAATATATTAGGTTTCTTTCATCCTTATTCCCTTTCCTGCTTCCCAATACTCACCCAATCTTTTATCTTTCCTTTTTCTCCTCTTTTATACCACCCTCCTTCTATCTTTTCCCCGTGATCATTCAAATCGGTTTCTTTTCATTCCATACCATCAGCAACCTCCCCGTGTTTCTTACACTTCATCACCATTATCCTTTCCTCTGCCGCACAAGTACCTATTTTGGCCTCCTCTATTTTCCTGACTTCCCCTTTCTCTTATCTTTATTTTCTTTTTGGTAACTCCTTCCGGTCCATATACTTCCTTCCTCTTATTGTTTGCTGATCTCCCGTTTTTGGTTTCCATCGAAATGACCCCATTTTAACAGCTCATAACTCTTTCGTTAATCCACCCTTCTTTACCCCTTAATTTCCCTTTCTTCTCCCCCCTTTTATTTTTGCTCTTTCCCTTTTTCTCCAGGTATCTTATTTACTATCCGTTTCTCCTTCCCACCCCCGCTTTTCGTCCCT
>Ga0179593_1442946_pt1 | contig 12630 bp, 12 predicted proteins | sample CZODoug2_1_08_16_FD_185931 | JGI IMG/M metagenome (GOLD analysis project Ga0179593, IMG submission 185931) | Vadose zone soil fungal communities from Angelo Coast Range Reserve, California, USA - CZODoug2_1_08_16fungal (PacBio error correction) | ecosystem: Environmental > Terrestrial > Soil >... | reverse complement strand
CGGATTCACAGATTACTCACTGTATGCCCCCCCCTTCCTTTTTCTCCCTTTCACCTAAAAAAGATGTGTGTTTTCCCTTCCCTTTTCGATAAGAAGACCACCCCCCTATCTCCGTTGGATATCCCATTGTTTATGTCTGCAACCTAACCAACACACGCTGCCCCCCCCCAGATTACGCTCTTCTGCTCCCCCGGCTCCCGGGTGCCCTGCAGATTTACCCAATATCATCGCGGGAGGCCCCGGCGTAAGGTCCTTTCCTCCCCCCCCTTTTCTCCATTTGGATAACAATTGTGACGGCATCTTCCTCGCTTCGCAATTTCCTTTCCCCTTTCTAACCTCGATTCCGTTCCCGTTTAACGGCTGGTCGTTTCCCTTTGAATCCAGGAGCGGGGACCTTTCCCAGGACATACTGGTCAAACGCACTGTATTCCCATCTTTCTGCGTTCTCCAGCTTGCTAACGTCTCTCATTTTTCTCACGTACCGTCGCAAACTTGACGGAGCTTAACCTCGAACAAGTATCTTGTCCCCTCCGACCCCTCCTCTCTCTACCTTTCGCTGGTGTCGTAGTTTTTGCTGAGTACTTTGAGTCCCCTCCTAATGTTTCCCAATCCACGACCCCTTTCGGATGCCCCCGCCTTTTTCATTGAAGCTAGCGGTTCAACTCATCGTTATTTCCCTTACGGATCCCCCTAAGTGTACGTCCCCGTTAACCAGTCCTTCTTTGGGTATTGCACCTTTTTCCTCTCTCCTCACCCAATCTGCCTCAATCCCGCACCGTTCTTCTCTTTTTCCTACTGATACAGTTCAGCAACCGCTTAACCCCCTCTTCCCTTCCCCGATTGTTCTCCCACAGGCGCTCTTCTCCTACTATTTCTTCCTGGCCCGTCCTCTTTTCTTGCCGGAGGCTGGAAGTTGTTTCGCTGTGTAAGTTATTCACGTAACTTTCCTTTTTTCACTGGCCCTCGGTTTGGCCCCCCTTGGTTCGCCTAACTCACTCTCGCCTGCGGCAATCTCGGCGAGCTCAGCCCGTCTTTTTACTCTTTTCCTTCCCGGAAAACACTCCAACATCATATCTCCTTTGCTATTTGTCTCTGAACTATATGAACTGCCGTACTCCTTGAACACGACATCTCTCGTTATCTTTTGTACGCCTCCTGCCGCAAACCCACCGTCCGAACCCCGGTTTCCTCCCGGTGCACGTCTCCCGTGGCGCCTCCTCCTCTCGCGATCTCGACTCAGCGAGTTTAGCAATCACCACTCAGTCTTCATGTCACACACACAACCCGCTTCCAACTTTTACCCTTAATGTCACAGAGGGCGCTGCACCCAGTTACGGCTCGGTTGCCGCTTTAGCCTGCGCGTCCAATCGCCTACTGTACCCCCTTTACCTCTCACACGACCCTTCTTTCGTCACATCTCGCCCAGCGTCCTTCGTTACTGAGTATCCTCCATTCCCCGCCAGCTCCTTCTGGATCTACTTCCTCTCTCCTTATATCATGCCTTTCCTTCAAGATTTTCTCCAGACTCGATTCTCCCTCTCATAATTTTTTCCCCCGTCTACTTCCTTTCGTTTCCCAATACGGTGACTGACGGCGCCCCCATGTTTCCTTTGATGCTATAAAGGCCTTCGCTGCTACCCCCTCATACCCCCTTAAGATATCTGGCACTTCCACACTGGTACCCCTTTTTCCCCTACACACCCTCCCCTCCCCAAGACCCCATTTTAACTTTCTCCGAGATGCTCCATACCCTTTAGGTTAAGTGAACCCCCTCTTTTCCTCTTCCCCTACTACGTTTCTAACCCCCTCAGGGTACTTCCAGAACACTCTTCCCGAATGTAGACCGACTTAGCATGCTACCTGGCAATTTCACTGACTCACCGTTTTTTTTGTATGTAACAGGAAGAACCATTCACATGTCTCCTCTCCTTTTCGAAGACCGCTATGCCGTGATCTTTTTCGCGCAACTCTTTCTACCCCCCTTTTGTCCAATTCTAGGTTAAGCAAACCCACTACAAACTACTGGCCCAGCCTGCAAATTGGTCGAGGCATTTGTGCCCCTTTCCCTTCCATTTGGTGAGTCTACCTCGCTCCGCTCCTTTTTCGTTACCTCTTTTTGGTCGCCTCATCGTACTCCCTCCGATTTAACTGACATACCGCCGTCCTTCCACGGCTTCATAGCTTCTATTGTTCCCCCTTCTCCCCCCTACACTCTTCACCTACAGTATACGAACAGGCTGAGAGTAGCCTCTATTTACTATCCTTTGACAAACCCCAATATCTTGTGTTCCGACCACCAGGTACACGGTATGGTGTGGTCCCCCCTTTTTTCCCTTCACACCGGTAGCTCCATTTCCACTACAAGCTCTCATTATTTCTCCAGGTTTCGCCTATCTCTGCTAACACCCACCTGCTCGGCCGACTCGTTAAACGCCTCCCTTCTCTTTTTCTCGACGGGCTTATTCTTACAGGTTCTTGGGTTCCCTCCCTTTTCTAACTCCCACATCACGTGTCGAGCGGTTTTATCTCCACATCAACCCTTTTTTTCCCCCTTCTCCCCCCATTCCTCTAAAACACACCCTGTATGACAGCGTTCCAATTCTTCGGACATTGTCTCGCTTCCCTATAAGCACCCCCTCTCTTTGCTTTCCCGTGCCATACTCCACTCGAGGTTCGGTCCTCCCCTTTCCCCCCCTCTCGGACTGTTTCTTTTTGTTTCTCCCTTAAAACGTTCCATTTCCTCAGACTCCCCATACGGCCCGTAGCTTTCCTCCTTCGTTCCCTTTTTTCCTTTTGATTACTGGTTGAGGACCAGCTGTTCTCCCACTTCGCGCAGCCCACGGGCCTTTCTCAATAAAGCAACCTCCCTTTTAAAGGGCGTCCAAACTTTTCTAAGAGTCCCTGCTCCGGCCCAGCTCTCTTCTTCCCCCCCATTCACTTTGTAGAAAACCACATGTTTTTCACCCCTGCTCTGGATGCCCACTTATCAAGAACCTTCCCTCCTTCCTTTAGTAACACTTTTTCTTTGGTGTCTTGCCCTCCCCCTCACTGCCCCCAAGTAATTTCATTTCACCAATCTTAGTTACCTCGTCTGAGGCGCATACCCCCAATGAATAGAGGACTTTGGAGTGCACGATCTTCCCTCCCGCAGCATAGGTTCAACCCCCCCCTCCTTTTTCAGAATACCGGGTTTTAACAAAACGGCCCCCTTTCTTTTTTCATGCGAGTCCCCCTTTTCTTTTAAGTTGATCTTCAGTCCTCTCTCCTCGTCAACCGTTCTTTAGAAGGTAAAGGAAATTATCCCTTCTCCTTCTCCCGCAAAGTCGAGAACAATTTCCTCCCCATGGAATTTTCTGGAGAGTTGTCGTAGCTTTGGGCTCGATTTGTTACACCACACCCTGGTCCAGATCAAGGATGTGCTTTTCTATAGTAGAGGAGATTTTTGTGCCTTTTCATTAACGTTAGCTCTCTTCTTCTCGCTCCCGTCTGACCCTAGGTTCCTCTTATGCAATTATACCTCCCTCACCCCTTCACCCAGCCCTCATGACACGATAAGCGTTGGCACTGCGATCCCTCCTCTCTTGATTGCAATACCGGGACCCCTCCTTACTTTCCCCTTCTTTGACTTTTCCCTGCTTGACTTTGAGGTTAAATCCCCGCCTCTAGGATCCCGAACACACGTTGAACCTCTCCTTCCCCAGAGGTTCGAACCTGCTTCGATGATGAAGAGCCAATGTCTTCCACTTCAAGCGTCGCACATAAGAATTACCTAAACCTTTTATAGATATAGTAGTCGACTTTCCTTTCCTTTCCCTCTCTCCCTTCTTCATTGCCTCCCCTCCAGTCACGCTCATCCTTAAACAATCTTTGGACTCACTCCCTCTATTGCCCTCAGAGTATCTCAAACTGCGTCGATCGTTTCTTCTCTTTAAAGCAGTCACCTATCGGGATCTCCCCCTTTCTCAATCCCCCCTTCTTCCTATAGAGCTGCAAACAACCGGGGCCCCCGTCGAACCATTCAATACTTCCCCCTGCTGGAGGAGGAACTCAGAATCGGGATGAGAAACAGTTTTTTGCTTCGATCTGTCCCTCCCCCCTGGAGTCTCGACATACTCCCTTCCTACCCATGATTGCAGGTCAGTCCACTCTTTTTCCTCCCCCTAGAGGAATCGTGGACGATACCTTGAGAAACTATTTTCTCCCTCTTCCAAGTGGTCCGCCTCCATCTCCCTGTTTTTGTTTATCTTCTAGCATGATTATTGAGAGCGTCTTTTCCTTCTTCCGATTACTACTATTGGTGTTTACAAAGTGACTCCTTCTCGAGTTTATAGCCCGTTATTTTCTTGATCCCCTGCATGGACTATTAGCACTCCCCCCCAACACGTCGATTTCCCGCGAGCTACATTTCCTCTTTTAAGGCTCAGTGATTTTTTCCGAGCTAACTCCTTCCTCCTTTTACCGAGCCCGATCGTTGTGACCGATTTCGCCTTTCCCTAGATCTCCCCCTCGATAATCAGCGATATATGATTGAGTTTCCCCTTACTGAGGAGTTCCCTGGCGGGAGTCCTTTTAAGTTGATCGTTTTTGAGAGTTTTCCTCCGTCTACTAATATCGCCTGGGCCCTTGTTCAGTGATATTTTTCCTTGCGTCGCTAAGTTTCTCCCTTTGCCTCTTACGGATTAGCCGTTGTAGTCGATCCTTGTGTTATGGATTTTTTCCAATACTTTTTTCAACTGTCTGGGCCCTGCCACATCAGCAGGTCCATGGCTGTACTTTTGCCTTAATTCTTCTTCTTCCCTTCCACCGGTCTTCCCTGTCTTGCACTTGCGCCCACGTGGATTAGGTTGTCTTTCTTTTTGCGGGAACAAACTCGGTTGCTGAGTCGTCTATGTTTAGTCCCGATTGAGAACAAAACTGTCAGTTCGATCTCTCGCCCATAATGCTCCCCCCCCCTCTTCCTCTCCTCCGATGCCCAAACCCGCCCCCCTACCCCTGATTTTTCTTATTGAAGTTTCCCATCGGTCCAGTCCCGCCCCTATGCTGAAGCAAACTATCCTCCTACATTGTGGAAGGACCTTTGACTGGTAAATCTTTTCTTTCAAAAAGGGAGCGGTCCGCAACCTCTTGAAGAGTATATCATCTCCGCACTAGACAATCACTCACTCCCGTATCTCCCCCTTGTCAAGATTCTGGAACTTTGTGTTTCAAAACTTCTTCCCTTACGCTGATGGTTTCCAACCGCTCTCGCGGCTTCCGGTAATTCCGCCTTGGTAATCAAAGTTCCTTTTTATTGCCTCTGCGCTAATCATTTCTTCCCTTCATTGAGCCCTTTGTCCTTGAAGAGGGCAACGTTCCGTTATTCTCAAAGAAGTTCTTTCCCCCCCTGATCCGACTTAGCTTGTATGTTGAACGCCCTAGACGATTTTTAATGTGTTTGTTCAGGACACACTTTTTGTTTTAATAAGCCCGAGCTGCTTGGCCGACTCTCAGCGCAACAACCACCTTCCCCCTAAACAGGCTTGGCTGATATGACTCTCTTGGGCCCCACTTTTCCTCCCCCCTGTATTATCCTAAACAAACCAGCTGTGCCTTCGCCATAGCCGAAGATATGTCTTTTCTCTTCGTCCCGTGACCTGGAACGCAGTGCTCCTCCCAAAACCGGCCTTCTCAAGTTGGGATCATCGTCTCGCTTATAGTCCCGGCCTTCCCAAACTTAGCAGCACACGGAGTTCGTACGCCGGCCTTGTGTAACCCTTTTTCCTTCTGGCCCTTTCTCACCGGGTGTGTTGTATAGCTGTTTTTCCGATGTTCTTTTGTTGCCAGTGACAAGCCGCCTCCACTCTGGTTGCACCGTTTCCCCCCCGTTATCCGAACTCCTTCTCCCCCCCCCACCCCGGAGGAACCTTGAGGCTCTCGCATTATTTCAGGCTAAGGTTGTCGTTCCGTAGCGTGCAACAGTTTTCACTGCGGATACCTAGAAGTCTCTCCTGTGAGGCTTTAGAAACGTTACCGCGGAGATCGCTTCCCCCCCCAGATGTATTGGCGCGCGTTTTCCCCTCCTTCTCCGTTCTTCTCTCCCTTTGGTTACTGAAGAACGTTGGCACCCTGTGCGCCTGGTATTGATCAGGATCACACCCAAGATTTACGGCAAAAGCCCCAGTTCTTTAAAGCCGTAGGGCAACACCCTCTTCAGTTCCTGAGTGCCTGATCAGGTTTCCAGTAGGAGTTCCCTTAAAAACCGCGAAACCACACATTATCCGTTCATTTTCTTCTTCTTAAATAAATCCCGTATGAATGTTCCACTGACCCAATTAAGCTTATATCATATGGAATTTGGAAAGAACACCTCGTCTGTTTTCCCCTCCACGGGGTCGCCGCCCTTTTCTGCTTTTTTCTTCTGCTGCTCCTGGGTCTTCATGAAAGTACGCATCTTGCAAAGCTTTCTCCTGTCCCTTATGCTTCAAAGGCGCGCTTCTTCCCTCGTGTTCTCAAGATGTGTGACGTCTTTTTATCTCGCACTTACAACCCACAATCAGTCTTTCCTGTCCTTCCCCTGATACAGGTTAAATGCTGCCCCTTTTACCATTCCGACAAAAGAGGCGCCCAGTTATTCCCCCTTTCAAGGTTGGTGCAGTTAGGTTAGCGTCTCCCCTTAACATCCTCCACCCCCCTCTCCTTCCCCTTTGCTTTTAAAGCTTTTTTCTGAGGACTACTCATATGGCCCTTTTTAGCAAAGTTAATAACGCAAGCAAGATTCTCCGTTTCTTTTTTCGCCTCCCCCCCTCTCTTTTCTGAAGAAATCTTCGTTAGTTGTTTTCCTCAGATCGTCCCTCATTGATTTCCTGGTCGGACCATTCTTATTCTTTCGAGTCTTTGCCTCATTTTTTTCCTCCCTCTAGAAACTTACACAGGCGGACATACCAACTTCCTCCCTCCCTACCCGGATTTATAGTATATGCTTATTTCCCCCCGGAAGGAATCAGTTACGAAATGTGCTTTCTTCAGGGCAAATTGTCTCTTGTTGTTCTGTACTGTAACCTCAACTTGCTTCTTTTGTCTTCGATTTTTTTGCGTGCCGACGGTCACTCTTCAGTGACACCCTTCGCGCTGGTTCCTGCTTTCCGACAGTTTTGTGGTCCGGTCGTATTCCACTATACGTTTAATTGCTCTCCTTGACCCCTCCTCCACACCCTTGTACCTCCAGGTTGCGCCCCATTTCTTATTCTTCTTGAAGCACATCAAAAGACCGCCAAGCCTTACCTTAGTTTTTCCGCGAGGGTGCAATTTTTCGGAGATAGAGAGACAGCGCATGCTCCCACGACTGGTTTTTAAAGTCTCTTTCTCATTTTTCCGATTTTTTAGTCGTTACGAAAGATTCGAACCCTCCCTTCTTCCTTTTTGTTGCGGAGGGGCCGGTTTTCCCCTTTGATTCACACTGCCCACTCCCATTGATCTCCAGTTTGTATACGTCAGGCCTTCCAGGTCTTACCTTGCCGTACCGAAACTTTTTTTTTTAAGTCACATAGGTATCTCTTTCTCCCCTTAATTGAAGTCCACGAATGAATCCTCCTTGGCCGCCGGCCGATTCCCTTGATTGAGTCTTTCCGTGCCTGGTCCGAGGGTTTCCTCAGAAGATCAACTGTCTGGCGAAGTTAACGCCCACTTTTGTGACTGTTGTGGTTTCCCTTCTTCTACTCCCCCGATTATAAGTCAAGTAGAAGAGCTCTTTAAATACAAGGATACCCCCCCCCGTTTAGTTTACTGTCCCCTTCCTATTGGTCCTCTTGAAGGTCGGCCACTCCTCTCTCTTTTCTATCATTGTTGTTTGCCTATTTTCCTTCCCTCCCCGTCTCCAATAACCGGAAGGGCAGGGCCCTTTCACCTCGTTTGGTGATCCGTCCAGGTTTTTTCCTATAAGACTCTTAGTCCTTTTCCCCCCCCCTTATCAGAGGGATATCAGCTTTTTCGATCAAACTACCTCACCCTTGTTTTTCAAAATTAGATTTTCGCCAGCAGTTCGAACCTTCCGCTTCATGGGTCGCATCTTTCTCACCCCCCATCAGAATAGGCGCGTCACGTCTTCGTTCAAGGGTTCTTTTCCTAAGTTATGAAGTCCCCTTTTATTCCCCCCTGGTGACGGAATCCCTGACACCTTATTTTCCTTCCCCTGGTGCCAATCCGCTCCCTCCCTCAAAAGGTAGTTTCCCGAGTACGTTTTGGCCTTTTTTTGAATAAAGAGTGGGCAACCCCCCGACTCCCAAGGGTCCCGATTCCCCCCTTCTATTTTCGAATCTTTCGTCAAGACTACTCTTTCCTCTCCGAATAAGAACAGAGGACCCACCTCTCACGTCAACCGGACCCCTTCTTCTCTCTACGACAATACAAAGTGTACGCTCGCGACCCCCTTTCGATTCATGTTGGTCTTCTCCTGTCTTTTGATGTGCCCTCTCCCCAACGTTCAATAACCGGTTATCATTATCTCCCCCTTTCTTTACGCTTAAAGTCAGAGCCTGTAACCTCGTCTCTGTCAAGTATTGTTCCTTTCTGACCGGCACAAAAGCAGGTCCAGTACTTTCCCCCCCCCACCAGTCGCGAAGTTTTTTTCCTTTAACCTTTTTCCTTCGGCACGCAACCCCTCTTCTCTTTTAAAGTTGATTTGATAAGGAACCCCAGTAACTTTGCGTAAACAATTTTTTCCTAAAGTTCGGCCCGACTGCTCCTGTACAAAGGTAGATCACTTCCCAATCCTTCCTCTTTTTTTTCTATAAGTTCCCTCTTTTCCTGTTTGACTGCGTCTTTTGTTGTTTATTGTGGCAGGTATGACCCTTTCTTTTTTCCATAGTGAGACGGTGTTCTAATACTCCTGGTCGACAGGACTCAGCCCCCCCCACTTTGGCCTTGGGCAATCCCTCCTTTCCCCCCAAAACAGACCGACTTATTTTTTTTTTTCAGGACGATTGGGCGGTATCCTTGACCCCACTATCTGTAATCCTTTGATTGCGGTATTCAATTTTCGCACCGTCCAATCTTTGCTCCTGCTGCACAACACCTCCCACCGTCTCCGGTTGATTTTCGATTAGTCCGTTTTCCGCTCGCCCTCACCTTTTCCACCCCTCTCTCCTCCCTGGCGCCGAGGGTGGGCTTTGCTGGCCCCCCTCTTTTTTTTTGAATCTTCTGTTCAAGAAGCCCAATACAGTTCTTCTGGGTTGTGGCATTTTGGGGCCCGCTCCTTACTTCACCTAGTGATCAATCCGGTGACTGCGCGTTTCTTTGCTCAGAATACAGGTGAGCAGACCAACTTCTTCTTTAGTGAGTTAAAGCCTTCTCCAACCGTCGTTTCAGCTTGATACGAACTAAGAAGTACAAGTGCGTCTCCCCCACCCCGTTATTTAACCCTGATTTTTAATTAAAAATTCACATAGTCCGATAGATCCCCCTTGTTGGCATTCACAGCAGTGTTAGGGACTCCTCACCTTTTCTCCGGGAAAAGCCCGCTTCTTTGGGTTCTCGTCCTGTTTGTTTCAGTCCCCCCCCCCTACGCGGTCTTCAACCGTCCTTCCCCTTTCTTGATCAAGCCGGTAACTTCTTTTTTCCCATTTACTTTTTACGAATGGGCCGTAATTTTTTTTTTTTTTCTATTGTATCGCTCCGGTGCCGTTTTTTTTCTTCAACCTTCAATGCTACGAAATCTCCCCCCCTTTTTCCTTTCCCACGGTCTACGCCCATTATGGGGTCCGTGCTTTCCCGTTCCCTCACATCACCTAAACAGTCTTCCTCCCCGATTGATAACTGCTTCCGACAATAATGTGCTTTTTCCCTCCCACTACACCCCTTCCCTTCTACACGCCCCAGAGATTTTCCAGACGTGCTGTGTGTCATTTGATTTGGACCGGTCCTTTTTCACTAACCAGACGGTGACGCTTATTGTACGCCTCCCCCAAAGCAAGTCCCTGCCCACTATCCTACAACCCCCCCCTCTCTTGCCCTGAAGTGCATCGCAGGACTTGGGTGTCTTTTCTTAAGGTTTTCTGTTCCTTTCAGTTCCGTTGCCCTATACTACATCGAGGTTCCCCGAACTTCTTCCCAACTTCGAGACATTTTTTTCGGGGTAGGATCCTGTCGTACTTCCCCGTAATCCCGCATCTCTATTTCGGCTATCGGACACTTTTTAGGTTTATACCAGGAGGAGCAGCGGTGCCCTTCCCTTTTCCCCTTTAATCAGAATGCCTGGTACGTTTCCTTTTTCGAATGCGGCGGCGGCCGACCCCCCTCTTTATACTTTTGTCTTTAAAAACCAACCACTTCGCCTTATGACGCTTGTCGTCTAACTCTTCCAGACCTCCTTTCGTTAGACGTTTGTCGTAACACTTTTTTTTTCTCAATCAAGGTAAAAGTTGCATCCCCTTCCCACCCTTTGGATAACAGATCGGCCCCCATTTTTTCCAGTTACGGTCGCCTCCCCATCATTTCGGGTTTGTGATTTTTTCCGTTCTACTCTCAGCTAATAGCGTTGAAACCCCTCCTTTCCCCCCTCATTGTTTTACCACCACAGCACTCCCCCTCGCAATTGCGATTCGGAGTCAAGTTTCGCAGCTTCTCTTAGCTTCTCAACTCCATTCGGGAGAGTTCAAGGCCATCTTTTTTTCGAACCAGTCGCAGACCAAAGTGTTAAGTTAAACCTGCTTTGAGTCTCGTTGTGCTTTCAGGGCGCCCTGGTGGATAGTTTTTTTCTCCATGCACCCCCCCTTTCTTTTAGCTAACGGCTTGCGGATTTTTTTTCGTCGCGGCCGAGTGCCCGGCCCATACTTTATTTCGCTTTTAGATTTTTTTTCTCCTAGGGACTTTCTGAGCATCTACGCTTCCCCCCCGCCCCCCTTTTCCCAAACCAGAAATAAGGAAGACCTTTTTTTCACTGCGGCAGTAAGACATGACTTTCTTGATTTCACTGCCGTGGCGAATCCTTTCTCCGCAGCTCCTTTTTCCTGCTTGATGATGAATTGACCCGTCACATTCAGCCCCCTCTGTCTTCCGGACAAGATAACACAAGTGCCCTTTTTTACCCGTTCGATCATGTCTTCTGAGTTGTCCCTGGAGGAAGCGGCCCACTTTTCCGACCTCCCCCTTCCCTCACTTCAAACTTTCTTCCAAAGAGCTATGTAGGAGCTTTTTCCAGCGACCTCTTGCGCTAAAGCCTTGCTTCTCTTCCTTCAACCCTTTTTTGACCTACGATATTGCCCCTCTCTATTTTCAACTGGTCGGCTCTATGCGTTCGTCTCCATCAGTTCCCCTCTCTCTACTCCATTATAAAAGACCATGTCGCTGAAACCACGGGGCCTCACGGAGCTTAACCTGATTTCAATCTTTCGCGGCGGAGTTACGCTCTTCCCTGTTAGTTTGACGAACGTGATTGAATCTCTTAAGCGCGTCTCGACGAGACTGTTCACAACAGTGAGCCAGGTAAGTTCCATTTACCACAGCGGGAGGAATCCCCCCCCCCCCCCCCCCCCCCCCGCTCTCCTTCCAGGCCGCTTCAAGAATCAAGTGCCGATTTCTCCCTATAAATCAGTTGTTTTTCTTTATACCCACTTGTCATTCTGAGTCTGTGCATTGCTCCAGCTGCTGTATTTTGCTTTTTCCCCAAGGGGGACTGACCGTTCCCTCTGCTAGCCGGATCTTTCGCTTTGGACTATCTCATTCAACAGGTCACTGTCTCCCGTCACTTTCCTTTTTTTCTGAATCCGCCTCGCAAATATTGAATCTTGTCTTTGTCTGTTTTCGGTTTTTTGGCCGCGCGATACGGAGCTTTTTTGAGACCCGGATGAGTTCCACGCCCGATCTTTTTTTCACTTCTTTGTCTCGTACGCTATCTTTGGTGTTTGAGCGAAAGTGGCTGACCACGTTATTTCATATTTTCCCCTCTTCGAGGGAGAGCCCTTTGGTTTTTGGATAGCAAGAATCTCCCCCTTTCCGATCTAGTTTCCGGACTTCCCCTTATTAGATATTGGAAGACCCTTGGCTTTTTTTTCTATTGTTTGCGCTCTCCATTTGAAGACTGTATCTTTACGCTCTCATTCTCTCCCCTAGGTTTTGCGTACGGATCTCCATGTGATCTGGTAGACCATCGATGTCCCTTCACTACCCTTCCTCCTGTCTTTTTGCCCGCAGTTTGCACCAGTCGCGCTCCGCCCTTTACTTCGCGGAAAGGTCTTTTGCTACCTCTCTTTCCTGCTGAAGCTGTGCCCCCCCCCCCTTCTCGCTTTTCTTTTTTCTAGTTTTTTTTGTGGAAACCTTCTTTCGTTTTTTGCTTAGCGGGATCTCCCGATTCCCTCTTGATAACCAAACTTCCTCCTGCGAATATCTCGAACTTCTTTTTAAGCTCCGCGCTTGCCTGCATCCCATCACCTTTAGCTGGGGTTTCAACAGTCTTTTGAGGATGCCTTTCCTACACTGCGCGCTTCCCCGACATTACTCTGATTACGCCCCATCAAATTCCCTTGTGGTTCCTTCCCCTTGTTTCGCGACTGTGTTCCCTAGGGATCTCTCCTCCTAAAATGATCCTTTCCCTTGAACTTCCTATTGAGATTCAAGCGTATCTCCTATGTGTCCAATAAACTTCACTTCCTGCATTTT
>Ga0179593_1322868_pt1 | contig 12630 bp, 13 predicted proteins | sample CZODoug2_1_08_16_FD_185931 | JGI IMG/M metagenome (GOLD analysis project Ga0179593, IMG submission 185931) | Vadose zone soil fungal communities from Angelo Coast Range Reserve, California, USA - CZODoug2_1_08_16fungal (PacBio error correction) | ecosystem: Environmental > Terrestrial > Soil >... | reverse complement strand
ATCCCCCTAAATCAACTAACCCTGTCCATCTTGCCCCGGCGCTTTTTAACGCGTGCTGTCTTCATCAGAGATTTTCATCCTTTTTTAAGGTTCTCAGGCAGTCCAGAGGACGTTGCTTGAACTTTCCACTGTTTCGGTTGTTTCGTTCCTTTTCGCGAGGTTCTGTTTCTCTGTTCCGGTTTGGCTGTCGCGAGAAATGGAACTTTACGGCGGTTTATGCGGGACCTAACGCCGGGCTTGCCCTTTTCTCCCCTTCCCATTGACCTGATCACGTTTGATACACTGAAAATAAAGATGCCACCGGATACTAGTGTATCTGCCCCTCCTCTCCTGATATTACTTCGACTTTACCTTTTCCCCTGGTCCCGAGTTCTTATATCCGGTATGACAACCGAGTCCATAATAGCTGACCATACGTACACTCCGCTACTACGACCCAGGCAACCCGGTGCAGAAGACACATTCTGAGAAGAGAGATGAGTCAAGTGCGAGACGTGAGCTTTCCGGATACGCCCACGCGCATATACGGCTCAGCAGTACGCGGCTTTGAGCCCCACCTGCGTTTAGTCACTACTTCCCGGGAGTTACGAAACGGTCTTGAAATGGCAAGTTTTTAGCAAGAATTCCTTCGAGCCATAAGAGCTCCCTCTGTTTTTTCCCCCCCGCCTCTCTACTCCACTTTTCTTCAGTACCCGCTGACCTCCGGTTTTGTGCTAGGCGACACCCTGTTTCCGTCTTCCTCACACTTCGCCTTCGACTTGTTTCCCTACTTGTCCGCAACTTTTTCCCCTTCGCCACCCCCCTCTTTTTCCGCTATTCTTTTTCCCCTACTTTCGGTATCGACCTGCTGCCTCGCGGTAAGGCATGATTAGGGACACTTCCTCGTAGCCTATCCCTTCAGCGTTTCTTGAACTATTGAGAGAGAAGTATCTTTGTTTTTTTTTGCATTCCCACTGCTCGTCCCCGAGTGCCACATCGTGCTCCCTTTTTGTATTGATGGCGGGGAAGTTCGTTTTTCAGTGTTTGAAGAAGTGCCCGCGGTCCCTTCCCCACGCTTCGCCCTCCAGATGTTGACGTTATTTGCACGCCAGCGTCGTCGATGGTCGCGTGGTTTCCGTAGTTCCGCGATGACCACTTCGTGGGTCTCCTACCCCCCGCGGCCTCTTTCATACCACCGGTTTGTGTTCCACCACCTTTCTTTTCCAAATTCTCGACTATATACGTTTTTTATTCCCGTTTGAGAGTTTGTCTTCCAGCCCCCCCTTTGATGACCTCTTCCCCTTTCCGTGCCCTTTTGCTTGGGCTCACTGTGGTACCTCCCTCCTCGGAGGCGTCCCCCTTTTCCCCTTTACTCTTTTTCTTCAGCTGACGTGCCCTCAGTTTTTTTACGTCAAGACCTGTGCCCGTTCTTATATGACCGGTTTCTTCTACCCCAATTCATCTTTCTGATTTGTTTTGGACGTATACAAGACGTGACTCAGCTCTCAGATGAGTCGTTACGCTTCCTCATCGACGAGTCCCCTGACCATGCTCGTTATTATCAAAGCCGTCCCGAATGATCCCCCTAGTACTTTATTCCCGTCCCTTCCTGAGCTCCCCCCAGAAACCCCTTTTTTTTCCGCACCCCCCAAGCCTCTCTTCTGCTCCTCCTCTAGTACCCTTGCTTCACGAGTTTGTTCTTGCCGGCTAGGGCCTGCGTGGGGCTTCTTACATCTCGTCTTTTTTGCCGCGGTTGGTCGCCTCTTTCGGGAACTGGTCATGAGTGATCGCACGTCTGCTTTCTTTTTCCTCCGTCCTCTTTTACGTGACTGACCCACCGCGCCCCCCATGGTGGCGAAACTCTCTCGAACATCGCTCTCCGATTCTTTCGTCCCCTATTTTCCGAATTCTAGTAGCAAACCCAGCCTTTGTCGGGGTTGGTTTTCCAGCCTCGTCGATCTAGCGGAAGCCATGTTAAATGATGACAATGCTTCAAGATTTACATGCTCTACGAGTTCCTATACTGCCAGAATCCCATTCCGCCTCACTTTAGTGCAGGTCTACTTGCCGTCCGCACTCTGGAAGCAGAAGTATCGCCCCATAGAGTCCTTCTTTTTTCTTTGCCCAAACTCTTGTTCCCTCTCTCTTGTCTTCCCTCCTTCGCGGGTTACGATTCCCGAAGCTTGGATGACAACCACCGCCCTCGAGTACGGATACGTGTTGGACTTTTGCCCCCACCTTTTTTTCTTTTCTGTTCCTGTTCTTTTCCTTTTTACGCACCTGGAAACTCTAAATTTTTCCTGAGTGGATGTGCGTCCGGAGGTTCCACTGGCTTTTTTTTTGCCCCCCAGGTGTATCTCTCCCTAAGCCCCCTGGATCTTTTTTAGCCGAGTCCTAGAATGCAGCGCTTGTCCCTCCCTCTGCCGCTTCTCTTCTCCTATGCCCGAGGATTTTTCCACCTTTCATCTTTTCCCTCCCTCCCTCCGGCTTTTGGCGACTGAGACGTCTGGTTGCGCGACGTGCGCACCCTCTTTCCTTTATGGGGGCCCTCTCCGCTCGTTTTGGGGCTTGTCCGCTTCTTTGAGCTGCTTTTTGCGGAGTGCTCTTGGTTTCGATCCCTAAGGCCCTAGATCTTGTTTTGTCTGTCTTGGGGACCTTTGGGGGGGGAATCTACAATCAAAATTACTGCACCCATGGGGGCTTAGTGGGGCGGGGGGTGTGTGGTGGGGGGGGGGGAACTTTTTCCGCGCTTTGGTTTTTTCTTCGCGATCAATCTCTGACCCCACGCTCCGTTCCCTTGTCGGACCCTTCCCTCCTCTCTTCTGCTACTGCGATCACCTGTTTTCGAATCCTCCGGACAAAAGTGTCTTCATTGCTTTACCTCCCCAGAGTGCTTCGCTTTATCCTCCCGCCTTTTTTCTCGCTATTTTTTTTCGGTCGGAGCGATAGAGGTGCATTTCTGGCTTGGCACGTAAGGGTTTTGTGTGCCTTTTCGATACGGCGTAGAGCTCTCTCACGTAGTTCGATTTACTCCCCCTCTAGCCCGGCGCCCGAGAACGGCTTTACCTATCGATGAGTGCGTTTTCCCTCCTCTATTGAGGTGCTCTTTCCCCCTTCCTCGTATGTCATCACGATCTGAGGTCAGCCCTGCAGGATGAACGTGTTTTCGACATTGATAGAGTCCCTTTCGCGCCATCACTTGGAGGGGTGACAGTTTACTGGAGTCTTCTGCCCCCTTGATACCTCGGCCCCTGGGCGTCTCTCCCCGTAGCCTGCGAGAGGTCGAGCTCACTCAGAGAGGGGTGAGTAATCTTCCATTATCCTTGTCCGTCTGTGCTTATTCGTTTCCGTTTTTGGGATCTGACATGCATAATTCCCCCCCCCCACCCCCTCACCTCCCTCCCTTTTCAACGTTGTTGTTGTGTTTTATATCTCTTGTGAGCTCTTGTGATGCCGACTCCTCGCTGCGAATAATAAGCTCTCGATATGTTCGCATGACCTCTCCCTCTCTTTCTCGCGTCTTCCGTGAATATCATGCTCCCGTCTGATTCCTGCTTACGATGGCGTCTTTTTCTCCTGCGGGAATGACTTCTCTTTCTTCCACCATTCGTTCGTCGTCCTTCAGTGCCCCCTGCAGCCGACTTGAGAGGCCCCAGCCCCCCGCGGAACCCGGTTCTTTGTCGCTTTTCAACAGAGCTGATCTCCTACTTCCCCCCCTCCCTTCATACCTCTCTTCTCTTCCCCTCTCGGCTCGCGGGTTCTTCCACGAGACCGACGTTACGTGAGCTGCTCCCCTTCTCTGAGCTCCTTTGACCTCGACACGAGCCCGGACTTTCCCCCCTCCCGCATTCCTTTGATTCATAGCCTCTCCTGACACCGAGCGGTGCCCGAATGAGGAGCTACCACGCCACGATAGTCGTTTCACTTTTCATTCCTCCCCCACGGTGCCATCGGATTTGGCTTGACTTCGCTTTTCCGGTGATTTTCCTTCTTTTGCATTGGCCCTACTTCCGGAGGCAGGTTCTCGACTGCTTAGTCTCTTTCCTGAACACGCTGAGAGTTCGGGTTTTCCCCCTTAAAAAAAGGCCCCCCGATCAGAGATGATCGGCAGCTGCTGTTCCCTTTTTTGCGGCTCCTTATCGCCCCCCAATGCCCCTCATGAAGCCTCCTCTAGACTGCTTAGACCCCCCCACGACAAAGGACAATTGAAATGGGGGTTTGCCTCTTCCTTTGCTCACAGCGAGTTTCCCCCCCCTTTGATCGTTCGTGATTTAGAGGCGGCCCCCCAATCTCGCAGTCCTTTAGATGCCCGTTCAGACGCGAGTCCTCATCATTCGTCCAGGGATGGCATTCGAGCTGCCCCCTCCTCTCTTCTTTACCAACACCTTTGTATGTTTGCGAGGTCTCGCCTCCCCCCTCTGTACCCCAAAACTCCCATGCCCCCCCTTTCCCCTGGCCAAGTCTTTTAGTCCACCTGGGATTTCCCTTTCTCTATTGACCTATCAATCAGGTTTTTAAGCACACTTCCCACAACCCTAGCCGCGGCGTTTTGGAGGAACTAGTTTCGGGGAGAGGCCTTCGACAAAGCTTTTTTGCTTATTTACATCAAGATCTACTTTTTTTCCCTACGGTCCCTGTTGACCCTGATCTCCGGGGCTCTGACTTCTTTGAATAGTTTATTCTGAATCCAGTAACTCCTTTTCAGGCCTGCAGAGTCCTCCCTTTCTTTCCAGCGTATCTTTCCCCGGGCTGAGAGAGACATCTTTCCTTTTGTTATACCCACGGGCAGACTGTAACGTGTCCTTCCCCGCGATGGATCCTGCGCGCTCGCCCGGTTCTGTTTTTGCTTCCTTTTCCCGTCCTCCCCGATGAACCGTCCTTTCGTTAGAAGTTTTCGTTTTCTCTATTCGGCCCTCACCGGTTTTCGTTATCAGACGTTAGTTTTCTTCTTTTCTAGACGTCACGCCCCGCTTTATCTGTTGAACGCTTTCGCCGCTTCTAGTTTTACGTGTTATCCTTCTGAGCATTTAACCCCTCCGGCGCCCCTCCTCGCTGCAACCCTGCTCTGTCGATCCCGCCAGTGGGCCCTTTATTGTTGCAGCCGCTTATTTCGCTTGCATCGCTTGCGCAGAGGCTCTTTGTTTCTGGCGCTGTTCTTTGCCTTTGGATTTTAACCGCCCCGGGTCCGTCACTTCTTTTCCCCTTTGCCTGTTTTTCTGACTTTCGTATCGAATTTGTCCGCTCCGTCTCCTCCGCTCCCTTTCCGTTTCCCTTCTGCCCCACGATCGCTACCCCAAGTCCGGCGTCTTTCTTCACCAGTTCAGAGAGTCTGCCACCTCGGTCTTTTTCCCATATGTAGGTAGCCAAGAGGTCTTTTTCTTTAGCCAGGCATTATTGAGGACGCGTATTTTTCAATTCTCGCTGCCCTCGCTCTTGTGGAAGACATTTATCCCTCGAGGAGTGTGTTTCAGTTTTTCAGAAACAATCCCCTTTCAGCGGTCTACTCTTTTTTCAAGTCCGTTTTATCCCGTAAATGGGAAATCCCGTTCCCCAGCGTCTACACGTGCGTCGTCATTTTTAACAGTTTTTCCAGTTGTTGGCCCGCGTTTGGTAGTAGAATTCCAATGCGTTTTTTTCCTCCACCATGACTCTGTAGCATGAATTCACTATAATCAAAACTCCCCCCCCTGCCGTGGTCTGGAGGGAGCACGGGAAAAAATCCTAGTGCATCCCTGTTCCGCGATGCGGGTTTTTCCCCCCTACATCTCAGCACTCCCTTCCCACCAGAAGCCTCCCCCCCCTTCTGCAAAGCTGTCTTCCTTCCACATGTTTGGCCCCCGCGCCCCGATTAATGTTGAGCAGTCTTTTTTAGACCCCCGCGAGTTCCCTGGCGATTTTGAGAGTTCAATGCCAGCCAGTGCCTGCCCCCCTGCGTGGTCCGCCTTGCCGATACAGCGGAGTTCGAACATCCTGCGAGAGCGTGAGCGAGTGTTCGACGGGTTGCCTGTTTCTAACTCTTGCTCTTATTGAAGGTTGTCGTGGGAGCTCAAGAGTCTCCGTCCGCTTGACCCAGATTGAGATCCGTCTCTTCATCCGTTCGGCGTATTCCGGTAGGGACCCGGCTTCCGAGATGTCTAGAGGGAGCTTCCGCCCACGATTTGGATCGCCGTTTTTCGACTAGGCAGCGGCCCTCGCGTTTTTCTCCCCTCGAGTAATCCTGATACGATATAGCATTCGTGAGATCGCCCCCGCTAACTGACTCCCCCCTTCCCTTCTCGACTTTTAGAAGATTGTTCTCTTCGCACTTTTGCGTTTTCTGGTTCTTCGATTTCTGTAATTATAGTTTTTGTCGTACGTCTATCCCTTTCCTTTGGGATTTTGAACCCTTCCTCCCCGTCTTTCATCTTCGGCGGTTCTTTCCGACAGCTTATATTAGGTGTCGCCTCTTGATTTTCCTTCTCTATAAAGGGCTTGCGATGAAAGGATCAGCTTTTGATGCGACCTTCCTTGATTTCCCTGAGTCTTTTCCCCCTGAGAGAGACCCGCAGAAATCACCTCCCCCTCGTCCGAAGAAGGTGCTCGAAACCCTCGCTCCAGTGGGACGTTCTTTCCACCCCCTTTTTCCTTCTCGCTTCGGTTCTTTTTTCGAGAGGTGATAGATAACTATGAACCTTTCTTGGAAGCGAAGTTGCCTAGGCTGGTCTGCTTATCTCTATCTTTCTTTTTACTCCTCCCCGTTTGTTGTGATCTGTACTTCCCCTTACTAAAACTCCTTACAGCTCCGGACTGGACTTTCCCCGTAGAGACCGGCTCCCACTCCCACCCCGTCAAGGAGTCGTCTCGACGTTTCTTTCTCTACTCAGTCTCCGGTTTTTGCACATTGTCCGAGGGTATTTTGCTTTGGCTAGTGCTTTCTTTGGATTTTCGCTCCCCGCTTCAATAAGATAGGATCTGGCCATAATTTCATGCAATCTCTTTCTCACGGGTTCTACCTGCTTTTTTATTCCTTTTCTACCTTAAAATACCTCCCTCCACCTAGATCTTTCGATCCTAAATCCTCATCTTCCGGCTCGTCCCCCCTGCTCCTTCCTTTCCTCGATTATTTTCATACAATTGGAATACGATTTTTTCTCCCCTAGACCCTTGACAATCATTTCCCGACTTTCCCGGAGAATTCGATTTTTCTTTCTTAAGCTTTGGCTCTTTTCCTACCTCGAGATCACGGAGTTTCCTCTTCGTGTTCCGTTGCCTTCCGCGTGCTTTGTCGTCTCCTGCTGCAAGGAAACACAGTTCCCAGACCGCCCTCTCTCCCTTCTCTCGTTGGCTTCAGACGATAGAAGAGACAATCTCTTATTCCACATAGTCTCCGCTGATGGGTCCATCGTTGCATCCCTTCTTTTTTGCCGTTTCTACACCGTCGTTCCCCCCTTGCGCATTTCACGACCCTTCCTCCTCCCCACTTTCATCTCACGCTTGCCCCCATTCTGGGCCTTAGACTCGCAAGCTTTCCAGTCCTTAAGTTGCAAATGCTCTCCCTTTAACTTTTTTTTAAGGTTACCGAGTTATATTGACACCGTTCTCTCCTGCTTTGTTGTGCTCTTCTTGAAGACACGTTCTTCTCTTCATTCCAAGCTAGGAAATCCTTTGTGAAGTGTTGCCTTTTTGGTGGTTAAGGGAGGGCGCCCTCTTTCTTGGCCCGACCGAGTATGAATTCCCCCCTTTTGGGCTTCACCCACGGGGCCCCTCTCCGCCCTCCTTCGCGTCTCTGGCGGGGGCTGAGCTTTGACTTCCCTCTCCCCCCTGGCCCCGTTTAGTCCTGCTCACCGCATGGACCTTCCCACGCCCTTTTTCAACTTCCTTCCCCCCTTCTGACGTGACCCTTCCCTTTGCCCGTTTTTGTGATCGTGCTGGCCTGTCACCGGCCCCTTTTTCCTCTTCTGGCCCGTTTTCCCCCATTGTTGTCTTAACTTAATCAATAAGGCGTTTCTTCTTTCTTTCCCTCCGCTATTTCTGTCCGGCACTCCGCGTCCCCCACTCATGAAATTTATCTTCTTCTTCTACCTACATACTTTTCGACTTTCATCTTCCGTCTCACCCCTTCAGCCTCTCAGCTAAGAGATTTCTGTTTTTTTTTTGTTAGGGACACGAGCGTCCTCGCGAGAGAGAGCGACGTTCTCCTCAGTCTTCCACCGCCATTTCAGGCCTCGTAGCAGCTTTCGTGACGGGCCCCTACCGATCTCCCGCAATACGCGTCGCCGCCCCACCCCGGCCTGCCTCCTGCGCTTGCAAAGAGTCAACGAGTTTTCTTTGTCCTTCGGGCCGCTTCTTCTTTTACCAAATCCCTTCAGGTTTTTTTAGTTTAGCGGTGGAAATGCGTACGCAGTCCGGATCTTCCCCTATCGATTTTTGCGCCTTCCTTCCGTCCCCAGTCTTCTCTTCGACGCGCCTGCGACACCTTCCTTCCTCCCCCCCTCGATCCTGCGCCTCGCTCGTTTCTAGTTTCCTTTAACTGAGATGACTGCCACTCGTCCTGGTCGATCGCTCTCCTCGGTCCACCCGTTTCCCCCTTTAATCGGCCTTCGCCCCCGCTTACGAGCGAAGCGTTTAATCCCTTGACATCTCCCCCTTGCTCCCTTTTTTTCCTTTTTGCATGTAGCTAGGATCTTTACATGTTCGCACTGTATCCTCCCCGACTTTTCTCGCAGAAGCCCCCGTAGCCCTTGTCCCTGTAATTCTTTTTCTTACCTAAGAGCGGTTCTTCAAGCGCGTCATTTTCCTATTCCCCGACGGGGGGCGCCCCTCCTCCCCCCCCCCTTATTTCCCTTTTCGAGGGTGACTTTCTTAGTACTTAAACCCTTCTTATCGGTACGTAGCCCATTTCCTTTTCCGCCCTCCCCTTTTTAAATAAAATTTTTGTCTTTTTTTGGATGTCTATTTTCTGGGTCATGCGACTGTTTTGGTTCCATCCAGGAGCATCTCCCTACGAAAAGAAAGATTTTGGTTTAAGGGTCCCGATCCTTGTTTATATCCCCCATACCGATGCCCCACTTCTATACTCTCTGGTTATGTTTTCACCCCGTAGTAGACATTTCCTAGACTTTTCCTTAAATGGTTCGTGATCAGGACATCCCTCGCTTGGGCTTCTGTACCCCCTTGCTTTTTTCCCACCCACTTTCGTGTTTTCAGGTTTGGGTAGAAGTCGAGTCTCGAGATGTGAATTCACCTTGTTTTTGGCGGTCTGATGCCCTCGATCCCCTCCATACCCGACCCCTCGAGCGATATAGATCCTTTTGGTTGTCGGGTTGTGGTTCCACACAGTCCGTCCTCTTCTCGTTGGCGTCTGATGCGCCAGATAGTCTCGGCCAGTCTTTTTCGTGGAACCCCACATTAAGAAGCTTTCTCTCCTTGCTATACTCCTGGACCTGCTCTCCTCCATCCACTCGGTAAACCCCGGGGTCGGTTGCCTTGACCACCTAGAGTTTAGTCCCCTCCGTCTCCCCCTCCGACAGGCTGGACCCGACCCTATGTGCCGCCGAACGTTTCTCAGACGGAACGCTAGGAAACACTCTTTCAAGTCCCGCCGGGACTCGCGTTGTGCGACGGTGTCGTCCCTGCGAAGGCCACCTCGATAGAACAGCTTCCCCACCGCTCAGCCTGTCCCTGACCACGAGCCGTCCTTACGGCGTAAGGTTTTGAGAGGCTGGACCGAACCACGCCTTTAGACAGACCCCCTTCACGAGGAAGATTCACGACCTCCCAGTTCCCTTCGCGCGATGTTATTTCTTTTAGGCCGTCGAGCTCGCGCCCGGTTGCTTTGCTTAAAGCAGGATCGTTTCTTTCAAGAAGATGGGATTGGCTCCTTCAGGTGAACCTTTGAAATGATCGATATATCCCGCCCTGTCCCCAGTTTTGGGCTGCAGGCAGGGAGATGTCCCTTCCGACGAGAGCCAGCGATATCACGTTCTACGGAGATGTTCAGCTAGAGCAGCCTGCCTTCTTCCTCCCCGTCCGTTGTTTATGTTTTTTTTTTTTTTTTTTTGGTTATTTTATTTTTTGTGTTCTTATCTCCTGATCGGCTGCAGAAAGATCAATCTTATCTATGATCAAGACAGGGGGGTTCTTTTGTTTTTTCTTGTACTCATGATGATCCTGATTCACCGCTGCGTTGAACCTACACCCTCTTATCCCAGCTATGGCTGATGACCTAATATTCTGATTGCCTAAACTCCTGCGAGTGCATCGTCGCTTGATGGGAGGTCCCACCCTTCCGCGATTCTCTTTCTCCCGCCGTCCCAGCCCTTTTCGTTCCCGTTGTAGCTCATGTCTCCACCCCCATGGCCTACGCTCTGAATGGTTTCCCAGTCCCCTCATCTCCTCACGCTCCTGCTGGGCAAGAACTCGCGCGTTTCTGACGCCTCCTCTCACTTCCGATTACCTTGCGTTCAGTTATCCGCGGGGTACAAGTTCCCCAACTCTTGTCTCTTTTAGCCTTTTTGACTAGTCCATCTCCTCCCGGTCCGTGCCCATTGAGGCTTTCCTCCCTCTTAAAGCGTTCACCCGCGCTGCCGTCACCTGCGTTTTATCCCCCCTCAGTCCCTCCTTCCTTCACGGTCAAAGTCCCCACCGGTTTCCTTCCTCGGGTCGGCGCGTCACATAGGATCGCTGATCTGAGATTCTGAGGTGTGAAGGTCAGTAGACCCTTTTGGCCGCGCCTGTGTTTACTTACTGTCCGACGCTCCTCCCTCCCCTTGAGTCGTGCTGAGGGTTTGAAACATCCCACCTTCCCCTATTCTAGAATCTTTTTTAATGTATTTATGGATAGATTCCTCCTAAAGTTAGTTTCTTTTTTTCCCCAGTCTTCCTCCTATCAGCAAAGATCTAGCCATATAGTCCCAAATGACTGCGTACTGGTTTTGAGTTGACTCTCGCTATCTCGCTTCTGTAGACCTCCCTTTTGACTTTCTCTTGAGGTCAATAATGCTCGACTCGCCGCGGTCTAATAGTAAGTCAGTTATCCATAGCGACTCTGCATCGGCATCTAGCCGTCTTCTCCGTCCCCCTTTTATGTGGTCGTATAGACTAATGTGACCCAAAACACTCTTAACCTCCCTTTCTTTTTCGGTCACCCTCCCTCCCATTTGTAACAAGGGCGCGTCCCCATCGTCTCGCCGTAATATCCCAATATTTTCACAGCCGTCCCCCCCCTCATCCTAATCGTTTTTTTCTTTGGAGGAAGTGAGACATGCTTGTTCCCGCCTTGAATCGGTCTTCTCGGACAGATGCCTTCTGGACACCCTTCCTTTTTTGCAATTACGGTTCGACCGATCACGCTAGCAGATGTCCCATAGTTCATGCGAAGAGACCGTATTATAAGTCAGGCCTTCCCGTCGTACTAAATTCTTTACTGGAAGTTAGTGCTGGAGGCGTCATTCTTCTTTTTAAATTCTGTTCAAATTGCACCCAGTGTCACTGGTTCTTCTCGAGCCTAGCAATCCATAGGACCTTTGTGAGTTTCTCAATCGCTTTCTTTGTAACTCGTGCCTCCGCACTTTCCGAGGCGGCCAGTCGTTTTGGCGACGAAGGTTCGGCGACCCCCCTGTTAGCGTGTATTTGTCTCCTCCTACGGTGAGGAGGAAAGTAGGTGCTTCCATTGCTCGCGTGCGCTTTCTTCTTCTCCAGCCCATCTCTACGGTGTTCTACCCTGCTTAACCTTTCGAGCGTTGGATTACCCCCTCCTTTCATTCAATCTCATGTCTAGCTTCTCCTCTTTGTCGATTCGATAACTCGACGTGCCGTCCCGTCTTTTTCAGCTTGAGATTAGGTTTTTTTCTTCGCCTATATGTTCCATGGGACCGTCACTCTCTCTTCTCTTTTTCTCTGGTCTTTATTGCTTGCCGAGCATCCCCCGCTCTTGATCGGAGAGTAACTATACTTTTACTCCCAATCAAGTGCGGATTCCTGGTTCCCGATCTTTTATCCGGTCCAATTCCGCACTTACCTTCTTCCTTGTAGACAGAAGAAGTCTGCCATCTCAGCCCCAATGCCCCTTTCTTCGAGTTAAGCTGGCCTGTTGCCCCCCCTGGACCGCTCCAGATTGGAGTAGTGTTTTCTGGACAGACCAGTCCCCTCGCAGTAGGTGGGAGGCTCAACGGTCAGAAAAAATCAAGGTCACGCGTGGACTGTTTACCTCTTCTTTTTAACCCCAAGGTCTTTGTTCTGCCAGCCGACCCGGGTTTCCCTAACGGCCAATCTTTGTGCAGGTGTCGTCCATCATCACGTGGGTTAAAAGTCCTTTTGCGGCTCTGCGTTTTCAGAATTCCCTGTTCTATCACATCCTTTTTTTCCGCCCCAGTCCCTTTTCCCAACGAGCCAGTACTCGTAGATGGTTCTAACGGCTTCCCAAACTCCCTTGGCCTCCTCGGTTCCGCATTCAAAGCTTTCGCCTTCCCAGTTTGGCGCTTCACTCGCAGCTCCAGCCAAGCCTATGTCCTCTCCCCTCTACAGGTTCCTGCCATTCCCCTGCGTAATGATGCTTTTTTAAGCTACGATGCCCCCCATTAATGGGAGAAGAGCTTCTCCTCCGTCTTTGAACCAGCGCTTGAGTTATTGGAGACGATTTCCTCGTACCCTCCTGAGCTGAGACTTGTTCTC
>Ga0179593_1818384_pt1 | contig 12631 bp, 19 predicted proteins | sample CZODoug2_1_08_16_FD_185931 | JGI IMG/M metagenome (GOLD analysis project Ga0179593, IMG submission 185931) | Vadose zone soil fungal communities from Angelo Coast Range Reserve, California, USA - CZODoug2_1_08_16fungal (PacBio error correction) | ecosystem: Environmental > Terrestrial > Soil >... | reverse complement strand
ACCGGACAGCTTCGTTCCCTTCAAATCCTTGCCGTTTCTGGATAAATAACCCCCCGAATCGTTGGACCCCGTTTCCCCTTTTTCCTAGATATGTTCCCCTTCTTTTTCCAAGTACAGAAGTAAAGGGAATAGCGCCCCTCCCCCCCCCCAACTCACTGCAGAACAAGACTTTTTCCCCTTCTTCGTACGTAGGTAAGTGTAATATTGATGCCCTTAGTACCTTTCCTGGTTATCTATTTTATGTTCCTAATGAGGAAGTTTTCTCCTTCTTTATTCCTCCCCCCCCTCTCCCCTCCCAGTGTAAGGACGCCAACCTCACTTTATTTTCTTCGCTTATTGTTTCTTCGAGAAAAAAGGAGCTTTTTTCCTTCCCCCCCCCCCTTCATTTCTTTTTTTTCCATTTCTCCAAGGCGGGGATATCGCCACATCCTGCCAGTTTCCTTCTCCCCCTCCTCCTGTTAGAATGGTAGTGGGCTTTACACCCCCCCTTTTACAAAAAGCTCTCCTTCAAGGCCAAACGATGAGTCTCCCCCAAGCCTGACAGCAGCCCTCCCCCCTTAGCCTGCCCTAGCGCCCCCCAATGCCCTTCTCCCTTCCTCTCTTGAGTCATGCCTCTCCCACTATGAGGAGATCCTCTTTTTCCCTGAGGTCAGAAGACCAGTCTGGCACCCTTTTTTTCTGCTGGTCGCAAGTTCTTGACACCAGAGACAATTGCGGAACTCCCTTCTTCCCTTCCTATTGGAAGCGAGTTTCACAGGATCGCCTTTTCCTCTTCATTCCTTCTGAGGCGGCTGTGATAGACGTGGGGCGACCCCGTTCCATAGGCTTGTTTCTTACCCCCCCTCAGAGGATAATCGTTGAGTAAGCTCAATATTTGACGATAGACTCTTGTGCTTTTCCCCCTCTCATGCTTGAGTCGATGATTGCCAACAGAGCCTGCGTGGCGCCTCCTCCCCTTCTTTTAATTCCTCGGCCGGCAATCTCAATCGAATTACTATTCCCCCCCACACCAGTTGATGGAGTAGCTTCCCCTTTTCCCCCCTTCCCCCCTCCCCCTTTCTCGCCTTCCGGCCGAAAGAACTCCATGAATGCCGTTTATTCTTTTTCTCAGGAAGTTTGTGATTGAGGGATAGCGAAATTTCCCTCCTGCTCGGTATTCAAATCCCTCTCACCCTCATACATCTGCGGATAACAAACCGGCTCCTTTTTCTTTCCCCTGAGACCTTCTTTTTTTGCTTAACGACACTGCGCGGATGCTTTCCCGGAAGAAAGACCTCTTCCTCTCCTTACTTTCATTCTTCCAGGCAGGGTAGAAAGACCGAAAAAGATCTCCTCCTTTTCCTTCTGAAACTTACGTTCTCTTCGATAAACGAATGTTACACAACTCTCCTTTCCCCATTCGATAAGAGAGAGACCTCCCTCCACCGAGCCTTAAGCGCAAACCAGCCCCCCAGCCCCTCATTGGAGGATAAGTCCGTTCGTCGAGCTCCCTCTCCATTTCGAGACTCTCTGCACCCCGCTCCCCTCCCTTCATTGTATGCCAAAAAAGAACTTTCACCGCTAGGCGCGTGTTTACGCCTTCCCACCCCCCTTTTCACATTTTATGCCCTAGTCCGCCGTTTATCCCTTTCCTTTTTTCCATGTCCCCCCCTTCATTTCAAGGATCCGTACGAGTGGAAGTCTGGTTTTCTCCCTTTTCTTTCCCTCTTTGGGCATAAGCGCCAAGCCGCACTACTGGGCCCTTTTTTATAATTTTTTGTCGTGATAGGCGACCAGAAATGGACTTTTCCCTTTTTGAAATCCGCCTTCTTTCCCACTCCATGAAATGAAAGCTCTTCATTCCCCCTCCGGAAAAATCGGGCTCCCCCCCAGAGAGAGTTGATAAGCAACACCCCTTTCTCCCCTTTTTCCGTTGACCTCGCGGCCAAGAAGAGGGGCAAAACCTAGCCTCTTCCTTCCCCCCTCTTGCAGATCCCAACTGATTTATTTCTGCGATAAAAGTAAGAGTCACTCGAGCCCCCCTTCCCCCCAGATCTGGAGAAGATAATGGCTCTTGATCTCCTCCTTTTTTCCCCAGACTTTCTGGAGGGCGGGAATCCGCGGTACTTCCTTTCAGAGCCCTTGTGGCATGGATAGAGATCCCGCAGAACGGCGTAGAGACGCTGTCCCCCTTTTCTATTTTTTGTTTTTTTTTTGAAAGCGCGAGAGTCAGAATGGTGACAAAGTCCTTTTTCACGAATCGTATCTCCTTCATTCCAGGTGTTGTGGTTGAGCTGAGAATTCAATAAGCCTTTTTTCTCCCCTCTTTTTTCACCCATTTCCTCTCCTTTCTAGGCTGGCAGAGGTGAGAACACGCCATGGTTTCAGCAGCTTTTTCTTTTTTTGCCCTATCCCCCAGGCCTCCCCCTTCAAAGCGGATTCCAGACCAGCAGATTCATTTTTTTCCTCTCAGAGCCAGAGCCTTATCAGATCTTCCTCTTTCTTTCCCCCTTTTTTTTTTTTCTTTCTAGTCCTCTTACGGGTATAGCAGAGGCCGGAATCGTTTCCCCTTTCTTTTTGCTCTCCCCCCCTATTGATAGGTGTGGCACGCTCTTTTTTTTTCCCAGAGAAGAGGGATCATTTTTGTTTTCCCCTTTCTGGATTGGTTTTGTTTCCTTTCGCACGATAGAGATCTTTCCTTTTTTTTTCTCCTTTCAGGGCATGGGAGTGATGCCTTCGGCATTTCCCTCCCTCTGAGATCAAAAGTATGGGCTGCACCTCTCCTTCTCCCCATAAAACCTTGAAAGGTAGTGAGAGCTTTTCTCTCCATTGGCAGGCTCAAAGAAAGACTTTTCCCCTTTCTCCTTTTTCTTCCCGGGGAAGGTATAGACAACCCGCATTTTTCTTTCTTTTTCTCCTCCCCCCCCCCCCCCCCCCCCCCCCCCCCCCCCCCCCCACGGCGGACTAGTCCTTTACTTTCATTTTGTCTCTTTTTCAACAAGACGATAGCGTTATACTTTTCTGATTATCTCTGCGCAAATTGCCGCTCCTTTTTCCGCTTTTTTTTTCCTCTCGAGATCTTCCCTTATAGCGATTTTTTTTTTCGACGACAAGGAACCTTTCCCTCGCTGCGAGGCATAGCGATGTCAGTTTTGGTGTTTTTTTCTCTTCCTTTTCTGGCTCATTGTTCCTGAGAGAATATTTTCAATTAAAGCGTTTGGACCTCTTTTCTTCTCCCTCTAAGCCTTTTTTCTCTTCTTAATATAGTTCCGGCGCCCCCCTCTTTTTCAAGTTAAATTCTTTCGTCGGGCGGAAGCAGGATAAGACGAAGCAGTGGCTCTTTTCTGGTAGTGATGGAGTTTGCTATTACCTTTTTATTCTCCTTTCTTTTTTTTTTACCCGCAGCTTTCTTGCGTTTTTTTTTTATTAGGGCTTTTCGAATTTAGATAAAGGAAGGAGTCCCCCTTTTTTCAGCTTGGCAGAGGATAAACCTTCCTTTTCCCTTTTTTTTTTTTTTTTTTTTTTTTTTTTTTTTTTTTTTTTTTTTCCGTGCGCCGGAGGATACAATGGCCCTTCCTTCGCAAAAGCCAGCGACGCCAAAGTCCCCCCCTTTTTTTTTCTCTTTTGCAAGTTGGAAGATTATTTCGCTTCCTCTTGACTTTTTGAAGTTTCCCCATTGATGAGGGGACGCCTCCCTTCCCCTGAGAAAACTCCCTCCCCTTTTCCCATTCATCGACCCGACTTCCAAGCCTTATTGGCCCTCTTTCTATCTGGAAAAGAGTTCCTCTTTTTTTTTTCTGACGCAACGCTTCTCATCTGGGTTTTCCCGGCGTATTTTCTCCCGCCACGTTGCCCCTCCCCGGAGCAACACGTCGATCAGCCTTTCATGGACAACGAAGGATCTATTTTCTTCCCCCTTCCCCTTCCCTTTCCCCTCGCGGCCATAGTACGGATGCTTTTTTTTTTTGTAATCCCCTCCATTGTCGCGGGTGCCTTTCCCCGAGCTAAGACGCCCCCCCTCTTTTTCACTACTTGGCTTCTGAGGCCCCCCTCTTTTCGCTTTGTTCATCCTTGCTCTATGGAGTGATGCCCCCCCACGAAACATGAAATTCTTTCTTTTCCCTCTGGCCTTTTTTTTCCTTTCAGTTCCATTTCCCGGATTCGGTTTGGCTTCCCGCCTGGCCGGCTAGCAGTGGACTCCCTTTTTCTTCCCTTTTTTTGTTGTACAGCCCAACGACCTTCCTTCCTATAGGCCGCCCTTTGACTTTTCATAGAAGTTTGGCGGCGGAGAGAGTCTCTCCCCCCCTCTTCCTCCCCCTTTGGGGAGAACGGGGAGCGCCCCCGACTTTTTTTTTCTTGCCTCCCAGTCCCTTCCCTTCGGAAAACGGCTTGCGTCCTTACACTTTTCTTTTTCTTCCCCCCCCCTCTTGCCCTAGGAAACTTCTCATTAGTTACCCTCCTCCAACATACCTCTTCCCCCGAGGTAACAAAACCCCCCATAGAAAAAAACCCTCCTTTCCTCCCCTTATAAGTACTCCCTTCCCCAGTTTCCCCCATGGAACTCTTGCCTCATTGGTGTCTTGGCCTGAAAGATTTTTCCTTCTCTTCCTTTCTCTCTCGAAAGTGTGAAGATCTTGTTTCTTTTTTGGTCCAACGAGTATTCTTGCTTTCTCCCCCCTCCCCTCCTCCCCTTTCCTTTGCCTTTAAAAGGAATACCGGGAGCGTCCGGTATGTCCCCTTCTTTGCCGCTTGCTAGCTTGACACGATGTGTAGACGACGCAGATACAGCTTTTCCCTGTTTTCAATTGGAAAAAACCCCCCCCCCTCCTCTGCCCTTCTCCTGTGAAGAGTCCTCCGTTGTTGTTGTCTCTTCTTTTTTAGTTTCCTTTGCACCCCTTTGGCGCGGACACCCTTTTCCTTCTTTCCCCTCCCTTCCCCTCCCGTTTGTGAGACTCCTCTTAAGCCTCTTTTCCTCCGTTTGTCATTGGCGGCCTCCCTACGCTTCCCGTATGCCGTTTTCCCCCTTCCCCCCCCCATTTCCCTCCTTTTTCGGGATATAAAGCTCAAGACATTTTCCCCCCTCACTCTTACCCTTCCCAAAAGCAAGATATTGGAAACATTTAAGACTTGCTCTTTGTCCCGCCCCTTCCTTTTTTTCGCGCCGAAACAGCTTTCCGGCCAATCTCCTCGAGTCCCTGTCTTAATTAGGTAGTGTAATTATTTGCCCGATGAGGGGTTTGTTACCGATCTTTTTTTCTTTTCCGGTCTGGTGCATAGGGGTGCGAGTGCTCTTGAAGTTTATAGTCCCTTAGAAACGACAAAATTGTAGGATCCCCCCTTCCCCTTCCCTCTTCTTTTTTCGTCTCGATTCAGATCTCTTCCCTTGAGATTTACCCCAAGAATGTAGGCGGCCCTTTCAGCGGATCGAATATAGCCTCCTCCCTCCCCTTTCTCTCCTTCTCTTTCCGCTCCTGACAGTATCACGTCTTTCTCCTTGAGAATCGTTTTCGCTGGCGAAAAACATGCGTGAGCCCTTCCCCACGATGAGTAAGGCCTCCCCTCCCCCCCCCCCTTCCTCAGCACCAGCCCCCTGTCTGCGAACCCACTCTTTCATGTGGTTTAGTTGAGTAACGACGTACCTCTCCTCTTTTCCGAGAGTACCCTCTCCTCCCCTTCCTCCCTCTTGCCCGGCGAGGGGCGAGCTGGTCGTTATCTTCCAATTTCTCCCAAATTGAGGAAAGATCGAGTATCTCCCCCCTTTTCCAGGAGTTACCGGATTCTCTTGGTAATGACTAATAGATCCGGCGTGCCCTTCCCTCGCTCGGTATTTTTTCTTCATCGAGGAAATGGGAGAGGTGTTTTCTTCCTTTTGACCACCCTCAGAGGATAACCTTTTTCTCTTCCTCTGCCCTCGGAACTCTTTTTTTCCTCCCTTCGGTAGTAGTCTTTTTCGATGATGGCAACCAGCTCCTTTTTTTTCTTGGGGTCCCCCTCTTCCCTCAGCAGGGGCACACCCCTCTATTCCTCTACCCCCCCGACTTTTTTCCCCACACAGAGAAGCCGCCCTTCTCGCGTTGTCGGACCCCACTCAGTTCAAACCTTCCCCCCACCTTTCCCTTTTCTCCACGAACTCCAGGAATGCCTTTGATCCTCTCTCTTTCGAAGGTCCCCTTGGTTGGGGTAGAGAAATTCCTCCTTTTTCCGGTATAAAATACCTCATCCACGGCTCTCCCCCTTCCTCCTTCTCCCCCCCACACCCGGGGGGAAACCGGGCATGTTTTGACTTTTTTTTTTTTGCCAAAACACCCCAAGCAAAAAGGTAAGAGCCCTCTTCAAGAATGAGCGTTTTTTTTCCCCCTCCCTTCTCCTGATGAACCTAGGGCCTCCTCTCTCTGAATCCTTGACCTTGTAGAAAGAACGAAAAAGATCGGGCCCTCGCACAAAGGCAGAAGAGACTTGAGTTCTCTTCCCCCCTCCTTTCCCCTCTTTTCCTCTCTTTCCCCATGAGATAGAGCCCCCTCCCTCAGACTTCCTCCACCCCCTCCGCAACCAGCCAAAACTGACAGCCCTCTTTCCCGGGCGAATAATTTTCTTCTTTCCTTTCTCGTCGCGCTCTCCATCCCTCCATGCTCCCCCCTCTCGATGAACCCAGAGCCAGCATCCCTTAGCTATTGCGCAGGAGTATTTTCCTCTCCTCCCCCCTCCCCCCCCTTTCGAAGAGAATGTTTAAAGCATTCTTTTTTCCGCTTCCCGGGAACAGCGTGCTCCCCGCCGTTTGAGATCGGGCTTTCCTTCTCTTTTCCCATTCTGGTGGCCCTTCCCTCCTGACTGCGCAAGTCCTTTACTTCTGCTTGCTCCTGCCCTTTTTCCTTCTGGCCATAAAAAAAGCGCCACCTCTCCCCCTTACATGGCCTTTATTTTTTTTCCGTGTAGGCGCCAAAGAAATGGGATCTACGGTCAATGGAAATCCTCCCCTTCCCTTCTCTTCCCTCCTTCCCTTTTTTTCCTAGATATCGATAGTGCGCCGGCCCCCCTTTCTCCCCCCCAAAAACCATCCCTTTCCGCTGATCTTCTCCCCCTTGTGAACGCTCCTTCCCCCCCTCCTTTCTTCCCCCCCTATCCAGAGGAAGAAATGGAAGAGAATACCCTCTCCCTATTCGGGCGCTCCCCTTCTTCACTCGAGAAAAACGGTGTTCTTACGCGTCCAGATGAGAGAAGCTCTTCTCTTTGCTTCTCCCTTTTCCCTCACTCGGGCAATAGAATCGGCTTGCTGGGAGGATTGATAGAGAAGAGAAAGGCTTTTTGTCTAGGGCAAGGGTACCTCCCTCCTCCCTTCTTCTCTCTTTCCTTTTTTTTCGCCCCCCGATGCAAAGCGCGGGTCTCTTCCCCCTTTTTCCCCAAAAGCGAATTCCCATTCTTTTTCGTGGAAAGCCGAAGATCTCTCTTTTCCTTCTCTTCGATACTTTCCACGCTCTGCGGTTCCATCCGGCCTCCTTTTTTCCCCCTTTCCTTCCTCTCGCTTGGCATAGGTGCGAACACGTCCATGATTTCCCTCCTAAGCTTTTTCTTTCTCGATCCAGGAAGCCTGCTCTTATATAATCAATTCTTCCGATTCCATGCCGATTTAGACCTTCTGCAATCTCTCTTTCCCTCCTTGCCGCTTAATAAAAGAACAAAAGGTTTTTCTCCTCTTCTTTCTTTTATCGCCTCTTCTCCCAAATTTATTTCATAGGCTAGGTGTGGGCCTCCTCGTCACGCCCACAGGAGCAAGAGCAGCTTGTCTCCTTCTCCCCTCTCTGGCGGCGTTCTTTCTTCCTCCCCCCTCTTAGCAAGAAGAGATAGATTTTCCATTTTCATTGGAGTGATGACGGTTCTTCCTTTCTCCCCCTTCTCCCCAGTTATGGCGCCGACCCCTCCCCCCAATACTGGCTACTTGTAGTGAGCGTGGCGATGAGTTCCTGGCCGGCTCACGCCAGACGTTCCCCTGTTCTTCTTCCTTTTGACTGTCCTCGCACCGCATTCAGCAGATCTCAACGGTTTTTTTTTTCTTTTCAGTTGGAGTTGAGCGGAAACCCGCGCCTATGCTTTTTCCGCTTTTCTTGGTATGGATTATCTCCTGCGCACCTCCTCTTCAAGTATTCCCCCTCGATAGGAAATGGCTTCTCTTGGAGCGCGAAGAACGGTACCTGTGCTCTCCCCCCTTTCCTCTCTCCCTCGCGCTGTCAGTTTTGGCTGGTGCGTAGGGCTCGTCTTGGAATCTGCTCGGTCTTTTTGTGAACCTTCCTCGTTTGGAAAAGCGGGGATCCTTCTCTTCTTCTTTAATATCGTTCTGGTGCGATATTTTCGGTCTTCCCCTTCCTTCCTTTGCCTAGCCATTACCTTTTTCCCCCCTCGTCTCTAACTTGGATTCCCGATCGTGGAGTAAGCCCTCGCTTCTGTACGTGATGGAGTTCCCTTTTTTTGTTCACTTGCGCCGGTGTTGATACGGGCTCCCCCCCTTGGATTCGGGATTTGATTAACGAGATGTTTCTCCCCCCATTCGCTACACGGAAGGCTTTGCACCCACACTTTTCCCCTTTTTCCCTCTGATAAGGCATTCCTGTTTTTCCCTGCATTGGCTTTTCATTTTGGAACTGTTTTTTCCCAGCGACGCCAGCAACTGGGTGGTGGGCGTTCTTTTTTGTGCCAGTTGGAAGAGTGATTCCTCTCTCTTTGAAGACTTTTCACCTTCTTTCTTTTAACCCGCATGACTGTCCCCCCCCCTTTCTTATTGTGGAAATAATAGACCCCTCCCTTTCCCGCCGCTACCTCCCGATCGGCACCTCGGGCAGGTATTTCGAGAGACGACCTCTTTTTCTCCCCCTCTTGAGGGTGGTCGGAGTCATTAATGAACACGCAGCCCATTTCCTCCTCCTCCCCCTGCGCACCATCACCATCTCTTCCTTTCCAAACGAAGGATATAGCTAAGTCCTTCCCTTTTCTCTCCGGTGAACTAGAGGGCCATCTCGGGGATGCCGGTGCTTCTCTTTCATTGTCTAGCGTTCCCTACTGTCCCAGCAAGATAAGCGACCTTTTCCCCTCCTCCTTTTAAACCTTGTCTTTCTTTTAAATGGTAGATATGGTACTCTCCATTTCTCTCTTCATACGCGGGACGCACCCCTCCCCCCCCTTTCTTTTTCCTGAATGGCATGGGCATAGGCGGCAGGCAATGTCATTTTTTTTTTTTGTGCTTACTTCCTCTGCAGGGGAAACCTTTTTCCCGGCTCGCATGCCCTTCTTCTCCATCATCCTGTTTGGTGTAAAGACAAACGACCTTCACTATATCGGTTCTTCCCCTCGATAGAAGCAATCTCTTTTCTGTTCGTCGAGATTTCCCCTTTTCAGCACTGCGGGGGGAGTAACGTGATATGGGTTAAGTTGAAGACCTCCTTTCGAGGATATGACTCTCCCTACGAAAAGGAAATTTTTTTGTCCTTAACTGTGCGTTATGCCTTCCCCCTCTTCTTTTCCCTCCATAGGAACCTTTCATTCGGCCTGACCGCGATACCGAAAAAGACCCCCCCCACTTTTTTCACTCGAAAAAAAACCCCCCCCCCCCCCCCCCCCCCCCCCCCCCTCCGTCCTAAGTACAGGAAGAAGGTTGGCCTGCCCTTCTTGCTCAGTTGAGAATTGCCTGAAGCTGTCTTCCCTTTCTTCCAGGTTTCTTTCAAAGCCCTCTTCTTTTGCCTGAGTCGCAAGCGGGTCCAACGAGTCTTTTCCCCTCCCAGGATGACCGACCCATGGCATTTCTTTCCCCCCCTTCATACCGGGAAGAGTAATTTCTTCCCCTCCTCCTGAAAACGTCGATTCCTTTCAATTTTTTTCTTCAAAAGAATGTAGACCCGATTTTCGCCTCTTTTCCCTCGTGTCCGCGCCAAGTTGGTTACGGGTCACTCTTCCCCCCTTCCAATATATATATTTTCTCTTCCTCCTTTTTTTTTTTGAGACGACTTTCTTTTTTCACAACGTGGGAGGACACTCTGGTATAGTTTTTTCTCCCCTTCTTTTGTCGAAAGTCTTGTGGACGATTCCTTTACTGTCCTTCCCCTTCCAAAGTTGTAATTGGTAGGCCCCTCCCGGTATGAAGTTTCACCCTGCTCTTGTCATCCTGTGTCTTCCCCCCCTCCCTGTTGCCCCGAAAAAGTGCGACTCCCCAGTTCCCCCTCATCTCTTTTTTAACCCTCTGAGTGCCAAGTACGCAGTAAAGGCCCTTTCTTCATGGGCCCCCCAATCATCAACTGAGCAGAGTTCTTTTTTTTTCCCCCCTTTCCTTTGTGTAATTATTGATGCATGAGGTTTTTTTGGATATATTTTTACTATGATTTGAGCGGTATAGAGGTATGAGTGTCATATTTCTCTTTTCATACTTTTTTATTTTAAAGGGGTGTGTTTGTTGTAGTCCGATGTTAGGGCCCTATCACTCCACAGTGTAAGCGACCTTTTTTCCCCCCGGTTCCAGAGCTTAGTGCGCTTCAGCTCCTTTTACCACAGGGAGATTTTTTGCGGCTCCCGTTACTACCAAGCAGTTTTCCCCCTGGATTTTCCTTTTCCCCTCACGCCAGCCGGGATCGGCTTTTCCTTGCCCCCCTTCTCACGGCGACAAGATATGCGTTCGACTCTTTGGGATTCCACCCCCCCCGCGAAAAATTTTAGCCCCCCTTTTTCTTCCAGTCCAACGATGAGTCCCTTCTTTCCCCCCCGAAGCATTGAGACAATACCTTTAAATGACATTGCAATGCCCTATCTCTTTTCTTCTTCCTACAAAGAGTTTAATGCGTTTCCTTTGCGTCAACCTCACTCCATAGATACATATGATGGCATCCCCTCGCGACAGGGAAGAGGCTCAGAAGCCACCTTTTTCTTTACTAGATGGTCGATAGATGCTTTCAGAGTATTCCACCCCTTTTCCTTTCCCCCGAGAGAGTAATCGGCGCCCCTCCTTCTACTACTGCACGAGAGGTTAACAGGATGCCCGTGTCCCTCTCCCCTCCCTGAGTTTGCAAATGCGGACTTCTTTCTTTTCTAGAATGGGGAGAAGGTTTCTTCCCCTCTCTCTTTTTTTTTTTCCCTTCCCCCCTAAGAGGATTAATAGTTGCGTTTCCGCGCAGACCCTCCCCCTGCCTATTTTTCACATTCTTGGCCGGGCCAGTTTTTTTTTCTTTTTCCCATGCTCTGGAGATTGATGGCCACCCTTTTTGGCGAAGTACATGCTTCCCCTTTCCCCCTCAGAAGGGGACACCCCGTTTCCACTTCTCACTCACTTTATTCAAAATGGCCCACCCTTTCTCCCCCCCAGTTGATGGCCCCGCTCATTCAGCCATTTGACTGTTCTCTCCTCAGTTCAAAACTGCCATTTCTTCCCCCTTCCTGGCCCTCCCCCCCCCTTCTGCATTTGATCCTCGCAGAGCTTCGTCTCTTTTTTTTCCCGCTCCGTTTCTCCCCCCCCTCCCCTTGAGGGGGACATGTCTCCTCTTTTTTTCCTCCCTTCTCTACCCGCAAGAAAGCTGCGGCTTTTTAGCAGCCACCACGGTAAGTGAGCCCCAAACTCCATCACTACCCTAAAGCTTTTTTCCTCCCCCCCTGCCCGCCGGATGAGCCTTTTTTTTTCCTCTTTTTTCCGTTGGGGAACTTCCCCTTTTGGGTATAGAAGCCGAACCAGATCGACACAGTCCCCTCTTGAAACGCTCTTTACGATCGCAAAGGCGACCGTTTCCCCTCTTCCTCTTCTCTTTTTCCCCCCAAACGAGGAAGGTTTCGCTTTTTTCAATGCGATCAGCGCTGCAAAAGCAGAATTCCTCCTCTTCCCCCTTCAACAGCCAAAACATGACAGCCTCTTCTTGATCATGGTCCGTTCGTAGAGATAACAGAGTTTCTTTCTCCCCCTCTCCCTCTCCCCGCGCCAGAAATTTAAGTGAGCTGCATTTTTTTTCTTTTTTCTTCCCCCCCCCTAAAAGAAACCGCTTCCCCCCTCTAGGGGTGTTTCGACTCAAAATCCCCCTGCAATTTCCCTCTCCGTCGCGTTGAGATTCGGGTATCTCTCTTCTGCCTTTTTTTTCATGCGCAAGTCAGAGTCCGTCTTTTTTTTTTCTTTTTTTTCCTTCCATCTGGAATAAGCGACACGCTCCTCTGCGGACCAGTGGGGATTGGTCGTGATCTTTTTCTCTGGAAATGAAATCCGACGGCCTCACTCCAATGACCCTTTAAAGCTCTCTTTTCCCCTCGGGCCACATCGGGCGGACCCCCCCCCCCCTTTCTTTCCTTTTTTCAGGCACCACCACTTGACTCCCCTTTTCCCCGTGAACGCGCGCCATCCCAGCGTTTTCCCCCCCTTTCCCCCTTCATTGTCAGAGACATAAACGCTTGCACCTATTCCCTTTTTCCCCGTCCGAGTCAATCGAGAAAAAAACCGGTTTTTTTTCTGCTCTGGCTATGAGATGTCCCACAGAATGTCGAAATCGGTCCCCAATCTTTTTTTTCCCCTTCTTCTCTCCTAGCCATTCTTGACTATGGATCGCTCCCCCTTTTTCTTTTTCCCTACGGCGTAGATGACATGAACCTTTTTTTCCGAGAGCTCACATGGTGACAAAGCCTGAAAGGCCGTATTTGGATGCCC
>Ga0179593_1815716_pt1 | contig 12631 bp, 21 predicted proteins | sample CZODoug2_1_08_16_FD_185931 | JGI IMG/M metagenome (GOLD analysis project Ga0179593, IMG submission 185931) | Vadose zone soil fungal communities from Angelo Coast Range Reserve, California, USA - CZODoug2_1_08_16fungal (PacBio error correction) | ecosystem: Environmental > Terrestrial > Soil >... | reverse complement strand
CTGCTGTTGCACTTTGAATTACACTGGTCGAGCAATTGTTTCTTTTCCTTTTGATGGTTCTTCCTCTGCCCCCGATTCCCGTCTCCCCTCTCTGACTCTAAGCCCCCCCTCACCCCAGAAGGAAGGCCGACGCAAAAGATAGAGATGAGCCTTTTTTTTTCTGTCATGAGGGCCCCTTTTTCCCTTCCCACGAAAAATCAGTCCCCTGCCGTTTTTCCCCTCTTCCACCCTTTTGACACCCCTCGTCGTCCTTCACGACCCCCCTTTACCCCCGAAATAGAATGGTTTTATCGCCGCTGCTTGCACGCATCCTTCCCAATTTTTTTTTCAAACTCCGGTTTTTCTTCGCTTGCATCACTTCTTCTTGAGTTCCCAAGCTCTCTTTTGACTGCTGGAAGTTCATTCTCCCGGTTTGAAGCGCAGGCACCCCCTTTGTATTCCCCCGTTCCAAATTCTCCCCTCCCAACTTTCAGCAGCTCGCTCCCGTTCTCTTTTCCCTTCTCGAAGACAGGGCCTTCTTGAGTTGAGACTGATGCCCTTCCGCGTGTGCCCAGCAGCGTTGCACCTTTTTCCATTTTCCTTCGAGACTTCCTTTTTCTGTTTCCCCAGTCTTTTCAGCGCTCCGGCTTTCCTGAGGCAGAGTTTTGGCGTTCCTTACGATATCGACCGCTGCACTTCTGAAGTCGGAGTTGGAGACAGCGCTTGTTTTTTTCTCGTTTTGTTTACCGCGATCCCTCCCTAATTTTCCCTTAAAGTCATGAACTACCTTCCCCTTCCGGCACCGGCAGGCGCGCCTGCTTCCGGCGAAGATAACGATTCCGCACACAGTGGCGTTTCTGCCCACTGAGTTTTATTCCGACGGTATAGTTTCCTTCTGACCCTCCCCTGACCGTGTTGTCTTTTCTTGTCTTGAAGATCGCGGGCGACCCGCGGTGGTCGATTACTTCTTTTTTCCCTTTTTGTGCTGAGCAAGTTTTAGTTTTTTCCGAGACTTTCCCCCTCCCCCAGAAGCCCACTCCTCTCTCCCCCCCGCCTTCCTTCCGCTGCACATGGTTGGCCTCTTGCGGCGAACGATTTCCACTCCGGGCTTTCCTCCCCCCCTTTTCTTTTCTTACCCCCATCACTCACATTTGTACACTTCTTCTATTGGTCTTTTTTCTGGGTCCTTTCCCTCTTTTGAAGGGCGTTCCCCCCTTACCGCTTCAAAAATGGGCCCCTCCCCTCTCCCCTGAGTTTTTGTTCTTTTTTTTTTTAGAATTTTCCTCCTTTGCAACTCCCTCTAGTAACTGATAGATGGTTCGCTATAAGGCTTTCCCCCTTTCCCTTCATTCTTCTTCCTCGATCTTCATCCAATGCCCCTTTCGTCTCCCCCGTCCCCCCCGGGCTTTTAATTCTCTCTCTCGGCAGCGATAACTGCACTCCAATTCACTCGGCCATATAATTTTTTTCTTTGATACCCGAATCCTTCTCGCTGGTTTTCCTGGTAACCCTTCCCCCGGTTGAGTATGTCACTTTTCTTAAAAACAGACTGTTCCTCCCCCAGGGGGGACTTTTTTCCCACTACCTTTTTTTGCATCTCCTCAGCCGCCACGACTTAATCCCAGACATCCATTCTGTCTTTTTCCGACATTGGAGCTCAGCCATTATTCCTTCCTTTCCATACGTCCCCCCCCCTTTGATATTTCTTTCCCCCCAACCCTTTTAACCTAGCGCTTGTTCCTCTCTTTCTCCTCCGTTGGTGTTGTAGCTATCTTTCCGCGGATAGAGGCTTATGTGTCCTTTTTTCGCAGCATGTGGCCAACCCTTCTCGGCCTTTTGGATGGACTCCTGGCTTTCTAAACTAATTTTTCTTTCCTTCACAAGAATGAGCCTTTGCAATGATTCGACAAGTTCGTTGTGGGAGCTGCGGCTTTGACAGCTTCTTTTTTTTTTCCCCCCCCTCGGTCGCTGCCCCACAACACCCCCCCGTGAAGTTCCGTCCAGATCCAGACCACCGGACCTTTTCTTTCGTTCCATAGCTATGCCCTCTCCTTTTGTGAAAGGATCCTTCAATTCCCCTTTGCACGGCTATGTTCTTCTTTCTTACGTTTCAGGGATTTTGATGAGATTCCCCCGCTCTAAATATAAACGTTCTCCCCTATCCTTTTTGCCTAGTGGCTCTTTTTCCTTGTTTATACTTACTGATTTCTTCTCCCCTTTGGTTACCTTATAGTTCCGGCCCTTCTTGAAGCCTTATAGAGTGGAGGGAACCCTTCTTCCCTTTTTTGACCCGAGCCCGACTTGAACATTTTCTTTCCCCTGCTTGCGTTTGAGCGGTTTCCCTTTTTTGACGAGTAGTGCGGTTTTCCTCCCCCCCTCCGGCCTCACTCCTTCTTTTCGCTCGTCTATTTTTTTTTTGTAGGCAGGGCCCTTTGGAAGAGATGGAGCTGCCTTTTTTCTCTCCCGCGTTCCGAGTTCCCAATAGGACCTTCCCCTCTGCTTCTCGGTGATGATCTCTTGCCTGTCTGCTGTTGGCGACTTCGCTTTCGAGAGTCAACTCTTTCTCTCGAATTCCCGATCTTCCTCTTCGGATTTTCTCCCGACTTTCTTCATCGTTTTAGCGTAATCAACACTTGCGCCATCCCCCTCAAGATGAGACCTTTTTTTGAGTCCCCTTCGCGGAGCCCTGACCTCATCCCGCCTTGCTTCCAGACCCTTTGCTCCCCCTTTTTCGGAATAAAGCCTTCCTTTACCAGGTGCGTTGCTTTTTTCCGGGCCGTGAAGTTGTCAATTCCCTTTTCCCTTGCGAGGAGATTCGAGAGTTCCTCCGTCCTTCGTTCCTCTCTTCTGACCACCTCCCCCAGCGAGTCTCCACTTTTTACTTCAGTTGACGGTTTCCTTTCCCTCCCCTGGAGAAGAATTCTCAGTTATCCTTCCGGCCTTTTTTCAAGTCTGGAATTTCTCCGCCTTCTGGAATCATCCACTAAGTGCGCGAAGAAAAGGATGGTTGCAACGAGGATGTCTTCCTTTTCTGCCATCAAGTCATTGTCGCCCTTTTTTTTTTTCTTTCTGAATAAGCCTACTCTCATATTTCGTCTAGTAGTTGGGAGATGCCCCTTCTGCGCCCAGAATTGACGAATACTCCTTCTTTTTTTCCCTCATTGCACCCTTACACTTTCTTTTTTCTCCTGAAACGATACTCCTTCCTCCCTTTTTTCCCGCGGAGAAGCCAGTTTTCTCCGCCGGAGTGAACCGATTACAATTGTTTTCCATGTTTGTTCCCCCCATGAGTCAGGCGTCTTTACTCTTTCCCCTCTCTCACCCATTTTTCACTTCTTTTCCGCTGGATTGCCTCCTCCTTTTCTTGCTCTCTTCCATCTTTGGCGAGGACCGAGAATTTCTCTCTTGCGTGCCGGTTGATTTCCTCCGCCAACTTCCTCTTTAGTTCTTCTTTTCCTTTGCGGCCTTTCTTTTTTTCCGAGGAAAGGATAGCCCCGGAAAAGAATCAGGCGCGTTCTTCCTAAAAACAGTAGCATTGCCTCCCCTTGCAAGACTTCACTTTCTCAAGTAAGTTTTCCCCCTGTCTATTGTCTCTTCCGTGTTTTTTTGTTGATGAGGGGACGCCTCCTTTTCTCTTTTGGAGAGACGACGTGAGAGTCTTGCCCTTGTTCTCCAGCTGACTTTTCCCTCTCCCTTGCCCGATGATGTCCCCTTTCCTCCGATTTTTCCCTCCTCTTCTTCAGCCCTTCATTCAGGTACCTAGCCCTCTCCCTCAGAGTTGGATGATGCATGTCCTTTCACCGGCAAGCAAATAGACCTTCCTTCCCTGCCATGCTCAGATCCTCTCCTTTTCCCCTCCCCCCTTCCCGTCCTCTTGGCCCTTCCCGACCCCCGTTGCCCCCTCTGGTGCAGAGCGATCCTTTCAAGCAATACACGCCTCCTTGGCAAATCGCAATCTTTGCTTAACTTTTTGTACCCAAGTGGGTCTTTCCGAGGTTACTTTTTTCTTTTATAAATTGATCGTCCTTTTTTGGCTGCGGCCTCCCTTTCAGTCCCCCCTGTCAAATTTCTGTCGTCTGTCGCGCATCCGCCAACCACCTTCCCCTATCGATAAGCTCTCACGGCGCGGTCGGCTGGGTACTTCTCCTCATCCGGAGAAAATGGATTCCTCCCTTTAGGTCAAGAGAAGCGTTTCTTGACACCCCCCTTGCTTTCTATTTTCTGAGGCATGTCCCCCCTCTCCCTTTCCCAGATTGACTTTGATCCCATTTTGCTGTTGGTGTGTCCTCCCTTCGGAGGCAAGAGTGGAGCTTTTTCCTTCTTCCTCTTGAAACGTTTTGGAGACCTTTTTCTTCGCTTGAGAAGCCCCTTACCCCCGATCTAAGCTAACCCCACGAGAAAGAGAAGGTTTCCCCGGCAGTGGCCTTCCCCCTTCCGACTCCCCTTCCCGTGGTCCCTTTTTCTTCTACTCTTCCCTATTCTGACACGTTTTCCAATTTGATGGATGATGATGAGTCTCCCCTTTTTGTCTTCCGCGAAGTGCTAACCCGCCCCCTCTTGCCGACATGGCGAGTCCTTTTTTCTCCTTCTGCGACGCTTGTTCAATACTTTGATAACTTTTCATTTTTCCATTTTCTGCCCTTCTCCTTTTGCCTCTCTCGCGTCTCTCCAAACAGCGAAGCCCCCCCCCCTCTCTCTCTCTCCTATGAATTTTTCCCCGTCCCTCTTCGGTGATACCGTCCCTCTTTTCCAGCGGCGTGGCCCCTTACCCCAAGACCGTCACAATTCATTCCCATACCTTCTTCTAACCTTTCGGTCTTTCTTCGTCCCGCTCCCTACAGCTGTCCCCATTTCTCCGCTCTGTGTCACGCGAAGAATTTTTCCTGTCCCCCCAGCGCCCCAGCCCTTCGTCTCACCCGCTTTGTTTTTTTTCCTCCCCGTGACTTATGTAACATCACTGTTCTCTCTTTCTTTTGTGATTTCCCACTCCTCCCACAATTTTTTCATACGTCTGCTTTCCACCCCCTACCCGTTCTTATCCTTTTCTCCCGACCTTAAACGTACATCCCCCCCCCCCTTTCCCTCTCGCAATATTCCCTCCCCCGTGACGGTGTTTCTGCGCCGTAACTGATCCACTTTTTATTAGATATTGGACTCCTCGAGGTTTCGATATCCTCTTCGCGTCCGGCCACCCTTTTTCTTTCCCCCGACCCCCTTTCGCTCGCCACTTGAATTGTTGAGACGCCCGACCAACTCCCGCTTGTCGGTCTTCAAACCCTCCATTCTTGTTATTGATCCATTGGTATCTCCCCGAAATTCCCCTTTTGTTCCGGTCCGTTACCCCTCCATCCCTCCCTGGCAAACCCTAGCAGCTTTCACTCTATCTCTCTTTCCCCTCCAGTTGTTGTTGTTTTTTTTCTTCCCCCCTCGATAGACGGTTTTTCCTCTGACAGCTTTTCTCTTTTTGACGTCTGGAACGAGCCCCTTGAATGGCGTGTCTCAAAAAGATCTGGAGCCTTCCCTGTAACTCTTGTCGTTGTGCCCTTCCCCTTTTTTCCTAGCGTTTTCCGTTTTCCCTTGAATAGATGCTTTTTGAAACGACGACTGAGGACGGTGCCGGACCCTTTTTCAAGCTTCCCCTTCTTTTCTCTACTTTTCCAGACCGCCTTTCTCCAGTTATTCATTTCGCTTCATTACACGCGAAGATTATTTGTCCCCCCTATTATATGCGAGAGAGTTCTTCCCTTCCTCCTCTCCTCCCCCGTTTGAGAGTCCCTCCCCCCCTTTTGGAATAGTGGCGGGGTCAGACGTTAGACTGATTTGATTTATTAGTGGGAGACATCTTTCCCCACTTCTTAGAGACATCCTCTAATTCCTTTCATCCTTTTATAGCGTTTATGATCCTCGGTTTGAGAGAAGTTCTGTTGTATTTTTCAACTGGACCCCCTTCGATTCTTTTTTCTCCCTCTTTTTTTTGGCCATCCAAGTCACCCATCCGGAGGAAAGAAAGCCTAACTCTCTGGATTTTGTGGGTTGGTTCCGTCTGGAAGGAGATCTCCGGGGGACAGTGATTTTCATGCCAAGATTTCCCCTTCCATAGGCTTTTTCAGTCTTCTTACGTTGCTCCTAGAGGTGGATTTTTGCTCATTTAGAGAGGTTCCCCCCCCTACTCTGGGAAGAACTCCAAAGGGTCCCCCCCCTCTCTTTCTTTCCTAGTCTTTTTCCTAGTCCTCAAGCCGAGTCTAACACTTGGCAATTCGTCTTTGACTCGCGGTTGAGTCAACTCGTCCCCTAGCGACCTCCAGCAACTTTCCCCTCGCCCCCCCTACGGTAAGCTCTCCCTTTCTTAAAGAAGCGACCAGCTCCGGTGCTGTTTTTGGCCCCGGCTTCCCTTTGAACTTTTTTTTTGCTTCGTGCTTCTGGTCAGCAGACGTGGCCCTCCCAACTCCCACAGCTTCTCACCTCGGACTTCAGCTTTGTTTTGGCGCTCTTCCGAGACACTCCTTCCCCTCTCCGCTTCTCTTGCTCAAGTTCCCGACACTTCATCCTTTTGGAATATACAATCAGACTTTTTCCTGATTCAGAAAGGATGGGTGACAATTCTTCACCAAGCGGTCTTCCCAATCCCTTTTTCTCCGTCGAGTCACCACGTCCAGCCCTTTTCTCTTCCGAGATTTCGTCTAGTATTTTTTTTTTGTATGTTTTCTACTTTTTCATAGTACTTTTCCCCTCCTGCCCCCGATTTCCCCCCCTGAAACTGGCGAATTTCCAGCAGACCCTTTTCCCTCTTCGCAATTTCTGAAGTTTATCTCTCCTGTTCATGACCCTTTAACGATTCCACTTGATTGTCGTTTTTGGCCAAGAGGTCAGGTCCTTGCTTCTTTAAAGCAGGCGGTCTCCCCTCTTTCTTTGACTTTTTGCGGTCTTTTCCCTCTCTTTCGAGGTGTGTAATCAGCAGTTCCAGAGCTCTTTCCACTCGGTTTTTCCCGCGCAGAGATTCGCTCTTTTCTTTTTTTTGTGACTCATCCTGCACGATCAAAGATAGTGTCTTGCCGTCGTTTTTCCTTTTGAAGGTCGTTTTCTTATAATATTCTTTAGTCTTCCTGATTTTTTTTTCCCCCCAGTAGTTCATTGCCCTGTTCAAGAATAGAAAGGTCGCTCCGCCACCCTTCTCAAGTAAGGCAGAAAACTTTTCTCTTTCCTCATCTCCTTCCTTTGCTGACGTTTTCCTTGGACTTTTTTTGCGCATTTTTGTCTTTCCTTTTTGGGTGTCAGACAGAAAGTTCCTCTTTTCTCCGAAAAGATTTCCGTCCGCGTCTTCCCTTCCCCGCTTACCTCCCCCAGCGGTTCCCCTCCCCCCCGCTTATTTTCAGCGGGCCAAATCCACCTTCCTCAAATCGCGAATATTATCTCTGCCCCCTCCTTTAGAGTGGACTTTTCCACCTCGAGATTCCTTCACCAATTCCTTCAACGACCCTCCTGGTGAGAGAGAGCCTGCTTTCCCTTTCCATCGCCTGAATCTTGGCCCTCCTTCCCTTGGTCATCGGTATTCTGAACTGTCTTTCCCTTTTTTTCCTGGTCCCTCTTACTTTTCTTCCCTTCCTGCTGGAAAGGCCTTCTTTGAAAGGCTTTGAAGCGCGGCCCCTGGGAGAGGCAAATTTTTCCGCAAACCCCCCGCCAGATCTCTTTGCCGGTTACGTTCTTCTTCCCTATATAGTATCCTTCCTACCCCTCTTTTCAGGGACTGATGGAAAGCGCTCCTTGGACACCCGAAGCGTTGCACTCGTCTCTAGATGTTGATTCCCTCCTCTTCCTCCGGCGTTCTCCGCTAGACACTTTGATCCCTTTCTCAATTTCCTGCGGCATCTTTGGCTTCCTTCGTCTCCGATCTCTCCGGCAACCGTGCAGCTGAAGTCGGTTTTTTTCTCTCTTTTTTGGAGTTGTCGCCTCTTTTCGGATGCGACCCTCTCCCTCCTTTTCGCCCCTTTGGCAAGGTTGACTCCCTCCGCACGGCCCTGTTCGTTCTCCGGCGAAAAGCTACTGACTTCGCAACGTTTTCCCTTTGCTGGATGTTCTCGAAGCCTTCTTCCGTCCCGCCTGCCCCGACCGTTTTTCTTCCTTTTTTTGGAAGATCGGGATGCCTAAGAGGTGGTCGCTTCCTCCTTTCTTCCTTTTCGCTCTGCCCTCCGAGCTCGAAACGTCCTTCCCTTTCGATCATCAAAGTTCAGCCCTCCTATATGAAAACTTGTTTTTAGTGCATCAACCCCCCATACATTCCCCGTCTCCATCATACTTTCCTGCCCGTCTCTTATCTCCTCTCCTTCTTCTCTTGCCCACCTCCCCTCCCCTCTTAGCTCTCTCTCTTTTTTTTACCTCCTTTTTTTCTCTTTTCTGACATCGCCCCCTCTACTTTAGTCTCCTTTCATTCCCTCCTTCTCCTCCCTCTTTTTTCCCCCCCTTCCTTTTTTACCTTTGCCCCGGCCATTTGCTATCCTTTTCCTTGTCTTCCTTTATCTCTTTCTAGCGCCACCCTGACCCTTCTCCCTAACTCCCCCTTCACTCCTGCCCATTTCTCTCCTCCATCCCCCCTTCGTAACACCCTTTTCCGTACCCCCCCTTCTCTCCAACCTTCCCTCTAACGCGCCTTCCCTTTCGTCCTCCGTTCGCCGCACATCCCCCCTCCCCACCACCCTCTAATTTTTTTCGTAGCTTCCATTCTTCACTTTTACCCCTCTCTCATCTCCTCCCTCCTCCTCCTCTTGTCCTCCTACTCCCCCTCCTTCCTACTTACTTCTTCCTACCTTTTATTACTTCCTCCACCCCTATTACTCTCCCTCCTCTGTACTTTCTCCTCCACCCACCCTTCCTCCTTCTTCCTTATTCCCCCTCTCCCCTTCCCTACTGCCCTCCTTTCCCACGCTGTCCCTCTCTCGTTTCCCCCTAGCCCATTGTCTTTCTTTTTATTTTCTTTTTTGGCCTCCTGTGCCCCCACCCCCTTCATCCACTTCTCCTCCTTCTCCCCTTCCTCCTCCTTTTTCCCCCTCGACCTTCTATCCCCTTAACACTCCCTTCCTCCCTCTCTTTTCCCCCTTTCTCCCTGCCTCCCTTTCCCCCCTTATTTTTTGTCCCTCTCCTATGTTTGGCTCGGTATATTCCCTCCCCCTCCATTTTCTTCTCGCCCTTCCCTCCCCAACTCAATGTTCTACTCCCCTTCTATTTCCCTCCCTACTCCTCTTTTCCCCCTCGTCCCCCTTCTTTCTTCCCCCGTCCTTCCCTCGTTTCTCCTCCTCTTTTCTTCCCCAGACCCCCATCCTTTCTCAACACAATATTCTTTCCTTCCTTCTCCGGTCCATCTCCCCGCTCACCATTCCACTCTCCCCCCCTTCTCTTCTACCCACCCCTCTCCCCCACTATTGCTCCCCTCCCCACGACTACGTGCCCCCCTCTTTCCTCCTTCCTTCCCTCCCCTACATTCCTGTCTTCCTTTTATTTCTCTCCCTTTCCTCTTCCTTTCTCGTTTCCCCACTCCTCTCCTTACCCCCTTATCTTCTCTCTTCTTTGTCCCCTCCTATCCTCCTCCCTTCGCCTACCTCTCCTCCTTTATGCTCTCCCTTCTCCTTCCCGTTTATTCCCGCCCCCCTCTACCTCCCCCCTTCTCCCCCATGTTTCCTCCACCTCCCTCTCTCCCCCATTAGTCTCCTCCTATTCTCCCCTCTCGCCCCCCTCTCCTTCCTTCCCCCTACAATTCTTCTCACCCCCGTTCAACAGCCTACTTGATCCCCCCACAATCGGCCTCCCCTCTCCCCTTCCGCGTCCATTCAACCCCCACCTCCCCTTTTTTCTCTCTCGTCCTACGTTATTTCGCCCTTCCACCCCCCCCCTTTCTACCTCTTAGTGCCCACGACTCCTCACTCAATCCCCTTCCCTCAGGCTCAACTTCACCCACCCTTTCCTTCCCTCCCCATCACCCCTCTTTTCCTCCTTCTCCCGCTCCCACCCACTCCCCATCCCTCTCCCTCCCCCCTGCTCTCTTTTCTATCCCATCTTCTCCCCCCCACCCCACCGTTCTCCTATGCTACACGACCGCATTCTAGCTCTCTCAAGAACCCCATACTCACCGTCCTCTCGCTCCCCTTTTCTTTTTCTGTTTTCAGTCTCCCATTCTTCCTTCTTACCCACTCCTCCATCCAACCCCTTCCCACTTCCCCCTTTTGTTTCTTTCGGAAGATCCCCTCTTAAAGACGGGTTTCTCCCCCCCAGAAAGTCCCCTCCATACTGGCGGTCTTGCGCCTCTTTTTTTGTCCCCTTCTATATTACAATTTTACCTCACTTTCCTAAAGAGACCAGGATTTTTCCCCTGGCTGCCACAGCAGACCGTTCTTCAACTATTGATAATCTTTTCCTTCTCAGGCTTCCGTCTCCCAACGCCCTTTCAGATCCCCCCCTTCCCCATAAATCTGTTCTCCCATCCTTCAACGTTATATTCTTCTCTTGCGAAGCGATCCTCAAAAGTAATGACATTTTACTCAGTGACTTGTTCTCCTGGAATTTTTAAGATAAGGGGGATGAACAAATTAGGGTTTTCTTTGTGAAAGAACTTTTTCGAACTTTTCCCTACCATTTCCTGTCACCCTCGTGACTTTCCCATCAGCTAGTGCAAGTTTTGCACGTGGTGGCGACGAACCTCTCCAGCCTTTCCTTCTAATGGTCCGCACAATTTTCATTGAGGGTTGAGTTCGGATCCCATCTTTCTTCCCGTCCATTTTTTCAATTCCTCTCACCTCCCTTTCATCTTTCCTCTGCTCACCACCTTTCAACATTACGCCCTCAGGCCGCGGGTACTATCTCTTTTTTTTTCATCTTTTGAGAGACTGTTCCGTTTTGAATTTTTTCGTTTGAAAGGTGTTTTCGCTCCCTTTCAAGAGGATTTTAGGCTTTTTTTTTTCCGTCTGGACACCACGGTTCCTTTCTTACAATCCTTGAAGGAACATCGCTGGTAGTTGCACTGCTTTTAAAGCGTTTCGCGTTTCTCCCCCCTATGCCTCGGAGCCTTTTCGCCCCCGGAAAAGCTTTCAGGCGCCTTCTTCAGCACGTCAACCTTTATAGCCCTTACCTTTTCTGCTTTTTGTTCGTCCCCATTCTTTTCGCTTCATAGTTATCACTCCTCTCACGGTTCTTTTATGGGCAGGGGACCTATCTCCTTAAGTCACTCCTTGGCGGCGAATAATTTTTGTGGCGGGGGAATCTAGACTTATTGCCTTGGGTTCGTTTTCTCCCTCCTGCTTTCCGCCTTCCTCTCCATTTTTCCGATCCTTTCTTTCCCAAAATGGAGGAAACCGGGCTTTCAAGCGAGTGACGGTCTTTTTTTCGTGTTTTCCTCTTTTTCCAACTGTCTTGTTTGCCTCGTTCCATTTTTTTAGTTCCTTTTCTGCCGTCACCAGTTCTTACTCAGCGACCTCCAAGTAGAGGGCGGCGCTTATTTGCCTGTGGGGTGTCTTGGCTTTCCCGCCGTCTCTCTTCCCTGATTTCTTGGTTAGACGCCTCGCCCCCCCCCCCCCCCCCGATGCACAACAGGTGAATTTCGGATTCTGATTTTCTTTGTTCGGTTTCGCCTTTGTGAGAGAGCAACCGATCCCTTTTCTCCTCACTGATAGCCTTAACCTACTGATGACCCGCGGAGATTTTTTTCCCTTCTTCTCCTTCACTCTTCACGTATTTTTTTAGTTGAGCTTTAGAGGAGACAGAGTACGTTTTCATCTCGCCTAACTCTCTACGTTCCCTCCTTTTTTTCTCGGGTTATATTCAATCTTCGGAAGGTTGTGGCTCTCCCCGATGTCAGTTTAGTATTTTCCCCCCTGCTCGGAGCTTTTCTTCCCCCTCCTCGACTTTTTGTTGTGCTTTCCTTTTCCCTTTCTGAGAAACAACTTCCCACCCCCAGAGGTCTACACCTCCGTCCTTCAGCTTGCCTGTGCCGCTTTTCTTTTCCCCTTTTACTGAAGGACTTTGAATTCTTTCTTTTTTTCCCCCCCCCCCCTGAAGGATTCCCTATCTTTCTTTTTTCTTTTTTTTTCTTTCCCCCCCTCAGATTCATAGCGCCTCCTTTCCAGGAAAGTGCCTTCCACCCTTTCCCCCCCCATTTTTCCCCTTGGTGAGAGATCTCCTTGCGAAGGAGGCTTACCTGACCGAGATCTTTTTTTTTGTTGGCGTTTGCGGCGCCCTCCCTTCTCCTTCCTGCCTTTCCCAGTCCCTTTCCCCATTTCCTATACCTGCAGTTGTCGCCGAGCAATTGAGGAGTTCCCTTGCGAGATTTTTCTTCTGAAGACAGTTTTTCTCTCTTTGGCCCTCTTCTTCTAGGTTACGGGTCAATCATTTCCTTTACATTAGATTTCGGTGTCGTCGGATGAATTTTCTGCAGGATGCTCCGCTGGTCTCGTCTTCTTTTTCCCGAGAAGGGTCCTTTGCTTGACTTTTCTTTTTCCCCAATTCAACTTGATTTTTTTCCCTTTCAGTAGTATGCAGTCGTTTCACGATGAGTTTCTTTTTTTTAGCGGAGCGTAAAAGATCGTTTCTACTTCGCATTTTTTTTCCCTTTTGCTTTCCTGTCCTACTCTTGACCCTTCTCTCCTCAAAGTAAGGACGCCCTTTAGAACAG
>Ga0179593_1548358_pt1 | contig 12631 bp, 18 predicted proteins | sample CZODoug2_1_08_16_FD_185931 | JGI IMG/M metagenome (GOLD analysis project Ga0179593, IMG submission 185931) | Vadose zone soil fungal communities from Angelo Coast Range Reserve, California, USA - CZODoug2_1_08_16fungal (PacBio error correction) | ecosystem: Environmental > Terrestrial > Soil >... | reverse complement strand
GCCACTTTATTGAAAGAGCTCCTCTTTTCTCCCCCTCGCTCTGTGAGTCAGTTCCTTCACCCTCTTTCTTCTGCCGGAACGGATCGTCATTGGCCTCTTTCTTTTCTTTTCCTTTTTGCAAAAGAAGCTGAAACAGAAGAATTTGCCCTTTCCAGCCCCTTCCCCCCCCCCTTTTCTCGCTGCTCTTTCAGGTTGGATGAGACAAGGAATGATTAGCTTAATGTCCCTAATAGATCGATAAGATCTCCGGCCGCATTTCCCTTCTCCGTCCCTAGGAAGAAAGAAAAGAGGATGTAAAGGGCCCGAAATCACCTTTCCCCCCATGACATAGAGGAGAGGGAAGGCAGTTTTTCTCGGAGAGAGGAATGACACCTCTCGAAGGGAAGCCGTCCAGTGACGGCCGTCTTCGCCCAGAATTGACGGCCGCCTTGTCTTCGGCCTTGGTAAAAGCGAGAGACGCGTTTCTTCTTTCCCCTTGCGGTGAGGGTGATTTTCTCCCGATGGAAAGTCCATTTATCGGGCAGAAAAGAGCAATCGGCTTCCCTTGCCCCCCCCCTGCAAAGAAGAGAGCCCCGAGAGACTCTTGGAGACAAAGTCCCTCCTTTCCCAGAAATGGAAAAGGAAACCCACATTTCCCTCTCTTGATGAGAAGGAAGGTTAGCTCTCCTGGGCAGGAATCAAGTCCTTTTCTCCCGCGATAAGGCAGGCCCTCTTTTCCCCCCCTTATTTATCGCCATCGAGGCCGGAAGATCCCCTTCGGCCAAGGAAGAAGAAGAGAGCCAAAAGCTTCCCCCCCCCTCCCTTTCCCCTCTGTGAGAGAAAGACTCTTCGGAAGAGGTTTTTTCTCGGTGGCTAAATGTTGAAGAGGAGCACCCCCCCCTCTCATCGAGATAGGAGCGAGTTATTCCTTTCCTTTCCCCCCCTTTTTTCCCTTTGCGGGGGAGGAGGTTTTTTTTCCCCTCTTCCCCCCATGCGCCAGCCAATGTCCTCCTTAGTACGAGGAGCGGACCCCGTTTCTTCTTTCGCCATGATGAGCGTAGACCGATGCCTTTTCCCCCTCCTTGCGGCATGGCGCGCAGGATCTTTTTCCTTTTGTACCCCCTTCCTCCCTTTCTGGAGAGAGAACTCCACCCCCCTCTTCCCCCCCCTTTCCCTCGCGCATTGACAAAATTTCTGTACTCCTATAAAGATGAAGAAGGCGGCGTTCTCTTTTTTTCTTCCTCCTCTTCCTTCGCGGTCTTAGAAGTGCCTCCCCTCTTCTCCCTTGCCGGCGGAGAAGAGCATAGATTTGCCTCCTCCCCTTCCCCTCCCGTCAAGACGACGATCGCGTCGGTCTTTCCTTTCCTCGCTGGCCGAACAAACCAGGACCACCCGGCGTTCTTCCCATTTCTCTTCTACGCGACAGCCAGGCGAACGGCAGCTGCCCCTTTTTTCTTTTGGGCCAACTGCAGCAGCCGTCTCCCTCTTCTTTCCTTCGCACCGCAACAGGCCACTGTCCTTCCCTTTCCCCCGGGTAGTGCGACGCCACAGATTCCTTCCCCTTGCAAAAGGGTCCATTCCCTTTCTTCTTTTCCTTCCTCTTCAGAAGGCCGAAGAGGCGAAGATCGACGTTTTCTCCTCTTCTGAATGCTGCCAACGGCCAAGGCGAGATCGTCCTTTCTTTTCCCTTCCTACAGCGCCCGAGATGAAGTGTCCTTGTCCCCCCTCCCCCCTTCGGAAGGCAGCGGACGGATTTTTCTTCCCTCCCCTGCGGGTTTGCAGCGCGGAGGGCAGGTCTTGCATTTCCTTCCCCCTGGTCCCCGTGTTCCCTCCCCTTCCCGCGTCTTCTGACCAGGTCTTCTTGATATCAATTGACGAGCCGCCGATGGTTTTTTTTCCCCTTTTTTCTTCCGCCGCGGACGGACCCAGCCACGGTTCCAGCCCGTCTTTTTCCTCTCCTGAGGAGGAGAAGATAGGAAATTCCGTTTTTCTTTTCTTTCTCCGGGATGGCGCAGCAGAAGAGTCTCTGCCTTTCCCTCTTTTTTCCCCTTCCCCTTCTCCCCCTGGGTTCAAAGAGAGCCCATCCTTTTTCCCTACCGACAAGGCGTAGAGAGATAAACCGATCAGGTCCTCTCCCCCTTCTCCGGTCGAGTTCGAGGGGATGGAGACGAGGGGCCCCTTCGGAGGTGAATTAAGGACCGGTCCGTTTCCTCCCTTTTTCCCCTTCCCGGGTCCCGCATCGAGGTGGATGCGCGGGTGCGGCGACTCCTCCCTTTCCCGTGGAGATAAGGACCGTCGTTGCCCTTTTTTTTTCCTCCCTCGCGCTCTGCTCTATTATCCATTTTTGCTCGCACCAGATCGGGCATCCTCTTTTTTTTTTCTGAGATGCCCGATTGGTGCTCGCTTTCCGTTTTTTTTCCCCCTCAAATGGATCCCGTCGGAGCGAGCTGACGCTTTTTTTTTCTCTCCCCTCCGCTTTGCACGAAGGGAATGTCAGAGCGAGATCTAAGATCCATCACAATGCGCCTACCTTTGCAAGAGGGAATTCTTCGTCCCGGGAAAGGAAGGAGGAAACCCTTTTCGAAGGGAGAAGGACAGACCCCCTTTCCGAAAGGAAAACTCCTTTTTTTTTCGATGCTGGACGAGGGGGGAGACGTTATTCTTTCTGTTCTGCGTTAGTCGATGTTGGGTTCTCTCTTTTTTTTTTTCCCTCTCGCGGACGTGTCATGAAGTTTCCTTCCTCTCTTAGCGGCGCGCTCGAGATGTGCTTTCTTTTTTCCTCCCCGCAGGAATTGACGAATGTCCTCGATAAGGCGGAATTTCCCCTTTTTTTTTTTGTGGTCCGGCACGCGTTCCTCCCCTCCCTTCCTTCCGCCATCCGAAACGAGTCCGGCGCTTTTCCTCCTCCCGCCAGAAGAAAGCTGGGTCTTCGGGAGGTTTCAGCTTGAGGATCACTTCCTTTTTCCCTCCCTCCTACCCCAACCCGCCTGGCGATCCTGTCTTCTTCCCTCTCCCCTTTCGCGGCCTTCGCCGTCCTCCTTTTTTTTTTCTCGAGAACCTCCGTCCTCGCCCTCCCTTTTGTAGAATTGAGAAATCCTTGTTCCCCTTCTTTTTCCTCTCGAGGAGATGAGAAAGGGCCTTGCTCTCCCGAGACTTATTGGAGCTTATGACGCTATTCGTCATCCTTCTTTCTTTTCCCCTGCCCAGTCCGAGAAATTGCACCTGGTCCCCCCGGCAGTCATAGAAGTGGCGGTTTCGGTTTCTATTTTTTTTTTTTTTTTCCCGTGCGTGCGCAAGTTGGCCAGAATGAATGGATTTTTTTTTTTTTTTTTTCTGCTCCGTTTCTCTGGCTGGAGAGCTCATCGCCGCGTTCCCTTATTCCCCTCTACTGGATCAGCCCCGGGGACCCGTCGAAACGCCCTCCTTCCCTCTTTTTTTTTTTTTTGCGGCCGCCCTGCGGCTCGAAGCGGAATCGGCGTTTCCTCCCCCCCCCTTCTGTTCATCTCCGGCGTCAATCAGCACGTCGACCGTACGAGCTGCTGACACGCTGGGGTGCTATCACGCGCTTTCCTTTTTCTCGGGCACATGCTTCTTTTTTCCCCATGCGCGTGGGCCTTTTTCCTTTCGCATGGCGAGGGCTCTTTCTTTGGTCACCAGCTCGGTAACATAATGCAGTTTTCTTTTTTTTCCCCCGGGACAAGAGCATTTCCCGAAAGAGTGCGCCCCCTCCCCGGAATCCCTTTTTTTTTCACCGGCACGGGAGACGCTCTCGTACTTCGGGCGAATACTCTCCCCCCCTTTTTTTTTGGGCCTGGTGGCCGCAGCAAGCCTTGCCCTTCCCTTTGATTTCGGCACTAAGTTCTTTTTTCTTTTTTGAGATGGTGGGAGAGTCACCGCATGCTTTCCCCCCCCCTTCCCGTGCTAGGACCCTACGGAATTGCCCTTCCCTTCTCCTGTAAAGTGATGGGGTTTGGCCTCCTTTTTTTTTGCCTGGAGAGGTTTCGGCCTCCTCTTTTTTTTTTTGTGGGAGACAACGGCCGAAGTTGTCCTTCCTTTCCCCCAGCACCAATCGGACTGGGACCCCTTTCCCGTCGGGTTCCCCCGGCGTTTATCCTCTTTTTTTTCCCCGGGTTTTTTGGCTGGTCCGCGGCGCGCTTCACCCTTTCGACAGCAAGAGGCGGGGTTTTTCTTTCCGCATGATCAAGATGCGTACGCCTTTCTTTGCAATTTTCCTTCCGGCAAAAGCACCGCGACGGGCCAGCGCCTGTACCTCTCTTTTCCCCAAGAGCTCGCGCTGGCCTCTAGTCCTCGTTTCTCGACTGGGGCCGCCGCAGATTTGTTTTTTTCTTTTTCTTGTCATTACTCGAGCCCCTTTTCTCCGCGGTCATGGCGGAGCTGGAAAAACCGCATTGAGACCCTCCCCCCTTTTTCCTTCTTTCCTTGGTTGGCGGCCTACCGCGCCGGCGGAACAGTCCTTTTCCCTCTTCTCGGCGAGTAGGGAAATTCGGCCGGCACTCTCTTCTTTTTTTTCCCCTCCGGAGCGCGCAGCCGCACAATGCGTACCGGCTCTCCCCCCCTTCTCGTGGTCAGCTTCTTTTCAGCTGGAGCGCCATTCCCCTTCTTTCTCCTTCACGAGCAGGTGCAGGAGAGACCGTCGTTTCATTTCTGATTGTTCGATGAGGGGAGAAAAGAGCGATTGGCATTCTTTTTTCTCCCCTTTCCAAAAGAAGAGAGAGACCGGCCCCTTTTTCCTTTGAAGAAGACAGAAGGGGGGGGTGTTGGAGAATCTTTTCTTCCGAGGAGATAGAGGTTGGATTTTCGGAAGAGAAAATGCCTTCTTACATCATCGAAAAATAGGCCTTTCCTCTCGGGGGCTCGCCGAACGGCAGCGTGAGATCGTCGAGTGGCGGATAAAGCCTGTGTCCCCAATCTCCTCCCTTTCTATGTGGAAAGCGATACGTTCCTCCTTTTTTCTCCCCGAGGTGATGAGAAAGGGACTGACCTTTTTCCCCGCGGGGGAAAGTAATAGATCGATCAGATCCCCTCTTCTTCACCCCCCCGCAGTGACGCCTTCTTTTTCTTTTCCTCCCTCCCTCTGCTTCAAGGGAGGAGGTGGATGGATTTTTGACTCCCCTTTTTTCTCTTCTGTCAGGGAGGGAGGGATCGGGCCGATTTTTTTCTTCCCCCTTTTCGGGGGCCGCTTCACAAAAGATGAGGCGTTTTCCCAGTCTCCCTTCCTTTCGGAAGAGAGACGCCCTCCCTCTTTTCTTTTTTCTGTACGAGGAGGGCGAGGAATTTTTCCGGGAGGCTTTGCGGGGTCCTCTAACGATGGACCCCCAATAATAGCGTCCCGCCATAGGCGTTTGAATTCCCCTTTCCCCGCCGAGGAGGTAGATAGCGATCGAAAACGGTTTCCCCCTTTCCCCCCCCCCCCCGGGCCAGCTCGCCGCTTGATGATAACCTTGCTCTCCCGACCGGAGGCTCCTTTCCGATTGGGAGGTAAGGTCGCCCTTCCTTTCTCCAGGCACACGGATCTCGCCATCTTTTTCCGCTCGCAGCGCGCCACCTCCTCGCCCAAAAAGCGGCCCCCCCTTTTTTTCCTTGGCGAGCAAGTCTCTCCCTTTTTTTTCCCTTCCAGCAGCGCGGTCTGGTGAAGGCCCAGAATCCCGCGAGAAAACAAGCTCATCTGCTTTCTTCTTTCTCAAATCCCAGGAGGGGAGAAAACGCCGTGCCCTTCTGCCTTTTTCCCCCCCTTCAGCGCCCAAGGGATGAGTCTTTCCCTCTCTCGCGAAGAAAAGTGCGGTTCCCCCCCCCCCCCCCCCTGATGCGGTAGAAGGATGCGGCTTTTCCCCTTTGCGAGACAAGAGGAGATTCTTCCTCTGGTGACCAGGCGCAGGCTTTTTTTTTTCCCCCCTCCTTCCGGTATTCATTTTCCCAGGTTGTAGGAAAGAGGCATTTTTTCCGGCGGCAGTTCTCGGGCCCGCCCTTTCTCTAGTCGCGGTCGACGGTTTCCTCTTTGGACAGCTTTTTCGCATTGCCGGGGCGACGCTCTCTCCCCTTTCGGCATAAAGTCACGACGACGCTTCTTCCCTCTCTTTTTTCTTTTCCTTAGCCAGTAGCTGATGGCGGACAAACAGACCCCCCAGAGAGAAAAGGGCGAGGATACGCGCGCCATTCTCCCCTCTCCCATGCCGCGATCAGGGCGAGGTCCTTTTTCCTCTTTCTCCCGCGCGCACGCAACAGACGACCGACAAAACGGCCCCCTTTTTTTTGCGAAGACAAGAGCTTCAACTTCCCGAATAGAGCTTCCCCTTTTTTTTCTTCCTCCCCTCCGCCGCGGAGCCGATTAAGAAGCCGCCTCCTCCCTCCTTCCTTTCGTCGGCATCCCAGCGAAGATAAGAGTGCAATGTCCCCTTCCTTTTTAGGACGAGGTTTCGTCGCGAATAACGGTAAGCACCCTCATCTCCCCCCCCCCCTTCCCCCCCTGGTGGAGACGATCAGGATAGCAAGGCAGGGTTCCGCGCTTTTTTTTCCCCCCCCTCTTGATCCTCAAGAGGCGCCCGGTTCTTTTTCTCGGCCAGCTGCTGCCGCAGTTCTCCCCTCCGCGCCGGGCCCAGGTTAGGATGTAGAGCCGTTTTTTCTTCTCCGCGGCGGACCAAAGCAAAGGTTCCAGGCTCCTTCTTTTTTTTCCCTTTCCGGCCAATTATCTCCCTCGAGGCGAGGCTCATCTCGCTTTTTTCCGGGATCTGCAACGTAAAGGAAACGGCCCCTTTCCCCTTCCCCCCCTTTTCCCCACCCAAAAGCACGAACGCAAACCGCCAAGCGTCGCGCTGCTCCTTCCCCCTTTTTCCAACCAAAGCAGCGCGGTCGGTCAGCTTTGGGTTTCTTTCTTATAAAGGAGAGCGGGTGCATCATGCTTTCCCTTCCCCGGGGCATCGAGGTGGATGCTCTTGGGCCTTTTCTTTCTCTGCTCGATTCGTTTTTTCTCCCTTTTTCTATCTGACCTCCAACGGCAAGGATCAGTTCCCCTTCCTCCTTCTTCGTGGTAGGATAGTAGAGATCCCCCCCCCCCCTTCCCCTCAGTTGTTGTGTTGCTCTTTTTTGCTCGCGGACGAAGGCCTCTTTTTCTCCTTTCGGGAGCCTTCCCCTTTCTTTCTAGAAGATCAGCCGCTTTGGCACTTCTTCTCGCCACGTCGACCCCCCCTCCCCGATCGCAGCAACCCTTTTTTTCTCTCGGGCCGATTGACAGGGCCGGATTCTTTTTTCCCCCCCTTCATGATTGACACTCCTCTTCCTCCCCTCGATTCTAGACTTTTTTCTCTCGTGGCGTTCGATGCTGGCCGATTTGCCCCTTTTTTTTCTTGCGTTCGTGATTGTTGGGTTTTTTTTCTTTCTTTTCCTGAAGTGGCCAGATCCCGGCCCGTGTCCCCCCCCCTTTTGCGCGCCTGAGATGAGACTCGCTTTTTCATTGCCGAGCTGGACTCCTCGATTCATTTTTCTTTTTTTTTTTTCCCCGTGGCTGGGTCGGCCGTCCCCCTTTTCCCCCTCTCCCCCCCGCCTCTCGACATCCGAACCGTTTTTTTTCAAATTGATATCAACGACCTGCGGCAGCATCTTCCGGTCTCTGGGGAGAGTCCTTTTTTTCCTCTCCCTTTTCTTTTAAAAAACGAGAAATGCCCCCCCCCAGAAGGGAGTATCCCTCTTTTCCTTTTTCCTCAGTGAGGAATTCTCGCCTCCCATAGGGTTTTTTTCCCCCCCCCCAGTCTCGAAAATGAATCTCTTTATCCTTTTCCTTTGAATCTGATAGGAGATGGGGTTCCCCCCTTCCTTTCTCGCGGCGATGAGACAGGTCCCTTAGTTCCCCCCCTTAGGAGGGGGGCAGAGGACGGCGTTCTTTTTGAGCTAGATAAGTGCCCCCCTTTTTTTCCTCCCTCTTGTACGTAGCAAATACGCCTTCCCTTCTCCGGTTTCGGTTTCCTCGGCTAGCATGTGATGAGCCAGTTGGCCCGGATTCTCCTTTTCCTCTGTAGTGCTGGGACGATCAGTATCTGGAGGGCATTTTTCTTTCTTTATGGCTAGAACAGGGTTGGTATTGTTCCTCTCACTGGATCAGACAAAGAAAAGTTAGCCCCTCCTCGATCGTAGTCGTGACGGGATGGAGGCCGCCTGAGGATAGAATACCCCTTTTCCTTTTTTCCCTCCGCAAAGGAGAAAAGCTGTTCATCTCCCTTCCCTTTCTTCCCTTGAAGAGGATGATATGACACCCAGTTTTTCTTCCTCCTACGATGAATAGTGATAGGCAATTCTCCCCTTTTCCAAGCGCGAGTGGTATACCTCTCCCCCTTTCGCAGGGCATAGCAGATGAGATTTTCCATTCTGCAGAGAAGAATACTCGAATCTTCTTTTTTTTTTTCCCTCCCGTGGATAATAAAGAATCCGCTCCCCTCTCCCCCTCAACGCTGGTGGAAAACAGGCACGGGGCGCCTCTCCCCCCCTATAAATATTAATAAAATTTTCCGATTCTTTTTGAAGAAGAAAGAAGAAGGGAACGGACGTTTCCCTTCCTTCCCCTCGGAGGGCTTCCCCCCCTTCTTCTGGTTGAGAAGAGGATCATATTTTCCCCCCAGGGCAACGCAGATGCGCCCCCCTTTTTTCCCTTTCCCTCTCTGATAGAAAAGAGAAAGGACAAGTGATGGGTTTTTTTCTTTTTCTTTTCTTCCTTGGGAGGCGCCTTTCTTTTTTTTTTCCCTCTATACGTGGAATGGAGAAAATGCCTACCTCTTGCATGGCAGGATTTCCCCGCAACAATCGTTTCCCCTTTCCCCCTTTGCCCGTTCGTGCTCCTTTTCCCCGTTTATCATCAAGAGCGAGCTGCTTTGGGTTCTCTTTTGTGTACGCTGAGCTTTCCACCTCTTTTTTCCCTTTTTTCCCTCTCAGGAGGGGAAGGGGAAATGCGACGATTCTTTCCCCTCGAGACAAGGAGGTTTTTCCCCTTTTTTTTTCCTCCCCGAAGGAAAAGACAAAAGAGAAGTCGGCCCCTTTTTTTCCCCCCCCCCCAAGACAAGGAGGAGAGAGAGCTGGCCCCCCCTTTTTTTTCCCTCTAGGAAGGAGGACGGCAATTTTTTTTTTCCCCCGGCCGCAGCTTGGGGAAGCGTTTCTCTTGTGAAGGAAGAAGCCCGCCCCTCCCGGCCTGAAGCGCCGTTTTTTCCCCCCCCCGAATGGAGACAGCAAACCGCTTTTTTTTCTGGCGGCCTACCGCGCCGGCCCCCCCCTGTCTTCGTAGCTGAGGCAGGCGATTTTTTGTAGGGAATTCGCGCTCCTCTGGGAACATCAAGTCATGGCGCATCAACCTCCTCCCCTTTCTTCTTCGCTCCACAAGATCGAGCTTAGTCAACTTTGTCTTTTTTCCCTTCGACGATCTCACGCTGCCAATGACGCGCCTTCCTTTCCTTTCTCTCTGTTCGATGATGTGACCACAGGAGATGGCCTTTATGGCCCTCTTTTTTTTTCATCGGCATATCTCTCTTTCCCTTTTTCTGAGAGCATCTGAAGAGGAGATAGAGATTTGGTTCCCTTTTTCCCGAGCGAGATGCATGAATGCAAACCGCCCTTTCCCCCCCCCCCATTCTTCTGAAGCTGGAAGAAGCGGGGGCTCGCCGCCCCTTTTTTTTTTTCATTTGCAGCGTGAGATACGTAGACTGCCTTTCATCCCCCCCCCTCTTTTTTTTACGAAGCTAGATCTTGTGGAGCCCTTTTTCGGCTCCTTCGAGGTTGGTTGAGGCTGAATTTTCTCTTGCCGGCCTCCTTTCGATCAGATCGACCCTTTCCTTCTCCTGGTTTCAACGCCGGCCGGTATTTCTTCCTTTTCTGCGGTTGCTGTATCAATGTTTTCCTCCCAAATAGAGGCGCCCCTTTTTGTAGGTTCCCCTTCTATGAAATGACAAGACGATACGGGTCTCCCCAAGATGAGATTCCCCCCAGGAGAGAAAAAGAAGGGAAGGAAAAGGGACTCTCTTCTCCTCGTTTCCTCTGCCCGCAGGAAGCTTTTTTAGGGAAGGAAGTCCCCTGAGAGGGGAGGCGGGATTCGGGGACCTTCCCCTTTCTTTCCTTAGGCGCAACGAGAAGAGGAGAGCAGGTCCCCCTTGTCCCCGAAAGAGGCGGTCTTCTCTCCTTTCTTCGCGCGCGGCGATACCCATTTTTATTTCCCCAAAGAAGCTCGCGCTTTTTGCTTTTTTTTTCCCTAGCACGGACGGGAATTATCCCCCCCCCCTCCGAGGGGGTCCTTTCCCTTTCCCTTCACAATTATCTTCCGTCCCCCGGATAGAGAAATCGAGGCCTTTCTTCTCGAAAAGGAAGACCAGCCTTCCCCCCAAAAAGAGGAAAAAAAAATCACGGTACAGTTTAAGAGAGGAAGGCTTCCTCCCCCCCCCGGTGATGAAAAGAACGTCCTTTTCCCCTTTCCTTTTTTTCCCCACCAAGATCATAGAGAGTAGGCGCTCTCGGTTTTTTCCCCTCCACTCAGGAAAGGTAGGCGGGCGGCTGCCCCCCTTTTTTTCTTTCCTTTCTCCCCCACGGTGAGGAGATAGTGAGAGTTCTGATTTTTTTCGCCCCGTACGGTTTTCACCCATCTCTCTTCGTAGAACGCTTTTTTTTCTTCTCAACGCTGCGCTGGCTCTCCCGGAATTAGAGGGAGGCTTTTGATTGGTAAAAGGATGGTGAAAGGAGCCAGGATGCTCCCCTTCAGCCATGAATAAATTAGGAGTTTTCCCCCTTCCAAAGGTTGTCGGAATCCATTCCTCCAGAAGGCGGAGTGATAGGGAAAAGGCAGTTCCTTTTCTCCCTTCGAGGGGCTCTTTTCTTGTCCCAAGTCCTTTCCTACAGAGAGAAGAGGGAAGGATTCTATCCTCCTTCCCCTCCCCCTGATTCGCTTCGTTCTTTTTTTTTTTCCCGTAGCTGCTGGCGGACCCATTTCCCTCTCCCATAAGAGGTCAACGCGTCTCTTTTTTTCTTGTGGGATACGCGCCAGCCAGAGGAACGTTTTAAAAAGCATGCTTCCCCCTTCTTCTTGTCCAAATGGAGATTCCCCCTCCGCAAGAGCTCATAGAACGAAACCCCCTTTCCTCTGTGCGACGCCCAGAGATGCCCCTGCCTTTTCCAAGGAATAGAGAGCGACACCATCTTTCCCTTCCTCATCGCCGCCGAGGAGAAAGTTCCCCCCTTTCCTTTCGCAGAGAAGCGAGCGCACCGGTCCCTTTTTTCCCCCCCCAGCGCCGATCAGATGCAGCCTATCTCTGCAAGGGCGAGACGGAGGTTCGTCGCGCTCCTTTTCTTCCCCGGGGCAATGCCGAGCGCGACAATTCCCCTTTTTCCTCGGCGGTGCGGTGCGAGCGCCGGACGATTCTTTTTCCCTTTTTTTTTTTGGGATAGAGGAAAGCTTCTGCCCTTCTTTTCTCCCCCCTTTGCGAGAAGAACTTTTTTCCTCCCTAAGGAAGGGGCAGCTTTCTTTTTTGAGAAAGAGGACGGACCCCCTGCCACGGTTTCTTTTTTTAAGACTGATCCTTTTTTTCCCCCCCGGTGCGGTCTGCCGCAGAAAGTCGTCTGAGCAGCCGCCGAAGTCTCTGCCGGGATCTGCCCCCCTCTGCGAAATCATCACCCAACAGCAAGAACGCCTACCTCCCCCCCCTTTTTTTTCCCATCGCAAGAATCGAAAACAAACAGCAGCGCGGTCTGCTTCTTTTTTCCTTTCCCCCCCCCCTCCCCGCGTTTTTAAACTCCTTACATCCCTTCTCTTTATTTTTACGTGCCTATAACAGGATTTTTTTATTGCTGGGAATACCGCACGCTTGTACGCCACGTCTTCTTTTTTCGTGATTCCCCCCCTTTCGGACGTGGAAATCCGGCCCTGGGAATTTTCTTGTGTGTGTGCTGTCTTTTTTGGAGGACTGATCAGAAGGGCTCTTGGACCTGTATGACCACAAGCTCTTCTTTTTTTTTTTTTTTTCCTGTTCGTCCCTTTTTCTTTTTTTTCCTTTTCTCTCCTTTTTCGCTCGAAGCGCTTTGTAGACCGACCCTTTTTCTCCCCCTGTTTTCCCTCCCCCCCCCTTTTTTCTTGCGCACGAGATTTGCATGATCGCTGAGGCGATCACCTGTGCACCTGTTTTTTCCCCTACCTCTTTTTCCCTCCTTCTTTTTTTCCCGTATCAGCTGTTCAGCGCTGGATGTCTCTTTTGTTTTGATCACATGTCGCGCTTCTTTTCCCTTTTCTTTCTCCTCCTTGACGGTGTGGTCCTGCCTCTGAGAGGTGGGCCCGATTGCTGGGGGCTAGTCTCCTTCTTTATCTTTTCTTCCAGACACACCCATTCGGACTAACGCTTCCCTGACGCACCCCTTTCCTTTTTTTTTTGAGCCACGTATTTAAGCCCGCGGAGGCCTTCGCGCACGCACAGCCCCTTTTTTCCTCCTTTCCTTCCTTTTTCTTCTTTGATTAACGTTTTTTCGCCATGACACCTTTCTCCCTTTCTCTTTTTTTTTTTTTCCGCTTTGATACTTGTCGGTTCAGCTCCCAGACACGAACTTGCCCCGCACCTTCTTTCTTTTTTCCCTTTATTCCGGCCGCACCATCATTGTATCCCCCCCCTCGCCAAACTCTCCT
>Ga0179593_1375512_pt1 | contig 12631 bp, 12 predicted proteins | sample CZODoug2_1_08_16_FD_185931 | JGI IMG/M metagenome (GOLD analysis project Ga0179593, IMG submission 185931) | Vadose zone soil fungal communities from Angelo Coast Range Reserve, California, USA - CZODoug2_1_08_16fungal (PacBio error correction) | ecosystem: Environmental > Terrestrial > Soil >... | reverse complement strand
TACAGTTTCTTCCGGACCAATATCTCTCCCTGGGACACTTTCCCCGGTCTACTCAGTCGCTCCCCGATTATGGTTCTACCTTCCCCGTCCTTCCTGAAATCAGTTCACCCTTTGACCATACTTCAGGCTGTTTTTCTGTTCCGGGGTCTTTTCGGCATGACCTTAAGGCTAATGACCTTTCTTTACTCCCCACGAGTCCGGCAGCCGGCCCCTCTTCGCCTCCTACCTCTTTTCTTCTTAGAGTTGTTCTTCTGTTTGCTGACTGAGGGCTCCTCTCTGAGAACCGGCTTCTTCGAGGGGGATTCCCTTCTTTTTAACGAAATGGTCCCTTCCCCCCCGCTTTTCCTCCGGGAGGAGTAGATTTCTTTTCTCCCTTTAGAGATTAACCTACTCCCCCCTATCGACTTGCATATGGTCCCGTTTGTCCCTAACCGAATACCCCCCCCTTTCCCCTGTGCACAGTTAGATAGGATCACCCTTTTCCCTGCCGTTGCGATTTCGAGTTTTTTTTTTTCCTGTCGTAAGACTGTCCCGTCGTTCTGTTGCACGACGCAGAGTTAGTCGATCTCATCGTTTTCGATGCTCCCTTAATGCGGCCTCCTTCTCATATGTACCCAGGGATAGGATCCGTACCCCCCATTTTTCTTCCTGCCTAGATCGGGCCTTCCCTATCTTTGTTCCTCCTTCCTGGCACTGGGGAAGCCTTAGGTTGGTGACTCCAGTCCGCATCAGCAGTCCATACTCCCCCCTTTCTCTGGCTGCTCTCCTTTTTTTGTGACTGCTTTCTTACTTAGGGTTTCAGCCCGATTCTTATCCGGAGAATACTGGATCTTTCCCAGCGCCCCTTGCGTCTTCCCGTTTTTCTTTTCTTTTTCTCCGCATGCAGAGATTCTTTCTGCCCGTCGCTAGCCTCTTCCGGCCTCGATCATCTTTTTCTCCGTAATGGAGGTCTCGGCACTTTCTTTCGTCTCCCCGGCGCCGCTTAGAATCGGAGGGTTTTCCTACTCCCAAGTAGGCGTCTTCTCTCTTCCCGGTCTCCCGCCTCTTAGGCGTTCGGCTTTACCACCTGTCGTCTTCTTTTTCTCTTAAATTCTATGATCTTTCTCTCCTCTTTTTGTTGTTTCTGTCTCGATGCCGCAGGTCCACATCCTCCCCGCCCTTTTGGCAGAGAGTCCCACCCTTACCTCAAGTAGATGGAGACTTCCTTTCCTCTTTTCTAGAACGCCCCCCCCTTTCCACAGATGGTAACGAGCTTTCTTCTCCTCTCAACGGCACAGGATAGCCTAAGCCTACCTAATAGCGTGACGAAAGCTTCCCCTCCCCTCCTCGTGACTCTCCCTCTCCTCGGGAGCAAGCGACACTCCCCACCGAAGCGAGATCCCTTTTCTGATCCCATTTTTCTCCGCGCCGAGCTCGTTTCCCCCTCACAAGCTTACGGCAGGCGCCCCCCCCCCCCCTTCATAGCAGATAGACTTACTGGCGCGCGGGCTCGAGCGTTCCTTTCCACACAGGTTTCCCATGGGGCAAAGCCTTCCACAAAGAGATTTCCCTTAACAACGTCTCTGGCTCCGGGAATCCCTTATCTCAGAATGTCCTTTCTTTCACTTTATGATATTCTTTGTTTCCCCTCCCCCTTAGAATCGAAACCTTTAGTTGCCCGCTCTTTCCCCCCTTCCGTCGGGCAAGGCGCTCGGCCAATTACCGGTCGAAGGAATAGCGTCCCCTCTTCTACCTGATATTCGACGTCCCCCGGAGTCTTAATCTCGTATGAAGGCCCGTTTGATCTCCCGGGTACCTTCGTGATCGGGTGCGATTACGGTGTCTAGAAGAAACTCTCACCTCCCTAGTACGTCTTCCTTTCCCCCCTCTCGAGTGATCCATTAGCTTCCTTCAGATGACACAGGTTCCTCCCAAACCTCAGGCAATCAGTGTGCTCTCTTTCTCGAGACGACTCGCCCCCCACCACCAAGAGATAACTATAAAAGGATTTTTCAGTAGAAGAGAACCTTTCGGTGGTGATTCGCCCGTCTTCTCCCCCCCCGTTGGGGTGTACTCTTAAACAGTGTCTAGGACCTCTCCCAGACGGACCTTTTCTTAAACCATTCACCGACTGACCCTTCCGAGGAAAGGGGTCAACCTGGCTAGCCCTCTTTTTCTTTTATTTTTTTGACGTGGAGCCCCCAGACCTTTTTTTGAACGCTCCAAGTATCCCAGTGGTGCCTCCTTGAGGATGTGGCCTCTGATCCCACGGAGTGGCCCAGTTAAACCCTCCGTTACTCTGAACACTTGTCGTCTCTTTCTTCTAGAAACGGCTCTTGTTCCGTTTTCTGCTATTCCCTTCCCCTGGTAACGTTTCCCTTTTCTTCCCTCGTTCTCTTCAAAGAACCTCAGGCCAGAAGTCTCCTTTCCTTCCTTCCCCTCGAGGGGAAGAAGCCCCATGGTATTTCACGGTCCGTTCCTTCTGCTGCCTCCCTCCCTTTTCCTTTTGAGAACTCCTCTCTCTTTTCCCTCCCTCGTTATTATCCTTTTTTGGTAATGCGCGTTCGAGAAGACGACTGGTCTCTCCCCGGTATTTTTTATGCCGACGCCCCCCGCGCTGCCGGGTGGCCTTTCCTTGACGCCAGGCACAGGTCATCTCCCCTCCTCCTCTATAATTATGGCGATCTGACGAATTCCTTAACTGCGGTACCAGGAGGATTCGGAGTATCTTTCTTGGGTTTTGACTTCTTCCTCCGTTAAGCCCCTCCTATCTTGAAAGGTTAGGCGTTAGTCTCCCATGTCCGTCCAACTTAGAGAGCTAGAGGATGAGTGAGGTATTTTTTCTCCAACCCTGCAGGTCTGCCTTGTCCTTTTGAATTCTCTTCCCGTCTTAAAATTCGCGGCTGCCGTTTCTTCTTCCCCCAGGAAAGCGCATCTACAGCAGTCCCCCCCTTTTTCTCTTTTCCCTTAGGGAAGGTCGCCACCAGATCCGGTTTTTCCCGTCACTTTTCCATGCCTTTGGGCTCCTGAAGTCTGAGAACTCTGTTCTCCCTTCTGAGCTGTATCCTCCCGTTCTATGTAAACGGTGGAGATTCCTTCCCTGTCCCCCAAGCACCAAAGGAATACAATTTCCCCCCCCAACCACGCATTTCGCTTGCCTGTCTCGGACCCCAGTTTACGAAGTCAGGGCATTTATCCGACGCCCGCTTTCTTTTTGATATGAGTAAAGTCCTTCCATCTCCCTCGTCTTGGTATATTTTAGTTCCATCCCTCCCCCTTTCCCCTCTTTCCTTCCGTTCCTCCCGCTCTTCTTTTTCCCTTTCTCATTAAAGGAGTGGGCTGTCGAGCGCGGAAGCCAGCAAAACTCTAATCTTCGTCCCTCCCCTTTGCCCATGGACAGTGATTCCGTTTCCCCCTCTCCTTGACCCCTTTTTCGTTTTCCGAAATTCTGGCATGGGTCCTTTTATCCTTCCATTCTATCTTTCCTCCTTCTGTGTTGTTGTCTTCTATCCTGTACCTCCTTTCCAAACTTCAAATTAACGAATTCGGTGTCCAGAGTAAGAAGAAAGTTCTCCATTCCTTTTCTTCTTAATGGGCGTCTTTCGCGGTTCTTTTCCTTTTTCTCCTCGCTTCCCCTCGAGCCAGAAGGATTTTCCCCCTTCCCTTCTCGGGTTGACTGAGTTCCCTAACCGATGCTCCTTATTTTTTTCCTCTTTTCACCCTCTTAACCGCGGGAGATTAGACTCGACTAACCCTTCCCTTTAGTTGATCCATACCCACGTCGGAACTTTTCCCTTCATCTACCTTGGGGGTGTTGCAGGGATCAAGATGCCTGACGGGTGTTTCTTTCCTCTTTCTTTTCTTGTCACGAGGAGTTCAGTCAACCTTTCTTTTCTTCTCGGTGGGGTGCCATTCCTCTGCCCTGGTCAGATGGCGACAATAGCTGTTTCTTCCCTCTTCCTCCCAGAACGTGAAAAGATCAGACCCCTGCTTCCCGGTGGCTCGTTTATGCCCCTCCAACGGCACTCTCCCCTTCTCTATGTCAGCACTTCAACTAACACTCGGTTTGAAGGGAAGACCGCAGGGCTCTCCTTTCTCTGCCGTCCTCTCATAGTAGAAGTTTTTTTCAAGTCCCCCTGTCCCCTGGCGTTTCTTTCCTTCTATTTCTGGCGCGAGCGTCACCCATCTTTCCCTACTCCCTCCCCTAATCGTTGTTACGGAAGTAGGGCCTTCCTGTTCCCCCATCTCCCTTTTTCTTCTTTTATGCTGATGTGCGCTGAGCGATGATTTCTTTCGGGAATTCTTGGGATCCACCCTTGATAGGGCATACACTTTCTTTCTTCAGCTCGTGACGAAGCCTTCCTCGTCGCCCCAAAGGGGCGACTCCCGGCATTTCTCCTCTTTCTTTGACGTTATAATTGATCCGTTGAGCCTTTTTCCCTCATGAGCCAGACCTTACCCGACCCTTTTTTTCCTCCTCTTTTTCTTCCTCTACTTTTTAGGAATCTGGGAATGAGACCGTCTTGCTTTCCCTAGACCTAGACGGCCAAATGCCTCCTCTCTCTTCCGCTGCAAGGTTCCCCTGACTCCTATAGAAAAACGCGGCTCCTTCTTAAGTACTCCATATGGTCTCGTACATTTTTCTCTCACCTGTAAGGACTCACGGGTTCCCCCGTGCCCACTTTCTCAGTGCAGGATGCTAAAAACATGCTTTGTTTCGCCGCGTGAACGATCGAATATTTCTTGATGGCCCTCTTCTGGGCGTTCCCCCGTCTTTTCTTTTTTCTGAGAAATTACGATCCTTTTTCTTTCTCCAATCCCCGTTATAGTTGAACAAAAAAAGGAGTCTCCTTTTCCCACGCTCTCCATCATACGCTCAGGTGTTCCCCAGAATTTCCTTGATCTTTGATTTGCCGTATGTGTTTTTCCTCCGATACACAGGTGATCTCTTTTTGGTGATCAGTGGGTAGCTGACCTTCCGCTCCAGTTCAGTTCCGCTAGAGGAGGCTTCCGGAGGTTTTACAGGCTTAGTAGATCCCCTTCCGCCCCCCCTCCTAAGAGGCTCCTTTTGCTCCCTTGAATAAAGAAATCCCCCCTCTTTGCCTTGCCACGTGCTAGAGAGTTCCTGCCTTTTGTCCCTCTCGACGTTCCGTGCTCTACTGACCGTTTTCTTTCCAGAGAGATAGGCCTTCGCACAGTTCCTTTCCCTCTGCCCAGGAATGGAACTGATTCCGTAGAGTCTCTGTCTGGTCCTAGTATCAACTTTCCTTCAGCGTAATCCATAAAGATCTTTTCGATCTTGAGGTTCCTCAAGTTCGTTACTTTTGCCGCCATCACTACTTCTCGAAGCAAATGGCTATATTTCTATCCCGCTTTGGCGATCTTCCCCCCCTTCTGAGATGTATGTTTCCTCCCACCTCTCCTTCCGGGAGCAGCATTGTACTTTACCGATCTACAGTGAGGAGGCAGCTGCTCTCTTTTCCCCCTCGGACTTTTCCCCTTTCCGCATCGATTCTAGTGAAGATATCCATCTTTTTTTTCCTCGCGCCTGCAAGTAAATTTTTTTTTTTTATTTGGTTTTGTCTCACTTCCGCCTTTCTCTTCGAAAGGCTTAGCCTCCCCACTTCCGATTGGTTCCGGCAGAAGCTTATACGTTCCTCTTCGTTTCTTTGACGGCTTAGTGGTACCCCCCTGTATTCTCTTTTTGGACCCAGCTCTCTTCTTTCCTCCTCCTTCCCTTTTTTTTTTCTCTTATCAGCATCAGGTTGCCTGCCCCGACGTCCCTACTTTTTCCCCCTGAGATAGTTCACGAAAGACTTCTCGCTGATCCAGAAGAGGTATTCCGGATGCTGTATTCGCGCATTTTCCCATGATCCGAAGATCCCCTTGGCGTTATAAGTGCGTTGATAGAGACTCCCCTCCGTACTTGCCGAGCTCCCGATAGTATTCCCCCTATTCCGCCGCGGCTTCCTCCATCTCCACCCCTGGCCCTCCTAGCTCCCCGAGTTAAGACAGCAACGTATTCGGTGACCTTTTTTTGAACCCTTCCCTATTTTTTTTTCCCTCCCCGACAGGGGGTCTGCCCAACTTTTTTCTCCCCTCCAGAAGACGGTCGACTTTGCGCTGAGATCGAGATTATGAACAAAACTCCCCCTGTCGCCCCCCGACGCCCCCCCCCCCCTCTTCTTATGTAACGAGAGGCTGCGGCTACCTGTTTTTTCTCTTATTTCGTCGGAAGAGACTTGCTTTCAGCTTTTTCGCTTCTTTTTTTGAAATTTGGAGATCTCCCCTCCCCCCTTGCTAGGTGCTTCTTTTCTTTTCTCTTTCCCACACGGATCCCGGAAACAGTCGGTTCCCCCTTCCTCGACTCACTGTCTAATATAATAACGAGCCCCCTTTTCCGTCAACTGAGGATTCTTACGTTTCTCCCTTGGATTGGAAAGGTCGTCCCCCATCTCGGGCGCTTGGGTTTTTCAGGTGATATCTTAATACTTTACTCCCGCCCTGAGAAGATCATCTGCTCTGAAGGCCCTCTGCTCTTTCTTCCCCTCCAAAATTACACCTCCTCTCGCACTCCCCCCCGGTGGATCAGTAGCGACTAGTCTCACCCCTCCTCTCAAATTACCTTTGTCTTTAGAGGCTCCTTCGTATTGCGTCTTTTTTCCGCAGGACGTCTTCTTTTTAGACGAGAAAGTATAGGCCCCCCTCCTCCCCTTCAGTAGTGTGGGTTTCCCCCCCCCAGTGGGAACCTCCCCCGAAGATTTTCCCTCCCTTTTAATGGGACTCCCGCCGTTTTTTTTTTTTTTCTTATTTTTTACGTCATGCACAAGAAATTCGGGATTTTTCTCTCTCCCGGTCTCTCCGGGCCCGCGGTAGTTTCGCTCTAGAGCCCGGCTTAATTCCTTCCTCCTTTAAAAATTGTTAGCTCGTACTCTTCCGAGCCACCTTCTTTGTAGCTTTTCTAGTACCTTTGAACGGTTAATAGAGGTTCCTCCCGCTGTCAATTCTGATTCTTCTGAACGAACGGCGCCATGAAACCTAATCTATCCTCTCTTTCCGGCAGGAAGCTAGGTGAGTTCTCCCCATGGAGCTTCCCTTTTTTTTCATGCCAGTCGCCTGATTCCCCTCCCCCCCCACTCGAGATATTATTCTCTTTTTTTTGCATAGAGGCGAGGGTTAAGGCCCCTCCCCTCCTTTTCCAGGGCGCGCTTAACTCGGTCAGTGCTGCAGCTAAGATCCTCCCCCTTTTTTTGCTCGACCTGACGGGCCCGAGCCACATCAGTCTTTTATGAATATGCAGCTCCTGCCGGGGTTATCTGCCCTGACTGCAAGTAAAAGTGTTTTTCTTGGCGTGCGTAGAGAGCGAGTTTTCTATAAGGTCTTCCCTTGTAACCATCATCCTTGCATCGCCGGTCTTCCTTTCTCCGTCAAATGTCCCGCACAGGCTATACTCTTTTTATTTCCGAGTTCTGGTCAATTCTTATTCCCGCATGTAGGACTATTGAACCTGGTTTCGTTTTGCAGGAGGACCGGTCCATTTCGCTGGTTCTTTTGTCACCGAATTCCCCCCCCCACTCCCGGCCTCATTTAGATTCTTGATTCAATTCTGATCCCCCTTATTTCTCCCAAGCTTGGGTAAACCGATTTTCCCAATTTCCGATAGCGTTCCAGTCCTGATTCGCGGACTACTTTTCCTCTTTCTCTCACTGTCTAGAGGGTCTCTATTCCCCCGGTAATATGCAGTTTCCCCATTCCACCGTAAAACCCCTTTATGTGATACAATCCCAAAACCGCCGTGGCTTGCAGGACCTTTTCCCCCCCGACTTACTACTTTCATACTCCCCTATCTGGCTTTCTTAGGATTCAATCCCGCTCCCTCGTCTGGGTAATCGGGTCTTTTTTTTTTTCTGATGAGTCTTGTTGACTTCCCAGGCTCTTTTTTCCTCTTCTCAATTCCGCGCTGGTCGATTCTCTCTTCTTCCTCCCACTGAAACCCGCCTTAGAAAGAGTACCCCCCTCCTTTCTTCACTCCATACGCATGAAAGGAGGTAGCCAGTCCTCGCTTTTTTCTGTTTTTTCCTCGACGTGGGTCCGTAATTTCCCTCTTCTTTCCCTCCTTTACGTGGAGACCCTGTCCGACGTCACCCCTCTTTCTCCCTTGATTAGGTTTCTCACAACTCTCCATGGCGCGATCTGACAGTTTCTGAGTATTCTTTTTTTTGATGCTTCACTAGTGGTTCGTGGCCCCCTTCCATTTTCTTTTCCTCTTCGACCCCGAGATCAAGTAAACGTCTCCTCTTTCATCGTCCAATACCTGCTAAAATCCTGAGTAGAATGATCCCCCCCCTCTTTCCCCCCTACGGCTTTCTCCGTTTTAGAAGTCGCGGTTCCGTTAGGTACGTCCCCTCCTTCCCTATTCAAAAGGCGGGTTTTTTTTTCAGGGAAAGTGAATGGTACTTGGTGTCCGGTCATCGTTCTCGTTACATCGCACGGAGTTTTTCCCTAAAAGTTTATTCCCCAGCTTTTAGGCGTCCGTGCTCGACTTTCACCCGTCTCCTTTCCCCCCCCGCGAACCCACTATGCTTGTGGTACAGTCCTTCCTCCGTAGCATATCTCCAACAAGCGAGGTCTTGTCTGTTTTTGGACCTTCACAGAGCCACCTTTCCTTGCATTCCTTCCCACTCTTAGTTGCATAGGGACATGCGGGTCTCCGGTCTCTTTAGACGCGCCGGCGATTTTTTTTTCAGTTTTTCCAATTCCCTGATTGTGAATGGCAGCTCGGGTTTCGTCGAGACGTATTCCCTCCCCTTCCTTACTCATCCATTTTCCTTGACATTCAGGTTAAGTAAATATGAGTTGGTCCTCTTCTTTCTCCTCTTCTTGTGCCCCTGATGTCTGTAGGGAATGCGGTTACCTCTCCTTTTTTTCTTTGAGTCGGATCAATGCCAGTACGCGGTCGCTCCCCTCTTTTTTTTCCCCCCCTCTCCAGAGACGGGCGTTAGTCTTCCTCATCTCCGCGTTGACCATAAGGAGATTGATGACCCGCCGCCTGAACTGAACAGCCCCAATTTTTTTTTTTTTCTTCCCTGGACTAGCGTCCCGATATTGGCTGACCTTTCTCCTTTTCTAAAACCCAACTTTCTCGATCGCGCTGAAGCCGGTCTTTCATGAATGACCCCTCGCCGACCAGCCGTGTCTCTGAGATCCTCCGACCCAATGGTTAGGCGGGGCGGTATGATCCCCCTTTTCCTTCCGGCACAAAGGGGGCCAATTTCCCACCTGATCGACGTGCTCCTCCCCCGATTTTTCTCCCCTCCGTTCCAGAAAAAGAATTCCACATTTACTCTTTTTTCCCCAACAGGTGAACCAAATGGCTCTTTCTGGTATTTTTTTCCTTTTTTTTCGCCCGCTTTGCTCTCGCCTATCCCTTTCTCGTCGTAAAAAGTATCTTGCTCCCACTAGGAAAGCAAAGAATATTTGTTTTTTGTTTGATCCCCGGGAAGATTGATCCCTTTGGTCTTCTATGTGTCCATATCAAAGTTTTCTCTCGTCAGGTTGTGATCCTTTTTCTGAGCTGAAAGTGCCGACATGGCGTCCGTAGTTTTTTGATCTTTTTAGTTTTAGACAGCTTTCCCCCAAAACTTACAGAAAAACCCTCCCTCCTTCGGTCATAGAGAGATAAACCTTGGCGCACCGGATACCTATACCTTTGGTTTGACCCGTTCTTTCTGGCTTTTCACGTCGTAAAACTTTCCTCTCTAGCGGCGAAGAACCTGTTCCGTCGCGACTGACTCGAGAACTCTATCTTTTTCAATGTCAGAGCGTGGATGTTATTATAAATACCTCAAGATTGAAGTAGAAGATTGCCCTCATGTCTTCCTTTTATAATAAGGTCTCTGCAGTGACATATCGGAGGGAGTAACTCTTTGGTGCGATAGTTTTCAATACCCGTCGTCCCCCCTTTTTCGTGAACCCGTCTCATCGGCCGACACTTTTTCCGGCTCGGAGATACCTTAAGTTTTTTTTTTCATTTAGGATATTGGATGTTTTTTCCCTCCGATGGTCTAAGGGAGATGAGTCTGGTCGGGTGGCCGACTGTTTTTTTTATTTCCCAGCTTTTCTTAGTCTCCCTTGCGCATAGGGAGATGTCTTCTCCTCTCTTAAGTCTCGATCTTCCTCCCGGACTCGGCGAGTTCATTCTTGAGTGATCCTTGTGCAGTGAGCCCTTAGCCTGAGAGTAGTTATAATTTAGGGGGCTTCTGCCCTACATACCCTTCCTCGACGCGATTATTGTTTCTTACTGCGCGTCGCGATATCGGCAAACCTCTGGTCTTCTTTTCGAGGACCCTGATTTGCGGATATCCACCTTTTTGTTGGATTGATTCACCTTCCTACGCCCCCTCCTCCGACAGGACAAGAGCGAGTAACCGGACCCGTCATGGTTAGAGCTCCCTCAGCCGCTGCGCATGAAATCGGTGTATTTCCGCTCCCGCCCCCCAGATGTAGAATTAACTTTTTCCCATCTACCATTTTAGAATATAATTTAACTGGTCGTAGCTCAGCTAATAGCCCGAGTTCCTCGCTTATTCCCGATCCACTAGCCCCTCGCTTGAGAAGCCATCATAGCTCCCCCTCGCGTCAGAGAGAAGATGAATACTTTTTGCTCTGTGAAAGCCTCCAAGTATCTCTTTATAAGGACCATCACTTTCCTCCGCACGGAGACCAACCGTATGCGATAGCCTTTACATTGGGTACCGGCGTGCGATAGCGCGGTCAACACCGCCTCCCTGTTAGGGCCCTCTACCCCAGATAGTATTTGAGAGTTATCGTAAGGAGTAGCCTGGTCTCCCGTCGCCTGTCTTCCAAGTTAGTAATTTTCTTCGTGGGTTTTTGAAAATTCCTGGTAGCACGGCAGTCCCCCCCTTCTCGGTGACGCACCCATATCACTTCCCGTGGCCCACGGCAGAAGGAAATTAGGTCCTTTACTCCGATTGAGTAGCCCTTCTCTTTAGTCTGTGCCAATCGGCCTTTGATATCGGGGAGAAATTGTCTTTCTCGCCGCGATAAATAGTTTGTTTTTTTTAGTCTATAACTGCCTTGAGCAAAGCGTCATCTCTTCCCGCTCGGGGAAGGAAATTTTCGGGCTTTTGTGATCGACCACGGGACCTCACTTCCCTGCCGCAGTTTATCGATCGCGACCGAATTTAGACTGAAACCGCTCTCCCTTTCCGTCGGGGCCTTTTGCCTGGAAACCTTTCGTTCCCCTTCCTTCGCGTGGGATGATGTCTTGTTTTGTTCCTTTCTCTAAAGTTATCGGCGAGCCGCTTTAGTTTTCCCGTTCCCTCACCAGGGACCCTCCTTTCCATGGGTATGAGGCTACCTTCCTCGTTTGTGTAGTTCTGGACCGGATTTGCACCAGGTTCAATCGTTTTATTTCGTTTTTCACGCGTCCATTGTCACCCTGAAGCAGTCTTCCTCGGAGACGATCTACGTAAGGAATCGCCCATCTTGCAGAGTATCGTACTAGTCCCGTTTTTCTCCCGGGCTTGTCTTATTTCCTGTCTTCCTTGTCACTCTTTGCGAATTTGCCAGTTATCGTATTCCCCCCCCCCCTCCGGAAGCGCTATTCTTTCCTTCTCTCTGGGAGAAGACATGGGTATGTTCCCATGGTCAGTTGTCTGCAGCCCCAGTTGCGCGAGTTTAACTTCACCCGATCTTGCCCTCTCGTTCCTTTTTTTTTGCGGTGAGTTTCGATCACGAGTGCAGCGCCGCAATTTTCCCCCTTGGTCCTCCCTCCCCCCCGGCCTCTCCCCCTTTTCTTCACTGGCGTCCCACCACATCCGGCCCCCTTTCTTTTCCTCCCCCTGCACCCCGGTCTTGAACGTCTTTTGCCCTTCCCGTCCCGGAGGGATCGGGTAGATGATGCGTGTTGGACTGACCCTTCCTGTCCTCCTGCCTGACATCACGCCTTAAGTTTCCTGACGCCCCCTTGTTCCGCCGGACCGCGAGCTCGATTTTTGATTGCTTTTCTTGACCTTCCAGGACCTCGGTCGGTCCCTCGGCCCTCCGCTTGTTCCTGTTGTATGGCGCAGTCCACGTCCTTTTTCTCTCGGTTTTATGCCCCCTTCTGCTTTTCACTAGATTAAATCCCTCTCTTATTTCCGTAGGCCCTCCTTACGTTCCTTTCTCCCTAGGTGGTCCTTCCCTTTCCTTTGAATAGGCTGGATTGGATCCTGTCTAGCCGGTAAACTGATACTTCTTAGTGCCGATGCGTGTAAAATTTCTTTCCCCCCCATTTGCTGCCAACGTCACTGCATTTTTTCCCCTCCACCCCAGAATGACTCCTTGACCCTTCGGACGTTCCTCGGGCTGGATAAAAGACCGATCTGGGCTTCTTCTACCTTAGAGCGCGTCTTGGTCCTCGGGGTTAATCAGCGACCTGCCGTCATTTCTTTCTTCCTCGGGTTTAGAGCCGGACCCTTTTTATTCCCCTTCCCGTAGTGGTAGAGATTCCGAGCGCGAGTTTCTTTGAACTCCTCTCAGCTTTCCTCCCGGAGAAATTTGACTCAAGTCTCTGCACTGGATTCTCTCCCTTCTCTCTCCTGTGCCGAGTTACGGTCTTTAATTTCCTACATTGTGAAGTAGGTACATG
>Ga0179593_1353719_pt1 | contig 12631 bp, 19 predicted proteins | sample CZODoug2_1_08_16_FD_185931 | JGI IMG/M metagenome (GOLD analysis project Ga0179593, IMG submission 185931) | Vadose zone soil fungal communities from Angelo Coast Range Reserve, California, USA - CZODoug2_1_08_16fungal (PacBio error correction) | ecosystem: Environmental > Terrestrial > Soil >... | reverse complement strand
CCTTTCTCTTTTTTCCTTGTATTGGGACCTTTTCTCCGTTGTTGTCGCGGTTGTTTGACTTTTCCAGTTTCGCTTTTTGTTTTTTAGCCAGGTTCCCCCCTTGCCCTTCGCTGGCGTGCTCTTTCCCCCCTTGAGGTCTCTTGACCGTGTAAGCACTCTTGATTTTTCCCTAATGGTGAGTGAAGTATAGCGTAAAGCCGACCCTTATTCTGACTTCTTTTGGTTCGCTTCCTCTTTCCTGCTCTCCTTGACCGTCTTCTCTTTTTTTTAAATTCCTTTTCCCCCTCCCTCACCAATTTAATTCCCGTCGGGATCCATTCGGTTTTACTGCTATGCAGTTCATCCGATGTGTTTTCTGCACTGTTCTTTTGGTTCGCAATAGCCCTGATCCTTTTCCTGTTCATTTCTATCATCTTATTCTCTCCCTACAGTGATCCCTCTGCGTGACTTGCCTCGCCCAAAGTGGATAACTCCGTAGGGTTCCCACTTTTTTGCTTGCCAAAGCCACGACATCTGCTGGGCCTTATGAGATTCTGCCCCATGTTGCTTACCCTTTGTTCCCCCCCCGCCTCTTACCCTCTTTTGTCCCAAAGTCTGATCCACGCCCGGCCGCCCTAAGCACTTTTTCAATAGATTTTTGCTCTTCTAGGGACCGCTTAGGGACACAACCTTCTGCCGGAGACCTTTTCCTTTTCTCCGGCCTTTTCTTTTTTTTTTTCTGTGTTCCCCAAGAGGTTTGCGACAGACGCAGTCCTTTTTGGTGGATGGCGTGTGCTGCGGTTCTCCGTCGCCGCGTCGCAACAAGCTCTTTTAATGTCAATCGCTCATGCCGTGCAAAGATTTCAACACCCCACATTCCCCCGTTTACCCCCCCCCCTTCTTGTATCAACTTGGCGACCCTCCATTTCAATGTCTCATATTTGGAGATTTCTAACTTAATTTCTCCAATCGTCCTGAATCTAGGCAATCCCTTTCTAACTGATACCTATTTACCTCATGTATACATCCCAAACAACATCCTTTCTAGATTTATCCCTCCCCCCCTTTTTCTTTTGACTAACGTTTGTGATACCACCGAATATTTGCAGTTAGCACACCCCAACGACTTTGATCTTTCCCACCTCTTTGCTTTTCCCACTTCAAGTCCTTTGAAAAATTGCGGGGGAAATCCCCATTCTTTCTCTTTTTTCTTGACAAGAGTCGTTACAGTGTGCAACCACCCCAACTCAAAATTTTTCTCCGCGGTCCGTCCCCTCAAACTCATTTCCCCTTACCTCCTCTCCTCCATATTCCCTCCGTTTTTTCGGATTATATTCTTTTCTTCTCAGGGACCACCCTGCAGCGGATTTGTTGAGTGGTCGGTTATTTTTTGCGGTGATCATTTTTATTTTAGAAATTTTTTTCTTGTCCCTGTCTTTTGGCACACCCCTTGCGGTGAGTACGGTCGTGTATACGACAGTCGAGTACAAATATCTGCTTTATTTTCGCCCGACGGATTTTCCGCTCTCAATTTTATCGATTGACTCTCTCCTTTCTGGGATTTTTACCAATTTAGTTAGCCACCTGCCCGACTGTCTTCAGAAGACACACACGTTCCTTTTTTTCTTATCTCGTCTTCAACACGGTCTGCGTATTCGTTACAGTCATCCGTACCAGCAGTTGCTTCAGATGTTGCGGAGCCGCCAACGCGTTCAGGCTTCTTCTAGCGCCCCCTCTGACGGGACTTTTCCCCCTTTTTGCGTGAGCACCGCTAGCGTGCGTTTTGGCGTGAACCTATTTTGGATTTTTCCCCCCATGGCCCCGTCGTTTTTCCTTTTTCTTACTCCTGGTCATCCCACTCCCATGAATTTGCGGTTCTTTTTCCCACCGCCCATCTAATGCTTCCTCTCTCTCTCCCCATGTCACATAGCTTTTCCCCGTTTGAAAATTTTTATTTCCCACATCGTGGGTGTGTTTTAGCCGATCCAGCTTTCTTGGTGTTGAGGCTATCTGTTTCCAATGCGTTTCTCCCCCCCCCCACAATCACGTGTATTCCCATCCAAAGTATTGCAATTGGTTCCCTCAAGCCCTAAGTCGGCTGAAACGTGAATTGTAGCGTTTTTTCCTTTTTTCACTGTTTGCCCCTCTTTGCCTGATAGCCCACTGTCTTTCCACTCGCTCCAGCAGGCCTTTTTTTGGTTCATAGAAATATCTGCTGCTGAACTTCGATCAGTTGAATCTCGATTTTATTGGTTTTTCCAACCCCAGCTCGATTGAACGGCCTTCCCTTGGATTCCCTCTTCCTCTAACTTCTCAGGAGTCCTCGGGCAAGCACTGCGGCGGTTGCCAGGCAAAAGCCCCTGAGAGACAAACCCGGTGTCTCTCCCCCAGCCCCAAACACGGGATCTGACAGGAGGTGTCTTTGAATCGTAATCCTTCTTTTGCCGGCAGAATTTTCTCGCTGCTATCCCTCTTGTTCTTGCCGGCGGTTTTTCTTTTCTTCACCCCCTCTTTTGAAAGCGAAAAAACTTCTCTCCTGGGAGTGCGCCTCCCAGTTTTTTCTCGGGCATGGAGACGCTTCACCGTGATTGAGGGTGCCTTAGTCTCCTTTTTTTTCACTTTTAAATTGACTAGACCCTCCCCGGCGAATCCAGACCGTTCCGGTCGTCACTCCTCGCCGACGCTTTTAAGCACATCTTTTCCCATTGAAGTCCGGGCGCGTGTTTTCCCCGGAAGCTTTTCCCACACTTAAATTTGACGGGCGCCTTCTGGGACCCTCGTGCGCGTCTTCCAGCTCGAACGTTCAACTCACTGTGAACCCTGCCGGCGACTCGTGGTTTTCACTCCTTTATTCCAAGAGTTTTCCCAATTTTTTCCTTCTCCCTCTGCAGGCATTTTCAGTATTTTTTTATTTCTCCCTCCAACAACTGCTCTTTCTATCCTCCATCGGACCCAAGGAAATGTCACCACACCGGCATCTCTGCCCTTCATTTTACAAGCGCTCTTTTTGGCGTAAATTTTTTTTTTTTAGCCATATGCCCCTGTTATGATATTTTCCCAGGTGACACCCGTTTTTTCGTACGTAACTCTCGACTTTGTCAAGCAGCGAGATTGAGGCCCCGAGAGAGCTGCAGCTCGGCTACCTCTTTTTCCGTGTTCAAGGTCTTTTCTATTTTAATGCGTCCCCAGATAAAGGTTTCCCCAGCAAATAGGGGCGTAAGCTGGAGGTCGATTGCCGTCCCCAAAATTCCTCGGCCGACTCAACCTGCCTTGTTGAACCTAGGGACCGGGTGTTTTAAGGTCAGGTTCCCCATCTTTGAATCTTTGGTTTGAGTCGAACCCCCATGAACAGTTCACTTCTCCTCCACATGCCCCAGGTTTCGCCCTTATAGTTAGGGGGAATGTTACCTCCTTTCTCTTGAGGATCGTTAGCAAGCTTGAATACACCCTCTTTTTTCCTTTTTTTCTAGCCCATCTGTTGTCATTTTTTCTCCGCTTCTTTCGGTTCCTTGACGGACCGAATACCCTTTTTCCGCGCCCCTCAACTGGGTTCTTGCTTTCTTCATGTTTCTATCCCCAGTGTTGAGTTTCTTGCTGCGAGATGAATATCCAGGATGTAACGCCTTTGGCCAGGTTTCTTTTTTTTATGATGATGCACCATAGTGTGTTCTTTTAAACGGATCCGTTTCCAAACCCCTTTTTCCTGCAAGCCCCCTTTCTTTCGTGCTGACACATAGGTATACTTCATCCATTTTTTCTTCTTTCGATTTTTTTTCAATCTTGTCCAGGGAGGAAGTTTCCTTTTGAACCCCCATCCCCCCTGATTGTTTCTTAGTCACCCACCCCTAGTTGTAACCCGAGAAGGCCCTTCCGGCTAGTGATTACGGGCGGGGTCCGGTATTTAACAACCACTTCCACGTTCCTGTTTCCCTTTCTCATTTACACCTAATCTAATCCACGTCAAAAATCTGGGCCTCCCCTTCGAATACTCTTAAACAATAAGAAAACAGAAAGTATTCTTTCCCCACACCTGTCTCCCAATTCCTTTTTTTCACCTATCTAATCAATGTAATTCTAATTTGTTGTGTTTCTTCGGATTCCGACGATTCTTACCCCTTTAGTACTTTCTGGTGTATTACTTTTTTCCCTATTATTCTCGGAAATGTGACCCCAACTCTCTCCCAGATTTTGAAGTTGTTCTTAGAGTCGTCGTATTTCTTAATTTGCATGGGGATTCGTGTTTGATTTCAGCCCCTTTTAATCCCTCTCACGTATCCCCTTTGTCCAACTCGTTGATTTGACGAATCCAATCCCTTTTTGTCTCTTTTGTTTTTCCCCCCCCAACTGCAAGCCAAGATGGGGACAAAGACCGTGTGAACCACTTCCCTTTTTAGTTTTTTCCTCTTGATTCCGATGATTCGCGACTTCTTTTTTCTGTCTGGAAATTTTTCCCCCCTTAGTCGCTGTTATCCTGTCGGTGCGTGAAGTGCCCATTGCTTCTCCCTTTGCCAGAGGCTGTTAAGCCTCGATATTCATTCGTTATCCATTTCTAAGAATGGTTGGAGCGCCCTCCCAACTCCCCCCTTGCCAATTTTTCCGCGTAACGGGGATTCCCCTTCCCGTGACTCAAGCGATCCTTAGCTTGATGATATGCGTGTTTCCCCCCCACACTTTTTGATTCACCACTTTTCTCATTTCTCTCCATCCTCACCACAATGTCTTTCCCCTTCCCCTCATCTAATGCAGAAACTGTGGCATGTTGGATCTCCATTGTCCTTTTTTCTTTTCTTTTCCCAAAACTCGAAAGTTCCACCTTCATTTCCTCTTTTTGATTTGACCGGCCTCCCCGTTTTCTCGATGTCCGTTTGATTTCGGCGCGAAATTTGCGTTCCCGACATTCTTCTCCTCAGTGACGAGAGCGAACTGTTCTTATCGTTTGTTACTGTAGGGGGATACGCATCGGCCGATCGAGGGGTCCCCAACCCCCCCCTGCCTCAGGGCTACTGGTAGCCTCGATGCATCCTGCCGCTGTTTTCTTTTTTTCACAACTCGAGGAGGGCGGTACTTCCGTTGCACAGACCCCGTCCCTTGCCCTCACTTTCAGCTTTGGGCGTCTTGACGGTTCCGCCCATCTCGAGTTTATGCTCACATCTTCCTGTGGACATTTGCCTTTTCTCCTTGCGCGCTGTGAAAGCGCAGTTTTTTATGCCTCACTTCTGCAACTCCTCCTTAGCTCTCTTCTGGAGCTTTTTCAGTTAGACGACCTCTCTTTGTATAACCCTTGTTACAATATGATTGAACACCGAACCAGTCGCCTTTCATTTTCAAATGGCGTGCTCCGGGTCGTCTTCGTTTTTCTGCGCTTCCCCTCGTCTTTGCCCGTAAGCCGTTCTTTTTTCTGGCGAGTATTCAACCCCCGAGAGATTTTCTTCTTGAAGGTCTTTGTTGACTGTCCTTTTCACCGCGTCGGAGGGATTACAATACCGCCTGGCCCTTTCGCTTGGAGGCCCCGATTACTTGATTGGAGATTCCAGCTGTCCTATTTTCGACAGCAAAACTCCCTTTTAGCGGCTATTTTTTCTTTTCCATCTTGCAGGCGAACGCATTTCTCGATCTTTTTTTTTTCCTTGAAACATTTTCTTTCCTCCCTAAGTAAAGCGGCGATCCCTTTTTTAGTTTGACGAAACTCCTCAGTTTCACGTTTTAGGGCGAGTCCCTCTCGCGGACAATCATGGCCGCTATCCGTGGTTTGTCTGATGGGGGCGCGGCCCCCATGGTCCGGGGCTTTTCATGTTTTTTTCTGCTTGGTGCTCCCCTAGGTCTTTCGCTTATTGCCATTCCTCTCCGAATATAACTGAGCGGTTTTGAAGAACCCCAATCCCAAGAGTCGATGCATCTTTTGGACCTTTCTTCCCGAACGACCTTCTCATGCCCCCTCACCCAGCCCTCAAAATGGATTATTTCGAGTTTCTTGGATCCCGTGCCTACGCCATCGTGGCGGGAGCCATTTCTTTGCGCCCGCTTACAACATTCCCGGTTGGGGGTCTTTTTCCAGCCCCCGACTTTCTTTCTGGGGGAAAAGTTTTTTTGGTTAAGCTTTCCCCGGTTATGTATGGCTTTTTCGGGTGGCTTACCTCTCTTTTGTTAAACCTGTCGAGGTCAACGCGATGGTGTGCTCCCGGCCAAACCGATTTCCCCTTGGGGTTTCTCATGTTTCCCTTTGAAAAGCTACATGACCTGCGGAGATTTTCCTTTGGGCAGGGTTTTTCGTTTAATCCTAACTCATCTGTTTCGCTTTGATAAGAAGGCCCCCCTTTTTTTTTTCAACCGGGGACCCCGACGTTTCCCTCCGCCCCCACCCCCCTTTCGTTCCTCGCTAAAGCGTTCTTTGTACCCACTCACCCGAGAGTCCTTCTGTTGCGTAGTTTCCTTCTGTTTTTTCGGAGCGACCCCTTCCATCATTGTCGGCCTGAAACTTTTCGGAGAGACAGGTTTCCAGGGGCCCGTAAGCTTTTTTTAACCACAAGGAAGTTCCTCCCTCCCTATTCATCAATTAACTGTGTTGATGTTTTTTTTGTCTTGTTCCCTGATCTTTTTTCAGGCTGGCCCCATGCGGTTTTTTTCCTCGAGACAACCCTTTTTCCTACCACGTCCCCCGCCGAGGCCTCGGAACTTCGCGTCGATTTTCGTACTTTTCACCTCCTTCGCACCTTTTGTTTGACAATACTTGGACGGTGTTTTCTTCGTTGACACCCCGTGCGCGCGTTGCGATCCCCCTCAACGGCCAAAGGCCTCTTCACCCCCCCTTGGCCCCATCCGCGTTTTTTCGTCGCGAAACTTTTGGACAATATCTCCTGCAACCGATACTTCCCTCAAGTATTTTCCTCGTTCTATTTACCTTTTTTCTTTTTTTTTCAGAGGAAAGGGTAACCTAGAAGCGAAAGTATGTCAGTTTTGCAACCCCAGCCATTGGTTGCAGCTCGCTTCCACCTAAGACCTTAGTCTTTCCCTCAGTTTTACATGTTGTCCCGTTTCCGGGCACATCTAGGGTCAGCCAACGCGTCTGCGCTTAGGTGTTACTTGCTCCCGGCAGATTCGTCTTGGTACCCTTGCACGAAACTTCTCTTCCCCTCAATTTTTTCTTTCTTTTCTGAATTTCACACTTCGCCTGTATTTTCTGGAAGAATGAATATTTAGCTCATCTTGGAACCGGGTGGTTGGATCCGTTTTTCTCGTGGCGTTCTAAGTTCATGATGGTTTTGTCCGTCTGCGCTTACTGGAGGATGTCTACTCGCCCCCCCCTTATTTTCCCCAAGTTGGAATGGGCTTTGAGATTTGGGACATTCCCCAAGCCTTTGTGTTTTTCTTGTGTGACGCTGTCCTCTATGGCTGGACATGCACAGCTTTGAACCATGGACCGATAATGGGTGACGCCCGCTGCCCACCACTTTATTTCCCTCCCCGCATAAAACTCAGGCCTGCTCACTCTTTGGTTTCACACTCCACCCAACACCATTCCTCATGGACCCACTGACTTAGTCCCTTTTCCCCTAAGGACGTTTCTCCTTCTGATGCGGAGCCTCTTGAGGAAGTTAAGACTCCGTGACTTCTTGATTCCTTCTTTTTTCTCCTTTTGTCCCTTTTTTGCTGTACCTCTTCCCTTTACGTGTTTGCCTGACAATTTATTCGGTTCCCCGACTCATCCCCCACTTTCTCCTTTGCGCGTACTTTTGGCAACTTTTTACCTCCACGATTTCGTTTTCCAACCCGCCCGCGATTTCACTTTTGGCGCTGTTTTTTCCCCCCTTCCTCCGGGTCTTCGCTTCTAGAAGAGCTACGATTTCAAATTTCCCTTTCTTCTCATGCGATCCGCTTAGCCCCTCTTCTTCTTTTTCCCCGTCCCTTTTTAAATCCGTGTCGCGCTTTTTCAACAGAATTTCCCCTCACGAGTATTTTACTTCCCCATCGCCGCCTTTTTTCCCCCTGATTTTGACTTTCCTTCCCTCACAATACGTTATTCTGAGATGTCGACTTTCGTAACGCCCCGACGCGCGGGTATCAAGAATCTCTTACTTGATTGAAGCTCTTCATCAGTTACTCCTCCCTAGTAATCTCCCTCCTGTCTAACCTGGTCAAGATTTTTTCCTCGGTTCTGAATAGACCTCCCCCCCCAGCTAATTTTTTTGTCACTTCGTAGAAGACACTAGCTCGCTGGCATGATAACCAACAACTGCGTCACACCACCGCAGAAACCATGCAGCTTCCCCCCCTTCTTTGCAAGTTTTTTTTCTGAAGTTTCCCCTTTCTGCATTTCCCCATCCACCGCCCGTTAATCTTTCCAGGTGTGTGTGAGATTATAATGCGGCAGTGGGTGATTGAGTGTGGCAGGAGGCTCCCTCAGGGTGCTTGCCTTCGGGGCGCGGGGTTGATTCTTGTTTTTGATCAGCCAGATCGGGTCTTTTTTCTTCTTTTGTCAGGTGAAACGTCGGCCGGGCTAGTTTCTTTTACCAAGCTTTTCCTTATTTGGACCGGGTAAGACGGAGTCGTCGGTTTTTATTACGACAGGTATTGATAACAGTGAGGCCTGCAGTCCCCTCAGTACTGACTGATTTTTTACTTCATTTCCCCGATCCCTTCTCTTTTCGCTTTGGCTCCCCAAAGGAGCTTCTGTTTTTTTCTTCACGTTGACTCCCCCCCATTTACCTGCGTCGCTGGCCTTCCATCATTCCCTACCGGTTTAGGTACTTTCTCTTCCTCCACCCGGCTTTCTCTTTCTCAAGTGTTTTTCCCCTTTCTCTCTGTGCTCTCTATACTTTTTTCAATGTCATCCCCTTTTAGGAATGACTTTTCTTCCTTTTTTTTTTCTTTTGCTGGCTCGCACAACATGGCTCCACTCTCTTGTGTTCCGGTTCCTGAAGTGCCGGTCAATGACCAAAACTTTAGCGACCTTTGGGCTTTGAGAAATTTTCGTTCCGCCATGGGCCGGGAAAGCAGTCATCACCCCGGGCCTGAGTTACACAGCCCTTTGTCTTGTCTCCCCTCTGAATATAAAGCTTTTTCCTATCGCTTCGCCGATTTCCCCCTACTCATTGTTCGTTTCGATTAGTTCAACCCACGCCTTCCTCCGGCAGTTTCTTTCTTTTATTTTGGGGTCGGTGTGACCCACGCGTGCGAACCCGACGCCGGCTTTTTGGTCGTCCCGGTTTCCCTGCGGTTCCCCCTCTTTCAATCAGGTTCAAATCTCTTTCCCAGCCCTTGCGCCAACCACCTTCAACAAACCAACAGCAGAAACCCCCCACCCCGCCGCTTTGATCCCCCAGCTCTCTTTTAAACTTTTTTTCTCTTCTAATTCTCTCCACTCGCGCCTTTTATCCTCCTGGCTCCCATTGAGTCTACCAAACACTACCTTCTCTTCAGCTCGTCACCATTCTTTTTCTTTTCCCCCCCCCCTAAACCCCTACACTTCGGCAATTTCTCCAATTTGACCTTTTGTTTGTCCCCTCCCACTGTTAATTCCCCTATGCATCCCTCAACCCGAAATGCCCTTTTTTTTTGCTCTGGGACCCAACTCTGTGTCCCTGGTAACAATCCCTCCCCCTTTTCCCACTGTTTTGTGAAATTCCTATTTTTTCGTTTCAACTCGTAGTTTTGCCTACTTCCAACGACAAATACATCTTATAGGTTGCCCCCCCTCTTCCTCTTCACAATCCCCCACTCCAAAGTTAATATCCCTGAACGTCCACCCCTGTACACCCGTGCTCGCAGGAGGATATTTAATTTTCTTCGAAGTCTGAAAGGGGATTTTCCGATGGTTTGGAATCTACTGGCCTTTCTTCCTTTGCTAGATCTCCACTCTTACCACTTTTCCATTTCTCTGGTTGAACACCAACACCTCAGGTTCAAGGTCGTCTCCTCCGTCTAAACTTTTTCGATTTCTTTTCCTCTTCCCAGCTTCCTTCTTTCTTACCCTTTTCTGAGGCCATCCTATCAGTGATTGGATCAGCAAACCACTCGACAAGTTCTACAATATCTAAGAGTCAATCCTCCATCCCCCCCCCTCCTTGATTATTTAGTCGTCAGTAAGGTTTTCTTATTTATGTGTACTCCATTGTCCAAGCGGGTCCTAGAAAGGCCCGCTTATGCCTCACTCGGTTCTCAAGCATTCTTGCTCGCCCCCCCCCTCAGACGTTTACCTCCTTGATTATCTCTGTTAGTAGACTTCTAGCGATCCGAAAAGATTTTATTTTTTTAGCCCTTTCACTTAGTTCTTTTTTCCCCCGGTTTCCCAGTCGGTAGTCTCTCACTCTCAACAGTCCCTGGCGGGATTTCCAAAACGCGCGCCCGGCAAGAGCTCGTCCCGCACTTCCCTCTATCCTTTTTCCCCCCTTTTTTGCACACATGCCTTGCCCCAAACCTGTTAAACTCTGTCTCCCTCCTGAGCCCAAGTCGTTTAACCTACTTACCGTTTTTCCCAATTTAGCGTCTCCCCCCCACCCAACCCTGTCTTTACATCCCCCCTCCCACTTTCGTCTTTCCCGATTCCCAGCCATACCCCGACCCGTCTTGCGGATAACGTTCGTTCTCTTTCTTTCCTCTCACGTGGCTCCGCAACTCCCTGGAGTCTCCGGGCTCCCCCCCCCCCAATTTGTCTCCTCGTCCCGTGTGTCGTCTGGTTAATCGATTTTTGACGCGCCCAAGTACCAGCTAAGATAATCGCCTTTTTCTTGTTTTCTCCCCCCCTCCCTCGAGGTCCTTATTTCGTTTTGCAAATCTTTTTTTAATAATCGCGCGACTAGAAGGGTGCGTGAACGAATTCCTTCCTTCTGACCTTCCCCAACTCCCCCTTAAGGCAAATGGTTTTCTACGCCATTCCCCAAAAACCAAGGATACGAAGTTTTTGCAGCGCCCCGACGCGTCCACTCCCCCTCCTTCCTCCTCCCTCCCCCCTGCTTGAATTTGTCCCCCTGTCGAGACCGAGTTGAGGCTCTCCGTTTCTGTGCGCACCACACATTTTTTACCGACCCAAAAATTCGCAGGGTCTCTTATCCTACCTCCGTCGTCTCTTCCCCTCTCCCTCCTTTCCCTTTGTTTCTTTTAGGGACTTACTTTCCACACTTCGTACCGAATACCCCCCTTGTCAATTTTCCCGGAAAATACCCGGACCTTACAAGAGAAGTGATTTGTCTGTCCCGACCGCTGTCTCGTTTGTTTTCGTTGAAGGTTTCAACATCTCGATAACCTCTGAGCAGACAGGTGCAGTGGCCCGAGCAGATACATAAGTGTGACCTTGAAGAATTCGACCGACTTTTCGCTTAAGTACCCCTCTCAGTCCCGTAGTCACCCTCAATGTGAAAATTGCCTGTCGACTTTAGTGTTTGTTCACGCAAGTAGTAAAGCTCATGTCTTTATCCCCACCTCGATTGCTCGTTTTCCTCTCCCGAGCCGGTACATTACGAGGTCAGTATTGCTCCTTGCTTAAAAAGATTTTCTGACCTAGGCCCCCATTTCCCCCCACCATGAACACTTTACTCTGCCTTCAAGTTCCAAGCTCGATTTTCTGAACAGTAGCTACACTCATATGGCAGCGATGTGGACAAGTTAGCGCGTATTTCAGCCCCCATCCCCGTACCCCTCCTCATCTCTTTGGCAACTCATTAGCTTTTCGGAAAAGGAGGATTTTTCCCCGCCAGGAAACAGATAGAAAGTGTCCGACCAGGTCTTTCCCCCTGCCACAGATACTTGCCGATTTTGTCTTCTTTCCACCCCATACTTTTTGGTAACCAGAATCCCTGCGCCCCCCGTATACTGGTCGGGCGAGTCTTACGCCAACCCCCCGCCCTCAACCAACCCTGCTACTGGGGACCATCTCTACAGGTTACGTCGGTCTCACATTTTAATCCTTTGGATTTCGTCGTTTTTTCTAGTCTCCCCCCCAAACCCTTAACATTTTTTCCCCTTGTGAGAATCCCCACATGGCCCCAATGTTCTGCCAAAAAAAAAACCCACAAACAACCCCCCTTTCTAGTATGGCCGCAAGCATTGGTGGTGAGGAGCTCTCGCCGCATCCTTTTTTTTAACCTTTTTCCCCCACCTGTCTCTTTTCACACGCTCGCGACGGTCTCTCAACGACTTTCTTTTTAGGAATTTTTTGCCTCCTGTTTCCTGCCCCGGCTTGGCAAATGGTTTTGTAGAGTTTTGTTCGAGCCATGAACTTTGAGGTCTACTTTTGAGATTGTTTGACCCGTTTTTCTTTCCCTCTTTCTTTTTTCCGCCTCATGAGCATGATCCGCTCAGTGTTTCTCGCTTTTCTTTTTTTCCCCCCAAACCCTCGGTTTCCAGCCAGAAACCTTTTTTCTCTTCTCCTAAAAATAGGTGATCCCTGACCCCTATCCCCCTGTGTTTCCTTCTTGTCCCCCAAGTTGGGGCACTTTTCGTCCCCACCGCCTCCCAGTTCTTTCTGGTAACCTCGGTGTACCATGAGCATTGACGGCTCGTTCTTCCTGGGGCGGGTTTTATGCCCCCGATCAAACTCAAGCCCGTTGGAACGTTCTCGCCCCCCCGCCTACTTCATCCTTCCAAAAGATTTCCTTGGGGAAGAGCAGACAAATAAGTTTCTAACGTAATTACCAGATTCATCATCCTTCGGGCTAAA
>Ga0179593_1687696_pt1 | contig 12632 bp, 10 predicted proteins | sample CZODoug2_1_08_16_FD_185931 | JGI IMG/M metagenome (GOLD analysis project Ga0179593, IMG submission 185931) | Vadose zone soil fungal communities from Angelo Coast Range Reserve, California, USA - CZODoug2_1_08_16fungal (PacBio error correction) | ecosystem: Environmental > Terrestrial > Soil >... | reverse complement strand
CCCCCCCTCTGATACTTAAGGGACGAAGATCCCAATTTTACAGGCTCGACCAGTGGGAGGGATCTTCCCAAGAGTTTTACAGGCCCAATCTTTTCGTGTAACCGGTCTCGAACTCGAGATTAGAAGAAAGAGCTGCATTTACCCGCACCTCTCTTTTTTACAGGAGATTATTTTATCCCTCTTCACTTGTATCGTTACTAGCCCCCTCGCGGATCACAAAGCATTGCCTTTTCTTTTTTTTTTACTTTTTTCATTAGGCCCTTTTACCCCTCTTATCGTCAATAACCCTCCTTTGCCGACTTAACTTATCCGTTTTGGCCCCTGTGTATCCTTTCCAAGGAAGTAACTCCCTTACTGCAAGTTTGCAGTTTAGAAATTAAACGCTCTGAATTTCATATCGACGGCACCGAACATAGGCTGACACTGTCTTTTTTAGTGCCGTAGCAGACCGAGAACCGCCCGGTTTTCACCTACCGTTGTTTACTAACTTATAGAAACTGTGTTCCGAAGAACACATCCAGTGGAATTAATCACGGCATAATTCAAGAGATTCATTTATACGGAACCCTCGATTGATTTTCTTACTAACAGTCTTTTCTTAGATCTGCCCGGGTCTTCAGGTTTTCCTCTCGAGACGTAATACGGGTTGGTAGAATCTGCTTCTGAATCAATTTCCCCGTACCTTCCCCCCTTGCAGATTTCCCGGGTTTCCTCCTTTGACTGAAGAGGCGGCGACTTGTGATGGAACGCCGATAGGGCCTTATCAATCGCATGAGCAATTTGTAGAGAATTGCTAAGCCAATTAGAAATTCAGTTTCTTAGTGGACTGCGTAACGTTCCTCCGTGCCCTCTGCGCCTTGTCCGTGCTGATGGTCCCGCACAATTCCTAAATTCTTCTTTTCTTGGGCACTGCCCTTTCCTAGATAGAAAACTTTTTCTTCCACGAATATCTGAACGCGGCTTCCTCCAGGTTGGAAGGCGTTTAGTCACGGGTGCGATCGTTTGCCGATACGCTTGAGTTTTTTTCAAACTAGCATTGATGAAGCCGCTCTTCATCATGGATTAGTAATCAAACACCCTTCTGACTTGAGGAACGCTGTCCCCATCGAACCTCCCCCTTTTTAAAGTTCTCGTTCGGCTGTCCGGGAAGACTCCTGACAATTTGCCCTTCCCTCGGGAATGACGAGATGCCCTTATTTGAGGGAATCCTTCTTCTTTTTTAGATAACTGGTACGAAGATTGCCTCCGATATCGGAGACTTACACTTTAGCATTTTCGGCGAATTCTTATTCCTTAATTTTGCCTTTCCTTTTGAGACTGACGAGAACTATTCCCCAGATTTCTACTTTTAATAATAAGAAGTTTTGGTGAGTCTATATAGTACTCTGACCTGTAATCCCCCCCCGATAGGTTCGCTTTTGAGAACAGCAACCAACTACTGCAGAAACGCCGGCGCCCTATTTTCCGGGCTCGTTTCTTTTCCGAGCCGAGCCCGGCCGCGAGAGGCCCCGCGCTCCTTTCCTCGGCGATTCCCTGCACTTGAGGAGTCCTAGACTCATTTTCCTCCCGGGTCGCCCTATCCCCCTTTAGGAAACTTCGCTTTCCCTTGCTTCTTGAGCCGACACAGGTCCCTTCCTTATAGGTAGGTTCAAGACGAAGCCTTTGGGCAGCCATATTATAGGACTTCCTTTTTCCCTGAAGACTGGAACGCGGATCGAGCCGCCGCGTCTTCCGCCCTAAAAACAGTTTCCCTCCCCCCCTGATAGCCTCCCTCCCCCCCGGAGGGTAGACGAGCTCTTGTCTGAAGGGACGTATGCCTTGGGCAACTGGAGGGTATCCGATCCCCGCTGAACGTGACAGACTTTTTCAGCGACCTGTATCCCCTTCCCCCTCCCGGAGAGAAAAAAATTCCCAGTCCGATCTTTGAACCCGAAACCTGCACACCTGGAAGGAAGCCATTTCAACTAAGGAGTTACGGCGCTGTCCTTAGTCCCGGGCACATATCCGGTACCAGTAGGTCTCTGTCGGCCCCAGCGGGACCCCAGCGCGGAGGGTCGGGATGTGCACTGGCCGCGCGCTTCTCCCCATCGCGCGACTTCCTTCTTTTCCCAACCACATCGGGGCGTCACCGGATAAAGCTGTCCCTCCGTTCCTCATGAGCGGGCATGAGGTGTTTTTAAGTTTCCGACGTTCTAAAAGATTATTCAATTATAGCTGCTAGTCCAAAACCTTGAGTGGTTTCCTTTGAAAGGCGGGACATGGAGGCTTCTCCCCTCTGGTTCCGATTGAATCTGGGAACCCCCCGTCTTTTTCCCACCCCCAGGCGATCCACTGTTACGTTAAATGACCTACGCGTGGATTGGATGAAAACCGTTTCTCCTTTGGGAGAGTTTATCGTTTCATTCAAGTGCCATCCTTTATGCCTATGGAGACCATTCACGACATGTCCTGGATCCCCTTTTTTTTTTCTCAGTCGGCTCAGTTGCTTTAGGTAGCATTCCCTGTACTCGATTCACACTTGATCGACAACCGGCCTAATTTCCTTTGAACTTGCCCCCCTAGCGGTCCCCAGAGTCCTTCCTGCGAATAACAAAAAATGGCTGGATTAAGATTGTAGTGTACTACTGAGAAGACGTTTGACCCCCAATACTTATTGAAGTGTGGATCTTTTTGGTTTCTGCTCAGAAGTTCTCCGACGTCCCCCTCCCGAGACGGGATTCCGCCCCGCTGAATCAGATTCTTATTTGCCCCCACTATTTTCCAGCTTGAGCAATGACCACGTTTCTTCCCCAGTTTCAGCTGGTTTTTAGTCCAGAGATCTTCGTTTCTTCTGTTTTCTCCCCGGCCACACTGCAGCCTTACTTGTGGACACCCGTCATTTTCGAACAACAGGGCGTCTTGGTATCCCAGGTTTCTGGTGATAGGAGTTTTCGATGTACACGAGCCGGCATGGCTTGCTTTTTTAGCTAGCCTTCTCTCGATGTACAGCCATGAAATGGCGCTGGAGTTTCCCGTCGAGAAGCAATTCGCATCGGTTTCTTCAAAACGGCTCTCCCCGCGTCCTCGCGGACCCTATTTTTTTCCAATATTCTGCCTGTCTCTTAGAAGCGATCGTGTTTTCAGCGGTCGACCCTCTGCGGTGACGGAAGGTTCTCGACCGGGCCTGGCCCCCCCCACCAACTCCATTCCTTTCATGCTCTGCCGAACCCGCCCCGCGCGCGCAACAGATTTAGTTTTGTGCTGCGAGAAACGGCCACGTTCCCCCGCACCTGAGATAGCTCTTTCTTTTTTTTTGATTGGCGAGCGCTTAATGGGATGCCTTTTCCCGCTTTTTGAAAACTATTTCTCCAAAACTAGGGTCTCCCCACCCAGCGCAGAGAACGCGCGCGGGTGCTATTCGGTTTGGTGTCATTCAAGGCGGTCCCCTTGGAGATTTTTCGAGGAAGCTGCCCCCTGTTTGCTACAATGAGTTGTTGTATGCCGCTTCCTCCCCGTTGAGCGCCCTGAACGGGGACCCCTTTTAGGCCTGCCGAGCCGTGCATTTTTTTTTCCCCACCGCCAAAGGATCTTTGGAATTCAGCGATTGACCTCCGACTTCCCTTGTCCCGCTATGCACGATCGGGTCTAGAAACCCGTTTTCCCCCTTTTATTTTCGGGCGCCGGGTTTAGAACCGGCGGAGGTGCGCCTCGTGGATCCCATTTTTTCTTGCTTCCCGATCAGCCCACAAGCAGTGGCGATTCAGGGCTCTCGGTCAATTTTTTTCCCCGTTTCTGATCGAGCCCCCCGTAATGCAACTTTTTTCCTGCCTTGATCGGGCGGGCCTTCTTCCCTTGGAAGGCTGTCGCCCATTAGGGAAGCTTCTCCCATTGAAGGTAAACATCCGCCTGATTGGTGCCGCTTGCAGTGTCTCAGGTAGTTTTTCAAGGTCTTGGCCTTCCCTGGTTCGGGAAGCGAATTAGCAAGACCGGCACCTAAGTTGGGCCGGTGACTGCGCCTTATCTTTTTCTAGAGCACTCCCACCCCGATCGCATGCTTTTCGGTTTTTTTTTCCCCAGCGGAAGAATGCCCCCCATCCCCCCCCCCCCCCCCCCCCCCCGCGACTGACATCGGAGACTCCTATACGACTCCGAGAGACGCTAGCCCTCCGGATAGAATAGATTTTTTAACTTCGGCATGACTTTCCTCCCGTATGAATCCCTCTCTTCGCTCGATCCCGACGCGAGGAAACCACTTTAATCGTTCCCCCTGTCCCCTTCTTTTTCAAAGGATTCTCCTTTTTCACCTTTTCTCAAGTCCCTATATGGGCGTGGATGGAGCTAGACCTGAAGCGGGCTCCGGATCATCTTCTCTCCCTCTATAGAATGATTCTGGAGAACGGTCACGATGTCGAGCTTCCCTTTTCCCAGGGGTCGCTCTAATACTGGAGTTCTCAGGGCTTCAACGATTTTGGGTGTTCTTTTTTTTTTCCGTAGGCTCTCACATTTTTTACTCCGGAGCTCCTAATGATCGAATGCCCGTCGCGCGCTCGTTGCTGTAGTGCCCCCTATGCCGGCGCGTGAATCATTTCTTCTCCTGCAAGACCATTGCCGAAGAGACTTGGCCTTTTTGGACAGCTAGGTGTCCTTTGATACCGTCTACCGTACATACTCTTTCTTTGTTGTTGATGCCTCGGGAGACGTCTTGATAGCCCTTCCCCTTTTTGCCCATTAGGGTTCCGCTCATTGGATTTTTCGATGCGGCTTTGTGAGCACTTTTCTTAGCCGGCATTGAGAAATCCACCTTTGCTCCCGATTGTAGGCGATCAGGTATTCAGCTCCGTATGTTCTTCCTGCCAGTGCCGAAACCCCAACTGAAGACCTCTTTTCCTCCTCGCTCTTCACCCCCTGGCGACCGCAAGGTTGACGACTACGTCCAGCCTGCATAGTTGGTCGCGTCGTGGGAGCTCCGGACTGCTCGAATTCCCCTTTATATCTTGAGAAGGCCGTGCGTTTCCTTTTACTCCCCCCTCCGCACCCCGGAGTTGATCTTTGACCCTCAATAATTTTTGACCCCCCCTTTCTAACAGTTCGGTCACATCTTTTCTGAAATTGCGTTTCCGGCGGGGGATCTCTCGCTCGTTCTCTACCCGGTTCCGGCCATTTTTCCCCCTCGATGTATTGCTAACTTTGAGCCCTGTTAGTTCCCTCTTTGGTGCCGGCGTCGTCGAGACTGTCCGTGCTCGAGTGTGCATTCTGATCCGCTGGGACCGTCGCCTATCTCGAGTGACTCCCTGTGTCGTGCGATCTTTCTAGCCCGCAACGGCCCCCCTTGCGGGTGAAGGGTATTTATCTGCCTCCTTTCGCTCCGACCTAGATGTTTCGCCTCAAGGTCTTTCTTTTTTCCTATCCCCCCCGGCAAACGGTTATGATGGGTAAGTGCTTTTCCCCTTTTTTTGAGCCCTTAAGGAGACCAGCTTCTCAGTGATCAGAGGTTTTTTTCGTTAATTTTCTCTCGAGCGCAAAACTACCCTTTATATTCACCCCTCTCTCCCGGAGGTGGACCTGATCGAGAGCGCCCCTGATAGATAAGAATTCTCACCCTCACTTCTCCGTCCGACGTTCTCCAATGCTCCAGTTTTCTTTCGAGTTCAAGCAGGCGTTACTTGTGTCTCCAAAGTTCCGGTTTAATCAGCTGAATGAACCTCCCGATTTCCTTTTCCGGGTGTTTTGCACCCCCCCAAACTTTTCCCGCTTGTACTTTCCAAGGCGGTTCCTTTTTCAGAAGTATTTTAGTCGCGGCTCGCCAACTAACTCCTGGGGCAGCCAGGTCCGTCCCTCCTTTCGGACCGGAAACTTTGACCTTAACCACCCGCGCGCTGCCTCTTGCGGGTGTGGTGCTCGGCCTAGAAGGCGAGGAACGAGGTGGTCGCCTCCTGTGAGATCACATTGCCGCGCGGCCTTCCCCAGACCCCGCTTAAATCTTCTGCTACGAGGGGTTGCCGTGACCAGGTTTTCGGAACGCCCGATATGTGCGCAGAGAGCGGGGGGAGAGGGCCTAGGCGAGAAGGAGATGGTTTACCGTTGGGGGCGTGTGGTGAATTGGCCCTTATTGAGTGAACAGACTCGACCGTTAACTTCTTTTGACTCCTCTCCCCTTCCTCTGGACCCTCGCAGGAATATTTATTTAACTGTCGGTTTTGACATTCTGCATCCTTTACGAGTTAACGCGTTACTCCTTTTGCTCCTCCCCACTGTCCCGAAGTAGCCTTTGGGATCGTATACGTCGCAGATCGCGATCTATCACTTCCGGTTTGAGGCCGCTATCATGCTGCTGAAGATACACGTCCTCACTTGGAACCCCCCGATAGCCGGTTTCTTTTTCCTGCTCTCCGGTTTATTAGCTCACTGCGGCCGAGTTTGTCTGTTGTTTTACCTCCTATCTTCTATCAGGTACTACTACTCTCACTCTCCTGGTTACCGTCTTCCTCTGCTGCCTCCTTCGTTGTGTGTAGTTTACTTCTCCCATCTTCCCCGTCAAACATTTCTATCCCTGGGACGCTGAAAGGATATCTGGCCCCCTCGACGTTTCATTAAGGATAGAGGATTGAGCCATAATCATTTCTTCCATCGCGAACAACTCCCGCCCCCTTTTATTTGTCCTCTCTTCTTCCCTCGCCGGGTCCACCTCTGCAGGCAAGACTTTTAGTCTCCCCTCAGAATTAGGTTGTGAACTCTTACCTTTCATATGTTCCATGTCGGCAAGTAGGCTCCCCGCCTAGCCTCATACCACCCGAGTTGACCTTTCGTAAGACAAGAATGCGGCGGATTATGGCACATATTTAAAGGCGTCCCCCCCTCATCACTTTCGGACGTTTTTTTTTATCCAGTTATATTTGTTCATTAAGCATCCGGGTTTTGTTAAAATCCCCGGTCTCTTGTTTTCTCTCTTCTCTTCTCGCTAGCTCCTTCTCCATCGCGGAGTAGCTCTTTGAACTTTTCTCATGAGCTACCCGTTTAAGAGCAGAGCATTGTCCGGTAGATTCTTTCTTTCCCGCCTCCTTTACGGCCCATGTCCTTCCCCACTTTATGGGTGACCCCGTTTGCATTGGCCTTTTGCAGTCCTTCCCCGAGATGTGATGGACCGCTTCGAGGCATTGCCCCGGCATCCTACTCTGAATTCTAGTACTGACCCATCCGGACGAACGGGTATTTTCGGTCATCTTTCCCGGAACGAGTTTTTTTTGCATCTAGGCCTTTCTGCGGCGGAGGTCCTTTTCTTGATCCACTGGGGTCCTCGCCCTTTCTTCCGGGATGCCCTGCCCTATTCTGAACCTTCTATCTGATCCAGGAAGCCCGCCGGCGGCGGTTAGACTGCGGGTTTTACCCCTTTTTCTGGGGTTTTCTAGTTCTCGACCCCTCTTTTGAGCTGGCCATTTCCTGTGAATCCTCTTTTCTCTTGGTGTCCCCGGAAGTCAATACCTAAACTTTCTTCACCATTGCGGAAGCTGACCCGCCAGCGGTTCATTTTTCTTTCGGGCCTCGGAGGCTCTTTTCGAGGAAGCACATTTGACTCCTTCTTTCTGAAGCGGAGAGAGGGGATCCTCTTTCTCGCAGAATTGTACGCCGAGGGGCGTAATCCCGCTATTGCTTCCGATTATTTTTTCCGACCGGTAGAGGTGTTTTTTCGTGGGCGCTCATCGACTGGGTCTGCAGACACGAATGAAGGAAATATCTACTTTGTTGTTGATATTTTTCTTTGAAACGGTATAGGTTTGAAGTCTCTACAGCTTCACCCTCTGATTTCTCTATCGAAATCATCTTCATCCTTTTCCTGAGAAGATCTCACCTCTATTTTGTCCCAGTGTCCCAGACTAGTCGGCCTTTCTTCCCGCGAGTAGTCATCAAATGAGTCTCCTCCCCCCTTCAAACCTTCTTCCTGTCAAATAATCTTCTGTCGCTCATTGATCGTTCTGTCCCCTTCCCCCCTCCTTTAAGGTGTGGTTTCTGAAGCCGACGCCGGCGACCGGCTTTCCTTCTAAGGCCAGATGCCTTCCCTGACTCCTTTCTTATTAGATGCACGGTATCCGTCCCAATGTCGGGACCAAACCCGCGCCTCCGGATCGACTCTCACGTATTGATTTCCAGTTTGCGAGCCGGCGACATTTCATGTCCCCGATCTTTCCTCCACGGTTTCTAATTAACCCGGCGGCTTCTATCGACTTGCCCAACTGCTCCCAGTCTGGCAGGAGAGCGTCTGAGGACTCCGTATATAATTTTCTCTCCTTCCATCGTTTTCTTGCACTTGGTATCGCTTTAGCCCGGGGTCTTTATTTTCCGCGGGCCGGCCATCTCTAGAGCTCAGCTATTGAAGCCTCTCCCATGCAACTTGCGTCACCTAACTCTCTTTTAAGTTAGAGGAAATGAGTCCCCTTCGCACGCGGTCACCATACGTGATCTTCCCCCCCCCCCCCCCCCCCCCCCCCCCCCCCCCCCCCCCCCCCCCCCCCCCCCCCCCCCCCCCCCTTTTAGTAACACCGCATTAGATAGGCGAGAGTCAGAAACTTTCGGTGATCCATCGGCGGGACCCCTACGTGGTGAGCGACGCTAGCATAGAGAACTCTTCCCCCCGAGGAGTCATTGTTTTCGACACCCCAGTATCCTGGTTTCCGGAGTAACGACAATCCCCCCTGAGGGGTCATCCCAAGTTTTTGGCTTGTTCTTCGCCCGGCAAATATGGCACTCAGTTCTTTTACCTCCCCTCCCCCTTTCCTAAATAAGATTCGAAATCGGTCGGGTGTTCTTTTAGGTCCTCAGGGAGGATTGGCTTTCCTTCGATCTCGACCCCCCGCTGGCCTTTTTTTCAGTCCTCCCCCCTACAAACTCATGGTTGCATGTGTTTTCCGGCGATTGGAGAGCTCTCGAACTTGTTTCCCGGCTGGGTTCTCTTCGGGACGGAGGCGCGCGTTTTCGATTCTCTTTTTACACTCCTCTCATCTGTCCCCTGTGGCGGGCCGCTCTTGATCCGCTCATTCGATACTTGTGACCTTTCTTATGATTTTTTTCAGATTGTTTTAACTTCCCCACTCTCCGCTTGCGCTCCGCCCGGGTCTTACCCCCCCCTTTCCCCTCGATTGGCTCTGCGCCTTCCCTCTCTTTATTTTACGGCTCCGACGTCAATTTTTACAAACCTTTTTTTTTCAACGGAGGTTAGGAGCCAGGGTCGGCCTCCAAAAAGTGGCGATCTTTTTACCCCCCCCCCTTTTCCTTAGGGTCGGAAAAGCAGCCATGGCGCCAGTACGGACTTTGGCTCCCGTTTAGGCAGCTCTCCCGATTACCAGCCATGACGATTCTTTGTTCCCCTTAGGAGCCCATGCGATAGTACCCCCTTGAAATTTCCCCTCAGCTTGAAGATCACTGACTCCTTCTCCTTGGGCACTCCTACTCCTTATCGTCTGCGGTTTTATCTTGGACGGCGCCTTCTTCGCGTTAAAAAAACCCCCAACGGTCCGACATCGACGCGTTCTAGCCTCGGACCCCTCCCCTATCGGGCTCGCAATTTTCTCTCCGGGAAACTGGCAAACCCTCCTGCGTATGCTCGCCGTCAGGGCAGATTTTTGGGATTCCCCTTCAGTAATTTCCGAAGATTGCATTCATGTCCCTGGTTCCGGTCCCCCTCGTTCTCTGACCAAAATTCGATTCTGAGCCCACCCCGGGCTCGCCAGTTAGCGGTGTCGTCTGACTTCAAGTTTTTTGAGACCCCCTACTTTAACTTTGCTCTTCACCGTTTGCCGACCAGTGTGGAGACTCCATACACCCGTTTTTTCGCGCCCTGCAACGGGACCCCCTCTCCTTGTCTGGCCCTAGACTTCCTTTTTTAACACCGGCCCCCCAGGCCCTTACAATGGTCTGGCTGAACGGACTTGATCTCTCCTGCTTCAGGACTCTAAAGATTGCATTCCTTTCGGATCTCCAGGGGGTTCGAAAGTCCTGCTTGGTCGAACTTCCTTACGGCTTGAACCCCTAAGGCCAAATTTTTCGACCCCTGTTCTCAGTTCCAGGTTTCTTCCGCGATTTAGCGACCTACTTGGATAGGCGGAGAATTAGTCCATCTGCGCCGGCAGGTCATCCTTTTTTCCCCCCCAAAAAAACGCCAGACACCCTATTCATCAAGTGTAGGGACTGTTTTACAACCATCTCAGTCGAGCCCGTGTGTCGCGCCACCTCCGCTTAGTTGATTTCCCGACTTAAAAGCCTTACCCCATTCAACAGGTGCGTTTTCTCGCTCCGTTCCTGCTCTCACGCACGATCGCATGCCCATTTTTTGGCACTCGGTCTCCTTTCACCTCAACTCGGACCGTCTCGACGACCGGCGAGTCTTTTCGACCGAAGTTCGCATCTGTGCCCATGATCCAAGGTCGATCCCCCCGGTTTCTCATTTCTCCTTGACTTAGTCGATCCCGAGGAAAAGCCTTTCATCCCGACCCTTTGTTCAACTTTCTTCACCTGTTCAAAGGATTCCTGGCCTTTAACCGCCGATAGGGCTTTCCTCGCTTACGCCACGTGACCCGGCGGGCTCCAAGAAGTCGGCGATTATAGCTTCTCTTCCCTCATCTCCAGTCCCCCCGCAGATCATAAAAAAGCTTCCTGGTGGCCCCTTCGCCCTCAGGCTTCCCCTCCGTTTTTTTCTTCAAGACGGCGACACCCCGTAGATTTTTTCGATACATTCTCCACGCTCGTTGAGGCAGCTCCGGCTTCCCGGGCGCATTTAAGGTTTTCTCCCCGGCTGTCTTCTAATCACCCAAGATGGCTGTTCTCTTCCGGTGCTATCAAGTTCTTGACCGTTTCTCCTTCCGTTTTGTTTTTTTAGCTTCTTCGAATTTGATTCGCCCGCCTAATTCTTGTTCTCTTGGCCCTTTTGCTAGGAGCGCGCATATGCATTTAGCCGATCTCCCTCCACCGACCCCTTTTTTCTCTTTTGGTCGCAGATCATGTACGCTATGCCCATCTGCCCGGCACCCCCCCCCCAACGCTTGAAGCAAGTTTCCTTGCGCCGCTTTACCCCCCTTCTTGCGCACTTTTGTTTTTTTTTATAGTGACCGGTCGAACGGCCTTATTATATCGACTCTCTTTCTTCGTCTTTGGCTCCGTCGCTGCCTTCCCGCCGCATCGCCCCTCCTTCTTTTTCGTTTTGTCTTTTCTCTTCTTTGCCCCTGCTTCCTAATTAACCCGTTTTTTTACAGGGGTCCTTTCTCTTTGAAATGGAGTTTTTTGTTTGGGATCCCCCCCCCCCGAGCTCTGCTGTCTTCGACTTGACCCTTCCGACGGGCGCTGCAGGGCCTTACCTCGATTCGAGCCTCGTTTTGTTTCACGGGCTAGAGTTTCCGACTTGAATGTGTCCTTCTGCCCTATTTTTCAAAAGACGCCTTCGGAGATTCTCGTCGAGCGCGCTCCCACTTCGTGCCAACCGGCACTTTTGAAGGTTAACGGAATCGCCTCAAGCTGCGCGGTGGTGAATCACGGGCTCTCCTTTTTCTTGTGGGGGCATTCGGTCACGCTAATTATCTTTTTTTGTGACTCCATATATGTTTTTTGCGCCATGCTCGAAGATGTTCGATTTTTTTTCCGACCTCTTTGTTCGATTTCGTGATACGATCCCAGATGCACCCGCAGTACCACATATGACCCTTTTGTCTTGCAAAATGACTTCCCCCTATTTTTTCAGGTTTCGATCCCTGCCGTATTTTTTCATTTTTTTCCTCCAATCCCTCACCCCTTTTTGCTTTTCCGTGATCAAGTTTTTTTGCTGAGGACCCCATTGTGTCCACTCGATGAATTATGGCCTTTCAGTGAAGGGTGTTCACCCCCCCTTTGCCGGTCGGCAGGCTTTGGATAAGGGAGTTTTCATGGTTCGCTCGACGGTGTTTCGTATTCGTTCTTTCCTTCTGAACCTTTGGTCCTCGCCTTCTTTCAATTTTATAAGAGGACCTCATTCTTTTCCCCAACGAAATGATCTTCGTCTTTGTGGGGCAGAGAATCTTTGGTCAAAGGCTGTAGCCTCTTTGTCTATGACTTTTTCCCTGAGGTATCCAACAGGTGAGCAATCTTTTTTCGTAGAGGCTGGGCAAGCCCGGTCATATTGAAGAACCCCTCACTCTTTCCCCTCCCCTCTAGGAGGGGTATTAGATTGATGGAGGCAGGCGATTTTAACGGTTTTGGGTTTGTCTCACGTTCCAGCAGGCTCATCTTCCGTCCAGCTGGCTTTTTCTCCCTTCCATCTCTCGTTCGTCACAGTATACGAGGTTGACCTCCTGATGCTAGCAGGTCTTTTTTCCCGAGTGCCGCCTTATCGCTTTAGTTCCTAAGCTCGGCTGTACATTTCGTCTGCTCTCCTCCTTCGCCATCCCGGGCGGGGCAGCCGATCTGCATCTTCTCCCAGACGACCCCCTTTTTTTAGCTCGCGCCCCACGGTGTTTCCCTTTTAATCTTTTTGTCGGCCGCTTTTTGTTCTTCCTGTCTTTTTTCCTGAAGTCCGCCGCGAAGCGCCCTTGCGGGTCTAGACCCCTCTCGCCTCAACTGGTCCTCCTACCTGTTCCTGAGCGCAAGCGGATTTTTTTGGAGGGCAGTATGATCACAAGACGCTTTTTAGGTCCGAC
>Ga0179593_1488017_pt1 | contig 12632 bp, 10 predicted proteins | sample CZODoug2_1_08_16_FD_185931 | JGI IMG/M metagenome (GOLD analysis project Ga0179593, IMG submission 185931) | Vadose zone soil fungal communities from Angelo Coast Range Reserve, California, USA - CZODoug2_1_08_16fungal (PacBio error correction) | ecosystem: Environmental > Terrestrial > Soil >... | reverse complement strand
CCTCTCCTGCAATTCCCGTGAAGCTTCCGAGCGAGGTTCAGAAGAGGCCGATCGAAGCCTAGGGACTCAATGGAGCTCGATGCATGTAGATGTAGAGCTTCCCTTCCGAATTAGCTGCAGCCGGGCACGGCTACCCTTTTGCCCATCTCCCTTATATCCTAGGCGACATTCTCCGGTTCCCTTTGGCTTCATATCCAGGTTCCCTCATCATTTAGGTTTCTCGTTCCTTTTTTTGCGTTCGCGTACTTATTTCGGCGGCGTCCAGAGTCGTCTTTCAGCTGACCTTTCTCTCACTCTTTTTGATCGACCGGAAGACGACACATTCTTTTCCGAGTTCTCGAGTGGTTTCCAAGTCCCCTGAGACGACTTTTTTGTCTGTACGTCATGCCTTTTCTGCAGGGCTTCGTAAGTTGCGGGAGTCGAGTTTTTAGCAGATTCCTCCGCCGTGTCGTCGTGGACCCTTTGGATAGTGAAGTTGCGTAAGTCTCCATTCGCGCCGCTTCCCCACGCAAGGAGGTGCCGTAGATTTCTTTCCGTGTTTTCTGCTCACGCTGTTCGACGGGTTTTTCCTTGAATCCCCCCTTAGCCAGGCGGCGCCTTTTCCTTTTCATAACATAACTTTTTCTTCGTTCTGAACATACTACTTACCGTGGCGTAAATAGAGAGAGCCATATTTTCTCCCCAGTTTCGACTGTATGATGAGTACGCCAGAAAAGTCTCTCGGTTCTTCGTCACTCGGCTCTGGCCCTTTAGCCCGCATATTGTTGACGTTGCGACGACCTGCCCCTTTTCCTTGTCCCTTTCCCGAAGCCCTCTTTTTTCTTTGGGTCGATGTTCTTTTCTACACTTCATCAGATGTTTCTTTTTTTTTGTTCACTCCTCTACAATTCCCTCCACAGGAACCTAGCCCCTTTTGCGGGACTGCTATTTTTCTTGATCGAGTCTTCCCAGGTCCCGTGTATACTTTCGATCTGTCCAGAGAGCCCCTCCCCAGAGCACCGAGAGCTCCTGCGCGTATCTCTCTTAGGTTCAGAGAAATTCCCCCCCGGCACGCTGATCGGCTCGGTGCTGCTTTGTCGCCGGTCCGGCCCCCTCCTACCTAGTGTCATCCCCGCCCAATTCGTTTCCCTTCCCGAGATAAAGGATCCCGTTTTCCTCCGCGATCAATGATCTTTCCCCGAGGCTTCGATCCCCTGCTCTCCTGTCATCCCTCCTCGCCGAACTGGGTCGGCCCGGAATTCCTTTTTCCTGCGTCAGGCCCTTTGCTCTCGCCGCGGGCTTCCTCCATTGTGCCATACGTGGTCTTCTACTCGGTCTAAAATGTATTAGAACTACCCACGGTGATAGGCCTCTCTCGACCTCGTACGCTCTGCGGGCCCGAGAAGAGAAATCGGCTTAACAATTCCTTCAGAGGCTGGCAGTGAGCGAGCGCTCGTTCTTACTTCTCTTCCATCTCTGGTCCCCTCCTCAACCGCAAACTCAAGGTTTGGCACGCTGCTGGTCGGTGCACTTTTTGCGTCTTGTCTCCTTCCTGCCTCTTTTCGGAGCGGAATGACCAAAGAAGATTCACTCCCTTTCTGTAAGCATAACCTTCTTCTGGGCCCTTCCCCAACGACTGACGAAGCCTCGCGACGGCACGCTTTTTCTTTTTTCGTCATTTTTATCACGTCAGATGCTGTCGGTTTCTTTTTTGAGCGCGCGAATTCTTAGTCCTATATGTTCTTTCGCGTTAGTTCAGGTGTCTCTCGGAGATATAGATCTACCGGCGCGAGAAGGTCGCCGTTTCTTTTTTCCCGAAGTTGGCGACGTGCCCCCTCCCCTCGCAGAAAAAATAGTGAACAATTGCTTTTGCGAACTATTGCGTCATCTCCCTCGTCGTCTGTTCAGTCCTCGCCTTCGATCACAGCATTGGTCTAGGGCCATGGCGCTCCTCTTTTTCCCCTTTAAAGGTATGTATAGTTTCTTAACCCCTTCCCTCACATGGTACATTTGTTAATCTTGTCCCTTCCCCTGAAGTCTCCCCCCCATAATTGACCAGGCCTCGGTCATGGTTTTCCCATCAACTTCTTTTTACCGAGGGCTCCATGCCACCCCTCGACTCACTGTTTTTCTATACGGTCCTCTCTTCATCTGTCCCATCGGCTGTTTGAATCTGGACGCGTCCGGGCAAAAATGCTGGTTTTGAGAAAGCTCTCTTTGTTTCTGCTTTTCCTTTCAATTGTTGAGTGTCTTGCTTCCGGAGGTATCACTCGATCCGTATCACGGCCCCCGCTTGCGGCGGTTTGGAAGGTTTTTTTCGTTTGAGATGTCTCTGGGTTTTCTGGCGTCTGATGGCGCAAGCTTCAGTCGTTGCTGGTTTTGGTTTGTGATGCAATATCTCCTTCAGAGCTTTGCGTCAAAATTTGCGCTTGACCCCGGCAGATCGGGAAGAATGGTTCTTTTTTCACCCATGCGGTCAGATTTTTCCGAGGGCCTTTCTTCGCTCGACCCGGCTTAGGTTTTAGGTTCCCCAATCTTCGAACATCATGCTTTTGAAATGATCTCTTCACTGGGACGTCCTATTGGCGGCAACTCTCCCCTTTCAGAAACACTTTTTCCCTCTGCGTGGCTGCTCCACCGAAAGCCTTGTCTTTTTCCAGGTCCAGTAACCCGGATACTCTCTAGTGTGTGTGCATGTGTTTTTTTCCTGTGGACTTCCTTTTTTCCTTGGCTGAGCAGGACCAAAATCCTTGACTTCTAGTTAGTACTTTTTGGTTTTCTCTTCATTCTCACCCTTCCTCCCACCCATTTATCGGTATGTTCCCCAGTCAAAAACCCTTTTCGCTTGGTATTTTCCTGTACTCTTTCCGTCACCTCCCTGTCTTTTTTTCCTAGGTGCCCCTAGGGTTCCCAGTACTTCACTTGAATCCAAATCCAAGGCTTCTGCTTGTTCGCCTGAGTTGCTTCCCATCGTCTGTGACAGCGATCAAGTCTAGTCACATTTCCCCCTCGGCCCTGCCCCGTGGAAGTGCCTGATTCCTCCCACAATCTTTTGAGTGCCCATAATGGCCCCGCTCTCCTCTCCTTTCCTGTGCGCACTTTCTTTTCCCCCTATCCAGAAAGACGCGAAAAGGTAGTCTTGTGTGTCTGTACTTCCCTCGTCTTCTCACGGACACTCGCGACGAGTGCGGGGAGTTCTCTTCCTTGGACGAACCAGCCTTTTTTGGACCTGAAAAGGACCAGTGATTTCCCTTGCATGCTCCTCACCTCCCCTCTGTGACGAGAACCCCCCCCCAAAGGAGATCCATCGTCTTTGTTAGTCAACCAAGGACCAGTCCCCATCTTCTCCACTACCGCTTGATGCGCTTTCCCCAACCTGATTTCAGGTCCTCCCAAGATGATCCATCTTGCCCCGGCCCAATGATAAGTGCTTTTATAAAATTTCCTTTCGCCCCCCTTTTTCCAATAGCCAAATAAGCTTTGGAAGGACATCCCCCCCGACCTCGCACTTCTTCATGTTGAGTCTTTTTTCCAAGTCCTTTTCCCCCCATTTTGAACCCCCCTTCAGTAAGCGTAAGGCAGGTAGGGCAAGCTGCTTACCCCGTAAGAAGTCGCTGGTTCACCTTTTTTCCCTTTTTGGTGTCCTTTTCTTGAGACCGAAGAAATACTTGACCCGAATTTTCTCTCTTCCCTCGTTTTGGTTTGATCTCTTTATGGTCAGGTTTAGGGTTCTCTCTCCCATTTCCTTCTGCGTGTTTCAAAAGCACTTTTTTCCTTAGTCTTTGAGGGTCAGTAACCCTTCCCATGCTTCTTCTGCCATCTCGAACTGAGGTCTTGCTAGTTTTGGTCCCCCTTTTTTTGCCCTCATCCTTCTTGCACTTTGCCATTTTTCTTGATGATGTCTGCCAAAATATTTTTTTTCCTCGATTCGCTTATAAAGCTCTCTTTGAAGCACCTTTCTTTCCCCCTCTCATCTTGTAATCTCTTCCCTTTTTCTTTTTCGACACTTCATGATTACTCTGAATCCTTTCATGATTTGCCGATCTTTTTCTTCCATCGTTTCCAACTTTCCCCCTACATTTGTCAGCGATCAGTACATAGTCGCGGTCTTTTCGGTTTTACCCCGCCTCCTTTTAAATGTCCGCTACGCCTTGTGATTCCTCACGCCTTCCCGATGCCAAACGTTCGTCGATGGAGGGACCGGATCTGCACAATCCCTCCTCTGACTTCATTTTTGCGTCTTGGCTGTGCTCTCGGCCCCAAGGTCTACACGCACGCCGGAGTGAGAGAGTGGTGAATATTTTTTTTTCATACTCCCAGTTTCTCTTCATCTTTCATTAACGGGTTTTTTTTCCCCTGCTATCTTGACTGTCCAGTGCCGATGTTCCCCCCTCCCTTTAACCACGCCCCCTCCCCTTTGTTGGCGAATTCCAAAGTTTTTTCTGCGTTGGAGAACAGCCCACTTATCAGTTCTCAGCCCCTCTCGGCCCCAGGCTGACGGAAAAGACTTCCCCTGGATTCCTCCCCTCGATGTGACCCACTGCCTTTTTTTGTTTCCCCCACATGGTCTTTCGTAGGGGGTTCGTTAAGTGCGAATAATATCCATCCCCCTCCTTCTTGATTTACCTTTTTCCCGCTCCCCTCCTCTGCGTCGCAACCAAAGCAGTCTTCCCCATTTTTTTTTCCAACCATAGACGACACGAATATGCGCCCTTCCCGATGACCGTCTGTTGGTAGCCATGATTTCCGCGCGTTAGGTGGGCTCCCCTCTTTTTCCGATTGCAAGTTCTGCCTTTTTTTTTGCTTGACGATGTGAAACGCCCTATTTTCTCGCAGTATGTACACTTCCCTGCTCAAGGGATTCAATCCTAAGTTTTTAATCCCGGGCTCTCACGATAGGTACTCCCCAGACCCTTATTGACCGCCTTTTGCCACGCTAGGAGTTTCTTTTTTCCCTTGCGGGTACTTGCTTTTAAATTTTCCCCCTCCTGGTTTGACGAGAATCTGACCCACACTTTGAAACCCTCTGCAAGCTGCGCCCTTCATCTACCCAGAGATACCTTCCACAATCTCTGAGAGCCCCCCTTTTTGTGGGACTTTCTTTTCGACTTTTCCCCTTCCGGAAGATCACGAAAACCCTTGTTCCCCCCCCTTCACCCAGGATTCCATCTCTCCACCTCCTGTGGGTACCTGCTTCGATTCCCCCCGATTCACCTTCATAAAAGCCGTAGCGCTTCCTTTCTTCGACATAGTGGAAGAGACAAGAGTCTTCCTTTTATTCTTTCTTCACCCCCCCTCCCCTCTTTCTCTGGTTCCAATTTAGGGTGCGGACCGCAACAAGTTTGAATACCCGTCCCTCGGACATGCCCCAGATGTTGCCTGAACCGATATTTACTAATTCAACTTTTTTTCTTATCGCTCATTTCCTTTCCCCCTTGTGATCTCGAGGAACTTGGTCTTTCAACGCATCTTTATGACATCGAAGCAGGCGGCCCTCTCTCCCTTTTCTTTTTTGCTTTCGTTTATGCAGGTCCCCCTCACGAACTTGACCCTTTTTTCTCTGCGTCGCATCTTGCTTATGCGTGAGCGAAAGGACCTCCTCCCCCTATAGAGTGCACTAGAAGTCGCCTCTGATCGCCGCCCCACATCCTCGAGCGACGGGATCATTTATCCCGCATCCGCTCCGGCGTTGACCTTTCTTCCCTCGTTCAGGTCGGCTGGTTGCGTTGCCGCAGAGTGTTGTCTAGTACTTTGAGATTAGTAGTTTACATGCCGCCTCATTCCCTCTCCTACCGCGCTTTCTGAGCGTCGGCTTATACGAAAAGTCGAAAGACGATCGATTAGTTTCTTTTTCTGGCCAAGAGGGCAAGAGCGTCCTCTTGTCAGCACGAGCGCTCGCGCCAGAATGCCCCCTCCTTTACTTTTTTCTCCTGCCGGTTCCGAGTCTCCTCTATTGCTAGTCTCGTCTCCCTCTGGGTTCCTCAGCTTTAAGAAGTTTTGCTTTGGAAGATGTCTCTTCGGAGTAGAGGACCTTGGCCCCCCCCCCCTCGACGCCCGCGGAGAGGCGCCCCCCCCCTTGTATTTTCTTTGCGAGGCGCATCACTGATCTCTTAACATTAAGTGGTTTTAGCGCGAGTAGAGACTTTCCGAAGAGGCCCCTCCCGGTCTCTTTGAGGTTGAACCGTTTCCCCAATTGTCCTCTAATCTCGAGCGTTTGTCGGCTCAGAGTCGTGATATAGGTTGCTTCTCAAACATCCTTTTACTTCTGAGACCGAGCCGGGCCTCCAGTTCCCCTTCTTGGAAGTTGTCTGACTGATCTCTTGTCGCGGACTCAAGGACCGTGCTTTTTGGGTAGGTGTTTGGACAGCCCTCACTCAAACAGCCTGTTCCCTCATCTCCTTCCGGCACTCTCAGTCGCCGCTTTCTCTAGCATGTTGAGGATCTGTTGGCTTCATGAGGGGGACACCCCCCCCTTTTTTTTTTTCCCCCCCCCCCCCCCCCCTTTTTGATGTTTTTCTCTCGTCCCGGGTCCCCGCACGTGTCTTTTCGTGCGACCCACACCGTTTCCTCTTAAACTTTTCAAAAGTGCCGCGATACATGATCACCCCTGGAAGACCTGGCAAATCTCTCTCGGGTGCCTTTTTTCCCCCCTCCTTCGGTTTTTCCGTCGATTCGCCCTTTTTTCTCGACCTATCCGCGCACCCCTTTCTCTTCGGAGTGTCAAACGTCAAGCTCGATCCCCCCCGTTCTGTCGAAGGCTCGACCCTCGTACTTGCATGATGCAACGGAGAATAACATTCTAGGTGCAACAGGGGTCTTCCTTTTAGTACGGACCCATACGTTCCTTTTTGGCAGTTTTTTTTTTTTTCCGCAATTAGACTTCCTTTTCCGACCACTTCACTCTCTCGCTCCCGAGCCCTATAGGCCATCAATAGTTGAACGAAGTCCCCCGCTACGACTCCCGCCTTGCCCCCTTTTTTGCAGATGCAATCTACATGGGCAAAGTCTGTCTCGTTCTTGAACTCGGCCTCCTCGATCCCCTTTTTTTTTCGGAGTCCCCTCGAGATCGATCGCAACTCCCTTCGATGATATCGCGCACCTTTTCCTCTCACCATGCGGGCCTTCCGCCTTGTCGATCGCATCTGAGTACTCCTTTTAACTCAACCCAGGTCTCTGACACGTTCCTGCTGATTGTTCCTTCCCGTATACTTCGACGTTTCTCCCTCGCATTCTCGCGCTCGTTTGGCAGCTCGTCCCCCCTCTGTTACGGACTCGTTCCCTTTGCCATCGAAATGCCTCATTTCCCTCCCTTTTCGGCAATCCCGATCTTCTTTCTTCCTAACGTCTCTTGCTCCTCCGCTTCCGCCGCTCTCGGGATCTTTTTTTTTTTCCTTCCTTTTTGTTTGAGAGAGAGACGAGCGTTCCCCTTTAGCCGGATGCGGCGCGCGATCTGTGCCGTTTCTAACTGATTCTCCTGACTAGGGGTGGGGCGAGCCCTCTTTGAGGAGATACCTCCTCTTTTTTCGTTTTTTCCGTTTTCTTCTCATTGCCACGGAGCGCGATGCCTTCTCGCGTTTGTTATCCCCGCGTCGCCGGGATAGAGACAGACCATGGCCCCCCCCTAGGTACAGGTCAGCTATCATTGTTGGAGTTCCCCTCTTCCCGAGCCCTGAGGCACCCATCAGGGTAGTGCGTTCCTCGTTATACCCCTCTCGCGCCTCAGAACTTCGACTCCGCCTTCGTTTGGTCTTTAGTCCATGCGGATCGATGTCTCCGCTCCCTACTCGACGTTGACCTTGTAGTGATAAGCCTTTCTTCCGGCGAAGTCATGTACGGTCTTTCTTTTTTGTAGTCGTTTTCTTAAGTCTTTCTTCGCCTCCGTCTTCGAAGTGGCCGGGGGAACCTTTCTTTTTCTTTCAGTCAAGTTTTTGGAAGTCTCATAGTTGCCTTCGTCCTCCTGCCCTCAGTCCCTCATCTTTTCTTTCGGAGAAGCATGTGGTCGCGCTCTTGAACGCTGTTCGAAGGTTTTGAGCCTCCCAAGCGAACGGTGGCGCCTTCTCCCTTCTGACCGATTTGATCGAGCTTTTGATTTCTCCGTCGACCCGTTTTGCCTGATTGAGCGGCCATCGTGGTATCCATGCCTTTTCCTTTTTCCCTAGATTATTATGCGGCTCCAATCCCCTCTATTTCCCCATGATGTAATAGGTGATATATAGCTCGACATTCTTTTGTTCGAACCTCCCGTAGATACGGGGTCGCAAGAAACACTGCGGCCTTGCGTTTTCTTGACTTTTGATGCTAGCATAAAATTTTCATTTCCTGGTTTTTTTCTTTTTCCCATGAGTCCACCAGCCCTTCTCCCTTCCCCCATTTTTTTTTCCCCCGGCATCGAGCGCTCGAGCTGTCGTTGAGCTCCGTAGGACAAGGTCCTTGTGCCGGTCGAAGATGGCCTCCCGTCCTCTCCCCCAAAAGGCACGCCCCGCGTCTCTCTCGCATCGCCCCGAGCAGTCGCCGAGGCCCCCGGACACCCCACCCCTTTTTCGACTTCTCCCCTTTCTTTCTTGAAGTAAGCGAGCAGTGTTTACTGCACTCTCTTCGTCGCGGCTCTCCCCTCCCAGATGCCTTCCTCTTTGAGCCCGGAGACGGTCACATCCCTGTAGCTTCTCTCCCGTCTAGAGAAGTTCTCCGCAGTTTTTCCCTAGGTTACCCACTACCCGGCCGTCTTGCTGCACGCCGTCCGCAGGTCTTCTTTTCGCGACGGGCCTGACGTCCTTTCTTTTCGGCGAGGTCTCACCTTAGCCAGACTTTCCTCTAACGCGAGTCCGCCATCGTACCCGAGACTTTTCACGCGACTAGCATCTTTTTCCGGTCCTTTGTCTTTCCTTTTCGCGGCAGAGTTGCTCTTTTTTGATTTTTTTAGCTGTTCGCGGCCATTTTGGCCCTCGATCAGTTGTTGAAAGCCCGCAAACTTCGATCGGACCCTTTTAGAAATCCACTCTCTTTCTTTCCTTCTTGCGGACAGCGAGATTCCTTAGATTTCTCCCTGCCTACAAGAGAGATCCTGCATGTTTGGCCCCCGGCCAAGCACCCCCCTCGGTCTTCTGGGCTTCTGACGTGCCCGCCGGAGATGATGCTTGTTAGAGGGCGTGATCCCCCCTTGCTTTTTTTTGTGGCTGTTCTCTGCGCTTCTCCTGCTTTGGATGATCGCGGCGGAGATTTTCGTGCGCTCGCGTCTTCCGAGTCCTTTCCCGTCTCTTTTGGTACTTCGTGATGCGGCACCGTCACCTTTGAGACTTTCCGACATCTGGCCTCACCTCTTGAACTCCCTTCTCGGGCGCCGGCCCTCTGTTTCATCGACATCGGTCTGACCTTTTTCGCTCCGAGAGCCTCTTGGATCACAGCCAAAATGGGGTCTTCTTATGGCGCGGAATTCTATCAGATTGCCCAAGTTTTTCCGGTATAAGTGCCTGCAACCCTGCCCCCTACGGTTATTTCCATTGGAACCGTCTTTCACGAACCCTCAATTTGGACAGCTCTTTTTGGAAATATTATTCCTTTTTTTTTTTCCTTGGGCGCTTCCACGATTTAGACCCTTACCTTTTTCCCCTTCTTCCCATCCGGTCTTATTATCGCGGTCTTCCTACGCAGTTGCCCCCCCTCCCCTGTTTTTTCCTTCTTTGATTTTGAATGAGATGTTGTGGGCCGTTGTCATTTTTCTTGAGTCAGGTCGGTTTTCTATCGATACGTTCCGACCCTTTTCGCGGCTGTGTTTCTTCTTCGCTTCTTGTTCAGTGGGATGCTGGTATTTTTTTTTTATTTGCTGCTTTGCAGAGATTTGTCTTTGTTGTGTTGATGCATATGCGCCCCCCTTTTTTCCCCCCCCAAATTGCCCGCCTCTTAAGGACCCTGTTTTTCCTTTATGGACCGTGAAGAAAGCTCAATTTTCCCCTGAGCTTTTTGAAATCGTTCCTGAAGCGGCGTGGACGGCCCGACTGCATATTGTCGGCTTTAGGGTTCGGAAAAAACTTTCCTGTTTTTCCCCCCTATCTCTGCTTTTGCGTTGAATTGATTTCCCCCACTGGAGACCTCTGCAAAATCATTCGAATATCGATTTGCTTTTCTCCCCCGAACGACTATTTAGGATTCACTTGTGCGACCGTCCAGCCATCTCGTCTTGCGCATCCCTCGTGCGTGTTGCATGCTTTTGGCGACGCCTGTTTCTCCCCGTTGGTCGGAAGCCTCAGGCTTGGTCTTTCACCTGACCCACTAAGCAGTTAAGTCCTGCTTTCCCCCACTTACGAACACTAACTAAACCCCCCGTCTGTGGAGGTGTTTTTTCCCCTACAACATTTGCTTTCCCCCCCTCTTCTGTGCATCACTTCCTCCCCCGTTGCCCTCTCTGCTGACTCCTGATGCTCAGGACCTCCGGGTTCTCCACAAGCATCACTTAATCCCCCACAACGGCGGGACTTCCCCTGGTGATGCATTGACCTTTCCACATCGGCTGATAGACGGGATTCGCGCTGCCCGTTGACTGACAGTCTTTTGCCTCCCAATTTCCTCTTTTGTCTCCCCCTCAAAAAAAGATTCTTGCCCCCTTCCCCGTGATGGGGAACGATTATACATCAGCCATTTCCCCTTCGGTGGGGATTTTCCCCCCCATCGTCCGGACATACCGCCCCCTTTCCCTGGTCCCCCCGCCTAGCCCTCGCGGAAGGAGGTTTCTACTGTTTTCTCTGCTCGAGGCATCTTCCATTGACCCTTCAAGGTTCCCTGGCCTGCCTCATCAAAGACCCTCCTGATAGGTCCTGCTACACTTGCCTCCCTGTCTGTCCAGGATTCCAAGGAAAACTCCCCTTCACTCATGAACTGATGATGACGCTTTCAACCCAGTCTGCCGATCAGGCTATGATCGATTGCCATCCCGCTGTCCCAAGTTTCCAAAGATGACATCAATTTTGAATGAGCCCAGCCCTGCCAACTCTTTTTCTCAATAAGCCACTTCCCCCTTTTCCCTTGCTTGTAATTATGAGGGTTCAGCCAATCCATGACACTTTTTTTTGACCAACTCTCAGACTTCAGCTGAACCTGTTAAGTTTCGAAGGCCTCGTAGGCTGCCCCTCCTACAACCGTGCAGACAAGAGGTGTCAATACATGCATCCTCCCGAATAAATACCCTCAAAGTCCATATATCTCTTTGAATATTGTTGTTTTTTTGTTTTGTCCTCCCCGTGGATGGTCAGGTATTTCTCTTGTTTTCTTCTGGCTTGCCCACCAGGAATGCTGTTTTACCACCCTTACTTCCATTTTGACCGGAGGGGTCGTGAACGCTTGCCTCCCTTTTCCCCTTTTTCCAATTAGTTCTTTCGATCATTTGTTCCCCCTTCTTTGGAGAACTTCATGCCCCCCCCTCTTTTCCCCCCTGTGCCGTGCTTGATTGAGTCTTCCCCAGCTTTGGAATTGGCCAGGGTCTCATTTTTCATCCTCTGTTCCTTTGAGCACTGCCCTTGCCGCGTTATCGATTCATTCTTGGCGACCTTATCGACAGCCCTTTGTTTGACCTCGCATCATATTTACCTTTTGCCGATGGTTCCTTTGCCTGTTTCTTCTTCACATTTCTTCCCTCTCACACCACCTTTGTTCGCGAGCTCGTCCTTCTCCTTCGATTTGTGTTGGTCCGATTTCGCGACGACCCCCTTTCTCTCCCCCTACGTCCGCATTGCCAATGCTCCCCTCTCTTCCTTTTTTGAACGTGTCTTGGCCGGGATGTCCGCGCTCCATACATCCTTCATAAGACAGATTTTCTCTTTCCCTTTTTCTTTTGAGGGGTTTGTTGTGGTTTTTTTGGGTTTTTGGGGTGGTTTTTTTGGGCGTGTGGTATCGACATCCAGGTCTCGCAATTTCTCTCTTCTTTTTAGTGGCCTAGAATATTTTTATGTTTCAGTAATCATGTGATATTAATCATCGGCGTTTGTTCTCTTCTTTCCCCTTTTTTTCCGAGGTTTTCCCACGCCCTTGAAGGCACCCGGGTCCCCCACCGCGCCGCCTTCTTTTTTTGCCTTCACTTCATGAGTTGGACCCCGAACTTTCTCTCATCAGTCTCAGTTTCTTTAACGGAAACCTCTGACCCTGCCGAAAATCAGATGATGACCACTTGTTTTTTGCTGTCACACCACCTCTCATGTTTCCTTCGGTTGTTCTTCCAGTTGCGATAATATCAGACACTTTCTGGACCCCTCTCCTTCTTTGAGTCATTGCGTACTTTTTGTCTTAGCCCCCCCCTCCGTATCACCTCTTGCGCCCACATGCACAAGCCCGCTTGCCTGCGAGTTCTTGCGTTTCCGGGTCGCCAGTGCCCGACAGCGTCGTTTGACTTATGCTTGCAAGTGTTCGGCCGAGGAAATTTTTCCCGCGCTTTTCTCCAGTGCCTGTACCATAATTCACCCTGTAAGTAATGGATAGTTCTCATCGCACTTTTTTCCGCGGTTTTTTCGAACGATGTTTTTGAGCAGTACGTTAGCGTTTTCTCACCGCTGACTTTTTCCTGGCGTCCAATTGCGCAACTTTAAGGTGCCGCTATTCATCAAACCAAAACCTCTTTAGCTTTCCCATAGGACCAGGTCAACATCTCCTAGCTACCTCCACGCGCGCTT
>Ga0179593_1391867_pt1 | contig 12632 bp, 12 predicted proteins | sample CZODoug2_1_08_16_FD_185931 | JGI IMG/M metagenome (GOLD analysis project Ga0179593, IMG submission 185931) | Vadose zone soil fungal communities from Angelo Coast Range Reserve, California, USA - CZODoug2_1_08_16fungal (PacBio error correction) | ecosystem: Environmental > Terrestrial > Soil >... | reverse complement strand
CGAGGATCTTTGATTTCTTCCTTTTTTTGCAGCCCACCCCGCTCACTCGATCCCCCGAGAAGCGCGCGGCATGCGCCTAGGAAGAGCTCGCTCAGCCAGAGTCTTCATTGAAAGCACGGAAAATATGATGGATGAGCAGGTGGACCACAGACAAGGGTACAGTTCCTTTCCACCACGGGTTGGTCTTCCTTCGTGCTCTTCCGGATTACAGACCTCTCTCCGTCCCGTAGCATCCCCTGTCCCCCCTATTTTTTTTTCCCCCTTTTTGTTGAGAGAGCTCCCTTTTGAGGGGTCCATGCAATTTTCTCGCCTGGGGACTTCCTAGCTTGCATCACCGCTTTCTCCATCACTTTTCCTGTAAACCCGTACGATTCAGCACAAAAGTCGTTCACGCCCGCCCATTAGAGAGAATAACCGCAAGTTAGCGCTTTTACACGGGATCTCCCCCAAGAGGGCCACCAAAGTGGAAGTTGACTTTCCGAGAGGGCCGGGCCCCCGTTCGGGCCCCGCTATGGATGTTTAGACCCGACCATCCTCATGGGTTTCCCTTAGGGGCCTTTGTTCGGAGAGTTCGAGGATTCACCCTAGTACACGAATTGGTATTATGATTTTTTGCATTATTGAGGACTCTTCGATTCCCCCCGACGACCGCTTTGTACTTCTTCAATTCCCCTGCGTGGTCCGGACGTTCCGTCGCTTGCCCAAGTCTCGGCGTCCTTTCTTCACTCCTGTGCCCCGGGCTTTTCCTCGCGCGACTGTAAAGGGTTGGCGTATTTCTCCCCGACTTTTCCGCGTTGACCAGGATTTCTTGTGTATCCCCCCTCCGCCGAGGCTAGCCGAGCGGCGCCGCTCTCCTGCCCTGGGAACGGAATGTACCATCGAACAGCTCGTCCCCTCGATAATCCTCCAGGAGCAAGTTCGCAGAGCCGTAGGCGTCTCGCGTCCATAAGCTTCCTCCTAAGGGCAGTTCCAGTAGGTACCTAAATCGGTTTTTTGAAGAAGCGTAGAGTTCCGGCCGCTTTGTCCATTTTTTTTTCCTTCGTCAGCGCAGCGCCCCGAGCCGATCGTGGCGCCTGGCTGCGTTCTCCAGTTTCCCCCCCCCCTCTTTTTGTGCGCCTCATCTCTTCGACCATGTGGAGACGGACGACGTCAGAGCTTGTATAAGTAAGAGGAAATCAGCGTTAAACCGCGTAAAGTTACCCGAAGAGAAATTGAAGTAGGGGATCTTAGGCACGGACCGCCTAACGTTTCCTGATACCCGTTTATGCTTTTTTAAAGAAGGAAGGTCTTTTGCCAGCCTCCCTTTTTCGATCCCGTTTCTTTTTTCATCTGTTTGTCTTGAATTTTAAAGTGTAGGTAGAAGAGACAGTTGCTCTCCGCCAACGCATCGGTTTCCGTACGTTTCTCCCTCTCTAGTTCCCAGTTGAGGCCGCTATCCCAGGATGCGCCGACCACGTCCGATTTAGATTTTCTCTTGCACTTCTTGGGGCAGATCTAGATCGCCTTTGTTTTTCAATTTACTCCGGCGCCGATCCCCTTATTTTCCATTTGGTACCACCCTCTGCATATCGACGCTATGCATCGAGAACGGTTCCGCCAAGAAGAGATCTTTTTAGGCGCATCTGCCGGTCTCTCAGCGGCTTTCCCCTTCACGTTTTCCCTCGTAGAGAAGGACGACTACCGCACATAGCCCTCCTCATTCGGGCGCACCTCCACCGAACGACGATAACGGTACCCACTTCGGCTTGTCAAAGATGCCTCTCCCCTATTCGTGTGGACAAGCCAAGTATACCGAAAGCGTCCCCCGGGGGGGGGGACGGCGACTTCCCCAGCGAGTACGTGGCCGCCGAGCAGCTGTCCCGCACCTTCCCCCTATTTACCAGCCCTCACGGGCCCCCCCCCCCTCTGATATAATTTGCGGTCCCGATCGATTTGCAGAGCAGGGATGAGAAGTTTTGGGGGAGCAACAGCGGCTCCTCGCGCCTTTTACTCTTAAGAGGCTCAGCGGGCAGGTTCCCCTGCGCGTATTTTTTCGATGTCGAGTTCTCCCTGGTCGTGCCTTGCAAGTAGGATGGATTTTCCATATCCCCTCCCCCTTCGGGGCGAACCCTTTCCCCGTTTCCGGAAGAATGTGGGTCTTCATTCCGGAGCGCGCCCGTCTGAAATTCCACTTTGCCCCCTCCTCTCCTTTAAGAGTAAGTGGAATACGTGGAGTCAGGTACCGGATTGCTCATCCGGCAGAGTGTTTCTCACCGCCGGTTCTGTACCCCTACTGGTGGGTTGTGAATTTTGTGTCGACAATATAGGATATATTTTGTAGGTGATCACAGGTTTTTTCTAGGTTTGCTGCCAGGGGGGCCCTGACTCACACCCTCCCACTTCTCCTTCTTGTTTTGCAAGCCCCCATCGGACAGCAATCACGCCTGCCTGGCCGCGTGGGTTTCACGTTTATCCTGCCCCTGACTGTAATTGAATCCTCCCGCCTTTATCCTCTCATTTTCCCCTTTTTTTTTTGAGAGTCCAGGTGATTCGGGCAGGTAGCCAGTTTATTGCTTTACTACACTTACAAAATTTTCTAAGATTAGGTGGAAGCTTTGTTTGAAACGATTGGCTTACACAGTCCAGTTCTGAAGTTTTCGGTTTGTCGCGCCGCTACCACAGCACCACTAAGATTATTTCGCACTGTTCCCTGCACTCGAACGCCTCTCCGTCTGCCTTTTTTTAACTGGGAGAACCCAAACCAGGAAGGTCTTTCACTTCCATTATTTTTTCCCCTCCCCTTATGTCCTTTTTTCACTTCCTAGCTGTCTGTTGACACCCCCATATAGCTGCTCTTGCCCCCCCCGATATCGGCATTTCGGGTTCCTCCCTTCTTTTTTTGTGACCGTCCTCCGTGCCAGATCCCCCCACCCTTCTGGATCCCTTTACCTCTCTTTTAACGTCCGGGATCTTAACAGTTCCAGCGGTCACTGAGCTCTACCCTGGTCAAGTACATTCTAACTGTTAAGTGTGGACACCTCGAAGTAGTACCTATGAAAGATGTTCTGTGTGCCTCCTCATGGCGGGAAGGATGTTGAATTAAGAACGTCGGCTCTGAGAGTTGGGCCCTTCATTAGAGTCAATCTGCCCCATTCCCCTCGTGCCCTGGCTTTCCTTTCATAGGAATGTAACCTCCTCCAGGAGGTCCGGCACCCTCTACAGCGACGGCGCGAAGTGCGAGATTCGCTCGCGTGATTCTTATTATTTTGTGAGCTTTTCAGGGGTCCCTCCCCCCTACTCTTTCGGCCGCCGTAAGGTAACATCGCACGTTCCTCTGCCTTGCGTCTTCTTTTCTTCTCCCATCGTCGGAGGTTTTGGTTGTGCCCTTCGACGATAGTTTCTCGCTTTTTCTTTTATTGCACCCCCTCTCGCCGCGCGTTTCCTTCTCTAGGTCGTTCGAGTTTGCTTCTTGAGTGAACCTTTTTCTCGCTGTTGACTGGATGTTGTTCCCTGTCCATCGTGTTATTCCGCGGTTTCCGCTGTTCACGATGAGAACCAGCCTCTCGGAGACCGCCCCGACCGGGGTGCTTTTTTTTTTTTTGCGAACCTCTCTGAGTTTTTTCCTCTTACCCAGATCTCGTTCTAAGTTGGAGGAGGTTGAACCGGTCTCGTGACAATACACTTAGTACTTAAGGTCTTTACGCGGTGGCCAGCTCCCCAATGATCGGTGCCACTAGTGCTGTATGGAACGACAGTCTTTTGCGAGTCGATACAATCGTTTCTAGTTTGGTGCTCGTCCTTAATGAACCAGTCCATGAACTGGGCCTACTATTCGTTAGTCTCCCCTGTTCCCGGTCCCCCTCTGAGAGGTTTCTCTTCAGCTTCGATTCAGCTTACCGACGGTCCTTATGCTGTTTACTCCCTTCTTCTGACTGGTTTCTGTTTTCCCAACTATTGCTGTCCTTCCTCACGCGCCACGATCTTGATGGAACCTCTTTATGCTAAGACTTTCGCCGACGTGATCGCCTATAATCCGACGGAAAGCCTTCTGCTTCGCTACGCCCTCTTTTCCTGCATCTTGACCACCACGAATTTCTTTCTCGACCTCTGTATTTTTCGGAGTATTCTCTTCTCAGACCAAAAGCTAGGGATTTGGCCGTAGTTGATCTTTTCTCTTGGTACCCTTTCGGCCGCCCAAGGGACGAGCTTGCTGTGCCTCTTTATTATCCCTCGTGCGGCTGCTCTTCCCTCCCTTCACGCTTCCGTTTCTGCGACCCTTGGCTCTCAAACTGATGCCTGCGCGTTGACGCTCCTTTTCCGATGGCGCTTTAGTGTCCTCCCCCCCGCGTACAGGCTATTGGGACCGCGCAAAGCTGGATGTTTCTCAAGCCCACAGTGCCTTTTCCTACACTTCTTTGTGCGGGAGATGAGTCTACTCTTTCCCCCTCCAGCGACAACCTCTTTTTCTTCGGTTATTAATTCTGCCGCACCTACTAATATTATTGCTTTCCTTTCGTTGCCCGACATGCCCTCCTCTTTTTCCCTCCGTCGCGCGAAACTCAATTGTACGTTGGGTGGTGCGTTATTCCCCCTCCGTGTACTCATCTCCTTCTTCAGTTTTATCGCTTTGAGGGCGTCATATGAAGAGTGAGCGTTGAGGATCGGAGTCATTTTTCGATGGACGCGCCCTAGTGGAGGTGTTGATTCTTTCTGATGTCTTACATCTCCTTTCCGGGCCTGGACCCCCCGGCGAGTGTTGAGGGCTCACAGGAGCTGATGGTTGCCTCAGCGTGGGTCCGGGTCTTCTCTTGGTAGATCTAACGTTTATGGTTGCTTGTACCATTACGGAGCCCAGCACGCTATTGTGGCTCAGGCCCCCTTGGGTTTGGTCTTTCCCCGATCATGCGTCCCTTTATTGCGATTCGTTTCCGGTCCGGACTCTCCGTAATTCGCTATCCCTTCTTCGCCTGCGCTTTCTTTTCTCTGCTCTACTCGTGCGCTGACTGTTGTCTCTGGTGGTAAAAACAGCAGCAATCGATCTTTGTCTCTTTTTCCTCCCCTTCTTTTTTTTTGTGGCTACTTTTCCCGAAGTTCTATTCTATTGCTTACATGTGCCCTCCAACCGCGAAACCTTAATGGACACGCTTCATCTTGAGCGCCGCCCCTTTCCTTGACCCTGACTCGACTTTCGAGCTCCAGAAAGAAGCGGCTCCGTTCTTTAGAGGTCTTGTTCGACCACCCTCATTTGATGAAAGTCCGACCACCCCCCTCAGGGGACGGGGCCCCGATGGTACTCCCGCCCTCCCGGACCTCTTCCGCCCCCTGCTATCCGGCTCCCTGGAGGGAAACCTCCTCCGTGTCCCAGAAGCCTTCACCGCAGGTTTCTGTCCCTGCCGCCTGATCTTCTGATGCCGCTCTCACTGCTTAGCCGACCAAAGGCCGCTGATAGGCCCCCCACCCTCCCCTCGCTTGTCCTCGACCTCTTTCGCGAACTTGGGGTACAAGTAGTACTCTCCCACCGAGGCCCACCGGTGGAGTTCTTCTTTCCCTTGCGCTTTTATTTTCCTCTTGTTCCCCGCCCCGCTACGACGAAGCTTAGTTCGGTAGGGGGAGGCCTCTTTCTCCCGCTCCCCCTCTCCCTGTTCTCTGTGCCCATAAGTGATCCCCATCGTGTTCCCCGACGTCCCCGTGACTGTTTTTCACCTCATTGTGCGTACGACTCTTGGCGCGAGGCACACTGCTTTCTGGTCCTTTTCTTTCACGAAAAGTTTCCTCCCCCCTTCTTCCGCTCTCGCGAGAATGCAGAAGTTGTGGCGAGCTACGGGTACCTCCTTGACCCTTCGGAGCTTTATTTTTTTTGCCCTGCCCCTACCAGTCTCCACTTCTTCGACGAGATCGCCCGCCCATACAGTAACGTCCCCCATTCGGTCCATGACCTTTCTACCCGTACAGACGGCTTGGCTGAATGTAGAACGTCTTCTAGGAGCGTCCTCTTCCCGTTTTCGCAGAAGTGTCTGTGTCTTCTCGACGTTTCAATTTTCCCCTCGAATCTTGCTCCTTTCCTGTTTCCCCTCTGACTCAGTCACGATTTTTTCAGTCCTTCTCCGCTCAGCCCAGGCGTCCTTCCTCCCCTATTTTCCCTGATTCGTGTCGCTGGGGTTTCCAGCCCCAGCGCGTGGTCCCCTTCGCGGCCTGAGGCGACCCTCTAAGCGATCTTTTCTCTTTTTCGAAATGGAAGAGCATGCCAGGGAACTCCTGCGACACAGTCTCCCTCCGTGTGTTCCCTTTCGTTTGGATTCCCACTGGCAGGCCGACCCACCGTCCCTGAAGAGTACCTACCTCTTTTTCGCTAGAACCCACGCCCCTCCTGTGGCTGCATCCAAGTTGGGCCTCATGATGGATCGGCTCCGTCCCCTCCGTTCCCCCTTTGCGTAATACGTTCTTTTTTGGGGTGGTGGGGGTGGTGGGGTTGGTTTTTTACTAGTTTTTATCCTCATCCTTTCGCGTCTGTCGTCCTCGAGATGTAAAGGAGGACCGTGCCTTTTTGATGGTTCGCGAAACAACGCCGATCCGGTCGGGCGGGTTCTTCCCTCTTCTTGCTCTCACCGATTTCTAAGGCCCAGAACGCCAGGCGCCTTAAAGAGGGGCCGGTAGCCCAGACGGTGCCTCGGAGGTTTCTCATCGACTCCTTTTCCCTTCTTTTTCTCTAGCGTGGGTTCCACGACGCGAAGCTTCCGGCGATCGAATAGCCTGTGCTCCGGACGAGATCCCCTTTTTTCCCTCAGGCCCCGAAGCCCCGCTCATCTTGAGGAGTCCTCCCCCTTTGAAGCCGCCACGGTCCTTCTATTCTTTTTTGAATCTGGCTCCTAGCGGCTTTGAGTGAACAAAGCCCACAAGAGCACCGATCCCCTCGTGGTCCCTCCCCGCGTGCCGTTCTTAGGTTAAAAGCGAAGGGAGACCTTCTCCCTATCTCTTCTACTGCTCTGCTCTATGCGGCGTACGTCACTGCTTCTGACTCCAAGGTGACCTCGGAGACTGGTAAGTTTTGATTCGAGCTCCTCCTGTTTGAACCCCTTCGCGTTTTGGTTTATCACTGCCTTCTTCCATGTCCAGTATCCCCTGTTTTCCAGAAATCACTCGTAGATTGATCCCCGGCGTGCTTCCGGCTTTTCTGCTGGGCCCTATCTTTTGACTTGAGGTTCGTCCCTACGCAAGCTTTTCCCGGTTTTCGTAAGCTGCTTACAGGACCGCGTCTCTGCCCTGATCCCCCATTTCCTCAGTTGTTTCCGATCCCGGGTTTTTCGCACTCACGAGTACTAGCTGCGAACACTTTCTCGTTTGCTTCCTGGGGTGCTCGATTTGAGTTTAGAATTTCAGGGTAAGAGTTCAGGTTTCTAATTACGCCCGGGGGAGACCAGCAGGGTTAGAAGGACCTCTTTCTGTTGGGGTTAGTGTGCAGTCAGTCTTTGCGAGCATCTCGGAATCCATAGTTGCGGTGCTGACGGGGGCTATGCCTTTATCGTGTGGTAAAACTTGGCCTTTGACATACCCCCCCTGTTAAGATAATGCTTAGGATTTCTGAGCACCCATATTCTACACTTCCGTCCTTCCTGCTTGTGGGGAAGGTGGAGTCCCCTCAAGAACCGGGACTACCTTACGACTAGCACTCTTATTCACACTCTCCGGTGTGGTTTAAGTATCCTTTGATGGATGAGGAAGGATCCCCTTTTTTTTCTTGGGGCACCACCGTTAGATTACGGTTCTGTTGATTTGCCCTCTTTTATTGTCTATTGGGGGATTAACAAATCCGAGTCCCTTTATTCTGTTGTGGTACTTGCCCGCCTTTTGGCGCAAAAGCAAAACGAAGCTCCAAGGGACCCCCCTCTGCTTTCCTGAGATTGTCGAACGCGCGGCAAGCACCACCTCCTGGTCTTGACCCCATCCTTACTTCTAACCACGGCTGCTCTGCCATTTTAGAGTTTTTCCAGGAGGCGGGACCACTTCTCTCCCTCTTCCCACCGTCTCGGCTGATAACGAGTGGCAGAAAGTTTCTCGAAGCCGTCATTAGTGCAGTTGCACCCCCCTGCCTTATACAATGATGGAATGTTAACGAGATGTCCTTCAGTCCGCTTCCCCTGCCCTTTCTGATTCACACTTCCCAGTCAGTTCATCTCAGGCTCGCTGTGAATTTTTTCCTTCCGGAGGAGTGAGTACGGGCAATTTCAAGAAGGCGCTTGTGAATTCCGCCCGTTCCCCTGTTTTCCCCTTCCCCCTCTTTGATCCGCCTCCCAAGAGTAAAATGCCTTTTGCTTGCGGGTGGCATCGTTCAGTCCCCTCTTCGTTGCACCTGCGCAAGCGACTTGTCCCTCGCTTGCGTGTAGGGATCCCTCCTTTCTCGGATCCCGGGTTTCTAGTTGACTGTTTACAAAGAAACACCCAGCATTACCTCCTCAGCTTCGCCACTCTGCTAGAGTCCGTGTTGTTCGGCTCGGTATTGTTTCCTTCAGTGCGGGTTGTTTTTTTTGCTGGTGCTCGACGTTTCGCTGATCGCAACCGCGGCCCCTCTCGCAGGACATTAGTTTAGCAGGCCCTGTACTCGCCCGTTGCGATCGGCTCGGCTGTCCGTTTTTTTTTCACCCCTCCCTGTGCTCGGTTTTGACAACCTAGCCGGTGTCGTCGTGAGCACCTGGATCGGCTCGGCCGAGGACTGTTTCCGCCCCGCCTCGTATCTTTCGGTGTCTCCACCTCCCCCTACTATTAAGACACGCTACTACTGGTTATTGAAGGGTTGTTATCCGACCCATGCTGAGGGGGACTATGTCAATTTCGCGTTCGACTATCGCCGGAGGCTTTTACTGAGGATCCTCTTTTCTTCTTATTATCTAACGGATTTTAACCCCGAGCCTTAGACTTTCTATAACTTCGTCAGGGGACCCGTCGTTTTTCTGGCCCTCCCTTCGTTTTTATAGTGGGCCAAGACTGTCGAGTTTACTCTTAATGTGAAGTCTTTTTATCCCTGTCCCCCCCCCTCCACAGTCAATTGACTTTTGCCTGCGTACGTTCTCGTCTGTTTTTTTCTCTTCTCTTTCCTCCTGTTTACTCCTCAACACCTTCCCGGCGCTCACTGTTTTTTCTCGTTGCCTGATGCCGGCTGGGCCCCCGCCTTCTTTCATCCGCCTTCCAATATGCGGTTGTGGCCTCCTGCGCTTGCGGCTCCCCTGGGTTGCCGCCGTTTGCTCGCCCTTTATCCTTTTTCGGCAAACACTGCGACGTGCTCTCCCTGTGGGACGGAACCCAAAAGTTGGCCACCTCCTGTTATCCGCTTTTTGGCTAGGTGCGCACTCTTTACTATTAGCGTCCTTCATCTTCCCCGCTTTTCTTGTGAGTCGTTTTGTCGATTTTCTGTTACCAGGGGTTTGTTACCGTAGACGGAGTCCGATTCTTTTCCATCCCTCCTTTTTTAGCCCTCTTGACTTTTGTATTGATCCACAAAGGCTTCCTTTTTAACTGGACCCTTCCTTCTTCGGCCAGACGTCATCCAGCGGCGCTGACCCCTCTTTCGTGCTTATTTTTTTCCCTTTACGCCAGTACCTGACTGCCGATATTGTTTCTTCTTAACCAGAGATTTCCCACGCTCTTACGGACCTAACACCAAGGTCTTGCCCCACGTCCACTCTTCTCTTGTTATCGGAATGGACTAGCCCTTAATTCCCAAGAATGCGACCCTTCTTTCCTTGCTCTATCACCTTTGCCTCGCCCAGGAAACCTTCACATCTCGGTTTTCCGTCCTTTTTTCTAATGTTTCCTGACTCGTTCACGTAGACCCTCCATGAGAAATTCCACGGGTGGTGCCCCGTCCTTGGGGTGCTTCCGAGTTTTCCCGCGCGCGTCCTTTCTCTCGGGAGGGTCCGGCCCATCGGAGCATTGGCGCGGTATTTCCCCTTCTCCCCGGTTCCGTTCGTTCGATGGCTGTGATGATGCGGCGATTTTCCGATTCTCATTCTTGCCTTTCATCCCCCCCGGCGTTGTTGGCTTAGCGTTAGCCCCGTATCTGTCTTTTTTTCCCCGACGCGCAGTGGCCGTGGGGATGCTTCTCGTCCTCCCCTTTCTCTCGGGCTTCGGAGACTCACCGGCCGACTTCCTCCTTTGGGTTTATGGACCCTTGTTTGAAGATGACCGGCATCCTGTTATCGCTACTCTGCGCCCGTCTCTTTTGCGCCTCTTTCGGCCTCTGGGCCGGGCTCGGGTCTTTCATTATCGCAGGACTCTACGCTTCTCGGCCGCTTCCTTCGCGTCCCTTCTTTTGTCTCGGGTTATCTTCCCCCCCCTACACCCAAATCAGAAGATTACCTTTAGCTATATCTATCCCTCTCCCTCGGTTGTTCTGTTTTTGTCTTTCTACAATTATTCGCGTGCTCCTTTTGTCAGTCCACCCGCTCCCTCTGCGGCCATTTCCGCGGTCTGATGACCGCGGCTTGAAGAGTGATTCTTGCAAAGCTTTCCGACCTTCCCCCCCTGAATGAGATCATTTTCGAGTGAGGACGTTCAAGGAAAGACCCGTCTGAAGGTCCCAATAGTTTCTTTGTGCCTTTGATTTCTGCCAAGCAGACCGGATAGTTATCGCCGCCAGCGCCCGTCCCGGGCCCCTTCCCCCCTGGGCCCCCTCCCTCCTTTGCTTGAAAGATAAAAAGGGGAGTTGTATCCTTGGAAGTGCCTCTGCAAGTGCCCCTCCACATCACCTGACGCCCCACTTCGTTTAACCCTTCTGTGAGCACCCCATCCTATGCCCCGGCAAAGCGCGCGTCCTAGACTCCCTACGTGCGCTTTTTCAAGGAAGTATTCAAAAAGCCCACCGTGGGGTTTAGCTTTTTTTCCGTGTGCGGCGGTCCATCTGCGGGCCTTTGACACGATGGAGTCCCCCTCATGGTAATTAGGTAGTCCTTCTGAGGGATGGCTCCTCGCAATAAGAAGGTCGTCGGGAGTAAAGTGAAATGATAATATACCCGAGACCGCGTTTAATGTTTGGAATGAATTTTCCGATCCCCTGTTCTGGCTTTTCGGCCCCTGTCCGCGTTTCTTCGGACCAGGAGCGCTCCGTCGCTGTCGAGCGCCTTCAGTATGTTGCGAGCTTGAAGGGGATGGACCTCGCGGGTGGTTTTTGAGAGCCGCCCGTCGAGGCGACGACGAGGACTGGAGTCAATTAAGCTCAGAAACAAACCCTGCATTGGAAAGGCCCCTGGTGCCCAGAGACAAGTGCGCCACCGGCCCCCAGCTTGAGTCCGTGCAGAGGAGAGGGCCCGGATCTCCTCTGCCATTTTTTTTAGACCCTCGGTGAGACACAGAATGGAGGGGGTATTTTCCCGTAATGGAACCCTCGTTGTTAGAGCCAGCTTGCTCCTTTAAGTAGTAAGGGATAGAACGGCTCGATGCATCTGATCCTCCAGCTCCTAATGACTGCGACCAGAGATTGCGTTGGTTTCACGCCAGCGCTGTGGTTCCCCCCACTTCGGCAGAGGAGTGAACTCACTTGACCTCCCCAGGTCGCCTTTTCTGTGACCCGGTGACAGGCCCGCGAAGCGGTGAAACCGAGAACAGCGCGCACATCGATTCCACTTGGCCTGTCCGTTGGGAGTGAATTTCACGAATCCAAGGCGAGATGGAACTCTCCCCGCTTTTTTCCTCGGATCAGGAATGGCAGGAGCTCACCTTGAAGGCCCCACGTCATAGTGCCTCGTCTCCTGCGGGTTTAAATAAGATTACTTTAGGTCTTCGCCCTGTCTTTCCCTCCAACCTCCTCTTTTCGTTCTTCACCGCGGTCTGCAGGAGGCTCCTTCATCGATGGTGCTGACACACCTACCTTCTCCCGTTCGTTTCTCGGGTCTCTGATTCTTTCTCTCCAGCTCCCGACGCCTAACAGCGTGGTCCACAGTCTGGCGCCCCCAGCTTCTACCCCCCCTCGCTTTTTTTTCGCGCTCGCTAGTTTTCCTGCAAGAATGCGAGCGATCTATACCGCCCCTGCCTAGTCTCTCCAGTCCGGCGATGCACTCAGCGGCGGAGGCGCTTCCGTCAGAGAAGAATGTGGCCCAGCCCTCTCTCCCCTCACTGAGGGAGCTAAACCATAAGATAATCCTTCCCTCGACGGCCTTTTTCGCTTCGTCCGATTTCGCCTGTTTATTTCTGTTTTTCAACCCCGTCACGCTACAACAGTATCCCGTCCTTCCCAGAGTAGGCGATCTTTCCTTCCTGGGCCAGGTTTCGATGGGCCGTATGTAGAATGCGGTCTCCGCTGCCCCTCCATCAAGGTCGAGGACTATGTCAGTTTTATGCGCCCTCCCTTCAGGTGATCCCCCCTGTAGAGACCAGTCGTGGACGGACTGCCTCACCAGCGTCGGGGTGATCCCCTGGACCCCTTAGAGACCTTAGCCAATTACTCGTTCTCCCGATAGGAAGGTGCCCCTCTTAGTAGCTTGGTGCCTACTCATGCTTGAGTGTTTAGTCTCTAAATGCAGGTTATTGAGAGGCATTTCACTTTCTCCAGCGACCTGGTGACCCCCGAGACCAGGGCCATCGAGAAGCTTTTGGTTTGTCAATCCGGTCTTTTTCCCCGCGCGTTGAAATCAGTTAGGTCCGCATTATCCCTATCAGGTTGTTAG
>Ga0179593_1345913_pt1 | contig 12632 bp, 18 predicted proteins | sample CZODoug2_1_08_16_FD_185931 | JGI IMG/M metagenome (GOLD analysis project Ga0179593, IMG submission 185931) | Vadose zone soil fungal communities from Angelo Coast Range Reserve, California, USA - CZODoug2_1_08_16fungal (PacBio error correction) | ecosystem: Environmental > Terrestrial > Soil >... | reverse complement strand
TCGCCGTTTAAGGCGTGACAAGCCGTAGTTTCCCTGATTCATCATGTGTTCAAATCCCTAATATGTCCTCCAATCTCTTCTTTTTGGCATTCGTCTATACTCTACTTTTCCCTCCTGCGTCACAGTACATGAAATACGGTATCTCGGAACTCTTCAGTCTGCCCTCCTTGCCCATCCCTTTCATCCACCACAGTTCTCTAGTCATTTACCCTTTTCACACTCCAATGAACACTTTTGTGGTATCCACTCCCCCCCCCCACTCCCCCCCACCATGATCCCCTTCCCTTAAGTCTGCTTACTGTTCAACGAACCACACGGTACCGCTCAACAACCTATCCCGTATCTCATCTCATCTTCCTCCCCTTGAGTGGTTAGTTGAATTTTAACCTTTTCTAGCATCCAACTCAAACCGGTTCTTCTTTTTCTCTCTCCCTTCCCCGGTCCATGTTTCTGTTCTTCCCTCTGATGAACCCCCTAACATCGCCTCTCTGATACGAAGACGTCTTCAAGCAGTCCATTGTTCCTTCTTTTTTCAGTGGCACCCACTCTTTTTTTTTTACCCCCCTCCGCTTATTTTTTACTTGATACCACCACTGCCTACAAAAAAGTGTTCCAACACTACTCCCCCCTCTCTTTCTCTTCTCCCTTACCCCAATGTGGCCCCTTCCGGTTCCCAAACGGAGACTAGGTACATTTGACTATATGTTCGTTGGCTACCCCCCCCCCCTTCCCCTATTTTATGTTTTTTTCTTTCTTTTTCTCGCGCTCCCTTCCGCCTACTTTCCCTACCCAGGAACCCCATATGCACTCCTCCATCCCTCCTCACGTCAGTCCATAACCGAAGGACCACTTTGCTTCCTCTTTCTTTCCCCAGGTACCCCCCCACCCCCCCTTTTTTTCCCCTCTCCCAGTTTTTGGAACACACCTCCTCTCCCTCTCTTGCCGACTCGAGCAATTTGCGGGCGCCGGGAACACGTCCCCCGCCCTTGCTCTGTTTTCAGGTAAACAATAAACCTCCGTTATTCTAAGCAGTGCCCTTTCCTTAGACTGTCAGTCACACTACGACCGTTTGGATCTCCACAAAGCTAGGCAGATTATGCCTGTTGCGGTATTTCCGTCTTTTTGATTGAGTATCTAATATTTCTTCATTATTGTAAAGGTTGTCCTGTTTTTGTATCTTCATTATCTCCCCCTAGTACACCTTCCGTCATCTTTTAAACCCACTGCCGAGTACGCCAGACTGCACTTGAACGGAGGTATTTTATACTTGTATTTCCTTTTTTCTTCTAATGGATACCTCCTCTTATGACGCTGGTTGATTGTCTTTTAGTTGTCTGTTTCTGGCAATTCCCCACTGGGCCCCCCTGAGTTTACTTGATATTCATCCATACCTACAACGCGATCGGGCTCCATGCGGGCTAGCGCCATTTCCAAACCCTCCCCTTCCCCCCGTCCCCATGATTCGGAGACCCTTCCGGTTTATCCCCCCTCTCTTTTCTCAGTCCACCCTCTTCTTAATACCCTTCCCCCCCTCTCCTATTAAACAACCAACCAAGCCTCTCGCACGAACCGGAACCACTTGTGGGCCTTTTCAGGACTCCCTTGGTCTTTCTTGTTTCCGGCCACGCATTTCTCGGCGGACGCATTCTGAGTTTCTCTTTCTCTTCTCTCCGTCCTTGTCGGTAGGTTGTGCTTTTAGTGAGGTGCGGATGGGTGTGGGGAGTTAATAAGAAGGAAGGTTGATCTGCAAAGCATTTTTTTTTAACATACTACTGCTCGTCCCTTCCGATTTCCTTCTCTTCGGACTCTCCTTCTTCCCTCTTTCTCGAGGTTTGGATCAGCGCACCCTTCCAACAGCCACCTTCTCGAAACCTAAGTTCCGTCCTTTTCTGCTTCAAAGTTTGCCCCAGTTATCTTTGTCCTCCCACCTACAATCTGACCCCCCTATACCCCTTGGCAACCTCAATCCACACCAGAGCCAAAGTCGCCACCCCAAAACCCCCTAAACTACCCCTCTTTCCCCCCCAGAGACCTTCGGTCTCAAGTTTATCTCTTCTTCTATTCTACTCCCTTCCCTTTTTTTTTTTTGTTCTCTCCCCGTAGTAAACAGCCCCTCTCATGGGTGTGCAGGGTGTAGTTGTTACTTTGTCTTGTTTGGGAAGTTTTTGGCTTCTTTCAGGCTATGTTTTTTTTTTTGGGATGGTTTGCATGTATGGAGTCTGTCCGCTTTTTTCGGTTTTGGAGACAAAGGAAATAGGGCATGAGCACGCAACTTCCGTTGCTTATTTTTTTCCGATCTTTTGTGGACTTTTCTTTCTTTTTACGAAAAACTGAGTCGACATCTTTTCCCTTCCTATACATGGACCCAAAGATAAATATCCCTTCGTCAGTTTCTTATGGTTCTTTATAATGTATTTTTTCGTTTTATATAAAATTCCAGTGATCTTTATCACTCCCCCCCCCCACCCCCCCCCCTCTCCCATAAATTTGACCCCCTCCTCCCTAGTCCAAGTTCTATGCATAGCCCTCGCCTCTCATAATATCCGTGCCTCCTTCCCCTGTTTTTCAGCGGAACCCAATGTCCCACCGTTCTTCGGTCCTTGACTTGTTAACAGTTTTTCTTTTTCGCGAGCGGGTTTGTGTGAATCTCTGCATTGCTGAGCCTTTGTTTCTTCACGTTTTTTTTTTTTTATCCCCCGGAGTCGACTCACTTCTGTCTCCTTTTTTTTGTTGTTATTCTCCACCTTCCTTTTGCATTATCCCTTCCTTTTTTCCGTCTCGCTTTGTAGTACTAGGATTTTATATAAAATCTGTGCCATGTGTCCATCTCCTTCACCACATTCCAAGTCATTCACCCTTCCCCGCTCTGCATACGCTCTCCTCTCCCCCCTTTTTTCCGACCAAAATTTTTACTGGAGAATCACGTGACCTCGTTTTCACTTTCGGGGTCAATTCCTTTCCCTCTGGCGTTTCTGAGTTCTTTCCTTCCTTTGACATAAGTGTATACCAAAGGAAAAAAGTTTAACCCTGCTTTTCCTCTCTCTATACAACTTTTCCCCAAAATCCTTCGACTACCCTCCCCCCCTCCCAGAAGAATAATCCTTAGTCAGCTTATGTGCAGATTCCGAACCGTCGTTTCGATGACCCCTCACTTTAAATTCCATATTAGCTCTTTCTGTCAAGTGTTCGTAACCTTTACCACGTCCTCACTTTTCTTTAGCCCTTTGAGGTGTTCCCACTGATGGCGCCTACTGCGCGGATTGCGGAATATTTGTAGGCTCTTAGTCGTGGCTTTGATTGTTCCACGTTACCTTTTTTCCCTTTCCCCCGGCGGCGATAGTCTTTTTTTTCTTTCACGGACGGGGAGGATTCCGCTTTGCAGATTGTCGGGTGCCCCTTTTCTCCCTTACTGTCGGAGGGTTTTATTTTCACCTCTTCCCCCCCACCCCTCCAAATCTGAATTTTTTATCCTCGCAAACTATAGTCACTCTGGGTATTCATCTCGATTTTGTTTTCCTTTGTCCACCTTTTTCCTTTTTTTCCATCATCTTTTTAGTATGTTCCTGTGGTGTCTCAGTGGTTTAGCTTCTTGACCCTGACATATGCTGCCCCAAACCGAGGTTGTAAGCGCATGTTTTCAAAAAAATTCAATGGACCTTGCGAGGCTTCTTCCTTTTATCCGCTGCGGGTTGTTTTTTTTCCTGCTTGCTGAAGGCCTTTCTCTTCCCTGTTTCCCTTTCAATTCCCTGCTTCTCTTTTGACCCTGTTTTTTATGCCTGAGATTCCCACCACCCGCTCCGGCTTGATCTTGTTTTTCGGTCTGGAGGGTATTTCGATATCGGATTTTTTTCAAGTTTTGAGGCTCCCCACCCTGGTGGTGTCTTTTCTTTTTTCTTGAACCCCCGCACTGAATCGGGATTTTGGAGGGCATTTTCTTTCCCTTCTTTCTTTTCTTTTGTTATTCCCAAACCCGCCGTTGTGTATTTGAAGATTGTGGGGGGTGAGTGGTCAGTAGCGTCACCCCAATGTAGTTTCCCTCCCCTTTTTTTTTTCCGAAGTCGGTTCCCCTTCCTTCTTTTTTCCCCTCATCTTGTCTCGGCCTTTAGGTCTTTTCTTTTCTCCCTTCTGCCGTCGAGGCGACCGTTCCCACCATAGATGGAGGACTATGCCGATTGCTGGTTGCCACATCAATCTTTTCAACACAAAATCCTTTGAATCGGTTCCTAACACTCTTTCCATAGTTCTTCCTTCTTTTTCCTCCCTCCGTTGTTTTTTTGTTGTCTAGATTCCCCAGATTAGCTCCCCTTTTCTTCTTCTTCTTCATTTTCTCCCTGATCAGTCAGGGGGTTGCCGATGTTCAAACCAGAATCGTCACTATTACCCCCTATATGGGTGGATAGAATCTACGATCCTTTGCAATCCTTACCCCTCACTCACCCACTCCCTTCCTCTCTGAACTCGGAGTCCTCAAGAACCTGCTTTCCCCTTTCAGCCACCAACTTCCTTTTTTGTGCCCATGACCATTCCACCCCCCATCTTCAATTTGAAACAATCGGGTGGTTCTACGCCCCCCATTCACTTGCCTTCCCTTCCTCAGATCGATTCTCACCTACCCCCAGACCAAACGGGTAATTTTTCCTCCATCCCGATATCGTACTACCGCCGATCCAGATTCAAGCCGAGATGTTTTTTCTTTGAAATTTACTAGTTCCAAACCTTGTTAAACCTGTTCATTTCCTCGTAATCGTCCCCTTTTCCCTTTTTCCCTTCTAGCGAAGAGGTGTTGCACCCTAACATGCGCTTTTCTCCTGACGCCGACTCTCCAGATTTCCCTGTTTTTTCCGGGATTTACCACTCGGTTTTGAAAAGCGATAGGCATTGTTTTCTCTCCCAAAACTGCTACACCATTTCAAACATCTCCATTGTTCCTCACCCTTTTTTCCACAGGACGGCTCCAATCGGAGCTGAGTCCCCAGTGATATATGAGTGTTATCTCGCGGATAACACCAAATTATCTTTTCTTGTGTCTTTATCGTTTTTCCCTCCAACTTTCACGCAGCCTTTTTTTCATACGTCAACATCCATTCCCCAGCCTCCCAACATCCAACCCAGTGCCCACACGATTCTCGCTACGTTCCTTTTCCCCCCCAGTTATTTTTCCAATCACGCCACCGCTTTGAGCTGACGCCATTTCCTCAGCGCAAGTTTGGCTCGCTCAGTGGGTGAACCACGTCACCTCACAGGAACAGTTCTTGATGTCTCCGTGGCCCATTACCTCGTTTAATCGCATCCTTGAAGGAGTAGTTCTCCCAGCATCGACACCCCTACGACCTGTGAGCGGCACAGAACGCGAATTTTTGATATTATGCTTCAACCAGGACGGGTGTTTACTCGTCTTTTTTTGCCTTTTTTCTCTTTCTTTCTCTTTTCTTGTCTTTTGTATATCCCCCCCCCTTCTCCCAATCCGCAGCGCGACCCCAATCAAGCAGAGTACGTCCATTGCGACCGGACCGTATTCCTTTCTTCATTTGAGTTCTTTCTTCTCCTTAGTCTAGTCCGCGCTTCCCCTCTGTTCTGCCTTCCTGTATTTCTTGCGGTTCTTTTAAATTTTTTCTTTTCTTATATCTAAAACGCGATCGGGCCACTCCTTTTCTCAGGAGCCTTATTGAGATTCCCACACCCCCCCCATTCAATTCCCCCCACTGTTTAATTCCCCTTTTTAGCAACGTTGTTAGAGAAAAATGTTTTTTTTTCCCCCCCGCAGCGCTCGCTTCAACAAGCCATCTCGCGCCACCTTTCCAATGGGAAAGAGAGAAGTTCCGATCCTTTTCTTTTGGACCAATTGGGTTTTTCCGGGCTTAGCGGACTCCTGAGGGAGATGGTTTTTCTGCCTTGTCGAGGTTGGTGGCGAGTGCGGTTCGGAGGCGTGTTTCTTTTTATAAGCCGTAGAAGGTTACTACCACTTTCCATGCCCAACTCTTTTTCTTTCCCACCTATCCTTATCTAGGGATTTATCCTACCATTTGTATAGGTCATTTCACGATTCTCGCGGGTGGCTTACCAGCGCAACCTTCAGCCAACGATAGAAAAAGAAACTTCTTCGATGGCGAACAGTTCCCCCTTTTCTCTTTGTCACCTCATCTCCTCTCCCGATCCAATCCACCCCAACCAACAGACTTTTCAAAACTCCCAAACCCCAATTCGACACAAGACCAATATTCACCCCCTCGACGGCTTTTTCTTTGATCTCCTTTTTTCTACCCGCCATTTTTTTTCTTTTCCCCGCCACCTCCTGCCTGTGGGTGGGCCTTGGTTTGTTTGGTCTGTGTTTTGTTTTTTTAGTTTTTTGAGACTTTTGGGATCTGGTGGTGGATTTTGATTTGGCCCCCGGATTCGGGAAGTCTCTTTTTTTTATGTTTTTCGACAAAGTCCACTGGGCACTTGTCAGCATTCTCACGTTACCCGTGATTATTGTTATGTTGGCTGGAAGTTGCTTCCTTTCAGCCACCCCTGCCTCTTGCAGTTCCTATACACTTCCCTAGATTAAATAACCTTCTTATCCTTCTCTTGTACCAACCTCCCCCTTTTTCCTGAATGTACACCTTCAATCCCCCCACACTAGCACTCAATAGTTCAAACTCCTCCCTATTCTATGCAATATCCTCCTAATATAATTATATACTCCTCCCCCCTTCTTGAAGGTTGCCCCATAAAAAAATGGATGAGTCTTTCCGGGGGCGGTCCCAAGTGTTCATTTGTCGCGAGACCTATCTAGGCTTGTTTTTTCGTTTTTTCCTCGATCGCTGCTTTCTGAGCCTCCTCTACGCTCGTTGCTAACAGGAATTGTCGAAGAATCCTTTTGCCCCTGGCGGGTATTTTTTTTTCCTCCCATAATGGCTCTTCTCCTGTGAGTGGCACGATCTGTTTGTCCCTAGGATTATCCTCTGTGCCCTGTTTTTTGAAATGAGCCCTATCACTTCCCTCCTTCCAAAACTCAACCTAGTGAATAATACCTTTTTGAGACCCCCTTTCCTCACCCTACCACCTTTCTTTCCAGCCACCTATTCCAGGGATGGTCACTTTTGTGCGTTGCTGGTTTTGTCTCGTCACGTATCGGCTGATAAGGTCCTCCCAAACCCAGGCACCAACTTTCAAGAGGCTACTCCGATCTTTCCCTCCCCCCCCACAATTTTCCTCAGCCGAATAATCATGCCCTTATTCTTCCTATCAAGAACGTTCGTTTTTGTCGAGCTGGACATTCCCCTTATCCTTTCCCTTCTTTCCTGGAGGATTTGTAATTTTATCCCTTAAACCCCCTCTCCGGTACGCGGGGCGGTTCCACTTTCCGCACCTTGCGGATTTGAGTTTGACTACCTTTTCGTTCCCTCGTTTTTTGAGGTTCCGTACTGGTTTGTCCCCCCCGGCGGCGATCGCGCCTTGTTGGATGGCACGTACTTTAGGGATTTGGTGTTCTTTTCCTCCTTGTTTCCCTTTGACCTCCCCCCTTTTCGTTTTGTGCGTTTACCTCACGGGCAAATAACCCGCAAATATTGAATGTTTTTTTCCGCGCCAGAAACACGTTTATCATTGGTCTCCATCTAGATTTTGGATTGTTTTCCACAGTTGTTGGTCCCGTATGCAACCTTCATCTCTTATGTTGAACCGTTGGTTATGTAGCAGTGGTGTCGTCAACATGCCTATCGCTTTCAACCCCAGTAAGCGTAATTGACCTGCCCACCCCCCATTTTCCCTTTATTGTTTTTGTCTTCCGTTTCATTAACTTTTCTCTCGGTTTTGCAGCCTCTTCCGCGTTTCAGGGACGAGGACGTTTCGGATGTAACATTTGAAAGTCCCTCCAAGATTTTTTGACAAGGTTTTTCTGCTCCCAACTTCCCCTACCATTTGCTTTGCGTCTTTCTTTCTTCTTCGCCCCGTTTATTGGGAGTTGGAAGTTGAGCGTTACCCGTTTTTCTTGGCAGGTGGCGGAGGAGATCTCGTGAGGTGGTCGGGCTTGAATTGGCGCGTTCTTTTCTTTTTGCTTGATAAAACAGCTTTTGTCATTTGAGATTTTGTTTTTTTTCATTCAGTGAGGCCCACTGTAGTCGAAAATGGTTGTTTTATGTATTTCGACAGCTATGGTTTATGGTTATGATATTCCCTCCGCTTTCTCTCGTAACCTGTGTGTCTGTCTTTTTTTTTTCCTTATTCCAAATTCGCGTAGATTCTCTTAAACAAATATCTTGCTGGCCATTCATTTTTGGAACATCACTTGCAACCCCCCATATCACGTTCCAGGAAAACTACGGCTGTCCCCTCCTTCTGCGTAAGTACTTTGTGATCTCTATTTTCTCCTTCCTCCTTTGTGTTTTCTCTCTCCCATCTCCCGAAGGCAAACTGCTCTTGAGGAAAGATTACTTTTATGCCCGATCTCCTTCTTTTTTTGTCAAGATTGATTCACCCATCATCGTCAATATATGTTCCCCCTGCTCGGTTTTCCATTTTTACTCTACGCGGGTTTCCTCCTGAGAAAAGTACAGCCCCCCCTCTCTCTCCATCTTCTGGCGAATCCCCTCCCCTTTCCCCTGGAGGCTCCGCCACCAATTTCTACTGAAATTTTTCCCTCCTTCCCATTCCACCATCTCAAATACACAACCTCGGGTGTCAATCCCTCCCTTCAATACATGGCCCTCCACCCCCCTCCTCTCTTTCCTCAGCTCCAACGACAACAAGGTAATGTTCCTCCAAACCGAACCTCCTCGAATATTCTTTTTTTCCTCTTTCACTCCGTGGGTAGTTGTGATACTAGCACCAAACCTCTCCACCCCTTGACTTAGCCCGTTCCAATGCTTCAGGACCGGCGTATATTGCTGCACCCGCTCCCTTTCTCTGATAAGGTTCCTTACTCTAAAGGTCCCTTTCTTCCTTTTTTTTCTTTTCATGCGTAACGGAAGGATGAGAGGACACACTAGTTTTTTTCAAAGAGTCTAAGGCTTTGTTTCGCCACTTTCCCCCCCAACATTGCTCACCAAGCGCCCCGACGCAAAGTGTTTCCCACATTAGACCAACTCTTCTTTTTCTCTCTGGAAAACATGTGTTTCACCGGGGACGAAGCTCACGCATTCTTGGATGTACCATCGCTTATGCCCTTTGAATATCCTCTGTCAGGTAATCGCACAACTCTGGTTTGTTTTTAATATATTCTAACTATGCCCTCACCTAACATCTACTCATGCTTTTTCCCCTCCCCTCCCCCACGAGACTTTCTCAAGCTTAGCTTCCTCCACCACGCCTTGCCATCCCCCTTCCGGGCTTTGGTAGTTTTTCTCCCCCCTCCTCCCCGCTTCCCTCCCCTGATCTTACCTCTCCGAGAACGGTGCGGGCGCCCTTCATTTTGAACACCTTCAAGTCCCTTGACTTTTCTTTTTTCCTAGACAATACATGACCATCCCCCCCCCCCTACACCGACGTCAACGAACATTGAGCGACTGGGGTTGTCATGGTGTATCATCTCACAACCTCTACCTCAGAAGAAGAACGAACCAGCCAGACATGACCCACAGAGTATGCCAGATAGGCTTCTTTTCTTCCCAGGGTTTTTGTCTTTTCTTTCTCCGTTTATTTGATCTTATTCTTCCCTCTTTGTCCCGGTTGTTCGGTTTGTATATTACACTTAGTACGTACCATTCCGCAGAGCAGACCACCCTCCCTCAGAGTATAATTGAACCCAGACTCCCCTGCCAGTTCGTTTGGTCCCTACGCTGTACGGGTTAGGGGAGATTCGGAAGAGCCCGTTTTGTTTTTTGTGAGTATGGCTCCTGTTTTTTTCTGGCACCGTCGTTTTTTCTTTCTTATACTAGTATCACACCTCCCCTGCGGGCCACCTCCCCCCCCTCGTTCTTAAATTCGAGTTATGCGCCACCAGCCCGCCGTCCAACGGAGAGGCTCCAATTCCGGTTTATCATTGAGTTGAAACAGATGGCAGTAAGCCTTCTCTCTTCCCACCCACGCTCACATATAGTCTGCCGGCCGGGAAAACAATGTTGACCATCTGCGCTAGACCTCCTGGGGATTCTTTGTCCCGGCACGCTAGGAGGCGGTTGTATATTATGAGATGGGCTCGGGATATGCATATGTTTTGTAAGCGGTCTGGCGGTGGGAGTGAGGTGCGGAGGGGTTTGGGGTGAGGTCTCTTCAGCGTTAGACTTATCTCCACCCTTCCCTAACAGCATTTTTTTGTTCTGGTTTTACCCCACCCTAATACTGATCCCCGACGTTGTCTTCTCTATTTCCGGTAGGCTCACTTTGCAAGACTTCTCGCGGGTGGCTTACAATCCCCCCCTAACAATCGAAACCCTCCTTCAAGTCCTTGTCGATTGTTCATTTCCAGTTAGGTCCTTCCCCACCATCACCATAGCCTCTCCCAGACTGCCAAATCCAGCCAGCTCCTCAATCAACTCCCAAACCCAGACAAGTAACTTGACACAAGAACTTCCTCTGTGTCAGAGTTTATCTTTCTTTCTTCATCCTACGGGTTGTTGTTTGGATCTCTCCCCTTTCCTGAAAAGCATGCTGTGGTTGGTGTGTGTTTTCTTTTTCTTTGGCTTTGGTTGGGTTGTTCTTTTTTTACTCCTTTAGTATTGCTTTGCCTTCCTGGTGAGAGGCTTTTTCTTGTTATGGTGGGATGTCACTATCTTAGAAGGGCACTTGTAATCCCATAGCAACATCTTCAGTCTTAGGTTTCCGATCGGTGGAGGAAGTGCCGGTTTTCAGCCCCCCGGACTCATATTGTATTACCTATTACCTGGAAGATAGATCCATATCTTTATCACCTTTCCACTAATAAGCAATTTTTTCCCTCTTTGAATGGTTGTCTCCTAACAATTCCCAAGCTTTCCATTTTTACCTCCCCGGTTAAGCACCCTTCGCACACCTCATACCCTGCTCCCTCTCCCTTCTATTCCCATAAGAACCTTTTGGTCCGGTTACCCCCCCTGTTCCATCCATTGCGGCGTATGCGCGCGTCGTGCCACGGTCTCTTTCGCCGAGGCCCTTTGTTTTTTTGTGCTCTGAGCCTCTTTTTCTCTCTGAAGTTTCCCCAGGTCCTCTAAGACATAAGTGGGGTTGGCAGGGGTTTGTGGGGCTCGCCTTGGCGCCTTTGCAGGGAGTGGCCGATCGCTTTTTTATCCTTCTAATAAATCGTTTTTGGAAATGTGTCAAGGTCTCCATCTTTTTCACCTAACAGACCTCTTCACAATCACACGAGTTGACGCGATCCTCCTTCCCTTCTGCTCATCACTCGTACTGGGACTCCCATGACCTCCGCGCCCGTGTTTTTCAATGGAGTACTCTTCTTTTTCTTGTTTTGTTCTCCCCCCTCTTCTGTCCTTTATTTGATGATCTTAAGTGTAATAACCCTAACCTTTCCAAGGTTAAATCAACCCGATCCAAATACTCCTGCCTTACTTCTCTTTTCCCTAATCCGTCCCATTGCAGTAGTTATTTGCGACTACCCCTTTAAGTAATTGTGTTTTTCCTCCTTCTCCTTCTCACCTTCTAGATTTTATCGTAGCTGTGCGTTTTTTACGTCGACTTCCCCAGCGCCCAACTTTTGTATCTTTTGTGAATTTGTTGTCTTTCCACTATTCGCCGCACCTGGCGGCGGTCGTCGCATCGTTGGTGAGTTAACCCCCCACCGTTACCTGGTTCCCCCTATTTTCTGAGAGTTGTCCTTTTTCTCACAGGGACGTGGTTTGAGGCTGTGCGCTTGCAGATGTTTCGGCGCGTTCTTCTTCGTAGTTTTTTTCTCCTTCTAAAACCCCCTTTGTAAATCTTCTTTGTGGGATTTCTCTTCTGAGAACCTCTCTTCCGTAACTGTGACTCATTCTTATGGGCGCCAGTCCGGTTTTTTTTCAGGTGGAATGTCTCTGTACACCCCCTTTTCTTCTTTTTTTGTTGTTATACCACCTGTTTTGTAGCAGTTGGTTCTCCCTTTTCAAAAGGGCCTCTTTTTGTCAACCAACCGAGTGTTACTGCTATCCAATGTCGGTTCTTTGGCTTCAAAAAGCCTTTGACCATGGCTTGAGAGTCTTTAATTATATCCTTTTCTCGGTTTTGCCCTGTTTCCGTCCACTTAGTCCCCTGTTCATTTGGTCCTATCTGGTTGGGCTATCACTATGGAAAAGAATATGCTTCTTTTCCCCTGTTTTGGTTTAGACCCCTGGTTTTCTCTTGATTCTGCTTCTCGGTCTAGGCCTCTGTTTAGTTTTTGTTTACACCGTTCTTGACTTCTTCTTTTCTTAATCTCTTTCCTTCCTGGGAGTTTGGGGATTTTATTGGCGAGTGATTTGGGCGTTGATTGATACCCCGAGTTTTCGGACTCGGTTGGGTTTTCATCCCTGAGTCCCTCAGTATTTTTTCTAACAACCATGGGTGGTTTGGTTCTCCTCCGAGGTTGCTTTGCTCTTCTCCCTACTTTTCTCTCTTTCCCTGGGATTTTTGTTTCTTTCTCAGTATTGCCACCTTGCGTAGAGGTTTGAAGTTCCAACTCTATTTTTTCTCTTTTGATTTAGGTTCTTTTTGCCACCCCAATAGATCACTTCTCCAACCTTTTCCTCGCCTACTTTCGTACTTTG